>OJPN01002445.1_pt1 | contig 10911 bp, 7 predicted proteins | sample 1598511 | NCBI WGS metagenome assembly OJPN01 (sample SAMN03922485, study PRJEB24848) | human gut metagenome | isolation source: stool sample | host: Homo sapiens | place: Germany | collected 2011-05
GCATGATCGCCAACCGCTCCACCGGTTCTCTGGTCAGCTTTGAGACCGGCGAGGCTGTCACCTACGGTCTGTTCAATGCTCAGCAGCGCGGCACCCTTCTGGTGGGCGCTGGTGAAAAGGTCTACGAGGGCATGGTCATTGGCTACACCGCTTCCGGCGAGGATGTGGATGTCAACGTCTGCAAGACCAAGCACCTGACCAACACCCGTGCATCCGGCTCCGATGATGCTCTGCGCCTGATCCCCATTAGCAAGCTCAGCCTGGAAGGCTGCCTGGAATTCCTTGCACAGGACGAGCTGCTGGAGGTCACTCCTGAAAATCTGCGCATCCGCAAGCAGATCCTGAACCACGAGCAGCGCATGAAGGCCAAGAGCAAGCTGAAATAAGCCTTTCCTTCTTTTATAATATGTACTTTACCGTCCTGCAGCGTTTCAAAACACTGCAGGACGGTTTTATTTTACCAAAAATGATTCATTTTTTAAAAAAAGGCTTGCAAAAGGCATTCTTATGCGGTATAATATCTCTCGCAGTCACAAATGTGATCTGCCTCTTTAGCTCAGTCGGTTAGAGCACCTGACTGTTAATCAGGGTGTCGCCTGTTCGAGTCAGGCAAGAGGCGCCAGAAGAAAAGGCAATGTTCCACAGAACATTGCCTTTTTTGTTTGTCCCATACTACACCCTTTTTCTGTACAGCCATGCAGTCGTGTTTCTCCTCTGTTTTTGGGCTTCTCTGTCCCAAAAACACAGCATCCATGCGAAAAAAGCATCAAGCATAATGATTTCTTAAAATTTGACTACTTGAAGAAGATGTCACATTGTGGTATACTGCTTATAAGCTTTGGGAATTTGTATCTGTTTTTCCAAAGTCCGGCACACAGATCAAAGGGTAGGTGCTCCCTTCTTTTGATAGCAGCCGACCGGTGTTTTGTCATGGTTCTCCGCAGGACAGGACAAAGCACCGGTCTCTGTGCTGTTGTTTCAGGCTCCGGCTCTTTTCACGTTGTCAGATCTGCGGCAGGCCGCTTCTTCAAAACGCCTGCCGCTGTTTGAATAAATTTGTATATGATCAAAGGAAGCATCTATGCGTTATACCTATGTCCGGCAGCACGACACCACTGACTGTGCGGCTGCCTGCCTCGCAATGGTGTGCCTCCATTACAAAAAGGAAGTTACCATCACCCGCCTGCGCGATATGATGGGTACCGACCTGAAAGGCACGAACCTTGTTGGTTTGCAGAAAGCCGCTAATGAGTTGGGTTTCACCACTGCAGCGGTTCGCGTAGACCGTGAAAATTTCCTCAGCGATTTCTCGCTGCCCTGCATTGCGCAGGTCATCACCGATCAGGGTCTGGCCCACTTTGTGGTCGTCTTTAAAAAGACCACCATCAAAGATGACGGCGAGCGTCGTCGGCACATGCTGAAAGAAGCCGAAGCCGCTAAGGAAGATGAGAAGAACGGCAAAAAACACAAGTGCAAGGATTATGTCGTGATCGGCGACCCCGGCAGTGAGCTGAAAAAGATCTCTCTGGATGAGTTCTACAAGAACTTTACTGGTGTTCTGCTGCTGATGAACCCCACCTCGGAGTTCAAGGGTGGTAAGATCGAAAAGGGCGGCATGTTCAAGCGTTACGTCGACCTGTTGCTGCCCCAGAAAAAGCTCTTTGCCTATGCGATCCTGAGTTCTCTGATCGTTACGATCCTGGGCATTGCCTCCTCCATGTTCAACAAGATCCTGATGGACGAGGTCTTGCCATATGGCCTAGACAATCTGCTGGTCACGCTGATCCTTGTGTTCAGCATGGTCAGCATCACCAATACGCTGGTGGGCTTTGTCCGGCAGTGGGTTCTGATCCACCTATCCATCAAGATCGATATTCCGCTGATGCTGGGTTACTTCGGGCATATCTTCCGTCTGCCCATGAAGTTCTTTGCCACCCGCAAGACTGGTGATATCACCACCCGTTATTCGGATGCAAACACCATCAAATCCATCTTCACTAGCATTGCGCTGAGCCTGATCATGGATATCTCGATGGCCATTATCACCGGTATCATCCTGTTCCGCATGAATGCGATGCTCTTCTCGATCTCGCTGTTCATGGCTCTGGTCAGCATTCTGCTGGTGCTGATCTACAAGCAGCCTTACAAAAAGATCAACGAAGAGACCATGGTGCAGTCCGCTGCACTGAACAGCCAGATGATCGAAAGCCTGCGCGGCATTGAGACGGTCAAGTGCAACGCCAACGAGGATACCGAAATGGAGAACCTCGAGCGTGAGTACATCAAGAGCCTGAAGATCAGCCTGCGCTCCAGCAAGATCAGCACCACGCAGGGCCTGATCTCCTCCTTCATTTCCACCGGTTTCAGCATGCTGACCACCTATGTGGGTATCAGTCAGGTTCTGAAGGGTGAGATGACACTGGGCGGATTCATGGCCTTCAGCACGCTGTCCTCTTACTTTACTTCCCCGCTGAGCAACCTGATCGGTCTGCAGATGCAGATTCAGGAGGCCAGCATTTCCATGAAGCGTCTGGGCGAGATCATGGATTATCCCTCCGAGACGGTCGGCGACGAAGACCGCACCGATCTGGACAAGGTGGAGGGCGATATCGAGTTCAAGGATGTCACTTTCCGTTATGGCAACCGTGCCCCTGCACTGGATCACATCAGCTTTACCATTCCGGCCGGTAAAAAGGTCGCGCTGGTGGGCAGCAGCGGCAGCGGCAAATCCACGATCACCAAGCTTCTGCTCAAGTATTATGAGCCGGAAGATGGCGAGATCGACTTGAACGGTGTGAATCTGGCTGAATACACCAATGACTCTGTCCGCCGCGCAATTTCTTATGTGCCGCAGAACGTTGAGCTGTTCAGCAAGACCATTTATGATAACATCCGCGTTTCCCGTATGGACGCTACGATGGACGAAGTTAAGGAAGCTGCCAAGAAGGCAGATGCTCACGACTTTATCCGTCATCTGCCCCTGCAGTATAACACCTATCTGGAAGAAGCAGGCAACGGCCTGTCCGGCGGTGAAAAGCAGCGCATTGCGCTGGCACGCGCTTTCCTGAAAGATTCCAACCTCTACATTCTGGATGAATCCACCAGTAATCTGGACTTTGCTACGGAAAATCTGATCTTCAACATGATCTACGATCAGCTTGCAGATCGTTCCATGCTGATCGTAGCTCACCGCCTGTCCACCGTTCGTGACTGTGATCTGATCCTTGTGATGGATCACGGCAAGATCGTGGAACGCGGCACGCACGATGAGCTGCTTGCCAAGGAAGGCAAGTACTACGAGCTGTGGAACATGCAGCAGGGTATCTACCGCAGCAAAAAGGCAGAGCCCAAGCAGTCTGTCATGCAGGCCGTGGTGGAAGAGGATGACGACGGTGAGTCGATCACCTATTGATGTGTTGCAGCCGGGTGCGTACCCGGTTACATATGAAAGGGAGTCATTCATGATGGATAGCTTGATTTGACATAGTTTTACTGTGTCAGATAAAAAAGAGCTAGAAAGACTTTCTGTTTAGTAGAAGTAGATGGTGTTATCCCGAACAGGCCCCGCCTGCTCAGGTAACTATGCCTCACTATGGTGTGCCCGGAGGCAAAATGCCTCCGGGCACATTTTATTTGCAAGATCCCTATTACTTTTATAAGTAGTAGGCGATCGGGAGCGGAGAGGAAGCTGCTCTCTGCAGCGGTTTTCTCCCCTTTCTCGATTGCCTATTACTGCCTCTTCTGAGGTAAATCTGAAAAGGAACCGAGGTATTCAACATGAAAGAGATCAAAGTAGCCGAGAACAAGACCCTGAAGCTCACCAATGTGCTTTCCCGTGAGATCCATCCGGAAGAGATGGCCAGTCTGCCCGTGGTGCTGACCCAGATGCACAACTTTATCAAGAGCAACAACGCACAGCCCATTGGCCCCATTGTGCAGGCCATGGTGGTTGGTGAGGACCGTCAGATGCACCTGTACATGATGCAGCAGGCTACCCAGTTCATCGGCCAGATGGAGCAGGACTACCATATGGATGCTGTTCTGCGCGTGAAGAACTGCCTGTATGCCCACTACACCGGCCCCATGCCCGAAAGCCAGCTGGCTTCCTACAAGCTGCAGGTCCACGCTTTTGAGAATGAGCAGAAACTGACCGGCACCTCCTATACCATCTATGTCAATCAGGATGAGGATGATGCCGTGGTCGATGTCTTTATGGAGACCAAGTAATTATGACGATTAAAGTTCAGAACCTTTCGGATCTGCAGGACCGCCGCATCATGATGGAAAAAAAGCTGCCGCCTTATGGCTACGCTTTTGTCATTCTGGTGGGCATCTTCATGCTGTTTCTGGTGGTGTGGAGCACCCATACCAACCGCATTTATGTCAGCCAGAACGCAGGCACCGTGCAGGCCAGCAATAAAACCTATATCATGTCCAGTTATTCCGGCTCCATTACCGAGATGTATATTTCGGAGGGCAGCTATGTGAACGAGGGCGACCTCGTGGCCCACATCAAGAGCACGGATATCGACATGCAGCAGGATAACCTGGAAAGCCAGCTCAAGATCTACCAGACCCAGCTGGACCAGTACAACAAGCTGCTGCAGTGCGTGCAGGATGATACCAACTACTTCAGCGAGACAAACCCCGAAGATCAGCCCTACTACTATCAGTACGAGACCTACAAGAGCCAGGTCTCCCAGAAGACCTTTGATGCCACGGCCTATCAGGCTGCCGGTTACTCCGATGCTCAGATCAAGACCATGATGGAGCAGAGCCAGAGCGAAGTAGAAGCTCTGTACTACTCTACCATGCAGTCCATCTCCCAGAGCATTACCAGCGCACAGAGCAACGTGGACAACGTTCAGGCTCAGCTCGATGCCTTGAACACCGGTGCCAACGATTACTACATCTACGCCCCCACCTCCGGTGTGATCCACATGGATACTCCTTACAAAGAGGGCATGGTGCTGAGCGCAGGCTCCCCGCTGGCCACTGTTGCCAGCGAGAACGACGATCTGGAGATCGTTGCCATGGTCACCGTGAATGACCGCCCGCTGCTTCATGTGGGTGACCCGTGCAAGATCGCCATTACCGGCCTTTCGGAGTATTCCTATGGCACCCTGACCGGCACTGTAACGGCCATTGACAGTGACGTGACGGCCAGCTCCAACGCTTCCTACTATAAGATGACCATTAAGCCCGATGCCACTTATGTGGTGAGCCGCAGCGGCGACAAGGTGGATCTTTCCAACGGCATGAGCGTTACTGCCCGCGTGGAGTACGATCAGGTCACCTATTTCGAGTACGCAATGGAAGCCCTGGGCGTTCTGTTCCGCTAAACCGGAGCTGTGCTGACTGCCAGCCGCCGTTATATCACCCAAAGAGGTACACTTACTATGAAATCAACCGCAAAAAAACTGGCCGTCTGTGCGGCAGCGCTCTGCCTGCTGGCCTGCGGCACAGCTGTGTCTGCGGCCGCAGCAAGCCCTGTCTCCGGCCTTGCCCTGAGCGGCGTTGCCATGCCGTGGGATCAGGACGTGCCTGCCGAAAGCATTGAGGCCGGCAGCTATACCGCCAACATGCTGCTGGGTTCCTCTCAGCAGCTGTCTCCTGTGGTGCGTCCGCGCAACTCTACCGACTCGGTTGTCTTTATCTCGGACGATACTTCCATTCTGACTGTGAGCAACTCCGGTGTCGTGCAGGCTGTGGGCGTAGGCACCACCCGCATCACCGCTGCCGCAGGCAACCAGATCTGTGCCTACACCATCGTTGTCTCCATGGATTCTTCCATGATCGTTACCGAGATGGACCTTTCCCTTTCCTCCAACACCATCTATGTTGGCAACTCGGTCTCGGCACAGCTGCAGGTGCGGCCTACTTCGGCTTCCAACTATGCCACCGTCGCCCTGACCTCTTCCAATGAGAAGGTCGCCACGGTGAACAATTTCGGCCGTGTTACCGGCATTGCCCCCGGCACCGCCACCATTACCGCTACCTGCGGTTCGGTGACTGCTACCACCAATGTCACGGTCATGAGTATTCCCAACTCCGGCACCAGCACCGCCAGCACTGGTTCTTCCAACAGCGGTCAGGTCGTCACGGTGAATCCTTCCTACGTTGTGCTCAAGCCCGGTGCCACCCGCACCCTGACCGCCAGTGTCAAGCCTTCTTCCGCTTCCCAGAAGTTCACCTATAAGTCCGCCAACAGCAACATTGCCACGGTCAGCCCCAGCGGCGTGATCACGGCTGTGGGCACCGGCGCTACTTCCATTACCGTTTCCAACGGCACTGCATCCGCCATGGTCACGGTCATCGTCAACCGTTCGGCTGCATCTTCTTCCGATAATTCTTCGGACAGCAGCTCCACCGAACCGGATAACGATGCTCCCATCGAGATCGATCCCGTTGTGCAGGCCATTCAGGACAGTGAGGACAACGAGATCGTTTTCACACAGGCCGAGGTGCCTACCGTGACCGGTGATATCCTCAATGCGTTGCGCACCACCGGCAAGACCCTGTGCGTGGTGGGCGATGGCTACACCATGCAGATTGCAGGCAGCGGTGTCAAGAGCACCACCAGTGAGCTGGACACCATGCTCACCCTGACTGAGTCCGATCAGGGCATCGAGTTTGAGCTGGACAAGGGCAAGGCTCTTCCCTGCTCGGTGCGCATCGATCTGGATGTGAGCACCTATACCCGCCTGTATCTGTACAACGCCGTCTCCAACAAGTGGCAGTACCTGAACAGCTACACCGACGGCATCATCACTGCCGATACTGCAGGCCGTTATCTGCTGACCAACCAGAACCTGAAATTTGCCAATATCAACTGGACCTTCTTCATTGCCGGTGGTGTTGTAGTGGTTCTGATCGGCATTGCATATGTTGTGCTGAAAAAGCGCTACTGGTTCTGGTAATTTTCAAAACCACTCTTTCATGAAACAGTAAGACCCTCTCTGAGTGTGATATGCTCCCCCTAGAGTAGACAGAGTAAAACAAAAACTCTGCGTACTCTGGGGGTATTTTCATGTCAAGAAAGAGCCATCACTTTTGCACAAAAAATTCGCCGTCTCCTTGTGGAAACGGCGAACAAAAACTTATATTATTTCTCTGTCTACTTGACGGAGCGCACTTCAATGGAACGCCTGGGCTTTGTTTGCATTATGATGTCTGCCTTCGTTACTTTTCAATGGGCTGCGAGGGCTTCCAGTCCTTGTAGTTCTCGTAGCGGCTCTCGCGGATCTTGGTGTGGGACCAGATCTCGTCCGCCGTGGGCTGCCAGTTGGCCGCATAGTTCTTGCACTTCTCGCACAGGTGCTCCACGCTCTCCGGCGACTGCAGATCGGTGCTGTGGGCACCGGTCTCGTGCACCATCTTCTGCAGCAGTTCGGGGTTTTCCAGCATCGGGCAGGGACGCAGATGGTTCTTGTTGAAGGGCTGGCCGTTGTGATAAGCCATGAACAGCGGGCTGTGCAGAATTTCCAGAATGCTCTGGTCGTGGATATTGGCATTGGAGTAGTGGATGAACACGCACGGCTCTGCGTCACCGGCAGAGTTGATGTGGAAGTAGTTGCGTCCGCCGGCAATACAGCCGCCCACGAACTCGCCATCGTTCTGGAAATCCATCGGGTAGAACGGGATATCGCACTTTTCCGAGCGCAGATAGCGGATGCGGTCGATCATATATTTGCGCTGCTCCGGGGTAGGCATCAGTTCCGGTGCTGCCTCGTTGCCCACGGGCATGTAGTGGAAGTAGAAGCCGAAGTGTGCACCCTTCTCGCACAGGAAACGCATGAACTCATCGTTGGTAACAGCTTCGATGTTATCGCGGGTGTAGCAGATGGACGTGCCGAACACGATGCCGTGCTCCTTGAGCAGATCCATAGCATGCATAACAGCGGCATAGTGCCCCTCACCGCGGCGGGCATCGTTGGTCTCCGGGGTGCCCTCGATGGACAGCATGAAGGCAATGTTGCCCAGACGCACCACCTCTTTGCAGAACGGCTCATCGATGAGGGTGGAGTTGGTGTAGATGGCAAACTGCACATCGTTGTGCTTCTCGGCCAGCTTCAGGATATCAGCCTTACGCACCAGCGGCTCGCCGCCGGTCAGCATGTACAGGTACACGCCCAGCTCCTTGCCCTCGGTAACGATCTTGTCCATATCCTCAAAGCTGAGGTTGTTCTTGTTGCCATACTCGCCAGCCCAGCAGCCCACGCAGTGCATATTGCAGGCGGAAGTGGGGTCGAACAGGATCAGCCAGGGGATGTTGCACTGATACTTCACGCGGTTCTCGCGGATGGTCTTGGTGCCGCGGAAGAAAGCCTCGTATCCCAGATTCAGCGCCATAGTGCGGGCCACGTTGGGGTCGGTCTGATCCAGCACACAGTTGATGAGCTTGGACCATTTGCTGTCGGGGTCGGTCAGGGTCTGTCTGGCGTGTTCGTAGGCTTCATCGCTGAACGAACTGCCATAGAACTGCTTTGCGACATCCACCAGCTGTCCCACGGTTTTCTGACGGTCTTTATCGGCATGAGAAAGCACCACGTCCACCATTTTACCAACGGCAGCACGCTGCATTTTATGAGTCAGGCTCTCAACAGAAGTATTCATTATCCTTTTCCTCCAAACGGTATTTTTCGGAAATCTCTTTTTCTATTTCTATGCCATTACTCTACCATTCTATCCCACAAGTTACCATAAACAGAAAAAGCGCCGTGATAGAAAACCCATCACGGCGCGGATTATGATAAAATTTTGTCGTTCTTCCGGTTCAACCGTCCTGTTCCAGATGGATCTTATTGCTGGCAAGGCGGCATAACGCGCGGCGCAGATCGCCCTGCAGCATCCGTCCCATACGTTCTACCATCACAGCGGGCTCGGTCTTCATATCCCGGCGGATCCATTCCAGCACCACGCCCACCAGCGCATATTTGTAAAAATCCACCACAAACTGCTTGTCATCGTCCTGCACGGTGATGTCGCGGCATTCGCGATCCGCAAATTCCTTCAGCATGGAGTCCAGAAGTTTGTACAGATACTGCTCCACCTGTTCACGACCCACAGAGCGGTATACGTTCAGTACCAGTGCTTTGTTATCCCGGATCTGGTGCAGGATGTCCAGAAATGCTTCGGTCCATGTATCAAAGCTCTGGCGGCCTTCCATCGTCTTGGCCGCATCTTCCATCAGGATCCAGTCCACCAGATCGTAAATATCCTTAAAGTGGTAGTAGAAGGTCATGCGGTTCACGCCGCAGTCCTCGGTGATATCGTTGATTGTGATTTTATTGAGGGGCTTTTCCAGCAGCAACTTTTTCAGCGATGCTTCCAGTGCCCGCTTCGTTGTTTGTGACACAAAGACCTTCCTTTCCCGACCGTAGAAATTTTTCCTGCTGCGTACGGCGATTGGCAGCTTTATACATTATAATACCGCAAAAGCCGTCCCGATTGCAAGCGTTAATTCTGTCCATTTTGTAAACAAAGAATCTTCCTGCGTTTTCACTCCGGCAGTTTCTCGCTTCAAAAGCCGTTTCTCAGCCCCCTAAACCCCTTCCGGCGGTGCGCAATGCCTGCAAAAGCGGCTTCTTCCGGCAAAAAAGCGGAAAAGGCCCTTGATTTTATATTCCTCTACGCTTAGAATGGGAGCAGACGGCTGTGATTGAAGTGCCGTTTTGAGGGAGGGTACAAACTATGATGGATACCATTGGTTTTCTGGGCTGCGGCAACATGGGTGGAGCCATCGCCCGTGCCGTTTGCAAAGCTGTTGACCCTAAGAAAGTTTTTCTGGCAAACCGCACTGTGGCCAAGGCACAGGCACTGGCCAAAGAACTGGGCTGCAAAACAGCCACCAATGCCGAGGTGGCCGGTGACTGCGACCTGATCTTTCTGGCGGTAAAGCCCCAGATGATGGAAGCTCTGCTCCAGCCGCTCAAGTTCACCTTTGACGAGCGCCCCAGCCGTTTTGTGCTGTGCAGCATGGCGGCGGGCCTTTCGATCGCCCGCATTCAGGAGATGGCCGGTGAGGACTTTCCTGTGATCCGCATCATGCCCAACACCCCGGCTTCGGTGGGCGAGGGTATGATCCAGTACTGTTCCAGCAATGTCACCGCTGAGGAAGAAGAAGCCTTCCTCAGGATCATGGCTCCTGCGGGCCGTCTGGATGCCGTGCCGGAAAGTCTGATCGATGCCGCCAGCTGCGTTTCCGGCTGCGGCCCGGCATGGGTGTACCAGTTTATTGAGGCTCTGGCCGACGGCGGCGTGGCCTGCGGCCTGCCCCGCGCCAAAGCGCAGGAATATGCCGCGCAGATGGTTCTGGGCAGCGCAAAGCTGGTGCTGGAAAGCGGAAAGCATCCCGGCGAACTCAAGGATGCTGTGTGCAGCCCCGGCGGCAGCACCATTCAGGGCGTGCGCGTGCTGGAAGAGCACGGCCTGCGCGGTGCGGTGATGGATGCCGTAATCGCCTCGTACAATAAGACAAAGGAAATGGGAAAGGGTTAAGGATATCATGCGCATCGTTGTAAAAGTAGGCACTTCTACTCTGGCATACGCCACCGGACGGCTGAACATCCGCCACACGGAACAGCTGGTCAAGGTGCTCAGCGACCTGAAAAACGAGGGCCATGAGGTCATTCTGGTGTCCTCCGGTGCCATTGGCATGGGCGTGGGCAAGCTCTCACTGCCAACCCGCCCAAAGGACACCACCACCAAGCAGGCCTGCGCCGCTGTGGGCCAGTGTGAGCTGATGTACACCTACGACCGGCTGTTCAACGCCTACAATCACACCGTGGCGCAGATCCTGCTCACCGGCGTGGACGTGGAGCACACCGAACGCCGCGTGAACTTTCAGAACACCCTGTCCCGCCTGCTGGAGCTGGGTGCCCTGCCCATCATCAACGAAAACGACACCGT
>OJPN01002446.1_pt1 | contig 10910 bp, 10 predicted proteins | sample 1598511 | NCBI WGS metagenome assembly OJPN01 (sample SAMN03922485, study PRJEB24848) | human gut metagenome | isolation source: stool sample | host: Homo sapiens | place: Germany | collected 2011-05
CCCCTGGACGATGCGGGCCGCTTCCTGCCGTCCGTGGAATTTTTCGCCGGTCTCAACGTCTTTGAAGCCAACCCCAAGGTCATCGAAAAGCTGACCGAAGTGGGCGCCCTGCTCAAGACCGCCAAGATCAGCCACTCCTACCCGCACTGCTGGCGCTGCAAGCAGCCGGTCATCTTCCGTGCCACCACCCAGTGGTTCATCAGCATGGAAAAGAACGACCTGCGCAAGAAGGCCCTCAACGCCATCGACACCAAGGTGCAGTGGATCCCCGCCTGGGGCCGCGACCGCATCTACAACATGATCGAGTCCCGTCCCGACTGGTGCATCTCGCGCCAGCGTCAGTGGGGCGTGCCCATCATGGCCCTGCTCTGCAAGGACTGCGGCGAAGCCTGGAACGACGCCAAGTGGATGCACGAGATGGCCGACCGCTTCGCCAAGCACCCCACGGGCTGCGACTACTGGTATGAAGCGCCCCTGGAAGAGATCGTGCCCGAAGGCCTCAAGTGCCCCCACTGCGGCGGCCAGCACTGGGAAAAGGAAGACGACATCCTCGACGTGTGGTTCGACTCCGGTACCAGCTTCGCCGCCGTACTGGAGAGCCGCCCCGAGCTCTCCGCGCCTGCCGACCTGTATCTGGAAGGCTCGGACCAGCACCGCGGCTGGTTCCACAGTTCCCTGCTGGTGGCCGAAGGCACCCGTAACGATCCGCCCTACAAGGCCGTGCTGACCCACGGCTATGTGGTGGACGGCGACGGCCGCAAGATGTCCAAGTCCATCGGCAACGTCATCGCCCCGCAGGAACTCATCGACAAGTACGGCGCCGAGATCGTGCGCCTGTGGGTCTCCTCGGTGGAATACCGCGAAGACATCCGCATCTCGGAACAGATCCTGGGCCGACTGGTGGATGCCTACCGCCGTATCCGCAACACCTGCCGCTTCATCCTGGGCACCATCAACGACCTGACCCGCGCCGACCTGCTGCCCCTGGACCAGCTGCTGCCTCTGGACCGCTACGCGCTCCATGCCGCCGCCCAGGTGCATGACCGCGTGCAGGATGCCTACATGACCTACGACTTCCACAAGGTCTACCACACCCTGCACAACTATTGCGTGACCGACCTCTCGGCCGTGTATCTGGACATCCTCAAGGACCGCCTGTATTCCTCCGCTCCCGCCAGCAAGGAACGCCGCTCGGCCCAGACCGCCCTGTACCACCTGCTCTGCATGCTGGTGCGCGACATGGCCCCGGTGCTGTCCTTCACCGCCGAAGAGATCTTCCACCACCTGCCCAACGACCTGCGCGACGACGTGCCCACCGTCTTTGCCCTGCCGCCCGTGGACAGCAAGCCCTATCTGCTGGAAGACGGCGTGCGCGACGACTGGAACGTGCTGCTGGCCGTGCGCGGCGCCGTGACCCGCGCCATCGAGCCCCTGCGTCGCGACAGCGTGGTGGGCCATTCGCTGGATACCAGCGTGACCCTTTATGTGGCCGACGAACTGCGTGAACGCCTGGAAGGCCTGCACACCGACCTGCGCGCCTTCTTCATCGTCTCGCAGCTGCATCTGGCGCCCCTGGCCGAAGCTCCGGCCGACGCCGTGCAGGACGCCGAAGTGGCCGGTCTGGCCGTGGGCGTGGCCAAGGCCGCCGGTGAAAAGTGCGAACGCTGCTGGATCTACAGCACCGAACTGGGCAGCGATCCCGCGCACCCCACCCTCTGCCCCCGCTGTGCTAAGGTCATGGCGGAACTGCCTGAGGCGTAATGCGCAAATATACGATCCTGGGCGGCTACGGCCTGCTGGCGCTGGTCCTTGACCAGCTGACCAAGTGGTGGGCCGTGGCCGCCATCGATCCCCTGCAGCCCGTGACGGTCATCCCCGGCCTGCTGGATCTGGTGCTGGTCCACAACCGGGGCGCTGCCTTCGGCTTTTTGAACCGTTCCGACATCCAGTGGCAGTTCTGGCTGTTCCTGGGCGCGACCGTGGTGGCCGCCGTGGCCATCGTGGCCCTGCTGCGCAGCTCCCGCTTCAATGCCTGGCTCAGTGCCGGGCTGGGGCTGGTGCTGGGGGGCGCACTGGGCAATCTGGTGGACCGCATCCGCTTCCGGGCGGTCATCGACTTTGTGGATGTCTATGTGGGGCAGTGGCACTGGCCCGCCTTCAACGTGGCGGACATGGCCATCTGCGTCGGGGCCTTCCTGGCCTGCATCGTCATCTGGCGCACCCCGGAAGCCCCGGAAAAGAGCAAGGAGAAAAAATCATGACCTTTGCCTGGTGGCACGTCCTGGTGGCCCTGATCCCCATCCTGCCCAACCTCTGGAGCATCTGGCATATCTGGAACCACCGCTTCTCATCCTTCCAGCAAAAGGCCATCTGGCTGGTCATCGCTGTTTTCCTGCCTGTGCTGGGGGGCCTGATCTATATTTTCGCCGGTCGCAAGCACGCCGGTGAAAAACTTTAAAACGGGAGACCAAGACTCTATGAACAGCAAACGTCTTCTTCCTCTGTGTGGCCTGATCTGCGCCACCGCCATGCTGGGCGCTTGCGTGGGTCAGGGCAGCAGCAACGCTGCCAACGAAAGCATGTATCTTGAGCAGCGCGTGCAGGAACACGATACCCTGCTGCGCCAGATGCAGCCTGCCCAGGCCGAAGTCTGGAACCAGGTGCAGGCCATGCGCCAGGAACTGAACACCCTCAAGGGCCTGGTGGACGACCTGAAGAACGTGGGCGGTGCCGCTGCCCTGGCTGAACGCGTGCGTGCCCATGATGCCGCCCTGCGCCAGGTGGAGACCAGCATGGCCCTCAACCTCAACCTGGGCGAGCCCATGGCCGCCGGTGGCGCCGCTCCGGCCCATGCCGCCGCGCCCCAGGCCAATGCGCCCCTGTTCCAGCCCCAGCAGAACCCCTATGCCGCGCCCGCCGCTGGTGCCGCTGCCGGTGCAGCCGCCGGTGCCGCCGCCGGTCTGGCTACCGGCCCTTACGGTGATGCCGCCGCTGCTCCTGCCGCCGCTCCGGCCGCTGCGGGCAGCACCTGGGGCCAGCCCACGCCCCAGCCCGAAGCCAAGCCCGCTGCGAAGAAGGACATCTCGCTGGCCCTGTATGACGCCGGCCTCAATGCCTTCCAGGCCCGCAAGTACGATGAGGCCCAGCGTTCTTTCGCCGACTTCATGAAGAACTATCCCACGCACAGCATGGCTCCCGACGCGCAGTACTATCTGGCCGAGTGCTACTTCCAGCGCAACCAGTTCCCTGACGCCGCCCTGGCCTACGACACGGTCATCACCAAGTTCTCCAAGAGCAACCGTACTCCGGGCGCTTACCTGAAGCAGGGCATCTGCTTCAGCAAGATGAACCAGAAGGCCGCCGCCAAGGCCCGCATGAACGAGCTCATCAAGAAGTACCCCAACTCGCCCGAAGCGGCCCGTGCCAAGAACTTCCTCAAGACCAACAAGTAAGGCACGCGCCTGACAGATATGAAAAAGCCGGTGGCCAAAGCCACCGGCTTTTTTTATGTCCGCCGTCCGGGGAAGCTCGCGAACGGTCGACCGCTCCGCTGCGGCTCTCCCGTCCGGGCAGGGATGCGGACAGGCCATCGTGCCCCGCCGCCCCTCTCGCAGAGCCCGCGGGCAACTGCCCTGGCCGGGATGACATAGAGTATCCCGGCCCCCAAAAGACGAAGGGCCCCGTTGCCGGGGCCCTGTCTGGTGCGTTTGGTGTGGAGGTTTATGGGTTTGAGGAGGGAATGAAGAAGAAAGGTTCGTTATGACGTCAAAGCTGTCTACTGGCCCAGTTCGTGGCGCAGCCAGCTCTTGATGGCGGGGGTGGGTTCGCTGATGCCGCGCCACTTGCCGTGCACGGATTCGTATTCGGACAGCAGGTGGTGGGGAAGCGGCATGGTGAACAGGTCTTCAGCGTTTTCGGAGTTGCGGCGCACCAGGCGGATGACGGGTTCCTTGCCCCAGCTGTCCACCACGAAGTAGTGGGACACATCTTCCTTGGAGCGCACGGGCGGATATTCGGAGTGCCAGTCGTTGTTGCCCCATTCGAGGTACATGGTCACGGCGTGTTCAGGGCTCAGGTTCCAGGAAATATCATAAAGAGCATAATCTTGCAGGCGGTTCATATACTCCTCCATGTGCTTTTTTTGAATAGTAATGATTCTTAATTAAAAAATCAATACCTAGCGCAAAAATAAGTAATATTTTTTTATTCTCAAATCATTCCAGCGTATTGGAAGATGAAGATTGGCGCAAAAAGCTGTTTTTCCGCGCCGTCCGCCCTTTATCCACGGGCTTGGGCCGTGTATGCTTGCTCCTGCGCCGGACCGATCCGGCACCGCAGACAAAGGAGTCAGTATGGACGTCAACAAGGTTTTGCAGGAACTCAAGGCCCGCCCCGGCTTCACCGACCATGTGGGCATGATGCTGGTACACAATGGCGTTGTCCGCGGCTGGTCGCGCAAGGATCATGCGCCGGTCAGCTCCATCACCGTCAGCCATGACCAGGCCAAGATGGACGCCATTTGTCATGAGATGGAGCAGCGCCCCGGCATCTTCGCCATCGTGGCCCAGGCCAATGGAGGGGAATTGCAGCCCGGTGACGACCTGCTCCTGCTGGTGGTGGCCGGTGACATCCGCGAGAACGTCAAAGCAACCTTTGCCGAGCTGCTGGACCGCATCAAGTCCGAAGCCGTCATCAAACAGGAACACGGCCCGGAAGCCTAGACCGGTGCCGTTCAGGGAGGAGCCCCTCTGCCCTGCTGCCGCATCCGCACGGAACCGCGGCCGCCCTTGCCCGCAAGGACGATGGTGACAGCGGCAGAAGCTCAGGATGCCCGTGGCTGCCCGTATCGCCCGCAGTTTCCTGCCTCAACAGGCAGGGCTGCGGGCAAGCTTCTTTAAAGAAGAGGCCCCTGTCTTAACGGGAAAGGCCCCTCCCTCCTGCTCCTCCATTCCCCTTGGCCTTCCCCTTGATCTTCCCCGGCCCGGCTCTTCCCGCAGGCAGGCAAGTCCGGCCCTGCCCAACGAAGATCCCGCTCCCGCTGGGCAGCCTGCTGCAGCTTTTCCCCACAGTCCTCCCCCGCCCCAGCTGGTCGCCAGACGCGCTTTCTCCTGTCCGTGAAGGCATTTTTCCCCCTCGGTGCATTGCCAAAGCCGTGTTTTGACCTTACTTCTACGGCATGCGCGACCGTTTGTGACGCCCGGCCCCGGTGCCGGGCCCTTTCACGCACGGCCCGTCCGTTTTTTTTTCAGGATGCACACGGTCGCGCGCCTGCCCCGGGGCAGGCCATCCCGCCAAACGAGGAGAACGCATGTTCGGTTTCATTTTCAAAAAGATTTTCGGCAGCAAGAACGACCGCTACCTGCGCCGCCTGCGCCCCATCGTGGCGCGCATCAACGCGCTCGAACCCCAGATGCAGGAACTGGCCGACGAGGACTTCGCCCAGCGCATGGCGGAATACCGCCAGCAGGTGCAGGCCGGTGAACGCACCCTGGACGACCTTCTGCCCGAAGTCTTCGCCCTGGTCCGCGAAGCCTCCCGCCGTGTCATGGGCATGCGCCACTATGACGTGCAGCTGGTGGGCGGCATCGTGCTGCACCGCGGCAAGATCGCCGAAATGAAGACCGGTGAAGGCAAGACCCTGGTGGCCACCCTGCCCGTGGCCCTCAATGCCCTTTCCGGCAAGGGCGTGCATGTGGTGACCGTCAACGACTACCTGGCCACCCGCGACGCCCAGTGGATGGGCAAGCTCTACAACTTCCTGGGCCTTTCCGTGGGCGTCATCGTCAACGGTCTCGACGACCAGGCCCGCAAGGAAGCCTACGGCGCCGACATCACCTACGGTACCAACAACGAGTTCGGCTTCGACTATCTGCGCGACAACATGAAGTTCTACGCCACGCAGCTGGTGCAGCGCGGCCACAACTTCGCCATCGTGGACGAAGTGGACTCCATCCTCATCGACGAGGCCCGTACCCCGCTCATCATCTCCGGCGCTTCCGACGAAAGCGTGGGCATGTACCGCGCCATGGACCAGATCGTGCGCCAGCTGGGCCCCGAAGACTACACCGTGGATGAAAAAGCCCGCACCGCCATGCTCTCCGAGGAAGGCGTGGCCCACTGCGAAGCCCTGCTGCATGTGGACAACCTCTTCGACCCGGCCAACATCACCCAGCAGCACTGCATCCTGCAGGCCCTGAAGGCCCATCATGTCTTCAAGCGCGACGTGGACTACATCGTGCAGAACGACAAGGTTGTCATCGTGGACGAGTTCACGGGCCGCCTCATGGACGGCCGCCGCTATTCCGACGGTCTGCACCAGGCCCTGGAAGCCAAGGAAAACGTCACCATCGCCGCCGAGAACCAGACCCTGGCCTCCATCACCTTCCAGAACTATTTCCGCATGTATGACAAGCTGGCGGGCATGACCGGTACGGCCGATACCGAAGCCGTGGAATTCCACCAGATCTACAATCTGGAAGTGGTCTCCATCCCGCCCAACAAGCCCATGCAGCGCAAGGACTACCCCGACCTCATCTACCGTACCCGCAAGGAAAAGTACGATGCCATCATCGAGGCCATCCGCGAGCTGTACGAAAAGGGCCAGCCCGTGCTGGTGGGCACCATCTCCATCGAGACCTCGGAAATGCTCTCCCAGCGCCTGAAAAAGCTCAACATCCCGCACAGCGTGCTCAACGCCAAACAGCACGCCCGTGAAGCCGAGATCGTGGCTCAGGCCGGCCAGAAAGGCCATGTGACCATCGCCACCAACATGGCCGGCCGCGGTACGGACATCGTGCTGGGCGAAGGCGTGCTGGAACTGGGCGGCCTGCACATCCTGGGCACCGAACGCCACGAGAGCCGCCGTATCGACAACCAGCTGCGCGGCCGTTCCGGCCGTCAGGGCGACCCCGGTTCCTCCCGCTTCTACCTCTCGCTGGAAGACGACCTCATGCGCCTGTTCGGCTCCGACCGCATCAGCGGCCTCATGGAGAAGCTGGGCCTCAAGGACGGTGAAGCCATCGAGAACACCATGGTCACCCGCGCCGTGGAAAGCGCCCAGAAGCGCGTGGAAGCCCACCACTTCGAGATCCGCAAGACCCTGCTGGATTACGACAACGTCATGAACCAGCAACGCGAGGTCATCTACACCCTGCGCCGCGACATGATGGTGGAAGAAGATCTGGAACCCGTGCTGAGCGAGTTCCGCAACGATATCCTGGACGATGCCTACACGCCGCTGGAGCAGGCCGATACCGATACGGCCATCGAGCTGCGCAAGGCCCTGCAGGCCCGTCTGGCCGACGTCTTCAACCTGGGCCGCGTGCTGGCGGCCGATGCTCCCGTGCCCGACCGTGCCGGCTGTGAGGAATGTATCCACCAGATCTTCCAGCAGCTGCGCGAAGAAGCCGGTCCCCTGTACCAGGACATCCTGCGCTACTTCCTGCTGGAAGAACTGGACCGCACCTGGAAGGAACATCTGCGCAACATGGACGCCCTGCGTGACGGTATCGGCCTGCGCGGTTACGGCCAGAAGGACCCCAAGCTGGAATACAAGCGTGAAGGCTTCGAGATGTTCCAGTCCATGCTCTTCCAGATCCGCGAAGGCGTGTTCCGCGCCCTGACCCGCGTGCATGTGCAGCCCGCCGAACCCGCCCCTGCCGAGGACGCCGTGGAAGAGGGCAATGCCCCGGCCGAAGCTCCGCAGCAGGAAGCCCCCAAGGCCAAGCCCACCCTGAGCCTGCGCCACAAGGAGAACGACGACCTGGCCTACTCCGGCAGCCAGACCACGGATGCCGGCAACCAGCCCGCCAAGGCCAAGCCCCGCGTGGGCCGCAACGATCCCTGCCCCTGCGGCAGCGGCAAGAAGTACAAGAAGTGCTGCGGCATGGGCAAAGTCTAGCCGCTCCTGACCAGCACTGACGAAAAAAGCGGGACCCTCTCAAGAGGGCCCCGCTTTTTTGCATCCGCCGACAGTGGAAGATCTACGGCAGACAGATACGGACAGAATAACCAGAGGCACGGGAACGGGAAGGGCACAGCATGGCCGCGCAGGACGCTCCCGCCATGAAGACGCTACCCACCGGCCCCGCTGCACATACGGGCCGCATGAGGCTCACGGAAAGAGGGGTGAGCCTCCTCAAGCCCCCCTTTTCCCCGGGCCTTTCAACGCAACTCTCCGTTGTATTCCAATGAAATAAAGGATGCCAGCATACATCCCCAAAGAAGGATGCCCGCCGCATGAGCCCGCGCCCATCTGAAAAAGCGCGCTGGGGAAAGGATGGGGCTTGGGGAAAGGGAAAAAACTCGCGCGAGCAGCGACCGGAGCGGCCGCAGGCCGTGCCCGTTAACGACGAAGGAGCGTTACGGGCATCGACAGCGGAGATGAGGGGTTTCCCTTCCCCCACAAACAAACTGCGGACAGGTCGCCACGCCCTAGCAGGACAGGCCGCGCCGGGCGCGCATCTCGCGCAGCTCTTCCAGCACGCTGTAGGGCACGCGCAGGGAGCCGTAGCCCTTGCCCAGGCGGATGCGGGGCTTGTTGGTACCGTGATAGTCCGAGCCGCCGCTGACGCCCAGGCCGTAATGGCGGGCCAGCTCCAGGCAGCGCCGGGAAGCGGCCTCGGAATGTTCGCTGTGATAGGCCTCGATGGCCGTGAGCCCGCAGGGCAGGAGGCGTTCGATGAAGGCTTCCAGCCAGCCCTCGGGCAGCTTTTGCAGCATGGGGTGGGCCAGGCAGACCGTGGCCCCCAGAGAAGAGAGGACTTCCACGGCCTCTTCGGGCTGCAGGACTTCCTTGGGCAGGTAGGCGCGGCCGTAATAGCCCAGATATTCCTTGAAGGCCTCGCTGACGTCCTTCACATAGCCCTTGCGGACCAGCACGGCAGCGATGTGCGGGCGCCCCACGCTCTCGCCGCGGGCCTCGTGCAGCACTTCGTCGAGCTCGATCTCCACGCCCAGGCCCTGGAGCTTTTCCACGATGCGGACGTTGCGCTCGCTGCGTTTGCGGCGCAGATACTGGAGCCTGTCCTGCAGGGGAGCCAGATCCCGGGGCAGCCACAGGCCGAGCACATGCATCTCGCCCAGCTCCGTACTGGTCGACAGTTCGCATCCACGCACGAATTCCAGCCCCAGGTCACGGGCTGCCGCCTCGGCTTCGTCCAAGCCGGAGACCGTATCGTGATCGGTCACCGCCACCGCCGCCAGCCCCTGGATCTGGGCATTACGCACGAGCTGCCCGGGGCTGTCCGTTCCGTCAGAGGCCTGTGAATGCGTATGTAAATCAATGAATTGCATGCTTTCATCCCTGACAGTTATCTTTTTCTTTTCAAGTAAACTACGACTTTATGAAAAAAAAGCAAGCTGCGCACTCCCGTGGCAAGGTGCGCAGGACCCGTCAGGTCACGCTTTCCCGCAGGTCGTCCCGGCAGCTTTGTCTTGAAGAACGGACGGCAAAAAGCTATGCTTTTGCCCTCGCAAAACAGGGGGCCGCTGTCCCCAAAGACAAGGAAACATCATGATGAACACACAGGAACTGCTGCAGATTCTGGCCTGCCCCCGCTGCATGGGCTCTCTGGAGCCCCTGCCCTCTGCCGAGCATCCCGAAGGCCTGGCCTGCCCGGCCTGCAACGTGGTCTATCCCGTGCGTGACGATATCCCCATCATGCTGGTGGACGCCGCTGTGGAGCGCGCCCGCTGGGATGAGGAACACAAAGGCTAGGGCCGTCCATGCGTCTGCTCATCGCTTCCGACCTGCACGGCTCGCTGGACAGCCTGCGCTTCCTCTGTGATACGGCCCAACGCCTGTCGCCCGACATGCTGGTGCTGCTGGGCGACCTGGTCTACCACGGTCCGCGCAACCCCCTGCCCGGCGGCTATGACACCCGCTCCGTGCTGGAAGAACTGGACCGCCTGAACCATCTGCCCTGCCCGGTCACGGCCGTACGCGGCAACTGCGACGCCGAAGTGGACATCATGCTCACGCCCTTCGCCGTTTCGGAAAACGCCTGGATAGAGGCCGACGCCCTACGCATCTTCGCCAGCCACGGCCACCGTCTGCCGGAGACCCCGCCTCTGCCGGGTTTTGCCCCGGGCACGGTCATCCTGCGCGGCCATACCCACATCCCGCGCGGCGAGAGCCTGGACGGCCTGCACTTCTGGAACCCCGGCTCCCTCAGTCTGCCCAAGGGCGGATTCCCCCGCAGCTACGGCCTGTATGAGGACGGCTGCTTCCACGTCTATGACATGGAAGGCAAGGAGCTGCTGCGCCACTGGCCCCGCCAGAACTGGCCCCATCAGGCGGGCCGATGAACACGGCCCCGCTCCAGCCCCTTTTCCTCCTGCGGCCCGGCATCCGGCTTGTGCTGGCTTCGGCCTCGCCGCGACGCCGCCAGTTCATGGATGAATGGGGCCTGCCCTATACCATCGTCCGGCCCACCGGGGTGGAACCGCGCCCCGAACACGGGGAAACGCCCGCCGCCTACGCCCTGCGTGCCGCTACGGCCAAAGCGCGGGCCGTGGCCGCCTCGGCGGATGCCGGGGCCGACGACCTGATCCTGGCCGCCGACACCGTGGTGGCCCTGGGCCACGACATCCTGGGCAAGCCCGCTGACGATGCGGACGCCCTGGACATGCTGCGGCGCCTTTCCGGCCGCGAGCATGAGGTCATCACCGGCGTCTGCTGCCTTTTCCCCGACGGGAGCAGTGCGGGCTTTGCCGATACCAGCGCCGTCCGCTTCCATGCCTGGCCTGAAGACGTTCTCCGCGCCTATGTGCGCAGCGGCGAACCGGCCGACAAGGCCGGGGCCTACGCCATCCAGGGCCAGGGGGCCTTTCTGGTGGAAAGCGTGCACGGTTCCTGGTCCCTGTCTCTTATACACATCTGACGCTGCCGACGAAGGCTTAGGTGTAGA
>OJPN01002451.1_pt1 | contig 10888 bp, 6 predicted proteins | sample 1598511 | NCBI WGS metagenome assembly OJPN01 (sample SAMN03922485, study PRJEB24848) | human gut metagenome | isolation source: stool sample | host: Homo sapiens | place: Germany | collected 2011-05
GACTTTTTGCCCGTGGCCGCCAAGGACAGCCTGCACCAGCAGTACCGCCTGCCGCTCATCGAGGGCGGCGAGGCTGTGTTCGCGCTGGCGGACGGCCTGGGCGCGCTGGCCACGTTTATCAGCGGCGCGGGGCCGACCATCCTTTCCGTTGTGCGCACGGCCGAGGCGAACGTGTTTTTTGAGCGCGCGCAGGCGGCGCTGGAGAGCGACGAGGAGCTGGCGCATTTTACACTGCACCGCTTCGTGGCGGACAACGAGGGGGCAAAGGTCGTCTGAACGGCCGCGCCGGCAAAATGAAAAAAGCAGGAGCGCGTATGCCGCGCCCCTGCTTTTGATAGAGGGATAGGGGAGAACAGATATGGCACTCATCGTACAAAAATTCGGCGGCAGCTCCGTCGCGGACCGCGACCGCATTTTTAATGTGGCGCGCATCGTGGCGAACACGCACGCCGCCGGCAACGACGTGGTGGTGGTGGTATCCGCCCAGGGCGACACCACCGACGACCTCATCGCCAAAGCGGGCGAGATCACCCACGACCCGTCCCAGCGCGAGATGGATATGCTGCTGGCCACGGGCGAGCAGATCAGCATTTCGTTGCTGGCCATGGCGCTGGGCGAGACAGGCTGCCCGGCCATCAGCCTGACGGGCTGGCAGGCGGGCTTCCACACGGACCGCGCCTACACGCGCGCGCGCATCAAAAACCTGGACACCGAGCGCATCGAGAGCGAGCTTTCCAAAAACCGCGTCGTGGTGGTCGCGGGCTTCCAGGGCCTGAACCGCTACGACGACATCACCACCCTGGGACGCGGCGGCTCCGACACCAGCGCCGTGGCCATTGCGGCCGCGCTGCACGCGGACCTGTGCCAGATCTACACGGACGTGGACGGCGTTTACACCGCGGACCCGCGCCTGGTGCCGCGCGCGCGCAAGCTGGATGAGATCACCTTCGACGAGATGCTGGAGCTTGCCAGCCTGGGCGCACAGGTGCTCAACAACCGCAGCGTGGAGCTTGCAAAGAAATATTCGGTCAATCTGGAGGTGCGCTCGTCGCTCACCGATCTGCCCGGTACAATCGTGAAGGAGGTCACAGACGTGGAAGGTATGCTGATCAAGGGCGTCGCAAAGGACAAGGACGTCGCCGTCATTTCGATTTTGGAGGTGCCCGACGTTCCGGGCGCTTCGTTCAAGGTGTTCAGCCTGATGGCGCAGAAGAAGATCAACGTGGATATTATTCTGCAGTCCTCCGGCAAGGAGGGCCACAAGGACGTTATTTTCACCGTGCCCCTGGGCGACGCCGAAACAGCGCTTGCGCTGCTGGAGGAAAACCGCCAGCGCTTCGGCTGCAGGGACATTGTTGTGGACAAGGACGTGGCGAAGGTGAGTATCGTGGGCGCGGGCATGCAGAGCCATTCCGGCGTGGCGTCCCGCATGTTCGAGGCGCTGTTTGAGGCAAACATCAACATCCGCATGATTTCCACCAGCGAGATCAAGATCTCGGTGCTGATCGCCAAGGCGGACGCGGACCGTGCGGTGAACGCCATCCACGACGCGTTCCTGAACTGAAAAAAAGAGTGCGGAAAGCGTGAAAAACACTCCGCTGCCGTAGACATCGGGCAGCGGAATGGGTATAATGAAAGACAGGCATTTTTGCGGCGCAGGCCGGGAAAGGCCTGTCTTTTGTTTTCGGCGCGGCCGGGGAATGCTGCATAAAATGCGCGCGGCCCGCCTGGCGTAGATATTCTGCGCCGATACTCGTTTTATCAGTGTGACCGGAAAAAGGAGAAAAAATATGCAGAACCAACAGCCGCCGCGCCGGCGCCGGCCCATGACGCCTGAGGAGCGCGCCATGGCCGCGGAGCGGCGCCGGCAGAAAGAGATCCTGCGCAGGCGTGCCATGCGCCGGTATTACGCCTTTCTGGCGCTGCTGGGTGCGTTGGCGCTGGCAGCCCTGGTGGGGCTGTTCTTCCTGATAAAAGCCGCGGCGGGCTGGGCGCGGGGCGGGCAGGCTTCGTCCGTCAGCGCGGCGCAGAGCGTTTCGGCCTCCGCGCCGCCCGCATCCTCCGGTGAGCCGGCGGCGGACCCCAACGCCCCCGCAGACCCCGCGCTGTGGAGCCTGATCCTGACGAACACCACGAACCCGCTGCCCGAGGGCTACGCACCGGAGCTTGCCAGCGTGGGCAGCAACAGCCGCAACGGCGAGCAGTTTATGGACGCCCGCGTGAAGGAGCCGCTGGAGCAGATGTTCGCGGCCGCAAAGGCAGACGGCATCGAGCTGGTGGCGCGTTCGGCCTATCGTTCCACACAGGAGCAGACCACGCTGTTCAACAGCATGAAACAGGATTATATCAATCAGGGCATGTCCGAGGAAGAGGCCTTTGCGGCCACCAAGCAGTGGCGCAACGAGCCGGGCACCTCGGAGCATGAGACGGGCCTGGCCGTGGACATCGTGGGCGCGGCGGACATCAACGCCGCCCTGGTGGAGAGCCTGGAGGAGCGCGACTGGGCCGTGTGGCTCAGGGAGCACGCCCCGGAATACGGCTTCATCCTCCGCTATATGAAAGACAAAACCGATATCACGGGAACCTCCTTCGAGCCGTGGCACTACCGCTATGTGGGCGTGGAGGATGCGCAGAAGATCACGGCCCAGGGCGTGTGCCTGGAGGAGTATCTGGGCCGGACGGAATGACACAGACAGGCGCGGGCGGGCCCGCGCGGAACACCCCACCGCCGGAACGGCGGATATTTGAACAAAAAGGACGTATCAAATGGAACGCATTACCCTTGCGCCGGGCGCGCACATCAACGTGCTTCCGGCGGAAAAATTCAACCGCTGCCGCATTTCCATCAACTTCATCTGGCCCGCCGCCCGGGAGTGGGCCACGGCCGAGGCCCTGCTGCCGCTGGTGCTGGAGCGGGGCTATCAGGGCTGCCCGGATATGACGGAGCTTTCCAAAAAGCTGGCCCGCCTGTACGGAGCGGCCCTTTCCGTGGACGGCACCATGAGCGGCCAGAGCCGCGTGCTGACGGTGTCGCTCTCGGGCATCCGGGACGCGTTTGCGCTGGCGGGCGAGCCGCTCAGCCGCGAATACGCGGACATCGCCTTCGGCACGGCGTTCGAGCCGTACCGCGTGGACGGCGTGCTGGACGCCGAGGCCGTCGCCATTGAAAAGGAGCAGCTCCGCGAGCTGCTGGAGGGCGAGATCAACGAAAAGCGCAGCTATTGCATCCGGCAGGCGCGGCGCAGGTTTTACGGCGATTCCCCCGCCGGCATTGAGCGCAACGGTTATCTGGACGAGGTGGACGGCCTGACGGCCGACGCGGTGACAAGGGCTTACGCGCGCATGGTGGAGCAGGCGCAGATCGAGGTGTTTGTGCTGGGAGCGGACGTGGACGCGGTGGCGCAGCGCCTGCGCACGGCGCTGTCGGGCCTGCGCCGCGCCCCGGAGGAGCTGCCCGCGCCCATCGCCATGCCCGCCGAAGAGCCGCGCAGCTTTGAAGAACCGCTGCCCACCGTGCAGGGCAAGCTGTGCATGCTGTTCACACCGGGCGAGCCTTTTGCGCCGCAGGACCTTTCCGCGCTGCGGGTGGCCGTGGCGCTGCTGGGCGGTACGCCCACCTCGCGCCTGTTCCAGAACGTGCGCGAAAAGCAGAGCCTGTGCTATTACTGCGCGGCGTCCTACACTTCGCTCACCGGCGCGCTGTGTGTGGACAGCGGCGTGGAGCACGCCAACGCCGCGGCGGCCCGGGAGTCCATCCTGAAAGAGCTGGTCGCGCTGTGCGCCGGGCCGGTGGAGGACGGGGAGCTGGCCGACACGAAGCGCGCGCTGAAAAACCAGCTCGCCGCCGTGGGCGATACGCTCCAGGGCCTGGAGGGCTGGTATTTTGCCGAGCGCATGCGCGGCGCGGACAAGGCGCCGGAGCAGGTGGCCGCCGAGGTGGACGCCGTGACGGCGGACGACGTGCGCCGCGTGCTGTCGAGCTTCAGGCTTTCGGTATGCTACACTTTGACGAAGGAGGCGGGCGCAGATGCATGATCCCTCTTTGCAGGCGGTGCGCAGAGCCGCGGCGTTTGAAAGCACGGTGCTGGAAAACGGCCTGACGGTGCGCGTGCATACGATGCCGGGCTTTACGGGCGTACACGCGGTATACGGCACGAAGTTCGGCAGCATCGACCGTGCTTTTGCCCTGGACGGCAAACGGGTGGACCTGCCCGCGGGCATCGCCCATTTTCTGGAGCACAAAATGTTTGAGAACGAGGAGGGCGACGCGTTCACACTGTATGCCCGCACGGGCGCCAGCGCCAACGCCTACACCAGCTTCGACAAGACCTGGTTCATCACCGACATGCCCGCCAAGCACTGGAAGACGGGCATGGACGTGGTCAAGGACATGGCCTTCCATCCTTCGCTGGATCCGGCCGAGCTGGAAGCGGAAAAGGACGTCATCGTTTCCGAACTCAAGGGCGGTGACGACACGCCCACCCGCCGCCTGTTCGAGGACCTGCAGGTGGCCGGTCTGGCCCACACGGTCTACGGGCGCCCCATCATCGGCTTTGAAAAGACCATCCGGGCCGTGACCGCGGACGACCTGCGGGCCTATATCCGTACCTGGTACCAGCCGCAGAACATGATGCTGCTGGTGGCCGGCGACATCGATCCCAAGGCCGTGCTGGCCCACGCCGAAGAGCTGTTCGGCGACCTGAAGAACGACACCATCCTGCCCGAGCCCGCTCCCGTGCAGCTGGAAGGCGCCGCGGGCGGTCCCCGTGTCGAGGTGACGTACGGGCCGTGGAACAAGGTCTATCTGGGCATCGCCCTGCCTGCCCCCGCCCTGGGCGACCAGCGCTCCATCGACCTGGACGTGCTGGCCTATGCGCTGGGCGGCGACGGTACCTCGCAGTTCTATCGCAAGTACCGTTACGAAAAACAGCTGGTGGACAGCATCAGCGTCGGCAACATGAGCCTCAACCGCGCGGGCCTGTTCTATATGGTCGCCCAGCTGGATGCGGACAAGGTGGAGCCTTTCTGGCAGGAGTTCACCCGCGATCTGGCCGCGCTGGACGCCGGCAAGATCACGCCCGACGTCATCGAGCGGGCCCGCTTCAATTACGAGGACGGCATGGACCGCGCCAGCGAGACCCTGGACGGCCTGACCTCGTGGAAGGCCACGGTACAGTTCGAGCTGGGCGGGCCGCAGGGTGAAGCCAATGTGCGTCATGCGCTGGCCGCCGTGGACAGCGCGCGCCTGCGTCAGGCCCAGGATCTCTGGCTGCGCCCCGATCAGGTGCGCGTGCGCGTGCTGGCGCCCGAAAAGGCCAAGCTGCCCGATTTGGATGCCATTTTGCAGCACAACTGGCCCGCGCCTGCCGTGGAGCGGCAAAAGGCCGCTGCTGCCGCGGAAAAGGTGGGCAAGCGCGAGATCGTCGATCTGGGGCAGGGCCGTACCGTGATCCTGCAGCCGGACCGCACCATCCCCTATGTGTCGCTGGAGATCCTGCGCCCCGGCGGCAATGCGCTGCTCAAGCCCGCCGACCAGGGCCTGGCCCAGCTCACGGCCGCCACCCTGACCGACGGTTGCGGCACGCGTGACCTGGATGCCATGGAACGCTTCGTGGCCGAACGCGCCGCTTCCCTGAGTGCCTCGGCGGGCGTGCAGAGCTTCACCGTTTCCCTGACGGGCCCGGCCCGCTTCAATGCCGATTACTTCGCCCTGCTGGGCGATCTGCTGCACAAGCCCACCTTTGCCGAAAAGGACGTGCGCCGTCAGGCCGATACGCTGAAGGCGGCCCTGGTGCGCCGTCAGGACAATCCCATGAGCTTCATGGGTTCCAAGATCAACGGTTTCCTCTTCCCCGGCGGCCAGCCCTACGGCTTTGACGGCCTGGGCACGGCGGAGAACCAGGACCGCTTCGGTCCCGGGGACGTGCAGGCCTTCTGGAAACAGCAGAATGCCCAGCCGTGGATCCTTTCCGTGGCCGGGGATTTCGACCGGGAAAAGGTGCTGGCTTTTGCCCGCAGCCTGCCCGTGCCCACCGCGCCTGCCGTGGATGTGCCCCAGCCGACCTGGGGCGCCGACAAGCGTCTGCCCCTGTCCCTGCCCGGTCGCCAGCAGGCCCATCTGCTGCTGGCCTTCCATGCCGTGCCGCTGGATCATCCCGACGCTCCGGCGCTCATGCTGCTGGAATCGGTGCTTTCCGGCCAGAGCGGCCTGCTGTTCAACAAGCTGCGTGACGAGCAGGGCCTGGGCTACACGGTGACGGCCTTTTACCGCAGCCTGCCCGAAGCCGGTTTCATGGCCTTCTATATCGGGACCACGCCCCGCAATCTGGATGTGGCCCGGCAGGGCTTCAGCGGCATCATCAAGGACCTCAAGACCGACCTGCTGCCCGCCGAGCTGCTGGCCAAGGGCCTGAACCGCATGGAAGGCAGCTATTATCGTGGTCGCCAGAGCCTGGGCGCGCGGGCCGACGAGGCCGCCAGCGAACGTTTGCTGGGCCAGCCCCAGGACTTCCAGAAGCGTTTGCTGGAAAAGGCCGCCAAGGTGACGCCGGAGCAGCTGCGCGAGGTCGCCCGCAAGTACTTGCTGGTGGACAAGATGTATGAAGTGACCCTGCTGCCCTAGATCAAGGGTGACGGGATGCAATGACAGGGGAAGGGTTCCGGCCGAGGGCAGGGGCCCTTCCCCTTTTGCTTGCGGCAGGGCATTTTTGCCGTGCCGGGCAGTCCCGCCATCTTGACCGGCGTCCGGGCGGGCTTATCTCTGAATAAAGCATCCTGACGGCTGACTGACGCCTGTGCTGTTAGGCCAGAGGGGTGCGGCGACTGATGCGCCGGTGCTGCCGGTGTGGAAAGGTTGTCCGGGATATGTTTCCGTTTTGTGGAAATATGTCCTGTCATACGAAAAATGAAATTTTCAATCCTGCGAGGATGACATGAAACTGACGGACATGCATGTGTTTGACAAGGCCCGTGTGGTGGCCAAGACCCTGGGCATCCAGGTATGCCTTTTTGTGGGTCTGCTGGTGCTGGTCTGGGGCAGCCAGGCCTTCTACGGCGTCATCGATACCAAAAAATTCCCCCAGGCCTACACTGTGGGCGAGACGGCGAACCTGAGCGAGAACGACAAGGGCAAGCTGCTGGTGGATTCCGTCACCAATCAGCTGCGCCGCGAGATGGGCTCCACCTTCGGCTGGACCATGAACGACATCGTGTTCAACCGCTTCGTGCTGGATAACCGCGCCTATCGGCAGTACGGGGTCTACCACGCCACGCGCGTGCTCATGGACCTGTACTCCACCCAGATCGCCAAGCTGGGCTCCAATGACCGCGAAAGCGAGTTCCTGTACCAGGCCCGCCTCAACGGTTTTGCCGTGGACCCGCGCAGCTTCATGTTCCCCTCGGCGGAAGGCTCTTACAAAAAGGCCCTGAAGCAGGTGGAGGAATACAAGAAGTCCCTGGATACCGGCAAGGGCACCTACAATTGCCGTACTGACGACCTGTACGCGGCCCTGAACACGGTGGTGGGCGAGAACATGCTGGGCTACGCCCTGGGCCTGCTGGCCGATGCCCAGGACATTCCCTTCTATACCCTGGACAACCGCATCTACGAAGTGCAGGGCATGGTGCTGGTCATCCGTGACTTCGTGAAGGCCCTGTACGACCTGTATCCCGAGATCGCCCAGAAGAACAACGCCGAGAACATGGCCGCCGCCATGCAGTTCATGAACGACATCTGCACCTATGATCCCATGTACATCACCTCGTCGTTCAACTCCGGTGAGCTCATCATCTCCTACCTGATGTTCACCAAGAACCGTCTGGAAGACATCCGCGACAGCCTGCGCATCTAGCAGGACGTCCTTTCACATGCATCGGCAAGGCCGGAGCCCCAAAGGCTCCGGCCTTTTCGTGTTTATGGGCAGGGCTGCGGAGGGGAGGGGGACGGTGGTCATGCGGCCGTTCGTGCGTTTCCGGCCTGCGGCAGGTAGGGAGGGGATTCCGTTTTTTTCCCGTAATCCTCTTCATGGTCCGGAGCCTCTTCGTTCGCTTGGCCGGGCTCTTGGCGCCTGCGTATCTGTGCACGGACTGGCAGCCGGAGACGGTCGTCATGGCCGGTCTGGCCGGGCTCCGGGCGATCGGGAACAGGATCCCGTAAGGGGAGGTTGCCGCTTGGGATACGGACAGAGGAAACTGCAAAAAATAATGGTGCAATGATGGGCAGGGAAGCAGTGATGATTGTACTTGTTTTCACAATTAAAGGCTGCAAGGCGCACTTTTATCACCGGAAAAGCTCAAAGCGTGACATTCCCCCGGAAATCATTGCAAAAGCGTGCATCATCCGCTGACGCATCAAGCCATCTTATTTTATGAGGTTTTTCTTTGCACTTTTTATGAAAACTTGCTATTTCTTTTCCGTATCTCACAGTTTGTTCAGGAGAGACAATGAAAGCTGCTGCCATGAAAACCATTCACGTCAAGGACGCTGTCGGCAGCGTGCTCTGTCACGATATCACCCGCATCGTGCCCGGAGGGGACAAAGGGCCCGTTTTCCGCAAGGGGCATATCGTGAGGGAGGAAGACATCCAAACCCTTCTGGAGGTAGGCAAGGAACATCTGTATGTGTACGAGCCGCAGGAGGGCGTGCTGCATGAGAATGAAGCCGCCCGGCGCATCGCGGCCGCTACGGCCGGGGCCAACATCACGCTGAGCGAGCCCAAGGAAGGGCGCATCAACTACTCGGCGTCCTGTATGGGCCTCTTGCGGGTGGATGTCCCCACGCTGACCCGCATCAATTCGTTGGGAGAGATCACCCTGGCCACGCTGCACAGCATGCAGCAGGTCAGGCCGGGACAGAACCTGGCGGGCACCCGCGTGGTGCCCCTGCTCATCGAGGAAAGCAAGATCGTCGCTCTCGAGCAGCTGGTTTCCCGTCCCGTGGTCGAGGTCCTGCCCCTACAAAAGTTCAAGGTAGGCATTGTCACTACCGGCAGCGAAGTCTACACGGGCCGCATCAAGGATGCCTTCGGCCCTGTGCTTCGAGACAAGTTCGCCCGCCTTGAATGCACCGTCATGGATCAGGTCTTCACCAGTGACGAAGTGGAGATGACCTCGTCAGCCATCAGCGGCTTCATCCGACAGGGAGCCGACATGGTGGTGGTGACGGGCGGCATGTCCGTGGATCCCGACGACAAGACCCCCGCTTCCATCCGTGCCGCTGGCGCGCAGGTGGTGAGCTATGGCGCACCGGTCTATCCCGGGGCCATGTTCCTGCTGGGCTATGTGCCCACGGAACGCGGCCGCGTCCCCGTACTGGGGCTGCCCGGCTGTGTCATGTATTACAAGGCCAGCATCTTCGAACTCGTAGTCCCGCGCCTTCTGGCCGGACTGGAGGTGACAGCCGAGGATATCGCCGGCATGGGTCACGGGGGCTTCTGCTCCGGCTGTGGCGAATGCCGTTATCCCATCTGTCCGTTTGGAAAATAGACGGCGCGGCAGCGACCGTCTCAACTTGCAAGCCGTTTCTAGGAGTCGCATATGGAAACGAAAACGCTTGTGGTCAATGGTATTCCCCGTCAGGTCCTGGTGGATTCCGACACTCTTCTCGTTGACGTGCTGCGCAACCAGCTGCAGATCACCAGCGTCAAGGTCGGTTGCGGTCAGGGCCAGTGTGGTGCCTGTTCCGTGATTCTCGACGGCAAGGTCACCCGCGCCTGCATCGTCAAGATGCGTCGCGTGCCCGATCAGGCCCAGATCACCACCCTCGAAGGCGTGGGCACCCCCGCCAAACTGCATCCCCTCCAGGAATCCTGGATGTTCCACGGTGCGGCCCAGTGCGGTTTCTGCACGCCCGGCTTCATCGTGTCCGCCAAGGCCCTGCTGGACTCCAATCCCGCCCCCAGCCGTGAAGAAGTGCGCGACTGGTTCCAGAAACATCACAATATTTGCCGCTGCACCGGTTACAAGCCCCTGGTGGACGCCGTCATGGACGCCGCCGCCGTCATGCGCGGTGACAAGGACATCGAAGAGCTGCGCTACAAGCTGCCCGCCGACGGCCGCGCCTTCGGTTCGCGCCTGCCCCGTCCCAGCGCCTTGGTCAAGGTGACCGGTCTGGCCGAATACGGCGCCGACGCCGCCGTGCATATGCCGCCCGACACCCTGCACCTGGCTCTGGCCCAGGCCAAGGTCTCCCATGCCATCATCAAGGGCATCGACACCTCCGAAGCCGAAGCCATGCCCGGCGTGTACCGCGTGCTGACCCACAAGGACGTCAAGGGCAAGAACCGCATCACCGGCCTCATCACCTTTGCCGACAACAAGGGCGACGGCTGGGATCGTCCCATCCTGAACGATACCAAAATCTTCCAGTACGGCGACGCCCTCGCCATCGTGTGCGCCGACTCCGAAGCGCACGCCCGCGCCGCCGCCGACAAGGTCAAATTCGATCTCGAGCTGCTGCCCGAATACCTGAACGCCCCGGACGCGATGGCTCCCGACGCCATCGAAATCCACCCCGGCACCCCGAACACCTACTTCGAGCAGAAGGAAGTGAAGGGGCAGGAAACCGCTCCCTTCTTCGCCGACGCCAATAACGTGGTGGCGGAAGGCAGCTACTACACGCAGCGCCAGCCCCACCTGCCCATCGAGCCGGACGTGGGGTACGGCTACATGAACGAAGAAGGCAAGCTGGTCATCCATTCGAAATCCATCGGCCTGCACTTACACGGCCTGATGATCGCACCCGGTCTGGGGCTTGATTTCGGCAACGACATGGTCATGGTGCAGTGCAACGCGGGCGGTACCTTCGGCTACAAGTTCAGCCCGACCATGGAAGCGCTCATCGGCGTGGCCGTGCTGGCCACCGGCCGTCCCTGCCACCTGCGCTACAACT
>OJPN01002452.1_pt1 | contig 10885 bp, 10 predicted proteins | sample 1598511 | NCBI WGS metagenome assembly OJPN01 (sample SAMN03922485, study PRJEB24848) | human gut metagenome | isolation source: stool sample | host: Homo sapiens | place: Germany | collected 2011-05
AAGCACGCATAGTTCGCCCGGATACAGGCGGAACAGCGTTACCTCCCGCCCCTCAGCAGAGAGAAGATAGGTGCGGATCTCGCCGGAAAGGACGAACATCATTCCAAGACATTCGTTGTCGCTGCTGTGTACGAACGCACCTTTTTCATAATGGCGGACAAAGGCACTTCGGCGCAGCGTCTCCATTTCGTGTTCGGCCAAGGATGACCAGAACGGAAGTTGTGTCAGTGTGCGTTCCATATCAATGGCAGCTATGCTTGCCGCAGCCGTGGTCACCGCAGGTGTGACCAGCCTCGCCGTGCGCATGGTCATGGTGGTCACAGTGAACATTGGGATTGTAGCCCAGATTTCCGCTGAGCAATGCGTTTACCGCCGCGTCAGCGTCTCCGCTGACACCGCCGTAGAGCTTGATGCCCGCTTCGGCCAGAGCCGCCTGTGCACCGCCGCCGATGCCTCCGCAAATCAAAGTGTCCACGCCGTGCTGCATCAGAAAGCCTGCCAGTGCACCGTGACCGCTGCCGTTGGTATCAACAACTTCCGCATGAACAATTTGGCCGTCCGCAGCTTCATAAAGCTTGAACTGTTCTGTGTGACCGAAATGCTGAAAAATTTGACCGTTTTCATAGGTAACTGCAATTTTCATAATGGAATCTCCTTTGCAATTTTTGTTGGATTTTTCTGCGTTAGCTCTCTGCATCCGGCCGCAGCGGCCGCAGCGGGCTGCCTCCTGTCCTCCGCAGATGCGGTAGTTTCCTCCGGTGATGTGCAGCGGCTTCCCGTGGACAAGACACGCTGCGATCTTGCGCCGTGCGCTTTCACAAATTTCCTGCACGGTAGAGCGGGAAATATCCATCTGTGCGGCACACTGCTCGTGGGTTTGCCGCTCCAGATCAACCAGCCGAATGACCTCGTACTCGTCCAGCGTCAGCAGGATCGGCTCGGCATCCTCACATCCGCTGGGGTAGAATGCATCGATCTTTGGTATTCCGCAAATCCGACGGCACCGTGGCGGTCTTGGCATGGACGCTTTCCTCCTCTTGTTTTCGGTATATACCGATTATAGCACCTCGCGCAGAAAAATCAATACAGATTTTTCAAAAGCCGCTGTAACGCTTATTCGAGGTGCAGTGCTTCACTACGATCGTGGTACCCAGTACACCAGTGCGCTTTACCGCAGCACCCTGAGAAAAAATGAAGAGCTGCCGGACAGCACTGTTGTAGAGGTTATCGTAAAGCTGGTAAGCAATCCGAAGTTCGCCGCCATGATGCAGGAAAAGATCAGCATGAAGGTGGATATCTCTGCCATTGAGCAGGAGATCGCGGCGCATGAAAAGCAGCTTCGGCAGAGTTATTCCGTAAAGGCACGACTGATGGGGGAGATTGATTCCCTCGACCCGGATGATAAGCACTACATTAAACGCAAAGCAGACCTTGATGGCCGGCTTTACAAGATGTATGATAAGATCGAGGATACGGAAAACCAGCTCAAGCTCCAATCATTGCGGAAAATATGAGCTTGAGTTTGGACAATGACGCACATATAGAAATGGTATGCCTCTTGAGCAAAGAGGCAGGGAGGAACAGCAGAGATGAATCAGGCAATGCAGAAAGCAAAGGAAACTTTTGCACAGGGAAATTATACCTGTGTCTGGTGCAGGGGCGACGAGCTTCTGACCAGTAAGGAAGCCGGTCTGCGTCTGCTGCTGACACGTATCCGGGAGGGGAAGGATTTGAGCGGATTTTACGCGGCAGATAAAATTGTCGGACGCGCGGCGGCATTTTTATATGTGAAGCTCGGAGCAGCCGGGGTGTATGCATCTGTAATGAGCCGGGGGGCGAAAGAGCTTTTGGCGGAATACAACATACCTGCAGAAGCAGAGGAACTGACAGAGAACATCCGAAATCGTCAAAATACCGGATTATGTCCAATGGAATGCGCAGTTTCTTCCTGCGTCAGTCCGGAAGCAGCGTATGCTGCCATTTTGGAAGCGATCAGAAAAATGCAGCAGAAATAAGCGATAAAGATAAAGGGGAAAACATAAGAGGAGGAGCGTTTAAATGCTGTACAAAAAGAATCAGGCAGAGAAACTGGAAGACAGCTTGTTCGAGCAGCCCACAGCGGAGTATAGGGGAGCTCCCTTTTGGGCGTGGAATACGATGCTGGAGCAAAAAGAGCTCGACAGGCAGATGGAGATCTTAAAGTCGATGGGCTTTGGCGGTGCACATCTTCATCCCCGTACCGGTCTGGAAACACCGTATTTAAGCGAGGAATTTATGGATCGGATCAAGGGCTGCCTGGCAAAAGCAAAGCAGGAAAATCTACAGGTTTATTTGTATGATGAGGATCGTTGGCCGTCCGGATTTGCGGGAGGTCTTGTGACGAAGGAGGAAAAATACCGTGCGCAGTATCTTCTGTTTACAAACAAGCCTTATGAAGCAGGAGAAGAGGCACAGAGGCAGACAGACTCCAGCGCGAGAGCAGCAAGAACCTTAAACGGCAGGCTGCTTGAGGTTTACGATGTCGTACTGGATGAAAAGGGTTATCTGGTTTCCGGTAAAAAACTGGAGGAAGGCATGCAGCCACAGGGAACCTGCTGGTATGCTTATCTGGAACGCCCGCTGCCGAGCACCTGGTACAATCATCAGACCTATGTAAATACGCTGGACAAAGCGGCAATGGATCGTTTCCTGGAAATCACCCACGAGGCTTATGCAAAGGAGATCGGGGACGAGTTTGGAAAAACGGTGCCGACGATCTTTACGGATGAGCCGCAGTTCTCTCATAAAACACTTTTGCAGTTTCCGCAGGAAAAACGGGATGTGATCCTGCCCTGGACAGAGGATTTTGCTCAGACCTATCAGGAAATGTATCAGGAGGATATTCTGGAAAAGCTCCCTGAGCTGATCTGGGAAAAAGCAGACAGAAGCGTTTCCACGATCCGGTATCATTATCATGACCATGTGACGGAGCGTTTTACCCGCGCGTTTGCAGACAATATTGGGGCATGGTGCAAAAAGCACAATATCGCGCTGACCGGACATATGATGGAAGAGCCCACACTGCGCAGTCAGACTGCAGCATTGGGCGAGGCGATGCGTGCGTACAGAAGCTTTGAACTGCCCGGCATCGACATGCTGTGTGACGGCCATGAATACACGACGGCAAAGCAGGCACAGTCTGCGTCTCATCAGTTTGGTCGTGAAGGCGTAATGAGCGAGCTTTATGGTGTAACGAGCTGGAGCTTTGATTTCAGACGCCATAAGCTGCAGGGAGACTGGCAGGCGGCGCTGGGCATTACACTGCGTGTGCCGCATCTGTCCTGGGTTTCTATGAAGGGGGAGGCAAAGCGGGATTATCCGGCGAGCATCAATTATCAGTCTCCGTGGTGTAAGGAATATAAAACAGTTGAAGATCATTTTGCAAGAGTAAACACAGTCATGACGCGTGGGAAGGCAGCTGTGCGTGTTGGCGTCATCCATCCAATCGAAAGCTACTGGCTTCACTGGGGGCCGGAGTCCCAGACCGGATCGATCCGGGAGCAGATGGAGGAACGGTTTCAGAATGTGACCCGCTGGCTGTTGTTTGGCAGCTGTGACTTTGACTTTCTGGATGAATCGCTTCTGCCCGATTTGTGTACGGAGGCAGGAAACCCGCTGAAGGTCGGTGCAATGTCCTATGATGCTGTTATCATTCCCGGCTGTGAAACGCTGCGCAGTACGACAATAGAACGTTTGAAAACCTTTGCAAGAGCGGGCGGTAAGCTGATCTTGATGGGAGAAGCACCGACTATGACCGATGCAGTGCCCAGTAACGATGGTGCAGAGCTTGCAGCCCTTTCCAGACAGATCGTATTTGAAAAAGCGGCGCTTTTGGAAGCGGTTGAGCCATATCGCACACTGCGCCTGGAAAATGAGACGGGAAGCCTGACAAACCATTACATCTATCAGCTGCGGATGGATCAGGACTGCAGCTGGCTGTTTATTGCAGTGGGAGAGCCTGCAGGAAATCCGGATTTTGTGAAAAAGGATCCTGTGAACATTGTATTAAACGGCAGGTTCACGGTAAAAGAATACGATACCATGACCGGAAGAATCCGGGATGTGAAGACAGCAAAAAGAGGGGCGCAGACGGTTGTAAATCATATCTTTTATAACCAGAGCAGCCTGCTGTTGAAGCTGATGCCAGTGGGCGAGGCGAGCGGCAGCGTGCAGGCAGCTGATGCGCACGATGCAACACAAGCAGCTGGCGTGCCTGGCGCGATGCAGGCGGTATCTGGCGCATCCGGCGAGGTAGAAAGCTGCGCAGCATGCGGCGATTCTGCTTTAGCTGCAGCCCTCCGGGAACAGCTCCTTGCGTCCGGCGCAGCGCCGAAAACCCTTCCGAATCGCGTTGCCGTTACCTTAAGTGAGCCGAATGTGCTTCTTTTGGATCGTGCGGAATTTTGTATGGACAACGGAGAATATCAGCCTGCACAGGAACTGTTGCGGGCAGACAATGTCCTGCGTAGTCAGCTCGGTTTCCCGGCGCGCGGCGGAGAAGTTGCCCAGCCATGGGTATTGCCGGAGGAAAAGACGGAACATTTTGCGACACTTCGCTTTACGGTAGAGAGTGAAGTGGAAGTACCGGTACGTTTGGCACTGGAGGAAGCGGAGCATGCATCTGTAAAACTGAATGGGAAAACAGTGAACGAAAAGGTGTCCGGCTGGTATACGGACCACTGCATCGGGACGATTGAAATCGGCGCACTTCAGAAAGGCACAAATATAGTGGAAGCGACAGTTCCTTTCACGCACAGAATCGGTCTGGAATGGTGCTATCTGCTGGGTGATTTTGGCGTGCGTATAGAAGGCAGAGCCGGTGTTGTGACAGCACCTGTCAGAGCGTTAAGCTTTGGAGATATCGTACCCCAGGGACTTCCTTTTTATGGTGGAAATATTACCTATCATCTGCCGGTATCGATCGGAGCAAATGGCGCTGTTGTACATATTCCTCATTATCGCGGCGCACTCGTTGCAATAGAAAAAAATGGAAAACGGTTGGGTGAGACGACATTTGCACCCTATGATCTGGAAGTTGGACAGGCTGATTCGATCGATCTGGTGCTGTTTGGAAACCGCGTCAATACCTTTGGCGCAGTCCATATGGTTGGAGAGGATGACAGATTCCTGAATCCCGGCAGCTGGCGCACACAGGATGATGACTGGTCGGAGGAATATGTGCTGCAGAAGGTCGGTATTTTGTCTGCATCGGTGATCGTGCTGAATAAATAGAAATAAGCAACAGAGTGCATGTTATGCGAATATTCTATTGTCTGGAATAATTTTATCGGAATAATAAATATGAGACGGAGGCGAGGAATAACGGGGCGAAAAGGTATTGTTGCCGATCAGGACTTGCTCTCCTAAAAACTGGTGCGAACAGGAAGTGCATATGAATTCTTATGGAGATTCGCACCTGGAAAATTATAAAATAACATTTATTAATTTAGTTTTTTAAAAACAGAAGCTATATTTATTAGTGAGATGAAATAAAATATAGCCGTACTGTAAACGAAAAAATGTCAATAAATGCCGTCGCTCCACTCGCGGGAGCGTGGATTGAAATCACAATGCAGTTGCACTTACTACGGAAGAAGTTGTCGCTCCACTCGCGGGAGCGTGGATTGAAATGATCGAGAGCGCCAGCTCCCTGATCCGGTTATCTGTCGCTCCACTCGCGGGAGCGTGGATTGAAATCGCCGGTATATCGTAGACGACCACGGACAGCATGTTGTCGCTCCACTCGCGGGAGCGTGGATTGAAATGGGTTGTCTACTAACACAGGAATTGTCCCTGCGTTTGTCGCTCCACTCGCGGGAGCGTGGATTGAAATCCGGAAAATGTGATCAGATATCTACCGGGCTTTGTCGCTCCACTCGCGGGAGCGTGGATTGAAATCTTGATAAAGTAAACAAAAGAAAGTCAGAACTTAGTCGCTCCACTCGCGGGAGCGTGGATTGAAATATTATGACGAAAAAGAGTATGAACATTTTTGTACCGTCGCTCCACTCGCGGGAGCGTGGATTGAAATGTGACGGAGCAGGACGATAACGGGAATATAACGGTCGCTCCACTCGCGGGAGCGTGGATTGAAATCGCACCCCTGCTGCAAACAACATAGATCTTTCCTCGTCGCTCCACTCGCGGGAGCGTGGATTGAAATACTCTCCGGCAACAGCTCCAGGTACTCGTCGCCCGTCGCTCCACTCGCGGGAGCGTGGATTGAAATACCCTCCGCCGCACCACCTCCACGACCTCTAGCGTCGCTCCACTCGCGGGAGCGTGGATTGAAATCTTTACCATCTTTGCCATTCGTACCATCGTTACCGTCGCTCCCCTCGCGGGAGCGTGGATTGAAATACGAGCAATTTCGAAAAGGCGCTGCCGCCTGCTTCGTCGCTCCCCTCGCGGGAGCGTGGATTGAAATAGAACGATTATCCGTTACATGGCAGAGAAACACCCGTCGCTCCCCTCGCGGGAGCGTGGATTGAAATTGAATATCCGACTTGCTATAGTCCGGCGTCAACTCTGTCGCTCCCCTCGCGGGAGCGTGGATTGAAATTCGCCCCATACAATCTCGCAAAGCTCTTTTACTGTCGCTCCCCTCGCGGGAGCGTGGATTGAAATTTGTGTTTCCAGCTGCATTACATTCCTGAATAGCGTCGCTCCCCTCGCGGGAGCGTGGATTGAAATCGAATCAATCCGGATGACAAAGGGCTTGACGCTATTGTCGCCCCCCTCGCGGGAGCGTGGATTGAAATTCCACGATATTTTGAATATTCATAGTACACGTTGTCGCTCCCCTCGCGGGAGCGTGGATTGAAATATATCGAGAGCCGTTCATAGACCCGGAAACAGACGTCGCTCCCCTCGCGGGAGCGTGGATTGAAATAGGAGTTGCTGGGGCACGTTAAGATTGAGACCACGGTCGCTCCCCTCGCGGGAGCGTGGATTGAAATACGAGCAATTTCGAAAAGGCGCTGCCGCCTGCTTCGTCGCTCCCCTCGCGGGAGCGTGGATTGAAATAACTTCATCGATGGCGTTATTCGGAACACCTCAGTCGCTCCCCTCGCGGGAGCGTGGATTGAAATCTTGCTATGTACGAAAAGTATGGGCAGCCATTGGTCGCTCCCTTCGCGGGAGCGTGGATTGAAATCAGCAATCGGAATGAAGTACATCAAGCTTGGTTTGCGTCGCTCCCTTCGCGGGAGCATGTCAGGAAAAGGATCGTAACAGAAAAAATGTCGAAGAAAATGGGGGAGAGGCATATGGATTATTTTGCGCATATTGATGGGAAACGAAAACAGAGTGTTTTGGAGCATTCGGAGGGGGTTGCAAGACTTGCTGGAATGTTTGCCGGAGAATTTGGAAAGTATGAATGGGGATATTGCAGTGGTATGCTGCATGATATTGGAAAGTACAGTCTCAGGTTCCAGAGAAGACTTCAAAAAGGAGATGTTCAGGTGGACCATTCGACGGCCGGAGCACAACTTTGTGCGGCGAAAGGAGGATACTACTCGTTTCTAAATTATTGCATTGCAGGGCATCATGCGGGCTTGCCAGATTGCGGAAGTAATACGGACAATGGCGGAGAGTCTACGTTGAGCGGCCGCCTAAAGAAAAAAATAGAAGATTATCAGGCTTATCAGCCTGAGATTGAGGTTCCTCTACTTCATTCGGCGCCCATTGATCCAAAAGCTGTGCCGAACCCATATTTTTCGTTAAGTTTTTTTATGCGAATGATTTATTCCTGTCTGGTAGACGCAGATTTTCTGGATACGGAAGCTTTTATGAAGCAGGGAAAGACAGAACGAGATCCCGGCACGAGAATAGAAGAACTGTACAGAAAGTTAGATAAATATCTTGAGAATAAAAGATGGATGGAAAATAAAAAACCCGATACGATCAACGGCAGACGAAGTGAGATTTTGCGGCATTGTATGGACATGGGAACCCAGGAAAAGGGAATGTTTCGTCTGACTGTTCCGACCGGTGGAGGAAAAACAATTGCCTCGCTGGCGTTTGCACTTCGGCATGCGGCAGCGCATCAGATGAAGCGGATTATTTATGTCATTCCATATACCAATATTATCGAACAGAATGCGCAGGTATTTCGGGAGATTCTGGGAGAGGAAAATGTGTTGGAAAGCCATTGCAACATTGATTATACCAGTTCGGAAGAGCTCAGACCGATGCAGCTTGCTTCGGAAAACTGGGACAAGCCGGTGGTTGTTACGACCAATGTACAGTTTTTTGAATCTCTCTTTGCATCGAAATCTTCAAAATGCCGGAAGCTTCATAATGTTGCAAACAGTGTGATCATTTTTGATGAAGCACAGATGATACCGCCGGAGCATCTGAAGCCTTGTCTTGCGGTTATAGAGGAACTGGCAGCGCAATATGGTTCATCTGTTGTGCTTTGTACAGCAACGCAGCCAACATTTCAGAATTTTTTCCAGAGAAATTGGGAGCCGGTTGAGCTTTGTCCATGTATGGAAGAGCAATTTCGCTTTTTCAAGAGGACGAGATTTGAAGATATCGGAACGGTGACAGAAGAAGAACTGGAGGAAAAGCTTTCAAAAGAAACACAGGCGTTGTGTATTGTCAATACGAAGAAACGAGCGCAGAGAGTTTATAATGCAATCAAAGGGGATGGAGTCTTTCATCTGTCGACAACAATGTATCCAAAGCATCGGAAACGGGTGTTAGAGCAGATTAGGAAAAGACTGGAAGATGGTAAAAAGTGTATTTTAATTGCAACGAGTCTGGTGGAAGCTGGAGTGGATCTGGATTTTCGATCTGTATATAGACAGCTTGCGGGAATGGATTCTATGATTCAGGCGGCAGGACGCGGAAATCGAAATGGAGATCGTTCCATAGAGGAGAGTCCGGTATATATTTTCAGAATGGAAGGAAAAGAGTTTGTTCCCGGTCAGCAGATGCAGATGGATACGTCCAAAGCGCTTTTACTGGATGGATATCAGACGGAAGACCTGGCGACAGTAGATCGGTATTTTCAGATGCTGTATCAGTTAAAACAGGATGAAATGGATAAGGGCGGTGTGATGCGCTGCTTCGAAAATCAAAACTATCAGTTTGCGTCAGCTGCTAAAAAGTTTCATCTGATTGAAGAGAATACCGTAACAGTGTTTGTAAAAAGAGAGCAGGAAGCGGCGAAGTTATTGGGACAGATTCGAAACCAGGGGTATTCCCGCACTTTGATGCGACAGGCAGGACAGTATTGTATCAATATTTATGACAGGGATTTTGAAAAATTAAACGGACAGGGAGCGTTGCGTCCGGTGTCCGGTGATATAGAAGATTTCTATGAATTGGTTTCGGAAGAACTGTATACAGAAGAAATGGGATTAAAAATGGATATTGAAGAAGGCATCGGAGTGTTCTGGTAATTGTTTTAGCAAGTGCTGTAGGCGGGAGGTTAGAGGATAAAAGCATACGGAACAGAAGAGAAATCATCAACTTCTGTTCCGCATCGCTTGGTTCACATGGTGTGAAAAAATATTTTTTCAATCCCCAATTCCGTGTCATTGTAAATGGCAGGAAAAGACGATGTTTATTATATAATAGTTATTCCATATAATCCAGTGTAAATATTTTTATAGAAACTTCAATATATTTTCCCACAGCTAATGAAAACGTTGTTGCATTATATAAAACAGTGTAGTATAGTGGAAATATAAAGAAAAGGACAGTGAGAAAAACGATAGTTTTTATAAAAAGGGGAACAGAGATGGTCTTATATCATGGGAGTAAAGAAATCGTGGAATATCCTGAAATTCGAAAAGCACGATTTCAAAAAGATTTCTATTTTGGATTTTACTGCACACTTTATGCAGAGCAGGCGAAGCGTTGGGCAACCAGATACGGTGATGGGTACATCAATAAATATGAATATGTACCAAGCAGTACTTTGAATTGTTTGTATTTTGAAGAGATGACGGAAGAATGGCTGGATTTTATTGTGGCATGTCGTAGAGGAATTCCACACAAATATGATATTGTGGAAGGACCGATGGCAGATGATACGATTTACAATTATATCCAGAACTATCTGGATGGCAAAATTTCGAGAGCCGCATTTTGGGAACTGGCAAAGTTTAAATATCCGACGCATCAAATCAGTTTTCATACGATTTCAGCGCTGGATACATTGACATTTGTAGGAAGCGAGGCCGTGTATGGGGACAAAAAATAATAATGATTTATTTTATATATGCAGCTTGATCGAATACATCGGAAGGAAAACGAAACAGCCTCGGAAAAAAGTAGCAGATTATCTGGGAAGAAAGCATATTCATCGGATTTACGAACATGCAGATGTATTTCATTGTGAACCAATTGAAAAGGTGGCAGAAGAATTGATTGAAGAATGCAATATTCCGAAGGGCAGCTTTGATAATGTGGGAGCATGCAGATATACAGTACCGGATTATTGGGATATCGGAGAAGTGTATGAACGGCTGATTGAAGATTCCTATTCTGATCAGGATATGGAGAAAGGGCTTTGGCAGGTATATCATTCCTGGATAGATTCCAGCATTTCTGATTATAATACGGATTTTTACTATCAATCGAGAGATTATCTGGCAGCCTGCTATCAGGATGGTTCGATATTATAGATGAAAAGGGGTGATAAAATGGGCATGGGTGTAAAAGTCAGAGTATGGGGACCATATGCGCTCTTCTCAAGACCAGAGATGAAAGTGGAACGGTGTTCTTACGATGTAATGACGCCATCTGCTGCAAGAGGAATTCTGGAAGCGATTTACTGGCATCCGGGGCTTCGATGGGTGATCGACAAAATTCAGGTAAACAAACCAATCCG
>OJPN01002465.1_pt1 | contig 10851 bp, 9 predicted proteins | sample 1598511 | NCBI WGS metagenome assembly OJPN01 (sample SAMN03922485, study PRJEB24848) | human gut metagenome | isolation source: stool sample | host: Homo sapiens | place: Germany | collected 2011-05
TACGAGATAGGAGTCCGTCTCGTGGGCTCGGAGATGTGTATAAGAGACAGGGGCCGCGTCCACCTCTTGCCCGTCGTGGGTCTCCACCAAGGCGGCCAGGCCAAGGCTCCGGCACAGATCCAGATACCCCTTCAACGTCTCCCCGTCCAGCAGCGAAACGATGAGCAGCACCGCGTTGGCCCCCATCAGCCGAGCCTGGTATATCTGATACTCGTCCACGGTGAAGTCCTTGCGCAGCATGGGCAGAGAGATGGTCCGCCGCACCTGGCGGAAGATGTCGTCCGACCCCAGGAACCACTTTGGTTCCGTAAGACAGGACACCCCGTCCGCCCCCGCCGCCTCATAGGCCCGGGCGATGTCCAGATAGGGGAAGTCCGGGGAGATCAGGCCCTTGGAGGGGGACGCTTTTTTGATCTCGCACAGGAAGGACAGCCCTGGCCTGTTCAGGGCGGAGACGAATTGCTCCCCCTGCCCCGGCCCGGCCTCTTGGCACAGGGCCTTCAGCTCTTCCAGGCTGATTTTGGCCCGGTCCGCCGCCACCCGGGTCCGGGCATGGGCGGCGATGGTCTGCAAAATGTTTTCCGCCATGGCTTACTCCTGACTGGCCTTGATAAACTCGTCCAGCTTTTGGTCCGCCGCGCCGCTGTCGATGAGCTGGGCCGCCAGCTCCACGCCGGATTTCAGGCTGTCCGCCTTGCCGCCGATGTACAGTGCCGCGCCGCCGTTGAGCAGCACCGCGTCCCGCTTGGGGCCGCGCTCCCCCCGAAGGATGGCCCGGGTGATGGCGGCGTTCTCCTCCGGCGCACCGCCCCGCAGGTCCTCTTTGGTGCAGCGCTTCAGGCCCAGCTCCTCCGGCGTGAGGACATAGGAGCGGTAGTTCCCGCCCTCAAACTCGCACACGGAGGTGGGGGCGCTGAGGGACAGCTCGTCCAGCTTGTCCTGGCCATAGACCACCATGCCCCGGCGCACCCCCAGGCTGGTGAGCACCCGGGCCAGGGGCTCCACCAACGACTGGTCATACACCCCCAGCACCTGGCGCTTGGGGGCGGCGGGGTTGGTCAGCGGCCCCAGGATGTTGAACACGGTGCGGATGCCCAGCTCTTTACGGATGGCCCCCACATAGCGCATGGAGGTGTGGTACTTCTGGGCGAAGAAGAAGCAGATGCCCACGGTATTCAGCAGCTCCAGACACTTCTCCGGGGACAGGTCCAGGTTCACCCCCAGGGCCTCCAGACAGTCGGCGGTGCCGCAGCTGGAGGAGGCCGCCCGGTTGCCGTGCTTGGCCACCTTCACGCCCCCCGCCGCGGCCACCAGGGCCGAGGTGGTGGAGATGTTGAAGCTGTGTGCCCCGTCGCCTCCGGTGCCCACGATCTCCAGCAGGTCCAGGTCGTTGGGCACCTTCATGGCGTGGTCCCGCATGGCGGCGGCGCATCCGGCGATCTCGTCCACCGTCTCCGCCTTGGTGCTCTTGGTGGACAGGGCCGCCAGAAAGGCCGCGTTCTGGGTGGGGCTGGTCTGGCCGCTCATGATCTCGTTCATCACCTGATAGGCCTCGTCATAGGTCAGGTCCTGTTTGTCCACGATTTTAATAATAGCCTCTCGGATCATGTCAGTTTCCCTCCAAAAAGTTTTTCAAAATGGTCCCGCCGTCGGGGGTGAGAATGGATTCCGGGTGAAATTGTAGGCCGTACACCGGACAGTCCCGGTGGGCCACCGCCATGACCTCCCCGTCCTGGGTGCGGGCCACGGCCTTCAGGCAGTCGGGCAGGCTGTCCTCCGCCACCGCCAGGGAGTGGTATCGCGCGGCGGGGATCTCCCCCGGCAGCCCTTGGAACAGGGGGCAGCTTTCGTCCAGCGCCACCTGGGACTGCTTGCCGTGCATGAGTCGGCTGGCGTAGATGATCCTGCCCCCCAGGGCCTCGCAGATGGCCTGGTGGCCCAGGCAGATGCCCAGGATAGGGATCTCTCCCGCCAGGCGGCGCACCGCCTCCTCGCAGATACCCGCCTGGTCGGGCCGCCCCGGCCCCGGGGACAGCAGCAGATGGCTTGGGGCCATAGCCCGGATGTCCTCCACCGTTACCTGGTCGTTGCGCACCACCCGGATGTCCGGGCAGATGCTGCCCACCAGCTGGTAGAGGTTATAGGAAAAGCTGTCGTAATTGTCGATGAGCAGGATCATAAGTCTTTCTCCTTCTGGGCCAGCTCCAGAGCGGACACCACCGCCTGGGTCTTGTTGATGCACTCCTGATACTCCTTCTCCGGCACGGAGTCGGCCACGATGCCCGCCCCGGACCGGACGAAGACCTTTCCGTTTTTCTGAAAGGCCAATCGAATGGCGATACACACGTCCAGGTTGCCGGTAAAGTCCAGATAGCCGATGGCCCCGCCATAGGTGCCCCGCTTGTTGTTCTCCAGCTGGTCGATGATCTCCATGGCCCGCAGCTTGGGCGCGCCGGACAGAGTCCCGGCGGGCAGGATGGCGTCGATGGCGTCCACCGCGTCCAGGCCCTCCCTCAGCTCTCCCCGCACGGTGGAGCCCAAATGCATCACGTGGGAGTAGCGCTGCACGGCCATATACTCCTCCACCTCCACCGTGCCGAAGCGGCTGATCTTGCCGATGTCGTTCCGGCCCAGGTCCACCAGCATGTTGTGCTCCGCCCGCTCCTTCTCGTCGGCCCGCAGTTCGGCCTCCAGGGCCAGGTCCTCTTCTCTGGTCTTGCCCCGGGGGCGGGTCCCCGCCAGGGGGAAGGTGTGCAGCACGCCGTCCTCCAGCTTCACCAGCGTCTCCGGGGAGGCCCCGGCCAGCTCCATGTCATCGCTGGTGAAATAGAACAGATAGGGGGACGGGTTGGTGGTGCGCAGCATCCGGTACACGTCCAGCAGGTCCCGCAGCACCGGGCCGGGGGCGGAGAAGCGGGTCTCGGTCTCCCCTGTCTCGCTTTTCAGCTGGACGATGCCGTCTTTACAGGTGACCTCCAGGCTGGGCTCGAACCCAAGGAAGGAGTATCGGCCCCAGCCCTGGCTGTCGGCGGCGGACTCCAGCAGAAAGCAGTGGTTGTCCTGTGAGCGCAGGATGCGCAGGGCCTGGATGGGGGTGATAAAGTCGCTGAGCAGCTCCCGCGTCACGGGGACCTGTCCATAGGGGCCGCTCTGGGCCAGGGCCCGGGCCTCTTTCAGCGTGGGATAATACATCTTGACCTCCTGTCTCAGGGATGAAAAAAAGACTCGTCCCTGACAAATGTTTGTCAAGGACGAGTCTGAAAAAACAGTCTCGCGGTGCCACCTTGCTTCGCGGCTTTGGGCCGCGCACTTTGCGGGATACCAACATATCCCCGGCAACTGACGTATGCCTCCACGTCGCAAAATACTGAGCCTTTCGGCCGTTCCTTGCGCCCTCCGTGATCCATTTGCCTGCCTGCGTTCTATCCGGCTCTCAGCCGCCCGGACTCTCTGTAAGGGCACAACAGACGTTATCTTCACATCAATGGTTTAGCCTAATGAAGTTGTTGTCCGCATTGTAAGCCCATCCCGCCCATTTGTCAATCACTTTTTTCCGCGTGACTGAAATTTTTTCCCGTCCCCCCTCCCCTGTTCCCCCGGGAAGAAAAAAATCGAAGCCGCCGGAAAAGAAATGCTTGCATTTTGGTCCCGGCTTTGCTATAATGAGTAAGTAAAGTTTGATGCAGGTATAGTTCATCGGTAGAACGCGACCTTCCCAAGGTCGATAGGAGGGTTCGACTCCCTTTACCTGCTCCAATCGTCGCGGACTTCGTAAAGTCCGCGACGATTTTTTATGCGCTATAAAACCGGGCCGGATGCGGACGCACCCGGCCCCTTGCTTTACAGCAGGGACTGATAATCCCTGCGGGCATATAGAATTCTGCGGATCTGGACCACATCGCCGACAACGACATAAAACACCAGATAGTTCTTGACGACCAGGCAGCGATATCCTTTGGCCGCCAGTGCCAGATCCTTTGGCCTGGGCCAACGCTCCGGCATTTTGGACAGGCTTGCGATTTCTGACACGATCAGGTCGTAATACTTCTGTGCGGCGTCTGGGGACAGGGTATTCAGATACCCGATCACATCCTCCAAGTCCTGCTTGGCCGTGGGGAATATCCTGACCTTATAGCGTTCCATGGACACGCTCCCGCAGCGACTTGGCCAGCGTCAGAAAGTCCTCCCCTTCTGCACCGGAGGCGATCTCCTGCTCCGCCAGAGCCAATTTCCCATAGAGGTCGATAAGGGCCTGCTGGCGCTCATACTCCTCCATGCTGACCACCACCATGTCTCCGGTACCATTCCGGGTGATATAGACCGGCTCCCGGGTCTGATGGCAGAAGTCTGAGATCTCGTTTGCGTTGCTGCGAAGATCAGAGATCGGACGGATACTCGGCATGATCGCACCTCCTTATTGGTGACAATAGTATAGCAAAATTATGAGCAAATATCAATACAAATTTCGAGTTTAAAAGGGACGGCCCCCGTGACATCACCTCACAGGAACCGTCCCCTGGTTATTATCCCTCACCTCCCGCAGCACTGTTTATACTTCTTCCCGCTGCCGCAGGGGCAGGGGGTGTTGCGTCCGATTTTCTTTGCCTTTTCCGGTTTGGGTGCTGACGATGTGACGCCGGCAAGCTGTCTCAAAAGGTCAAAGCGGGCACCCTCATTGGGCAGCGTCGCCGTGAGGATCTGCTTGCGCAGGTCCTCCACGTCTATCTCCCCAGTCTGAAGGCCTCTGCGGATGTTGGGGCCTAGGGAAACCGACTGGAACCGCTCCGCCGGGGGCGTTATCTGCATCAGCTCCTCCGGCGTATAGCCCCGGTTGCAGGGCATCCGCGTCGTGTTGTGAAATGCGTTGTGCAGGGCGAAAAACTCCTCCTCCGTTACCAGCTTTGGGCTGAGGGAGAAAATGATCTCCTTCGCCTTGCGCAGGGGAATAATGCCATAGAGGTTCGCCATGGCGTTGAAATATTTGCGCAGCAGCCGGAAAGTGGCGTCCTTCAGTGGGATCTCCCGGTAAAGGGCGTTCAACTCCCGGCGTGTGTATGTCTCTGGAACTTCTACGTACTTGTCGTTGCTCATGTTTCGGCCTCCTTCACCGTGCTCCAGTCAAACAGATTTCTAGATCTTGGGCACCACTTGGTCCGCCATTTCCAGCAGCTTAAATGCCAGGTGCAGCACAGCGTTCTGCTCTGCCTCGCTGAAGCGCCCCCGCAGGAAGGTCCGCACCGCCGCCACAAAGGAGAAGGACTCCGCCATCAAGTCGTGGAACTCACCGATGCTATACCAGGAGGCCGCCGCGGCAATGGCCAGCATCAGCAGCACCCCTCCGGCGGCCACCAGTTCTCCCTGCCAGTGCAGCACCCCGGGTGAAAGTTGGTGGATGAGAAACAGCACCAGCAGGGCCGGAAGGTGGCAGTACAGCGCCGCCGCCAGGAGCAGGGACAGCACGTCGGCCACGGGCTGGGCCCAGATGAGTCCCTGCTCGTGAAAGGCCGCGCCCAGCAGGAACATGGCGGGAATGTAGACAAGCCCCTGGCGGGAGATGTTGACGATTAGGGATTCCGTGGCCGCACCACAGGCTTGCAGGGCGTTGACCAGCACATAGAACACGCCGAACAGAATGCTGGTGCTGAGCAGGATGCGGGCAAAGGACACGCCATAGTCAAATGCCGCCGGGTCGGTGAGAAAGGCCCGCACAATGGGCCGGACAAAGACATAGCACAGCCCGGTCAGCACCGCGCTCAGACCCAGGGCCAGGGCCAGGGAAAAACGCAGGGCCTGGCGATACCGCGTCCAGTTCTTCGCCCCCACGCAGTAGCCCAGCAGGGGCTGGACCCCCTGCCCCAGTCCGATGCACAGCATCCCCGTCATCATGGTCACCTTCATGGCCACGCCCACACCGGCCACAGCCATGTCCCCATACCGGGCCATCTGGCCGTTCATCAGAATGCTGGATACGCTCATGAGGAAGGACCCCAGGGCGGCGGGCACGCCGATGGCCAGCACGCCGGAGGCCACCTTGTCCCCCACGGTAAAGTCCTGAAGCCGGATGCTCAGCGCCGAACCGCCCCGGCAGAAATAGACGATGTAATAGCCCGCGCCCACCACGTTTCCAATGACGGTGGCGATGGCCGCCCCGGTGATCTCCCAGTGGAAAACCAGGATAAAGAGGGGGTCCAGCACCACGTTGAGCAGATTGCCCAGCAGCTGGCCCATCATGGCCCTGCCCGACTGCCCCTCCGCCCGGATCACATTGGAATAGCAGTTTGCAACAAGCACAAAGGGCCCGGAGACGCTGACGATGGTGAGATAGCTCTTGGCGTATGCCCAGGTGTCCGGGCCGGCCCCCACCAGGGCCAGGATCTGATCCATACACAGCAGAAACAGGGCCGCCATCACCAGGCCCACTCCCACGCAGCTCCACATGCAGAAGGAGCAGACCTTTTGGGCGTATTCCCGCCGCCCCTCCCCCATGGCCCGGGAGATGACCGAGGTGCCGCCCATGCCAAAGACGGAACCCACCGCCATAAACAGCAGGAACACCGGCGTGGCCAGGGACACCGCCGCCACCTGTAGGGCGTCGCGGGTCTGCCCGATGAAAAAGGTATCCGCCAGATTATAGACCAGCACCATCAGCATGGCCGCCATGGCGGGCAGCACATTTTGCAGCACCGCCCGACCCACCGGGGCCTTTTCAAACACATCCATCCCTTGATCCTTGTTCATGTTGTCCTCCTCTTTGATAGCAAGCTATTGATTTGCGTAAAAAACATCCCTCCGCCAGGAGGGACGGTTTCAATTCAGGTTATCGGCCACCCGGACCAGCAGGCTCTTAAGCTGCGCCCGCTCCTCCGGGGAGAAGCCCCGCAGCAGCCTCTCCTCTGCCTGGTCCATGTGACAGGCCGCCTGGCCGCAGCATTTCTCTCCAGATCCTGTAATGCAGACCAACTTTACACGCCTGTCCTCCGGGGCACCTGTGGCGGTCACCAGGCCCTTCTGCTCCAGCCGAGAGACGACCCCCGCCACCGTGGACTGGGCCACGCCGAAAAAGCGCTCCAGCTCCTTCATGGAGCAGCGCTTGCCCTCCGCCCCCTGTATCGTCAGCAGGACGGACACCTGCATCATGGTCAGCCCCTGCTGCCGCAGGGTGTTGTTGGCCTGTTTTTCCAGCTTGTCGTGGATCTGTTTGAACAGCAGCCCAGTTGGCGTTCCCATGGCGCGCCCTCCTTTTCTCTTTATATCGCATTAATAATAGCACGCTATTATTCTTGTGTCAATAGCGTGCTATGCTCTTTCGGCTGTTTTGCCAAAAGGCCGGGCAAGAAAAGGTCTGGAATTTTCAGAACAGTTGTGCTAATATAGTAAAAGAGATTTTATGTCATTTATCATCTGTAAGGAGGTACTTATCGTGACCTATCTCATGTCCGCCATTCTCGGCTTGGTCCAGGGGGTGGCTGAATTCCTGCCCATCTCCAGTTCGGGCCACCTGACCCTGCTCCAGCACTTCTTCGGCATGGAGGAGCCCGACCAGCTGTTCAACATCCTGCTCCACTTCGCCACATTGCTGGCGGTGTGCATCTACTATTTCCAGGACGTGCTGGGCATGATTCTGGAGTTCTTCCGGGGCATCGCCGCCATGTTCTCCCGTCAGCCCGGCCAGGGGGAGCCGCCGGAGACCCGCCGACTGGTCTTTCTGGTCATCGTGGGCACCCTGCCCCTGTTCCTCATCCTGCCTGTGAAGAAGTATGTAGAGGGCCTGGGCAGCAGCCCCGTGTTCGTCAGTTTCGCCCTGCTGGTCACCGGCTGCATCCTGTTCCTCTCTGACCGCATGGCCACCGGACGCAAGACCGCCCGCAGCGCCACTGTGAAGGACGTGCTGCTGGTGGGCGTGGCCCAGGGTATCGCCACCATCCCCGGCCTGTCCCGCTCCGGCTGCACCATCTCCGCTGGCATGGCCCTGGGCTTCCGCCGGGAGTTTGCCGTGCGGTACTCCTTCCTCATGTCCCTGCCCGCTGTGTTCGGCGCCACCCTGCTGGAGGTAAAAGATACGCTCAGTGCCGGGGCCGGTATCCCCGACGGGATGCTGCCCAAGTATCTGCTGGGCATGGTCATCTCCGGTGTGGTGGGCTATTTCGCCATCCGCCTGGTGAACCTGCTGGCCGACAAGGGCAAGTTCGGCGCCTTCGCCTATTACTGCTGGATCGCGGGCGCCATCTTCCTGGTGCTCTCCCTGCTGGGGGTCACCTTTGTCCACGCCTGAGTTTTTCTGACCCCCCTCTCCCCTGACGGGACACCCCTAACCACCTGACGAAAGGAACTGGATCGCCATGGCAACCACGAAAAAGAGATCGGGCGGCAGCCGCGCCGCCTCCGGCGGAAGCAGAGCCGCCAGCGGAAGCCGCTCCTCCGGCGGAAAGCGGACCTCCAGCGGGAAGCGCGCCTCGGGCGGCGGCAGCAGGGCCTCCTCCTCCCGCTCCGGCTCCGCCAAGCGCCAGACCGCCCCCGCCCCCAAGCCCTTCCGCCGGGAGGTGGGCGCGCTGGTCTGCCTGCTGCTGGCCATCTTCGCCGCCTTTGGCTATTTTCACATGAAGGCCCTGTTCATCGACCTGTTCTGCGCCCTGCTGAAGGGTCTGCTGGGCTATGGCTTCTGGCTCATGCCCCCGACCCTGGTCCTGTGCGCCTACATCCTGGCCTTCCACCGGGGCCGCCCGGTGGCCCTGCGGCTGTGCTGCGCCCTGGCCCTGCCCCTGGCCCTCTCAGTGATGCTTCACGGGCTGCTCAGCCAAGTCCTGCCCTGGGACGCCGCGCTTATTAAGACCCTGTGGGCCACCGGCGAGGAGCTGAAGTCCGGCGGCGCCCTGGGCGGCCTGCTGGGCCAGGTCTTTGTCAGCCTGTTCACCAAGCTGGGCTGCACCATCGTCTGCGTCCTCTGTGGCTTCTTCCTGGCCCTGGACGCCTGCAACCGCTCCATCGTGGACGTGGCCGAGTGGCTCTTCAACCGCCCCCAGTATGAATATGAGCCGGAGCGCCCCCGCCGCCGCCGTGAGATGCAGGAGGAGCAGGAGGCCCCCGCCCATGCCGCGCCTGCCTCCAGCCTCTCCCGCCGGGCGGAGATGGACATCGACATCCCCGTGGACGACGGCCCTCTTGTCGGCCAGAGCCGCCAGGCCGCCCCGCCCCCGGAGAAAAAGAAGGGCTTCTTCGACCGCAAGCCCCGGGTCCCCTCCCCCGACCAGCTGCTGGCCGGACATCTGGGCCGGGGCAAGGCCCAGGCAGAGCCTCAGCCCGACATGCGATCCGAGCCGGGGCCCGCCCAGTTCGCATCTGCGGACATGGCTCCCGTGGACGAGCCCATCCCTGTCACCCCCGAGGAGCTGACTCTGGAATCTGACACTGAGCCTGAATCTGCCCCCCAGGAGGAACCCGCTTTTATCTCCCAGCCTATTTACGCCCCTGTGGCCCCCGAACCCTCCGCGCCTGCGCCCCAGCCGGGACCGGAGCCTGTGTTCGCCCCGGTTCCCCCGGTCAGCCAGCCTGCGGCGGTGGCTCCTCCCCGGCCCCTGTCCGTCCAGCCCAGTCCCCACGTGCCCGAGCCCTCCGCGCCCCAGCCCATGATCGAGGAGCCGGAGACCGTCTCCAAGGGCGAGGTGGCCCAGCAGGCCGCCCAAGTGGCCCAGGACATCCAGGGAAATATGGGACAAACCGTCCCCCCCTATCAGTATCCCCCCCTGTCCCTGCTGACCGAGGGTCCTGCGGAGATGGGCGGCCAGGCCATGGCCGAGCTGAACGCCAACCGCCAGCGGCTCACCGACACCATCCACTCCTTCGGCATCGACGCCAACATCATCAACGTCACCCGGGGGCCCTCCGTCACCCGGTATGAGCTGGAGCTGGACCAGGGCGTCCGGCTGAACAAGCTGACCAACCTGGCCGACGACATCGCCCTGTCCCTGGGGGCCACCGGCGTGCGCATCGCCCCCATCCCGGACAAGATCGCGACGGTGGGCATCGAGGTGCCCAACAAGTTGGTCTCTCCCGTCCATATCCATGAGGTCATCGACTCCAAGGCATTTCGGGATCACGCCTCCAAGGTGGCCTTTGCCGTGGGCAAGGACATCGGCGGAAACTGCATCGTAGGCAATATTGCAAAGCTGCCGCATCTGCTGATTGCCGGCGCGACCGGATCCGGTAAGTCCGTGTGTATCAATACGATTATCATGAGTATCCTGTACAAGGCAAAACCGGATGAAGTCAAGCTGATCATGATCGATCCGAAAGTAGTGGAATTAAGTGTGTACAACGGGATTCCACATCTTTTGATTCCGGTTGTAACGGATCCTAAAAAGGCTGCCGGTGCATTGCACTGGGCGGTTTCAGAGATGATGGAGCGCTATCAGACCTTCCAGAAATACGGTGTCCGTGACATGAAAGGCTATAATAAGAAAGTAGAATCCATCCAGGAGATTCCGGGAGAAGACAAACCGAAAAAGATGCCGCAGATCGTTATTATCGTAGATGAGCTGGCAGATCTGATGATGGTGGCTTCCAATGATGTAGAGGATGCTATCTGCCGTCTGGCACAGCTGGCGCGTGCAGCCGGTATGCATCTGGTCATTGCTACACAGCGCCCTTCCGTGAATGTTATTACCGGTCTGATCAAAGCAAACATGCCGTCCCGCATTGCATTTGCCGTTACTTCCGGTGTGGATTCCAGGACAATCCTTGATATGAACGGAGCAGAAAAATTGCTTGGAAAAGGAGATATGTTGTTTTATCCGCAGAATTATCAGAAACCGCTTCGTGTGCAGGGTGCTTTTGTGACTGACAAAGAGGTATCTG
>OJPN01002466.1_pt1 | contig 10849 bp, 6 predicted proteins | sample 1598511 | NCBI WGS metagenome assembly OJPN01 (sample SAMN03922485, study PRJEB24848) | human gut metagenome | isolation source: stool sample | host: Homo sapiens | place: Germany | collected 2011-05
ATACGAGATAGGAGTCCGTCTCGTGGGCTCGGAGATGTGTATAAGAGACAGCGCTCATCCCGCTGGACAAAGACCACCGACTGGCGGTTGCCCTCCAGGTCGCTGACGTATTTCACCGCGCTGGTGGGCACCAGGATACAGTCGTCCGACTGGCTGGTGACGAAGGAGTATTGCAGATAGGCCCCTTCGATCAGGCTGCCGTCCGGGTTGTCCACCGTGAGCACCACGGGGTAGTTGGTCATGCCCTGGCCGCTCTCCGCCTTGCCCATGTCGATGGAGCTGACCAGGCCCTGATAAGTGGCGTCGTTCCACGTCAGGTCCACATAGCTGCCCGGCTTGATGTAAGAGATGTTCCGGTCATCCACCGTAATGGTCACCAGCATCGTCGTGTTGTTGGAGATGATGATGACGGTATCGCCGCTTTTCACTTCCTCCCCCTCCACCAGACTGCAGGAGGTGACGGTGCCGTCGATGGGGGCGGTGGCGTGGAAGTTGGCCAGGGCCTTGGTCGCCTCGTCCAGCTTCTTCTGGGCCTCGTCCAGCTGCTCCTGCTTGGCCCGGATGTCGGTGTCCAGGGTGGAGGAGCCAAGGGTGAGGATGGTCTCCCCGGCGGACACGTTGGCATAGTTGCGCAGGTTGCCGATGGAGGTGACGGGACCGTTGGCCTTGCACTCGATGGTGCGGCTCTCGTAATACTCGGTCTTGCCATTCTGATAGGGGTAAATTTTGCTGCCGTCAGAGGCGGTGAGCACGGCGGCGGCGTCCATCCCGGCGGTCAAAGTGCCGGGGTTGTCAAAGGCGATGACCGCCTCGAAGTGGACGGCCCCCTCGGGGGAGATATAGCTCACCTTGTGGATCTCGTCCACATAGCCATTGAAGTCGCCCATGACAGCGGGGACGGACACGGTGACGGCCTGGCCCTTTTTGATGCTGTTTTCATAGGCATAGCTGAAGTATAGGGTCAGCTTCAGCTTTTTGTCGTTGACGATGGTGGCCACGGGGGTGCCCTTGGACACGTCCTGGTCGGTCTGAAAATCCTTCACGTCCATCAGCTTGCCGGAGAAGGGGGCCCGGACGGTGAGGTTGGACACGTCCTTTTGCAGGTCGGCCATGTCCTTTTGCAGATCGGTGAGGGACTTGCGGGCGTTGTTCACCTCGTCCTCGGCGGCCTGGCTGTAGATGGTGTAGAGGGGCTGGCCCGCCGTCACCGTGTCGCCGCCAGCCACCAGCACCTCCTGCACGGTGCCGCTCTGGGTCAGGGTGATGGCCGCCGACTCCTTGGCCTTGGCGGTGCCGCTGCCGGACACGGTGCTCTGGATGCTGCCGATGGAGGCGGGCTGGGCGTAAATTTCCCCCAGGTCGCCGCTGCCGGAATTCAAAAAGCGGTGCAGGGCAAAGCCGCCGCCCAGACATACCGCTGCGGCCACGGCCAGGGCGATCAGCCGCTTGGCCATTTTCTTCTTCTGCGCCCCCTTCTTTTTCAGCGGGGGCTTGCCCTGGGCCGGAGCCGGAGCGGGAGCCGGGGCCTGGGGCTGGACGGTGGTCATCTCTGCCATAGTAAATATCCTCCTTCAACAGTCCTGCGCATACAAAGCGTGCAGGGCGGGGTCGTCGTTTCATTCGCGGGGGCGGTGCTCGTCCCCAGCTTCATTATATTCGCCCTCCGCTGTCCCGCACAACTACAAAGCGATTACAAAAGTTTAAGATATTCTTAAGATGCCACTGTAACCGCCGGGACAGTTTTGCGCTTCACTGAAATAGACGAACGAGAGCAGGAAAATGTTGCAGGCTTTTCGTGTTTTTTCAAAAAAACATCCCCAGGGGCAGGAGAAAAACGGATTGCCGCGTCGCTTGCGCTCCTCGCAATGACGTGGGCGTCGGTCTCCGCGCCGAAAGAGAGGCGAGCAGACCTGTTTCCTGTCATTGCGAGGAGGGGCAAAGCCCCGACGTGGCAATCCGTTCTAAAATATTTACTTCTTCTCCATATGCGCTGCGGCGGATTTCATCATCAGGCGCTTGGTGCCCACCTGGTCGAAGGCAATCTCCAGCAGGGCATCGCCGCCCATCTTCTGGATGGACAGGATCACGCCCTTGCCAAAGGCCTTGTGCCGCACGGTATCGCCTTTTTTGAAGGAGGCGGCAGGGGCAGGGGCGGGAGCGGGAGCGGGGCGGCCGGCGGGCTTTTGTCCGCTGCCGTTCATGGCCCGGACAAAGCCGCCGCCATAGCCGGCTGTGCCGGCGCTGCGGCCCTGGGCGCTCTGTCCGGCGGGGGCGGGGCGGTCATAGCCGCCGTAGCCCGCATCCCGGCTGGGGATGCCGCCGCCCCAACTGTCGCTGTCCCAGCGGTTGGCCCGCCCGGTGCGTTCCAGCAGATCCTGGGGGATCTCCTCCACAAAACGGGAGGGGCGGTTGTTGCTGGTGCGGCCAAACAGCATCCGCTGCTGGGCGCAGGTGAGATAGAGCTTCTCTTTGGCCCGGGTCATGGCCACATAGCACAGCCGGCGCTCCTCCTCCATCTCGTCCGTCTCGCCGATGGCCCGGATGCCGGGGAAGATGCCCTCCTCGGCCCCCACCAGAAAGACCACGGGGAACTCCAGCCCCTTGGCCGAGTGCATGGTCATCATCACCACGCAGTCCTCCTCGTCCTGGCGGTCCAGATCGGTGTACAGGGCGATCTCGTCCAAAAATCCCGCCAGGGAGGGCTCGTCCCCTGCCCCGTCCAGATAGCCCCGGATGGAGGTGAGCAGCTCCCGGATATTCTCCAGCCGTCCCCGGTCCTCCACGGTGTTCCTGGTCTCCAGCATGACGGCATAGCCGGTGCGGATCATCAGCTCCTCGTAGAACTGGTCCAGGGGCAGCTCCCCGGCCAGGGCGGCCAGCTCCCCCATGAGATTGGTGAAGGCGGCCAGCTTGCCCGCCGAGCGCTCCAGCTCCGGGTACAGGCGGGCGTTGTCGATGACGGCGTAGAGGGAGGTCTCCTCCCGCCGGGCGATGGCCTGGGCGGTCTCGATGGTCTTTGCTCCGATGCCACGGGGCGGGTTGTTGATGATGCGGGTCAGGCGCAGGTCGTCCTCCGGGTTGTTCAGCACCGCCAGATAGGCCACCATGTCCTTCACCTCCGCCCGGTCGAAGAACCGGGTGCCGCCGATGATGCGATAGGGGATGCCGTTTTTCTTGCAGGCGTTCTCCATCTGGTTGGACTGGGCGTTCATGCGATAGAGAATGGCGTGGTCCTTCCACCGGCGGCCCTGGCTGTAGTCCTCCAGAATGCGGGCGGCCACGTACTGGGCCTCGTCGTTCTCGTTCATGGCGGTGTAAAGGGTCAGCTTGTCCCCGTCCCCGGCCTTGGTCCACAGCTCCTTGCCCTTGCGGCCCTGGTTGTTGCGGATGACGGCGTTAGACGCCTCCAGAATGTGCCGGGTGGAGCGGTAGTTCTCCTCCAGACGGATGACCCGGCAGCCCTTATACTGCTGCTCGAAGGACAAAATGTTCTCGATGGTGGCCCCACGGAAGCGATAGATAGACTGGTCATCGTCACCCACCACGCAGAAGTTTTTGTAGCCCCCCGCCAAAAGCGAGGCCAGGAGATATTGCAGGTGGTTGGTGTCCTGATACTCGTCGATGAGTACATAGCGGAACTTTTTCTGATAATATTCCCGCACGTCCTCAAACTGCTGGAGCAGACGGACGGTGTGGAGGATGATGTCGTCAAAGTCCAGGGCGTTGGCCTCCCACAGGCGGCGCTGATACTCCATGTAGATGTTGGCGATCTTGGTCAGGCGAAAGTCCCCGCTGGCCTTGCACTGGGCCAGATACTCGTCGGCCAGGAGCATGGCATCCTTGGCCCTGGAGATGTAGCCCAGCACGGACCGGGGCGGGAACTGCTTGTCGTCCATGTTCAGGTGCTTCATGGACTCCTTGATGACCCGCAGGGAGTCGTCGGAGTCGTAGATGGTGAAGGAGGAGGCAAAGCCCAGCTTCTCGATGTCCCGGCGCAAAATACGCACACAGGCGGAGTGGAAGGTGGAGGCCCACACGTCCTCCCCGGCGGGGCCCAGCATCCGGGTCAGGCGGTCCTTCAGCTCCCCGGCGGCCTTGTTGGTAAAGGTGATGGCCAGGATGGTCCAGGGCTGGGCGGGGTCTAGGCAGCACAGCCGCTCCCGCCGGTCCCGGTCCTCCGGGGACAACTCCGTCCCCTGGGCGCAGCCCTCCAGAAAGGCCAGGTCGTCGGGGGTGACCCACTGGGGGACTTCCGGGCTGTCAGAGCCACGGCCATAGCGCATCAGGTTGGCGATGCGGTTAATGAGCACGGTAGTCTTTCCGCTGCCCGCCCCGGCCAGCAGCAGCAGCGGCCCCTGGGTGGTGAGCACCGCCTCCTGCTGCTGATTGTTCAGCCGGTAAAAGTCCCGGGCGATGGCCTGGCGGCGGGCGGCGGCAAATCGAATTTCCTGTTCATGGTCAAGCATGATGTCACGTTCCGTTCTGTATCAAAATAGCGCTCGACCTCACAAAAAGGCCGGGCAGAAGAGTCTGGATGGTCAGGTGCTTAGTTTATCATGGGGAAAGAAAAATAGCAAGTTGGACAGAGTTAGGAGTGATGAGATAGGAGTTAGGAGTTGAGAGAAACTCATCACTCATCTCTCCTAACTCCTAACTGAAATCTGGCATAGAATGTGCCGCGAGAGCCATTCTGAACAGAGGGGGGAGCGCGTATGGCGCAGCAGGAGAGCGGCTGGGTGCTGGAACAGCATCCCGACCCGGAGACCTTTCGCCGGGTGTGGGCCAGGGTGATGCCGGACGGGGAGGGCAGTCCCATCGCTTTGGAACCGGAACCGTCGGAGCGGACCGAACAACAGGAGAGACCGCCGGAGGAGCGTTCCGGCCCGGAGCGGGAGCCGGGGGCCAGCTTAGAGACGCTGATAGACCGGACCCGGGCGGCGTTTGAAAGCGCCCAAAATCTGGCCCGCCGGGCGGGGCGGTACAGCCAGAGCATGGGGACCCTGGCCGCCGAGGACCGGACGGCCCTGCGCCGGTTCAGTGCCGCCTATTACCTGGAGACAGGGCGGACCTACCGCCCGGCAAAGCCGCTTCAAGACCCGGAGCCGGAGATACTGACCCTGGCCCCCGCCCTGCGGCGGCAGTATCAGCGGGAGGAGGAACTGGAGGGGCTGTGTATCGCCCAAATGAAAGGTGCGGAGGGCACCCAGGCCGAGCTGCTGGAGGAGCTGTCCCTCCAGTTCCGCCGCCACTGCCGCACCCTCCGCCAGACCCTGGAGCGCCTGGACCCGGACCGCCTGGGTTGACGGCGGGGGGAGGGTCCGTTACACTAGATGAAAAAGGAGGCGATTCTATGTCTCAACGCAGGACCTTGACCTATCCCTCCGCCGATGGGCGGCAGACCATCCAGGCGGTGGAGTGGCTGCCGGAGGGGGAGCCCCGGGGGGTGATCCAGATTGTCCACGGCATTGCCGAGCACATGGGCCGCTATGCCCACGTGGCGGAGTTTTTCACCCGGCGGGGCTATGTGGTGTGCGGCGAGGACCACCTGGGCCACGGGGCCACGGTGACGGACGGAAAATACGGCTTCTTCGCCCCGGAGGGCGGCTGGGATCTGGTGGCCCGGGACGTATACGCCCTGCGGCGGCTGGAGGGGGAGCGGTGGCCCAACTTGCCCTATGTGCTGCTGGGGCACTCCATGGGGTCCTTTCTGACCCGGACCTGCCTCATCCGCTGGCCCGGGATGGCGGACGCCGCCGTGCTGTCAGGTACGGGGCAGGAGCGGGTGGCCCTGGTGGCCTTTGGCCGGTGGCTGTCCGGCCTGCTGTGCCGGTGGCGGGGGCCGGACTATGTCAGCCCCCTGGTCTATGCCCTGTCCCTGGGGGCCTATAACGCCCGGGTCCACCCCGCTCCGGGTCAGGGGGACTGGACCACCCGGGACTCTGAGATGGCGGCGGGACGGAAGCAGGACCCCTTATGTAACTTTCGCCCCACCGTGTCCATGTTCCGGGATATGCTGGGGGGCATCGCCTGGATCGGCCGGGAGGAGAACGTCCGGCGCATGGACGGAGATATGCCTATCTATCTCTTTTCCGGGGACCGTGACCCGGTGGGGGACATGGGGGCGGGGGTGCGCCGGGTAGCGGCCCTGCTTCGCCGCTGCGGCTGCCGGGATGTGACGGTGCGGCTTTACCCCGGCGGGCGGCACGAGATGCTAAACGAGCCGGAGCGGGAGCAGGTGATGGAGGAACTGGCCGTCTGGCTGGCTGATCGTCTGGCCAAACCTTAATTATTCTTTAACATAATTGCAACTTCTGCCGCCAACTGGTATAATGACCCAAAGCGATCAAAGGGGGAGAGAGAGCCGTGAGAGAGAACAAGGGCGCTCTCCCGCACTGGCTGGGGGCAGTGTTGGCCGTTGTCCTGCTCTACGGGGGGATGGAGGCCCTGGGCGTCACCTGCCCCATCCGATTTTTCACCGGGATCTCCTGCGCCGGGTGCGGCATGTCCCGGGCCTGGCTGGCCCTGCTGCGGGGGGACATTTCGGCGGCCTGGGGCTATCACCCCCTGTTCTGGGCGCCCGTTCTGGCGGCGGGACTGTTTCTGTTCCGGCGGCAGATCCCCCGGCGGGTGCTGCGGGGAGCGGTGTGGGCCGGGGCGGTCCTGTTCCTGGCGGTGTACGCCCTGCGTATGGCCGACCCGGGGGACAGCATCGTCACCTTCGCCCCCCAGACAGGTTTTTTGTTTCGTGTTGTGTTTGGAGCATAGAAAGAAAAAACAGAGAGAAAAGGAGAGAAACAATATGTATTGTAAGCATTGCGGCCGAGAGATCGGCGATGACCAGCGGTTCTGCAGCTATTGCGGGGCCAGACAGCAGGAGGAGGGGCCGGATCAGGTCCCGCCCCAGCCCGACGAGGGGGCTGCTGCACAGTCCGGCCCCCAGGGGACCCAGTCCGGGAGCTGTCACTATGACGCCCCCCAGCCCTCCGGCAGCACACCTACAGATGGGAACGCCCTGCTGACCATCTTCGCCATCCTGTGCGCCGCGGTCTATGGCTTTCGGGCCATCGTCCGCTTCTTCGGCGCGGTGGGCAATTTCTTAAACGGCTATTTCTATGGGGCCATGATCCTCACCCGGGTGCTGCTGCCCCTGGTCCAGTCCGGGGCCTATGTGTGCATCTGTCTGCTGCTGCTGGCCATGGCCCTGAAGAGCACCCGGAAAAACCGGGAGGCCTATTTCTTCGGCGTGAGCTGTCTGGCCCTGGCCACGGTGGCCGTGATGGCGGTGCGGGTGCTGCTGATGGTGCTCATCGACGGGCTGTTCTATGGCTGGTATTGGAGCTGGGGCGGCTTCGTCACGTCGGTGCTGGGCCTGGTCGTCACCGTGGGCGGCCTGTGGGTGCTGATGTACTTAGACGGCCAGCAGGCCCTGGTGGGCAAGAGCGCCGACCAGCTGCGCCAGCTGGGCTATGACCTGTCCGACGCCATGAAAGAGCTGCGCTTCACCGGCGGAAACCAGAATACCTCCGGCCAGGAGGGCGCCCGGCCCCAGTATCAGTCCGCCTCCGCCGACTACGGCGCCGGGGCCGCCTGGAAGCGCCCGGTGACGGAGAACCGGGACTTTGTCCTCTATGTGATCCTGACCATCATCACCTGCGGCATCTATGGCCTGGTGTTTTTGTATTCTATGATCCAGGACGTGAACACCGTGTGCGACGGGGACGGGGAGCACACCCGGGGCTTGATGGGCCTCATCCTGCTCAGTCTGGTCACCTGCGGCATCTACTCCTTCTATTGGTATTACTGCCTGGGCAACCGGCTGGCCAAAAACGCCCCCCGGTATGGCATGAGCTTTCAGGAGAACGGCACCACCGTCCTGCTGTGGATGGTCATCGGCTCCCTGCTGTGCGGCCTGGGCTCCTGGGTGGCCAACTATATCATCATCAAAAACTGCAACCAGCTGTGCGCGGTCTATAACCGGGCCCACGGGATCTGATTTGCATCACAAAAAATCGTCGTATCCAAGTTCGGATACGACGATTTTTTTATAGCTCAAAGACAAAATCCTGTCGAGGCAGCTTGTCCCAGGCGAAATGGGGCAGCAGCTCCTGAGGGGTAACGGGGGCGTACTCCGGGAGCAGTCCGGCGGCCAGGGCCAGGCGGCCCACCAGCTGCGGGGCGGTGAAGCGCTCCTTCAGCTGAGACAGCTCCAGGTCCCGGTCCCGCTTGGCCAGACGGCGGCCATCGGGTGAGAGCAGCAGGGGCACATGGCCATACTCCGGGTGGGGCAGGCCCAGCTTGCTTTGCAGCCACAGCTGCCGGGGGGCGGAGTCCAGCAGGTCGCTGCCCCGCACCACTTGGGTGACGCCCTGAAAGGCGTCGTCTACCACCACCGCCAGCTGATAGGCGTATACCCCGTCGGAGCGGCGGAGGATAAAGTCCCCGCACTCCGCCGCCAGGTTTTGGGCATAGTCCCCCTGAATCTGGTCCCGGAAGGAGACCGTCTCCTCCGGCACCTGAACGCGCCAGGCGGGGGCGCGCTGGGCAGAGAGCGTCTCCCGCTCTGCCGGGGTGAGATGGCGGCAGCGGCCCGAGTACAGCACCACCCCGTCAGACCGGTGGGGGGCGGAGGCGGCCAGCCGCTGGGCCCGGGTGCAGAAGCAGGGATAGACCAGCCCCTGGTCCTCCAGGGCGCGAAAGGCGGCGGCATAGGCCTCGGTGCGCCGGCTCTGATAGATGGGCTGGCCGTCCCAGTCCAGGCCCAGCCACTCTAAGTCCCGCATGACCTGGTCGCAGAACTCCGGGCGGCAGCGGTCAGGGTCCAGGTCCTCCAGGCGGAGGACCATGCCGCCCCCGGCGCTGCGGGCGGCCAGCCAGGCCAGCAGACAGGACCACAGGTTGCCCAGGTGCATCCGCCCGCTGGGGCTGGGGGCAAAGCGGCCCCGGATGGGGGTGTTCATAGGGCACATCCTCCTTACAGGCTCAGGGCGTCAGGTCGGCCTGGCGGCGGAGCAGGGACAGGGGCGGGGCCTGGCAGGGCAGGTCCAGCTGAAAGACCATCTGGGGCTTACGCACCTGGTCCAGGCTCTGGCCGTCCTCGTCCCACAGGGCCTTCACGGTGACGGGACAGGGCCGCAGGCCGGGGCCCACCAGCTCCAGCTGGTCACCCACAGAGAACTTGTTGTTCAATGTGAGCACCGCCCGGCCATCGGGGGTGCAGGAGCGGACCTTGGCCACGATCTGCCAGTCCCGGATATAGCGGGAATCTTCGGTGAACTGCCCCGGCTGGCCGAAATAGAAGCCGGTGGAGTAGTGCCGGTGGCTGATGTGCTCCCCCTCGTCCCGCCACACCGGGTCCAGCGGCTCTCCCGCCGCCGCCGCGTCGATGGCGTGGCGGTAGGCTCCGGTGACGATGGCCGCGTAGTAGGCGGACTTTGCCCTCCCCTCCAGCTTTAGAGAGTCCACCCCCGCCTCCATCAAGTCGGCCACATGGTCGATCATGCACATATCCTTGGAGTTCATGATATAGGTCTGTCCATTCTCCTCATAGACAGGGAAGTACTCTCCCGGCCGCTTCTCCTCCATCAGAGCGTACTGATACCGGCAGGGCTGGGCGCACTCCCCCCGATTGGAGTCCCGCCCGGTCATGTAGTTAGACAGCAGGCACCGGCCGGAATAGCTGACGCACATGGCCCCGTGGGCAAAGACTTCGATCTCCAGCTCCTTTGGAGTCTTGGCCCTGATCTCCTGAATCTCCTCCAGGGACAGCTCCCTGGCTAGAATCACCCGACTAGCCCCCAGGTCGTGCCAGGCCTGGGCGGACTGGTAATTGACGATGCTGGCCTGAGTGGAGATATGACACTGGACCTTGGGGGCGTGTCTCCTGGCCAGGGCCAGGGTGCCCACATCTGCCAGAATGATGGCGTCCACGCCCACCTCATTGAGATATTCCAGCCACTCCGGCAGCCGGGCTACTTCTTGGTTGCGCGGCATGGTGTTGCAGGTCACATGGACTCCGACCCTATGGGAGCGGCATAGGTCCACGGCCTGTTTCAGCTCTGTCCGGGAGAAATTTCCGGCAAAAGACCGCATTCCGAAGTCGGTTCCGGCCAGATAGACAGCGTCCGCCCCATAGGCCACCGCCATCTCCAGTCTCTCCATGTCCCCCGCCGGGGCCAGCAGCTCAATCTTGTTTCTCATGTTTATCTATCTCCTTCAGAAAGGGGCAAGGGCGCCGGCCCTTGCCCCTTTGGGAATCACTTGTATCGCTCCTGGGAATTGAGGAAGCTCTGGAGCTGGTCATAGGTATTGAAGAAATGGTGGAGATTGTCGTCGCCCAGAGCGTAATAGAAGTAGCTGGTATCCGTCGGCTCCAGGGCAGCCATGATGGCCTCCATGCCAGGATTGGCGATGGGCGCCGGGGGCAGGCCCTTATACATATAAGTGTTATAGGGGGAATCGATGGCCTTGTCCGCCTCCGTCGGCACCTTTCCGCCGTTGATATAGGCCAGGGTAGCGTCGATCTGGAGCAGGCCCACAGTTTCACCCTCAGGATGCTCCAGGCGGTTATAAATGACGGAGGCAATCTCCTCCCGGTCAGATCCATCCGTTTCCCGCTCGATCATGGAGGCGATAGTCAGGATTTCCCGCAGGGAATAGCCTGTTTCCTCCACTTGGGCCCGTATATCATCGGTGACCATGGAGTCAAAGTAGACCAACAGCTTATTGATGGCATACACCGGATCGTGGGGGGTATAGAACTCATAGGTGGACGGCATGAGGTAGCCTTCCAGCCGGTGGTAATCCCCCAGCGGGATATCCTGGAGGAAGGAGAAGGCGTAGTCGTGGTTGG
>OJPN01002485.1_pt1 | contig 10762 bp, 9 predicted proteins | sample 1598511 | NCBI WGS metagenome assembly OJPN01 (sample SAMN03922485, study PRJEB24848) | human gut metagenome | isolation source: stool sample | host: Homo sapiens | place: Germany | collected 2011-05
CCAGATCGTCAGAAAATATAGGGCGCTGCGCTATTTCAATTCTATAAGAGTACAATTTAAGACATAATAAACCTGTCACATACATTTTTCAATTCTGTGTCAGTACAATTAAGAGGACTCAAAAGTAATGGTTAGACTTTAAAAGAACAAGTGTTCATTTCATAACTTCATTTATTTAAATTGTCTATAATTTTTTTACACAATAAAACTAACACTTACATTGGAAGTTTTTTATATATTTGTCCATCAAAATTCTGAAATTACAGTTATAAAGTTACGCATAAAAAGTGAAATATGGAAAAACTGGGCAAAGATATTGATAGGTAGGCGTTTTAGGCAATATCCTCAAAAAGCATGAAGGCGATAAAAGCCTTTTTTCAGTCAGGTTAGGACTTAGCTACGTTACTTGTCCGTAACCATGCGGAAGATGGACTTTCCGACTGCTTGCAAAATGGCGAAGATAGCTATTTTATAGTGAGTTACCAATATCTCACGCAAAAATAATTTGCATTTGACAAAGATTGCGCCGTTCCTCCGTGTTTTGCGTACCGACAACAAGCTCTTCACAAACTAATTTTGAACCAAAAAAATTAAGGACGATGAAGAGTACATTTTCAGTTATCTACTACCTCAAACGTCAGGTAGTGAAAAAGGACGGGACAGTACCCGTCATGGGACGCATCACGGTGGACGGCAGCCAGACGCAGTTCAGTTGCAAACTGACCGTAGATCCCAAGCTGTGGGACACCAAAGGGGGGCGTGTCACGGGCAGAAGCACGGCTGCACTCGAAACGAACCGTATGCTTGACAAGATGCGCGTGCGCATCAACAAGCATTATCAGGAAATCATGGAGCGTGACAACTTCGTCACAGCGGAAAAAGTAAAGAACGCCTTTCTCGGACTGGAACACCGCTACCACACGCTGATGCAGGTATTCCAACAACACAACGAGGATTATGCCAAACAAGTGGAGGCCGGCATGAAAGCAAAAGCCTCGTTTGTCAAGTACAAGAGTGTTTACAAGCACTTGCAAGAGTTCCTCACCATCCGCTACCACGTGAAGGACATCGCCTTGAAAGAGCTTACACCCGCTTTCATTTCCGACTTCGAGATGTTCCTGCGCACGGACAAACATTGCTGCACCAATACCGTATGGCAGTATGTCAGCCCACTGCGCACGATGGTGTTTATCGCCATTAACAACGAATGGCTGACACGCGATCCGTTTCGTGATTATGAAGTCAAGAAGGAAGAAACGACACGTAGTTTCTTAACCAAAGACGAAATCCATTTACTGATGGACGGAAAATTGAAAAATGCCAAACAAGAATTGTATCGTGACCTCTACCTGTTTTGCGCTTTCACGGGCTTGTCGTTCTCCGATATGCGCAATCTGACGGAAGATAATATCCGCACCTACTTCGACGAACACGAGTGGATAAACATCAACCGCCAGAAGACGGGTGTGGTGTCCAACATCCGTATGCTTGATATAGCGAAGCGTATCATCGACAAATACCGCGGGCTGTGCGAAAACGGCAGGATTTTCCCTGTACCCCACTACAACACGTGTCTTGCCGGAATCCGTACCGTCGCCAAGCGTTGCGGTATTACCAAGCATATCACATGGCATCAGAGCCGCCACACGGCAGCCACGACAGTGTTCCTCTCTAACGGCGTACCCATTGAAACGGTCAGTTCCATGCTGGGACACAAGAGTATAAAAACAACGCAGATATACGCAAAAATAACCAAAGAGAAGCTCAATCAAGATATGGAGAACCTTGCCGCGAGATTGAACCAAATCGAGGAATTTGCAGGTTGCACCATCTAAAAACAGAGAAGCCATGAAACGTGACATAATCATCATAGAGGACAAGTCGGTCAGCGTAACCGGTAACGATGTATGGATGACCGCCGGAGAAATCGCCGGACTGTTCCACACGGGTGTCCCGGCAGTGAACGCCGCCATCAAATCCGTCCTCAAAGCGGACGTGTTGAGTGACTACGAGGTATGCCGCTACATTCAACTTGAAAACGGTCTGTATGCGGATGTTTACTCGCTTGAGATCATCATCCCCGTCGCTTTCAGATTGAACACCTACTGCACACACGTGTTCCGCACATGGCTTGTGGACAAAGCACTCTCGAAGGAAAAACGGCAGGCATACGTGATGTTCTTACAGAACGGGAAAGCCGGATATTGCTGAACACGCATATACGCCAACAAAAAAGGAACGGACAGCCACGAATGGAGTTGTCCGTTCCTTTTTTATATACCCGCGTGTTTATCTAACCGGTTTCCGATAGTTTGACTCTAATACTTTCCGCAGTTCCGATTCAGGGTAAAGTACCTTCCCGCCCAATAGGATGAAAGGCAATATGCGGTTATTCCGGTATTCCTGCAAGGTACGGCGGCTCACTCGTAACAATTCGGACACCTCCTTGTCTGTCAGGTAACGTTCCCCGTCCAGCGGAGGACTGTAACTTTCCAAAAAGCCAGAAAGCCATTTCGAGTTCTTCTGCATATTCTGCAACAACACAGTCACAGATTCAGTGTCCATTGTGATGACATTGTTTTCTTCGTTCATTCTGCATAGGATTTTTCAGGTGAATACTTGGTTAACGGTCTGCCGGGCAAATCGTCCCGACTAACGGGATGACCCTTTTCACATCCTCCGGCTTGTAATAAAACCGACAGCCGATTTGCGAGTAGCCTATAAAACCCTTGTCACGCAGTTTCATCAACGTGCGCGGGCTGATTCTCAACTGCCGGCATACTTCATCACCGGTAAGCCATCTAGCAAGCCGTCTTTCATCGCCCTTGCGCTGTAAGGCGGCTACCTTCTCCACGAAAGCACCCATCCGTGCCATCATCTCATCGAAAGTCTTTTTCTCAATAGATACTATTTCCATATTCATACGATTTATGAGTTTGCGCAAAGGTAACGATACCTTATGAAACAGGTGCGGTTTTCCGCTATAAGGCAGCTTATTGCGTCATTTTGCCGGGTTACGGAGCCATTCCCGATAAAAATCTTACGTGAGTCACGTAGTGAGTTGTTAAAGCCGCCTTTGTTTATTGCCGAACTTTGCCCCAGAAACAATAAAAACAACAGTATGAAAGTGATAACAATTGAAAGTTCCGCATATAAGACTATGATGGAACAGATTGCGGAAATAGCCGGATATATCCGCGAATTAAAAGAGGAAAGGCAACGGCAGGAGACGGAAACAAAAGACCGGTTGCTTGACACCGCCCAGACCGCCGAGTTGCTGAACGTGAGCGTCCGTACCCTGCAACGCATGAGGGACGAACACCGTATCGAGTACATAATAGTGCGTGGCAAATGCCGTTACCGCCTTTCTGAAATACAAAGACTGTTGAACGACAATACGGTCAGGAATAAAGAAGAAACGATTGACGCCTTGTTCCACAACTTTGCTTTGCGCACGGGCGGCAAACCCAAAGGAAGGAGGACGTGACGTATGGAACTGCTTACCCGAAACAATTTCGAGAGCTGGATGCGGAAGTTGATGGAACGGCTCGACCGTCAGGACGAACTGCTGCTTTCCTTGCAACCGTCCGGTAAAGCTCCGAATCCGATAGAACGTATCAGGATGTTCGACAACCAAGACCTCTGTATGCTGCTCCAGATCAGCAAGCGTACCCTGCAACGCTACCGCAGCATCGGCGCGTTGCCGTACAAGACGCTCGGTAAAAAGACCTATTACAGCGAGGAGGACGTGCTGACATTCCTTTCCGGACACGTAAAGGACTTCAAAAAAGAAGATATAGCCTTCTACAAGGCTCGTATCCATAATTTCTTTCAAAAATAACCCATTAAAACATTTTTCAAATGGCAAAGAAAACAACAGAAAAGGATGTGCTGATAGTCCGTGACGAGAAGACGGGCGAAATCAGCGTGGTAGCCGGGCTTGACGCTGACGGCTCCCCGAAGCGTACCCCCGCGAAAGCGGAGAACGCGCAGAGTTTCCTGCAATTCGACCGTCACGGCGACGTGCTGGACAACTTCTTCAAAAACTTCTTCCGGCAGTGCAAGGAACCCAGCCGTTTCGGTTTCTACCGTGTCGCGGCAGACCAAGCCGACAAACTGCTGGAAGTGATGAAGGAGTTGCTGAAAGACCCCGAAGCCAACAAGGAACTGCTTGCGCCCCACAAGGTGGACACTTCCAGCTACGAAAAGCAGGTAAAGGAAGAGCAGACTACCGAAAAGACGGAACAAACGGAACAAAAACAGGAAGAAATGGAAAAGAAGCAGGAACAGGACAGCCCGCAACAACAGGCGCAGAGCAGACGGGGCTACCAGCCCATCGACGAGAGCAAAATCAACTGGCAGGAACTGGAAGAGAAATGGGGCGTGAAACGTGACGACCTTGAAAAGTCCGGCGACCTGACCAAGATGCTCAACTACGGCAAGTCTGACTTGGTGAAAATGTCGCCCAAATTCGGCGGCGAGGCTTTTGAACTGGACGCCCGCCTTTCCTTCAAGAAAGACGGTGAAGGCAATATCAGCCTCGTGCCGCATTTCATCCGCAAGGAACAGAAACTTGACGAGTACAAGGAACACAAGTTCTCCGACGAAGACCGTAAGAACCTGCGCGAAACGGGTAACCTCGGCAGGGTCGTGGACATCGTGGACAGGGAAACGGGTAAAATCATCCCCTCGTTCATTAGCATAGACCGCAAGACGAATGAAATCACGGACATTCCTGCAAACAAGGTGCGCATACCGGAGCGCATCGGAAAGACGGAAATCACCAAGCAGGAACAGGATATGCTGCGTGCCGGACTGCCCGTGCGCGACAAGCTCATCGAACGCAACGACGGCAGGAAGTTCGTCACTACTCTTCAAGTGAACGTCGAGCAGCGAGGCGTGGAGTTCGTACCGGGAACCGGCAAGTCGCCCCGTACCGCCCAGACGCAGGAAGCCAAGAACAATCCCACACAGGGACAGGCGCAGGGCCTGGAAAATTCCGCAGCCCCACAGAAAGAGCAACGCCGCAACACGTGGACGAACGCCGACGGCAGCATCCGCCCCATCAGCAAATGGAGCGGCGTGGACTTCACCGAGCAGCAGAAAGCCGACTACGTGGCTGGCAAAGCCGTGAAACTGGAGAACGTGACCGACAAGCAGGGCTTCCACGCCACGATGTACATCAGGTTCAACCCGGAGAAGGGACGCCCGTACCGCTACGACACCAACCCCGACAACGCGCAGAAGGTCGCCCCGTCCAACGAGAGCCGCACGCAGGTGGCGGTGAACAGCGAAGGCAAGACCAACGAGGCGACCAAGAACCTGAAAGAGCCGTTGCAGAAAGGGCAGACCGCTCCGAAAGACGACAAACAGCAAAAGCAGCAGGAGAAGCCTCAGAAGAAAAACAACAAGGGCATGAAGATGTAACATCCCGTGTCCGCCACTAAATCCAAAGTAACAATCCATTAAAAAGTAAAAACGCATGAAGACAATCATTGCAGAAAAGCCATCCGTGGCACGTGAAATCGCCCGCATCGTGGGCGCGACAAAGAGAGAGGAAGGATATTTTGAGGGAGGCGGCTATGCCGTGACATGGGCATTCGGACATCTCGTCCAGCTTGCCATGCCCGACGGCTACGGCATACGCGGTTTCGTCCGTGACAACCTGCCCGTCATTCCCGAAACCTTCACGCTCATTCCCCGTCAGGAAAAGACAGAGAAGGGCTACAAACCCGACAGCGGTGTGGTGTCGCAGATAAAAATCATCAGCCGTCTTTTCAAGGATAGCGAACAGATCATCGTGGCGACCGATGCCGGACGCGAAGGTGAGCTTATCTTCCGATACCTCTACCATTATATCGGATGTACCACGCCTTTCGTGCGCCTCTGGATAAGTTCGCTTACAGACAAGGCTATCCGCGAGGGACTGCGCAACCTTGAAGCGGGAAGCAAGTATGACAACCTCTATCTTGTCGCCAAAGCACGGAGCGAATCCGACTGGCTTGTGGGCATCAACGGCACGCAGGCACTCTCCATCGCAGCCGGACACGGCACATATTCCGTCGGACGGGTGCAGACGCCCACGCTGGCGATGGTGTGCGCACGCTATTGGGAGAACCGCCGCTTCACGGTGGAACCGTTCTGGCAACTCCATATTGCCACTGACAATGGCAACGGCGAAGTGGTGAAATTCTCTTCTTCTGAGAAATGGAAAGAGAAAGAGCCTGCCACAACGCTATATAATAAGGTGAAGGAAGCTGGCTTTGCTATTGTCACGAAAGCAGAACGCAAGGAGAAGATAGAGGACACTCCGCTTCTGTACGACCTGACCACGCTCCAGAAGGAAGCCAACGCCAAACACGGCTTCACGGCGGAACAGACGCTTGAAATCGCGCAGAAGCTCTACGAGAAGAAACTCATCACCTATCCGAGAACCGGGAGCCGCTACATTCCCGAAGACGTGTTCACGGAAATCCCCAAACTGCTCGCCTTCATCGGCAACCTGCCCGAATGGATAGGCAAAGTCAATCCGAAAGCCATGCCTACACGCCGCAGCGTGGATGGTGGTAAGGTAACGGACCACCATGCCCTGCTCGTCACGGGCGAGAAACCGCTGTTTCTATCCAAAGAGGACAACATCATCTATCAGATGATAGCCGGACGCATGATCGAGGCTTTCTCTGAAAAATGCGTCAAAGACACCGCTACTGTTACGGCGGAGTGTGCCGGAGCGGAGTTCGTGGCAAAAGGCAGCATCATCAGGCAAGCCGGGTGGCGTGCAGTCTATGGCGAGGAAGAAAAAGAGGAAACCATCATCCCCGGCTGGCAGGAAGGCAATACGCTGACACTGAAAGCTACCTCCATCACGGAGGGCAAGACCAAGCCCAAACCGCTGCATACCGAAGCGACCCTACTGTCCGCTATGGAAACGGCTGGCAAGGAAATAGAAGACGATGTGCTGCGGCAGGCTTTGAAGGACTGCGGCATCGGCACGCCTGCCACACGTGCCGCCATCATCGAAACACTTTTCAAACGGGGTTACATGGAACGCTGCAAGAAGTCGCTTGTACCCACCGAAAAGGGGCTTGCCCTCTACTCGGTCGTGAAGACGATGCGCATCGCCGATGTTGCCATGACGGGCGAATGGGAGAAGGAACTGGCACGCATCGAGCGCGGGGAACTACCTGCCGAAACCTTCCGCAAGGAGATAGAGGCGTACACAAAGGAGATTACCTCCGAACTGCTCTCGTGCGACAAGCTGTTCGCCCGCAGGGATTCCGGCTGCAAGTGTCCCAAGTGCGGGACGGGCAGTATGCAGTTCTACGGCAAGGTCATCCGCTGCGACAATGCGGAGTGCGGGCTGCCAGTGTTCCGCCTGAAGGCAAACCGTACCCTCACCGATGACGAGATCAAAGACCTGCTCACCGACGGACACACGAAGTTGCTCAAAGGCTTCAAGAGCAAGCAGGGCAAGAGCTTCGATGCCGTGGTTGCCTTTGACGGGGACTACAACACGACTTTCGTCTTCCCCGAAAGGAAAACGACCAAGAAATTTTCAGGACGGAAGAAATAGTATTCACTTTTGAGAAAGCAGGCTGCATCTCAACAATAGAAATAAACAGGTTTATTTCGTATTGTCTTCGATTTGCACTACCTTTGCCACTGGTTCAGAGTAATGAATTGTTCTTCGATACCGGATTACACTCATACTTTGGATTTAGTGGTGGCACTCGGAGGGATACCGAGTGCCTTTTCTTTCTCCTTTCAGACAATTATCCCGGTCATGATTTACCAATCCACTAAATTCCAAAGTAATGAACAACAAGAAGAAAAACGAGGGACAAACCGACTTTTCCTACTACGGTCTGTACCTGCTGGACTATCTCAGAACGAACAAATTTGAACAAGCGACCGACGAAGCCTTCATCCGTGAACGCGCCGACTGTGCCGCCGGAACGTATGAATGGGCAAGGCTTGAAGGCTATCCCGCCGATGGTGCGCAGGAACTGGCGATGCGCACGCTGCTGGAGGGGCTTCACTACTCCAAGTACGCCATCCTCCGCGAAGTCGTAGAGAACGAGTTTTCCGATGACGTGCCGGAAGCGAAGCGTGAATCTTTTACCCGAAAACTGTTGCCACTTGTCGGAAACGTATTCTCCATTTATGACCTCTCGGACGACAATTTCGCCCTGTCGCCCGATTATGACCTGCTCTACACGGAGCTGACGGGGGCTGTCGTCCTTTATATAGAGGAATATGGCGTTTAACCGCAAACATAAGTTGCGGGACAACATCGAGGCGATACGGACGGCATTCGTCCTTGACAGGGAACAACGCACCCCCACCGTACGCGAAAGGCTCTTGTTGGAGCGTTATTGCGGTTTCGGTGGACTGAAGTGCATACTGAACCCAGCAAAGGAACTGACGGATGCCGTCCATTGGGCGAAATCCGACCTCGAACTGTTTGCCCCTACCGTGGAACTGCACAAGTTACTACGGGAGAATACAAAAGACGATGCGGAGTATAAACGGTACATGGATGCCATGAAGCAATCCGTCCTGACCGCTTTCTATACTCCGCCGGAGATAACAGGCACTATTGCGGATGTGCTACATGAACACGGCATACGTCCCGACCGGGTACTGGAACCGTCGGCAGGCGTTGGCGCATTTGTGGATGCCGTATTAGAGAACAAGCCGGACGCGGACATCATGGCTTTTGAGAAAGACCTGATGACGGGCAAGATATTGAGACACCTGCATTCCGACCAGAAAGTAAGGATACAGGGGTACGAGAAAATTGAAAAGCCGTTCATGAACCATTTTGATCTGGCTATCTCCAATATCCCGTTTGGCGATGTGGCTGTGTTCGACCCGGAATTTACCAACAGCCATGACGTGGCAAGACGGTCGGCATCCAAGACGATACACAACTATTTCTTTCTGAAAAGCCTTGATGCGGTGCGTGAAGGCGGAATCGTGGCGTTCATTACCTCGCAGGGGGTGTTGGATGCCCCGACCAATGCGCCCATACGCGAGTATATGATGAACCACGCCAATCTGGTGGGTGTTGCCCGTCTGCCGAACAACCTCTTTACGGAAAATGCGGGTACGGAGGTGGGCAGTGATTTGATTATCCTGCAAAAGAACAGCGGAAAGAACGGGGAACTGTATTATAACGAGAAACTTTTTGTGCAAACCGAACAGACCCCTATCGGCACTTCCGTAAACGGGTATGTATGGAGCATCGGTTCGCTTTCCCACACGGATTTGACCAAAAGTACCGACCCTTACGGGAAGCCTGCCTATAAGCTCATGCACAGAGGCGACACCGTACAATTGGCGGAAGACTTACGGGAACATCTGAAAATAGAACTGCACCAACTCAACAGGGAACTCTACGAAAAACACAGCCTGCATCCGGCGCAAGCAGAAAGTACGGATAAAAGTACGCCTGAGGAAGTACGGCCGGCTCCGAAAGTAGAAGCGGTGACTTCTACCGCTAATGTTTTTATCACAGAAGCGGAGAAACCGAAATCTCAATCCATAGACGAAAAGCCGGAGATTGAGCCACGCCAGATGAATCATTCAAATGCCGTTCAGCTCACTCTGCTTGACCTTTGGGGTATGCCCATAGAAGAACCTGCCAAAAAGAAAAAGGCAACCAAAAAGGAAAACAAGCCAAAGCGTGCCATTCCTAAACCGAAACCGCCGATTATGGCAGTTCCTCCTGTTGAATCCGTCAAGCCTGCAACCGAAAGCAAGGAGGCAAAGCCGGAAAATGCAGGGAAGCAAAGCGATCCTGAAGATATTTATGCCACTTTGGATTGGGAAACCAATCCGCCCATCAACGGCTTCTATGAAACGATGATGAGCCTGACACCGGAACGGCGCAAGGCTCTACGGCTTGAAGCGGAACGGCACAGACAGGAACAACTGAAAAAGTCGGGTGTCAAGGACACGCTGAATCCTGCCTTTGTGCCTTCGTCGGATAACAAACCGGAGCAAAAGGAAGCAGCACAACAACCCGAAGCACAGCCGGAGGCAACTCCCGTTCCCGTTACGGACTATAACCCAAGTGAACAAGCAACCACTTCACTATTCCCTGAATTTGAACCGGAAAAGCCGAAGGAGGAAGTTATAGACCTTTCTCCCCGTCCGTTCAACGGTATGCTGGAGCCGCACTACCGTGACGGCTCGATGGTGCTGGACGCTTCCCGCAATCTCGGCTACCTGAAAGACATCACGCCTTACGGCGCGACATTTCAACCGCTTGACCTGACCGGCTACCAAAAAGAAAAGGCGTTGCTGTATATCTCAATCCGTGATGCTTACGAGCGTCTGTACAGTTATGAGGCGGAGAACCATACGGAACACAAGCCGCAACGCGGGTATCTCAACACTTACTATGATGAGTTTGTCATGCGTTATGGCAACCTCAACGCCAAACAGAACGTGAAACTGGTGATGATGGACGCCGGAGGGCGCGACATCCTTTCGCTGGAACGTGCGGAGGACGGCAAGTTCGTCAAAGCGGACATCTTCGACCGTCCCGTTTCCTTCTCGGTGGAGAACCATGCCAACGTCGGCTCTCCCGAAGAAGCCTTGTCCGCATCGCTCAACAAGTACGGTACGGTCAATCTCGGTTATATGCGGGGGATAACAGACAGTACGGAAGAGGAACTTCTCAATGCCCTCAAAGGACGCATCTTCTACAATCCGCTCGTAACCGGTTACGAGATTAAAGACCGCTTCATCGCGG
>OJPN01002497.1_pt1 | contig 10716 bp, 11 predicted proteins | sample 1598511 | NCBI WGS metagenome assembly OJPN01 (sample SAMN03922485, study PRJEB24848) | human gut metagenome | isolation source: stool sample | host: Homo sapiens | place: Germany | collected 2011-05
GCCGCATCCGTAAGGCTCCTTCGTCGCCAACGGCTGCGCAAAGGTCCGCCCCTACAAGAGCTATCGTGACACGCCGTAGGGGCCGACCTCCGCGTCGGCCCGCCGACAACGGATGCACCCCGCAAACGCAGCATTTTTCAAAACGAACAGAATAAATCAATCCACAAAATACAAAGCGTATTCAAAATCCAACCAAAAAGGAGCCATTATCATGCACCATGGAGAACTGATCCTGCGCCAGCCGCGGCTGGACGAGCTGTTTTGGATCTGCACCTTTGCCCTGTGTCTCATCCCCTGGAGCCTCTCCCGGCCCTATCTGGGCCAGGAGGGCATGACCGCCGGAATTCTGGCCACCTTGGCGGTACTGGCGGCGGTGCGGGTGACCCTGCTGAAAAACTGGAACATCCGCCGGGTGGCCTGGACCCTGGACGACAACGCCCTGAAGCTGGACGACCAGACCATCCTGGTCGCTGACATCCAGTCCTCCTTCCTGCGGCAGCACAGCATGACCCGGGGCGTTTGGACCCTGACCATCTGGACCAAGACCCCCCAGCGGCTGGCGGGGGTGGCCATCGGCCCCCAGCGCCAGGCGTCCATCTATAGCCTGCGGCAGCTGTCCGCCGCCCTGGACCAGGTCCGGGGCGTGGAGCCCCAGGTGTAAGAGAAGGGGTACATCATGCCTGAGATCGCAGTATTAGACCCGCATGTTGCCGATTTAATCGCCGCCGGCGAGGTGGTGGAGCGGCCCGCCAGCGCCGCCAAAGAGCTGATCGAAAACGCGGTGGACGCCGGAGCCTCCATCGTCACGGTGGAGATCGCCCACGGGGGCATGACCTTCCTCCGGGTGACGGACGACGGCAGCGGCATCCCCGCCGGACAGCTGAAGACCGCCTTTCTCCGCCACGCCACCAGCAAGCTCCACTCCGCCCGGGATTTAGAGGCCATCGGCACCCTGGGCTTTCGGGGCGAGGCTCTGGCCGCCATATGTGCCGTGTCCCGCATGGAGGTGCTCACCTGCACCGCCGACGCCCCCCTGGGGGCATCCCTGACGGTGGAGGGGGGCGTGCCCGGCCAGGTGGAGGAGGCGGGCTGTCCCCAGGGCACCACCATGGTGGTGCGGGACCTGTTCTATAACACCCCCGCCCGACAGAAGTTTTTGAAAAAGGACGCCGCCGAGGGGGCCGCCGTATTCGCCGTGGTGCAGAAGGCAGCCCTGTCCCACCCGGAGGTCTCCTTCCACTTCATCCGGGACGGCAAGCAGGAGCTGATGACCCCCGGGGACGGACAGCTGAAGTCCGCCGTCTACGCCGTACTGGGCCGGGAGCTGGCCCTTGGCTTCCGCCCGGTGCAGTCCGCCGGGGAGGACATGTCGGTCACCGGCTTTGTGTCCATGCCCGCCTGCTGCCGGGCCAGCCGGAACTGGCAGTTCTTCTTCGTCAATGGCCGTCCGGTGAAAAGCCCCCTGATGACCGCCGCCGTGGAGCAGGCCTATCAGAACCAGAAGATGGTGGGCAAGTTCCCCGGCTGCGTCCTCCACCTGGACATCCGCCGCAGCGCCGTGGACGTGAACGTCCACCCCGCCAAGAGCGAGGTGAAGTTCGGCAGCGAGCGCCAGGTGTTCTCCGCCGTGTACCACGCAGTCCTGTCCGCACTGGAGGCGGACCGCTCCCGGCCGCAAGTGGAGCTGAAGCCCAGGCCCATCCCCGGGGTGCGCTCCCTGGACCAGGTGACGGAGCACCAGCTGACCATCACCCCCCGCCCCGCCGCCAAGCCCGCCGGGACGATTAAGCCCGAACCCGCAGGGGCCGCCGATCTGAGACCCGTAGGGGCCGCTGTCCCCAGCGGCCCGTCTGCGCCTGTGACGCCCTCTCCCCGCCCGTCGGTACCTGTAAGACCGGCCACGCCCCCCGTGAACCTGCGGGTCCAGGACAGCACCTATCGCCCCCTGACCCGGGTTTCCCCCGTTTCGTCCGTGGCTGTGGAGAAAAAACCGGAGATTTTGACTCCCTCCCCCGTCTCCCCCGCCCAACCGGCGGCTTTTGCCACGGCAGAGAAGCCCCATGTGGAAAACCTAGAGCCGAAAGAACCCGAAAGACCTGTAGGGGCCGCTGTCCCCAGCGGCCCGTCGCCCGAACCCGAGCAGCCCCAGACCCCCGAAGACCTCCCCTGGCGCATGGTGGGCGAGGTGCTGCACACCTACATCGTGGTGGAGCAGGGGGACCGGGTGTTCTTCATCGACAAGCACGCCGCCCACGAGCGGATGAACTTTGACCGCATGAAGGCCCAGGGCTATGACCCCATGGCCCAGACCCTCCTCTCTCCCGTCCTGTGCCGCCTGCCCGCCGAGGAGCAGGAGGTGCTGCTGTCCCACCAGGAATTGCTGGGGCAGTTCGGCTTTGACGTGGACCAGCTGGGGGACGCCCTGGCAGTGCGCCAGGCCCCCTTCGACGTGGACGCCGGGGACATCGAGACCACTTTGTCTGAGCTGGCCCAAAAGCTGCTGACCACCGGGGACGCCGACCCCGCCGCCGCCCGGGACGAGCTGCTGCACACCATGGCCTGCAAGGCCGCCATCAAGGGCGGCTGGAAGACCAGCGACCAGGAGCTGGAGCGGGTAGCCCAGGCCGTCATGTCCGGCCAGGTGAAATATTGCCCCCACGGCAGACCGGTGGCCATTGAGTTGACGCAAAAGGAGTTGGAGAAGCAGTTTAAGAGGAGTTGAGTGACGGATTGCCACGTCGGGGCTTTGCCCCTCCTCGCAATGACAGAAATAGAAAGCCCTCGTATCTTGTCATTGCGAGGAGCGAAGCGACGCGGCAATCCGTAACCCCCGTTCTAAAACTCATCACTCATCACTCATCACTCCTAACTCCTACCTACCAAAAGGAGGTCCATATGAGCAGCTACATCGACTGGAACCTGTTTCTTGCGGGATATCAGAAGAGCCGGGGCGGCAGCTTTTTCAGCTGCGGCCGGGAGCGGCTGAACCAGTGCGACAGCCAGCTGGTGCTGCCCGACGGGGAGGAGCCGCCCCTGTTGATCCTCCTCCGGCAGTGCGCCGAGGGGCGCAGCAGCTGGAACAACCTCATTGCCCGGACCACCGTCCACCTGGACGGGGCTTATCGCCTGCACATCCGCCGGAAGGACCTGACCGGGGCGGGCTTTCAGACCCTGATGAGTCTGGCGGGAGAGCGCCGGGATTACGGCGACCCTGCGGCGTTAAAAGGCCGGGTGGTGACCACGGACGACCGGGCCTTTACCAAGCTGGTGCTGGGGGACCTGGAGCTGCGACGTGCCCTGACCGCCCGCCCCGGCGACTCCCTGCGGGTGTCCCCCGGTCCCCTGAACGACGGAAACCACACCGTGGAGGTGTGCTGCGAGAACTTCGACGGCACCCTCACCCAGCGCTCCCCCTGGCTCACCGACCACATGGCCGCCCTGACCGACGACTGCTTTTTGAAAGACATCCGGGAGGAGACCGCCCTGCAAAAGGCCGCACAAAAAGATTTTGACCAACAGATGGACGGCTTTCTGGCGTTTTTGAGGGCGGCGAGGGACGCGGTGAAGAGATGGCCGGTGAAGAAGTAGAGGTGGCTTGGTAAAAGCCTTCCCCCAGGGGAAGGCTAACTCCTACATCCTATCTCATCACTCCTAACTCAAAGAAGGTGAATCCTATGCCCCCTAAAATTTTAGTCATCTGCGGGCCTACGGCCTCGGGGAAGACGGCCCTGGCGGTGGAGCTGGCCCTGCGGCACCATGGCGAGGTGGTGTCGGCGGACTCCATGCAGATCTATCGCCGCATGGACATCGGCACCGCCAAGCCCACCCGGGAAGAGATGCGGGGCGTGCCCCACCACATGCTGGACGTGGCCGACCCGGAGGAGGACTTCTCCGTGGCCCGGTATGTAGACATGGCTGCCAAATGCGTGGACGACATCCTGTCCCGGGGAAAGCTGCCCATTCTGGCCGGGGGCACGGGGCTTTATATCGACTCGCTGCTCTCGGGCCGGACCTTTGCGCCCTTTCAGCCGGACAGCCCCCTGCGGGGGCAGCTGGAGGAGCAGCTGCGCCGGGAGGGCGGGGCCGCCATGCTCGCCCGCCTGGCCCAGGTGGACCCGGACAGCGCCGCCCGCCTCCACCCCAACGACGAAAAGCGCATCGTCCGGGCGTTGGAGGTGTATCAGTCCACGGGCAAGACCATCACCCAGCACAATCTGGAGACCCAGGCCATCCCGCCCCGGTATGACGCCCTGACTCTGGCCCTGGCCTTTGAGCGGCGGGAGGACATGTGGAGCCGCATTGACCGCCGGGTGGACCAGATGATGGACCAGGGGCTGGTGGCGGAGGTGCAGGGCCTTTTAGATTCCGGCGTGCCCGCCAAGTGTACCGCCATGCAGGCCATCGGCTATAAGGAGATGGCCGCCGCCCTGCTGTCCGGCGGAGACGTCCGGTCCGCAGCAGAGGAGATCCAGCTCCGCTCCCGGCAGTATGCCAAGCGGCAGCTCACCTGGTTTAAGCGGAACAAGGCCGCCCGGTGGCTGCTGTGGGGCCGGGAGCCGGATTTTGAGGCCGCCCTCCAGACTTCGACAGAATATATGGAAGAATTTGGTTTAGTATAAAAGCACTCAGGGACTTTCCCAAGCACCCCCGGCGTCGCCCGAGGGTTTGGGACGGGCCCCAAAAGAAAAAGGAGTGCTACTTATGCAGAAAACCAACAACCTTCAGGAAATTTTTCTCACCCAGCTGCGCCGGGAGCGCCGCCCCGTCACCATGTTTTTGATGAACGGCTTTCAGATGCGGGGCTATGTCACCGGCTTCGACGCCTTTTCCGTGGTGCTGACCAGCGACGGAAAGCAGATGTTCGTCTATAAGCACGCCATTTCAACCATTACGCCGGAGCGCCCCGTCCCCCTGACGGAGCAGAACTCCGGGGAGTAACGCCTCCCCGCCGGGGCGGCGGCAGAAAAGAGGACCCCATGAAGCAAGGAAAATCTGTCATCACCTTTGCCATGGCCGCCATCGCCGTGGCCCTGGTCATCTACTTCGGCTTTTACGTGGCCAAGGTGTTCAGCGAACCCTATACCACCGCCCTGGCCTATACCTATACCTCCAACGACAGCGCCGAGGCCGTGGGTATTCTGGTCCGGCAGGAGACCGTCCTCCCCGCCCAGACGGGCATCGTGGACGTGACAAGGTCAGAGGGGGAGAAGGTGGGCGTGGGCCAGAGCGTGGCCCAGGTCTATCGGGACAGCCAGGCCCAGACCAACCAGGCCGACTTAGAGGCCCTGGCCGACCAGATCCAGCTGCTGGAATACTCCTCTGACGGCGGGGGCGTGGACTCCGCCGCCAAGCTGGACGAGAATATCTTGCAGGCCGTCACCGCCCTCCACGCCGCCTCCGGGGTTGGGGACTATAACCAGCTGGAGGACCAGGTGCGCACCCTGAAGAGCACCGTGCTCAAGCGGGGCTATGTCTATGGCAACGGCCTGGGGTCGGAGGAGCTGACCCAAAAGCTCAACGACCTGAAAAGCCAGTACGCCGCCCTGAAGCAGCAGACCTCCTCCTCCACCTCCTCCGTCCGGGCCCCCCAGTCCGGGGTGTTCTCCACCCTGGTGGACGGGTATGAGACGGCGGTGACCCCCCAGACCGTGTTCCAGCTGACCCCCTCCTCCCTGTCCGCCCTGCTGGCCGGGCAGGGGAAGGAGTCCGGCGGCGGGGTGGGCAAGCTCATCACCTCCACCCGGTGGTATTTCGCCTCTGCCCTGCCCGTCTCGGTGGCCGAGCGCTTGAAGCAGGGCGGCACGGCCACCCTGCGCTTTACCGGCGACTTTGACCAGGACATCGACATGCGGGTGGACCAGATCGGCGAGGCCGAGGGGGACAAGAGCGTGGTGGTCTTCTCCACCGGCCGCTATCTGTCCCAGACCACCCTGCTGCGCCAGCAGACGGCGGAGCTGATCTTCAACAGCTGGTCCGGCCTGCGCATCCCCAAGCAGGCCCTGCGCATGGAGAAGAGCACCTATACCGACAAGGAGACCGGCCAGGAGGTGCAGAACAACCGCCTGGGCGTGTACGCCCTGCTGGGCGGACGGGCGGAGTTTAAGACCGTAGAGGTGGTCACCGAGGGGGACGACTATTACGTGGTCCGCTCCACCACCGACGAGAGCGACGCCCTCCGCGCCGGAGACGAGGTCATCGTCCGGGCGACGGAGCTGTATGACGGGCAGCTGTTGGAGTATTAAAGAGTGATGAGTTAGGAAGGATGAGTTAGGAGTTGAGGACGGATTGCCACGTCGGCCCGTTGGGCCTCCTCGCAATGACAGGAACGGAAAGCCATCGTATCTTGTCATTGCGAGGAGCGAAGCGACGCGGCAATCCGCACCCCCGTCCTAAAAAACTCATCCCTCCTAACTCCTAACTAAAAACAAAGACCGAATAAAGACAGAAAAGGTGATCAAAATGGATGTTTCTCAACATGTTCAGTCGGTAATGGAGCGCATTCGCCAGGCGGCACTGGCCGCCGGGCGGGAGCCGGGGGAGATCACCCTGTGCGCGGCGACGAAGGTTCAGACCGACGAGACCATCCGGGCCGCCATTGCCGCCGGGGTGCGGGTGTGCGGCGAGAACCGGGTGCAGGAGCTGGTGGCCCATCTGGCCGCCGACGCCTATGCCGGGGCGGAGCAGGTCCACTTCATCGGCCACCTTCAGACCAACAAGGTCAAACAGGTGGTGGGCCACGTGGATCTCATCCAGTCGGTGGGCTCTGCCCATCTGCTCCAGGCCATCCAGAACCAGGCGGACAAGCAGGGTCTGGTCCAGGATATCCTGCTGGAGGTGAACATCGGCCAGGAGGAGAGCAAAGGGGGCTGTATGCCCCAGGAGGTGGAGGCCTTGGCCCGTCAGGCCATGGACATGAGCGCCGTCCGCCTGCGGGGTCTGATGGCCATCCCCCCTGTCTCCGCCCAGCCCGGGGCCAACAAGCCATATTTTGCGGCAATGCGTCAGCTTTTTGTTGACATCAGGGAAAAAATGTCGGATAATAAAAATGATATCGTTTGTCTGTCTATGGGCATGAGCGGAGACTTTGAGGACGCCATCGCCGAGGGCGCCACCATGGTAAGGGTGGGGTCCGCCCTGTTCGGCCCCCGGCCCCCCATGAAGTCTCATCTGCCCTCCTGAGTTCGGCTGTGATCTGACCTTTTCAGGATAATCGGAGAGAAAAGAGGAAGTACCATGGGATTATTGGATGAATTCAAGCGCCTTGCCCATCCCTACGAGGATGAGGAGGAGGACGACTATGACGAGTATGACGCCCCCGCCCCCCGGGCGGAGCGCCAGGACCGGTCTGACCGCAGCGACCGGGCGGACCGCGCCGCTGAGCGGGCCGAGCGCCGGGAGCGCACCGGGTCACTGTACAGCTCTGCCCCCATGCTGGAGGAGGAGCGCCGCAGCAATAAAGTGGTGAACATCCGGGCGGCTACCCAGCTCCAGGTGGTGCTGGTGAAGCCGGAGAAGTTTGAGGACGCCTCCTCCATCGCCGACCACCTGCGGGAGAAGCGCACGGTGGTGCTGAATCTGGAGTCCACCAACAAGGAGATCGCCCGCCGTCTGCTGGACTTTTTGTCCGGCGTGGCCTATGCCAACGAGGGCAAGATCAAAAAGGTGGCCATCTCCACCTATATCATCACCCCCTATAACGTGGACATTCTGGGGGATCTCATCGACGAGCTGGAGAATAACGGGATGTATTTCTGATCCCGCGCCCCCGGGCCGGTCAGGCAGGGGGCGGTTTTTTAGGAGGTAATGGACTATGCTGACCCCTCAGGAGGTCTCTGAGCGCGCCTTTCAAAAGGCGTCCTTCGGCGGCTATAACATGGGACAGGTGGACGAGTTCCTGGATGTGCTCACCGGGGACTATTCCGCCCTGTACAGCGAGAACGCCGTTTTAAAGAGCAAGATGAAGGTGCTGGTGGACAAGGTGGAGGAGTATCGTTCCACCGAGGAGGCCATGCGCAAGGCCCTGATGACCGCCCAGCGCATGGCGGACAACATGGTGAAAGAGGCCGAGCAGAAAAAGGCCGAGATGCTCCAGCAGGCTGAGGGCGAGGCCCGGCAGCGCAAGCAGGCTTTAGAACAGGAGCTCCAGGCCGAGGAGTATCGCCTGGCCCAGGCCAAGGAGCACACCGCCCAGTTCGTCGCCCAGGTGAAGGCCCTTCAGGCCGCCCAGGCCCAGTATCTGGACCAGCTCTCCCAGCTCTCCCCCGCCGCCCCCGTCCAGAGCCAGGAGGACCGGGTGGAGGAGGCCGCCGAGGAGATCGACGACAACGTTCAGCGCCTGCTGGCCCAGGCCATGCAGGAGGCCACCGCCGCCAACCAGGCCCAGCAGGCCCAGGAGACCGAGCAGGACCAGTCCCAGCCCGAGGCCGACCTGTCCGACACCGCCGAGTTCTCCCCCGTCTCCGCCCAGCCCCAGCCTGAGGAGCAGGCCCAGGAGGAGGACGTGCCCCCCGCCCGCCGGGATGGCCGCATCGATTTCGGTTCCCTGCAATTTGGCCGGGATTATGAGATCAAGTAAAATTTTAGGCATAAAAAACAGCCCTGAGAGGGCTGTTTTTTATGCCTGTTTTGTTTATCGCAGATAGTTCAGGGGGTTCACGGCGGAGCCGCGGACGCGGACCTCGAAATGGCAGTGGGTGCCGGTGGAGCGGCCTGTGCTACCCGCCCGGGCGATGGTCTGGCCCTTGGACACCTTCTGTCCGGCGGACACCAGCAGAGAGGAGTTGTGGCCGTAATAGGTCTGGGTGCCGTTGTCGTGGGTGATGACCACCAGATTGCCATAGCTGCCCTTGTATCCGGCGAAGGTGACGGTGCCGCCGTCGGCGGCCCGGACGCTGGCACCATAGCTGGCGGAGATGTCGATGCCGGAGTGATAGCTGTACCGGCCAAAGATATACCGCCCGCCGAAGTAGGAGGTGATCCGCCCGGAGATGGGCCAGGAGAAGGAGCCGGTGGAGGCCGTTTTGGGCTTCTCTTTCGTGCCCACGGCCTTGATGGTGGTGGTGGGCTCCCGCACGGTGACGTTGGACAGGATATCCCGCTGCTGCTCCTGGCCGTTGACATAGGTCACGTCGGCCTCGATGCGGGCCTCGCCCTTCACGCCCTGGGTGACGATCTTCGAGGTGCCCTTGTACATGGAGCTGTCCTCCCGGGTCTCCACGGGGCACTCGATGTCCTGGCTGTACACCTGGTGCTCGGTGGTCTTCACCGACAGCACCGGGGTCTGGGCCTTCACGTTCAGCACGTCACCGATCATCAGGCGGTTGATGTCCACGCTGGGGTTCAGGGCCTTTAAATCGCTCACCGACATGTCGTTGGCATAGGCGATGCCGTTGAAGGTGTCCCCCTTCACCACGGTGTAGGTGCCCGGGCCGCTTCCATTGGACTGGAGGGCCGCCTGCATCTCCTCGGTGGTCAGCACGTTGTCCGCGGCGTAGACATATTGGATGGACACGTCCTGCATGAACTCCACGGAGGTGGTGTTCTCGTTCACATACTGGTTTTTCAGCTGGTCCAGCATGTCCCGCAGGGCGGTCTCGTCCTTCACCACGCCCACGGTCTGGCCGTCTACCACCACCTGGCACTTGCGCAGGGTGACGCTGACGTCGTTGAGCTGGCTGTAGAAATAGTCCTCGATCTGGTTCTGGCTGCTCAGGTCGGTCTTCAGGGTGAGGGCGAACTGATAGCCGATGTCCCCCTGGACCTGATAGTCATAGCCCAGGAGGGAGGAGCCCTGGGCCTCTACGTCGGCGATGGCCTGGTCCACCACCTCCCGGTCAGAGACCACGCCCACCTGCTCCCCGTCCACGGTGACGGCATAGCTGGGTGCATAGAGGGTGGTGAGGGTCAGGGCCACGCCCAGGGCGGCGGAGACCACCAAAAAGGAGGCCGGGCCGACAGCCTGCTGAATGGCCAGGGTGCCGTGGGTCCGGTGGGCCGCCCGGCGCAGATGGATGCGGGCCCAGTCCCGGGCCAGCCGCCGCCGCTGTCCCGCCCGGCGGCCCCGCTGCTGGCGGGCCTCCGGGTCATTCCAGGCCGCCGCCCGCTCTTTCAGACGGGCCCACAGGCCAGTCTGCTGGTCGTTTGAATGTTGTTCCATGTTCCGCCTCGTTCATCGTGTATGGCTCCGCTGTGGGGAGACTGGACGGGCCGCTGGGGACAGCGGCCCCTACGCGTTCAATGTACAGGCCCCGCCCCTGGGCGAGGTCTTAAAAAAGAGTTACAATTCGGTAACAACCGTAATATACACGGTTTTTCCCCGCCCGTCAACCCCGCCCCCGGGCCGGAGAGGGCCTTTTTCAGGAAAAATTTGAAAACGAATTGAAAACCTTTTGTGAACGAGGGGGTATTTTGCTGAAAACCGTCAGATGGCCAGCACCCAGAAAGTAAAGGCGGCGGTCATGGCCACCACCCCCAGGCTGGCCAGCACGTCCATGGCCAGGGCGCACCGGCGCAGGCGGCTGCTCCGGCGGCGGGGCCGGGAAATGGGCACGGGGACGGGTAAGACCCGCGGCTCCGCCGGGGCCTGGGTGGGGACGGACCAGCAGTCGGCCAGACTGCGGCGGTATTCCCCCAGGTCCACCACCTTGTCCCGGGCGCACATCATATAGGCTGTCTCTTATACACATCTGACGCTGCCGACGAAGGCTTAGGTGTAGA
>OJPN01002510.1_pt1 | contig 10656 bp, 9 predicted proteins | sample 1598511 | NCBI WGS metagenome assembly OJPN01 (sample SAMN03922485, study PRJEB24848) | human gut metagenome | isolation source: stool sample | host: Homo sapiens | place: Germany | collected 2011-05
GCAGGCTGCTGCAATGGCACCGATCGCTGTCGACAAAAACGACGTTCCTCAGGAAGTGATCGCTCACGAACTGGAAATCGGACGTGATAAAGCACGTGAAGAAGGAAAACCTGAAAACATGCTCGATAAAATCGCTGAAGGCCGTCTGAACAAATTTTATCAGGAGTCTACCCTGTTGAATCAGGCTTTTGTAAAAGATGCTAAACAAACGATCAAAGCTTATTTAGCAAGTCAGGACAAAGATCTGACCGTTTTTCGCATAGGCGCCTGCCTCAAGTACCAGGCTGACTGCCTCCGGAATCGTCATAAAATATCGAATGATATCCGGATGCGTAACCGTCACCGGACCGCCGTGTTCGATCTGACGGCGGAACAGCGGAATGACACTTCCGTTGCTTCCCAGTACATTTCCGAACCGCACGGCCACAAAGTCTGTTTTTGACCTTGCGTTCATCATCTGCACCACCATCTCGCACATCCGCTTGGACGCCCCCATGATGTTGGTGGGGTTCACGGCCTTGTCCGTGGAGATCAGCACGAAACGGCTGGTTCCATATTTATCTGCCGCCTTTGCCGTCTTATATGTACCGAACACGTTGTTCTTGATTGCCTCGTTGGGGCTGTCCTCCATGAGGGGCACATGCTTGTGGGCCGCCGCATGGTACACGATGTCAGGACGGTATTTTTCAAACACCGTCTCGATCCGGTGGGTGTTCCGGACGGAGCCAATGAGCACCACCAGGTCCAGGTCCGGATACTTCTCCTTAAGCTCCAGTTGGATGTCGTAGGCGTTGTTTTCGTAAATGTCAAAGATAATCAACTGCTTCGGGTTATGGCTTGCCACCTGGCGGCACAGTTCGCTTCCGATGGAGCCGCCTCCCCCGGTCACTAAGACCACCTTTCCGCTGACGTAGCTCATGATCTCGTCTAAGTTCACCCGGATGGGATCCCGGCCTAAAAGGTCCTCGATCTCCACGTTCCGGAGCTTTGCGATGCTCACCTCGCCGTTGATCAGCTGGTAGATACCCGGCAGGATCTTCACCTGGCAGCCCGTCTCCCGGCAGATCTCGATGATGGCCTTACGCTCCTTGGCAGAGGCAGAAGGGATGGCGATGTAGATCTCATCGATCTTATATTCTTCCGCAAGCCGCGGGATGTCGTTCCGGTTCCCGGCCACGGGAACGCCGTTTAGGAACTTCCCGGTCTTGTTCTTATCATCGTCCACAAAGCAGACCACGCAGCCGTTGACCAAGGAGCTGGTAGTCATCTCCTTTAGGATCACAGAGCCGGAGGTCCCGGCGCCCACGATCATGATCCGCTTTGCCGCCTTTCTGCTGTGGTTCCCGAATAAGGAGAGCACCATCCGGTAGGAGAGGCGGATCCCCAGCTCCTCGGCACAGAGGGCCGCGAAGGACACCAGGAAAAAACTCCTGGGCACGGAAAGCTGTAAGAGCACCATCCCGGCGATCTGCACCAGGGAGGCCAGGCCGCAGGCCGCCACCACATGGAGGGCTTCCCGGACCCCGGCCACGCTCCACATGGTGGAGTACATCCGGGCCAGGAAGAAGATCACCAGGGAGGCCAGGATATAATAGGGAAGGAACTCCATGGCCGCCCGGGCGTATTCCGGCGGGATCTTGGAAATATTTAAATCGAACCGGACAAAAAGGCCTAAAAAAGAGGCCAGACAGAGCGCCAGGACATCTGCGGCCATTAAAATGCCCATGCGGACGCGCTTGTCCCTGGGCAGGTATTTTTCCAGAAATTCGTACATCAGATCTTCCTCGGATTCGTTTTTTCACGGGATACACCCGTTTTACTTCCCATAATCGTCCTTGTCGGAAGTCCCTATTTTTTGTCTTGAAACTATTCCAAATTCTTATAGTATAAATACTGTATAGTATGTATATTTTATATTTTCAAAATATTCTCTCCACATTTTCCTCCCACTCCTGTCTTCATTGAACCCTCCTCCAAACTGCAAATATATTCATCTGCCTCTCTCTGCCTCCCCCTCCACCTACCCGCCTGTGGCGGTCCGCTTCAGTGGCAAACTTCTTTTCACTCGATAGCGATCCCCGCGGAGCGCTTTTTGACATAAAACATTCTTTCTATAACATATGAAAGAAACCCATTGGCGCGCTTTCCCGCCTGCAGCAAGCCGCTTTAGTGACGAAAGTCCCTTCCACCTCAAACAATTCCCGCAGCGTTTTTTGTCGTAGAACATATTTTCCTATATCCATACGAAACTTGCTGCGCGAATTTCTCATGGTTATTGCGACAGCCACCAAGGTTTCATGTAAGCACGGACTTTGGCATTCTGCCCGCGTAAACAAAAAACGCGGCCCATGATATCAAAAAACATCATGGACCGCGGCCGCTTGTTCTTATTTTATTCCATTCTATCGCTGGCCCCCGGATTCCCGGCAGCTTCTGGGAATCCAGACTCCATTCTTTCTATTACTTCTATCCTATCACTTCTATACCACTTTTATACTATTTCTCCTGCATCACCGTCACCGCCGACCGATACCGGCCGCCGTGATGAACGCAGTTGTGGGCCAGGCGGATCTCCTGGCTGTTGAAGCCGTCACGGGTGTTGCTGTTGGGGAAGATGAAGTTTTTCGCACTGGACGTCACGGTCACACGCATCTGATGTCCTTTCCGGAACGTATGGGACAGCTTTGTGGTCCGGATCGTCACCGGATATACCTTGCCCGGCTCCATGAATTCCGGATGCTCGAACTGGTTCCGGTAGCGCACGCTCATGACTCCGTCTGCCAGCTTCATGGAACGTCCGTTTTCATCCACATCGGTGATCCGCACCATCAGATCCGTATCTTCGCAGTCGGAGGAGAGATAGATCACCGCCTGGGCGTCTCCGGTGATGGTAAATTCCTTCTCCAGAACACCGGTGGAGTAGCTGAGCATATCGGTCCGCTTCTCCTCATCTGTGTAGTTTTCCGGTACCTCCAGTTCATTTTCAGACATATCGATGATATGGGTGGACGGATTTTCCGGATCGTATGTAAAATGATCCCCACATTCATTTTCCGGAGCCGCGAGGCTGAGGGTTCCATGGCCTGCCTCGCTGCCGCTTCCAACTGCCATATCCGCGGCTTTGCCGTCCAGGTAGAAGGTCACCTTCTCTCCATCGGGCAGAGGCCAATTCTCAGCCGTCTTCCACTGGCCGCTTCCCATGGTATAGTATTCCACCACGGGAGTCTTTTCGATCCCGTTTTCCACGCCCTTTAAATAATGCTCGATCCACTGGAAGCACACCAGGTCGATGTCGTACCGCAGGGCATTGGGCGCCAGGGCAAAGCCGTGGATATCGTAATCGGCATTTCCGCTGTGCTTCCACGGCCCCAGGATCACCTTTTTCTCTGTGTAATCCTCATACAGATCCAGGGCCTCTGTTGTTCCCATGCCGTTATCGTCGAACCACCCGGACATGATCAGCGCCGGAACCCGATGGGCCCCCGTCCGCTCCTTCCAGTTTCCCATTTTCCAGAAATCGTCGTAATCGGGATGATCCAACCATTTCTTTAAGAACGGCACCTGATGGCCCAGGGCTCTGGGCGCGATGTCCTCCAGGGGACGGATATCCAGAAGCTCGTCCCAGTCGTCCCGGTCCATGAGGGATGCGTCCGATCTCTGTCCGGATACCATAAAGGCCCAGGACATGGACCCGGAGTTGAAGCAGCCCCCTCTCCTGGGCAGATCTACAAAGGGACTTCCAGCGCACACACTGCTTAACATGGCTGTCAGATGGGGATTTTCGCTGGCCGCAGCCGCCCACTGGACGTAGCCCAGGTAAGAGCCTCCGGTCATGGCCACCTTCCCGTCACTCCACTTCTGATCTGCGATCCAGTTGAGGGTATCGTCGCCGTCCTCCACCTCATAGTGCATGGGAAGCCACTCGCCTTCGCTGTCCTCCCGTCCCCGCACATCCTGGATCACCACAGCGTAGCCCCTCTGCACATACCGGTAATACGTCTCTGCTCCGACCCGTTTTCCGTAGGGCGTCCGCACCAGCACAGTGGGGACCCTTCCTTCTGGCCCTGCAACGGCTCCCTCTCTTTTCACTGGCAGATACACGTCCGCAGCCAGCTTCACGCCATCCCGCATGGGGACCATGAAGGTCTCGGGACCATGGACCAGGTAAGGAAGGCCAAAGCCCATCTCCTTCCACTGGCGTAAGACCGTCTCATCCTCGTACCCATCCTTCACCAGAACGCTGCAAAGCTCCCTGGCCGGGGTAATGAACGCCACGATCTGACCATCCTTCACCACCAGGTCTCTGGGGAATTTGATGTGCCTCTGCACATACGCTCCCTTATCCTTTTTCTCATAGATCTCCCCAGAAGAGGCCGTGAACCTGTCTTCTCCCCGGCGGATCCCTTCCTGGCACGGTTCCAGATGCAGGAGTGCCTCCCGCACGTTCATTTTTCCCAGGACCACATACCGGTCATCCTCTGGAGCCAGCTCCCTTTCCGGAAGAAATTCTCCAGATGTCACGTCCAGCGGGCTGTGGAAAACCCGTTCTCCCTCTTTTCTGCATGTTCCGTACCGGACTCCCGATACGTAAAATCCCCATGTTTCCATGTCTATACCCCTTTCTGCCCACTGCTCCGTCTTTTCCTCCGGGCTGCCAGGCACTATATTTTTCACAACTCCATTCTACCTTATCTTTGTCTCAAAGTCAAAAAGATGCGCTTTGTTTCCAGATCGTCAGCCCAAACAAAACCTTACAGAAAAAGCTCTGTTTCTGTCTGCTCTTCTCTTGACTTCCTCCGCCAGACTGGCTTACAATACAAGCCAGAAACAAAGAAAGGACAGGTGGTCCCATGGAAAATAGAATGAACGGAAACGCCGTCCGCGTCTGGACCAAGCAGCATGAAAACGTCCTCCGGGATCTGGAGACCAAGGGCCGCTACGTGGCCAGACAGGAATACATCCTGGCAGACCTGGGAGAGCACGCCCCTCTGGTGCTGGAGGCCTATGACTGGCTGGTGAAGCACACGCCTGCGGCGGCGGACCGGCCCGCAGACGCCGATTATCCCGTATGGGTGTCCTTAAAATCAGAGGCCACCATGCTGAAGAGCCCGGGAACCGTGATCCTGGAGCTGACCCTGGATCCGGACTGGATCGTGCCGGTGAATATCATGAAATGGGGAGCGGTCCTGGACTATTCGTATATTCCGGCTGACCGGGAGGACGCCGCCCGCCACAGAAAGCTCCTGGAGGAATACCGGGTCAGCGACAGCAAAGCATATATGTCCCAGTTCTACCCGGAGATCAAACGGGAGATCATAAAAAGCTGGGACCGGCTCTTTGACGCCCGGGTGGATATGGGGAACCCGGACTGCTATGGAAATATATGGGAGATAAAAAGAGAATGGATCACAGACGTACTTCGGTAACCTTATATTCCCCCCAGGCCCAGATCGTCCTGGACGTCTTAGACCGGGATGGGATCTGCTTTTCCAGGCGGGAATATGTCCAGAAAAAATATGAAGAAAGCGCTCCGGTGTTTCTTTCCGCCTACGACTGGTTCGTAAAGGCTGCGGAAGCCCATGTTCCAAAGCCCCAGGGTGCGGAATACCCCTACTGGGCCTTTGGAAGCCCGGAAAATGTGGATCTGTCTGCCGGAGGCCGGGTCCTGATGCTGCGTGTTCCCCTGGGGGAGGCGGTCTTTTTCAGTCTCTACGACTGGAACAAGATCTTATGTCTCTCCTATATGGGAAAAACGGAAAAAGAAGAGAAAGAGTTCCGCCAGACGCTTCTGGAATACGGGATCCGGAGGGAAAGTGATCTCATTCTCACCAATTTCTATCCGGAGCTGAAACGCCAGGTCATGGAAAGCTGGAATCGGCTCTTCTCCCATGACCAGACCATCCGTAAAGCCATTTCTGAAAACCAGCCCCTTTCCGGTGTCCAGGCCGGGCTGTGGTGCATAAAAAAAGAGTGGGTCATGGGCCAGGATTAGCTCCCGGTCCATCCCCACTCCCTTTCTATGCAGTTATCAGCCCTCCAACGCCTCCTGGGCCGCCTCCAGCGTGGTCATCTCATATTTATGGAGGATCACGTTCTGGATCATGTCCCTGGTCTCTGAATTTATGGGATGGGCAATGTCCCTGTATTCACCATCTGCGGCTTTTCTGCTGGGCATTGCAATGAAAAGCCCCTTTTCCCCTTCGATCACTTTGATATCGTGGATCACGAACTCGTTGTCCAGTGTAATGGATACGATCGCTTTCATTTTGCCTTCTTTTTCAATCTTTCTCACACGTACATCTGTTACCTGCATAATAACCTCCCCGGTCCATATCAGCCTTCCATATGGGCCATTATAATGTATATCTTTCGTTCTTTTCGATGACGATCTTCACGTCATCAGGCTGCCCAATGTATGTGGTATTGGCACGGATCGTATCGCGGCTCTCCACAATGCAGTTCTCAATGACCGTATTGTCTCCAATATAAACGTCATTCATGATGATCGAGTTTTTGATCACACAGTTATTTCCGATATATACCTTTTTAAACAGAACGGAATTTTCCACTGATCCGTTTAAGATACAGCCGCTGGAAACCAGGCTGTTCTTTACAACTGCACCCGGATTATATTTTGCCGGAGGCAGATCGTCGATCTTGGAATAAACATCCGGATATTCCTTAAAGAAGTAGCTGCGGACCTCTGGCTTTAAGAAGTCCATATTGGTCTGGTAATAGGCCTCCACGGAAGCGATGTTGCTCCAATAGGTATCCAGCTTGTAGGCATAGATCCGTTTCAAGTTCTTATAGCGTACCAGGATGTCCTGGACGAAGTCATACCGATCCTCGTTGGCGCAGCGCTCAATGAGCTCGATAAGCTGGCGGCGGCGGATCACATAGATCCCGCAGGAGATGGTCGTGGAATCGTTGACCATGGGCTTCTCCTCAAATTCTGTGATGCGCCCGTCGGCGTTGGTCTTTACCATACCGAACCGGGTCACATCCACATCCGCCGGCATATCCTTGCAGACCACTGTGATATCGGCCTTCTTTTCGATGTGGTATTCCAGCACCTTATTGTAATCCAGCTTATAGATCCCGTCGCCGGAGGCCAGTACCACATAGGGCTCGTGGCTTCTCTTCAGAAAATCCAGGTTCTGGTAAAGGGCGTCTGCGGTGCCCCGGTACCAGTCGCTGTGCTCTGCGGTGATGGTGGGGGTAAATACATACATGCCCCCCTGCTTTCTTCCGAAATCCCACCATTTGGAAGAGCTTAAATGCTCATTTAAGGATCTGGAATTATACTGGGTCAGAACTGCAACACTCTGGATATGAGAGTTGCTCATATTGCTAAGAGCAAAGTCAACGCTCCGGAAGCTTCCGGCGATGGGCATTGCCGCGATCGCCCTTTTTCTGGAAAGCTCCCGCATCCGCTTGCTGTTGCCTCCCGCTAAAACAATACCGATTGCTCTCATACGTTTCCACCTGCCTTTACTATGTAGCCGCCGCTTTCAAGTTTGCCGTCCGGATAGTCCGAAGCTTCTGTCACACCGGAGATCGCCGTGTTCTTTCCGATCTCCACGCCCGCCGGGATCACTGAATGCTCTCCGACGGTCACCAGGTCGAACTGGTATACCTTGGGATCGTATTTGCTGGGCGCGTATTCTCCAACGCCAAGACGGGCGCCTGCGCTGATCCGCACGTCCTCGGCCACAATGGCTTTATCCACAACTGCATCTGCCTCGATGACAGAGTCCTGCATAATGATGGAATCCCGGACCACAGCGCCCTTTTCGATCACAACGCCGGAACCAATAACAGAATTGGTGACCTCTCCATAGATCTCCGTTCCCTCTCCGATGATGCTCTTTCCTACCTTCGCTTCTGCGGAAATGAACTGGGGCGGGATCTTCTCACTCTTGGTATAGATCTTCCAGTACTCCTCATACAGATTGAATTCCGGAATAATGTCGATCAGCTCCATATTGGCTTCCCAGTAGGAGCCCAGAGTCCCCACATCCTTCCAGTAGCCGTTATACTCGTATGCGAAGATCCTCCTGCCGTCGTTGTGGCAGTAGGGGATAATGTGCTTTCCGAAGTCACAGCCCGGCTCATCCTTTAATTTAATGAGCGCCTCTTTTAATACCTTCCAGCTGAAGATATAGATTCCCATGGAAGCCAGGTTGCTCCTGGGGTTTGCCGGCTTTTCCTCGAACTCCGTGATGCGGTTGGCATCGTCGGTGATCAGGATGCCGAAACGGCTGGCCTCCTCCATGGGCACCGGCATGGCGGCGATGGTCACGTCGGCGTTGTTGGCCTTGTGGTACTCCAACATCACCTCATAGTCCATTTTGTAAATGTGGTCGCCGGACAGGATCAGAACGTATTCCGGATTATAGGATTCCATATACTCCAGGTTCTGGTAAATGGCGTTGGCAGTTCCTGTATACCAGTCGCTGCCCTTGCTTCTTTCATAGGGCGGAAGAACGGTCACGCCGCCCACGTTCCGGTCCAGATCCCACGGAATACCGATTCCGATATGCGTATTTAAACGCAATGGCTGGTACTGGGTCAGGACGCCGACTGTATCGACGCCAGAATTAATGCAGTTGCTGAGCGGGAAGTCGATGATCCTGTACTTGCCGCCGAATGATACTGCCGGCTTTGCCACTTTTTGCGTTAAAACTCCAAGGCGGCTGCCCTGTCCTCCTGCCAACAGCATTGCTATCATTTCTTTTCTTACCACGATATCACCTCTTGCTGTTTCATTTTGTCCATCTTTGGGTTAATTAAATGGTTCTTTTATTATACCATATTTTTTAGAAAATGTGAACAAAATTTTCTCGAGTTAAACGTCATTTTTGTACATATTATGACATATTATAACATTTCCACAGGTTTCTTCCGATAACCGACAGTTCCCTCCCCATTCCCAGCCCATTCCAGAGCCGGACCGGCCGTTCCCAGTCAGCCATAAGAAACACTCCGCGCGAATTTCTCATGGTTCCCGCGGCAAGTACCAGGGTCTCATGCAGGCACGGTCTTTGGCCCCGCTGCCCGCGAAAAAAGAGGACCCGTCCGGGTCCTCTCCTCATCCTTTATCCAAGGATATCATATACAGTTCCGCAGAATACCTTCACCGCATTGGGAAGCGCCTGCTCGTCAAAATCGAATCTCCTGTTATGGCCCGGCGCAGATTCCTTTGTGAGGATCCGCATGAAGGTAGCCTGGCCGCCCTGCTCCTGTACCCGGCGCATCATATAAGAAACGTCCTCGCTTCCGCCGTTGCGGCTGCTGGTGGTCCCGGAAACCGGAAGATGCAGGTTTTCCTCGCAGACACGTCTTACCCGGTCCATAAGGGCCTGGTCGCTGGTCAGGGAATACGCAGAACCCATGACCTTCATTTCGCTGGTGCAGCCGTGCATCTTCGCCGCTCCCTCGATGATGTTCTTTGCATATTCTTCCATATACTGGTTGATCTCTGTGGTCTCTCCGCGGACCTCGATCTCCATCTTTGCCACATCTGCGATCACGTTCCGGCCGCTTCCGGCCACAACAGTCCCCACATTGATCCGGCTCATTCCAGCGGAGTTCCTCGGGATCCCGTACAGGTTTAAGATAGCCGTAGCCACAGCCGGCATTACGTTTTTCCCCTTCTCCGGAGATCCGCCTGCATGGGCAGAAACGCCGTGGAAGAAAACATCGTACTTGGTGGTAGCCAGGGAGCCGTGGCTTCCCGGGATCACCACTGCCGGATCGTCGTCGGCCTTATCGGAAACGTGGGAGCCGATGAGATAATCCACGCCGTCCAGATGGCCGTTCTCCACGATGGATTTCGCACCGCGGACGCCTTCCTCCGCCGGCTGGAAGATCAGCTTCATGGTCCCGTGAAGGGAATCCTTAATGGACATCAGCACCTTCGCCACGCCCAGGCCGATGGTGGCATGGCCGTCATGGCCGCAGGCATGCATAAAGCCCTCGTTGACGGAGCCAAAGCCCTCGCAGGCAGGCCGGTGGGATTTGTCCTTTTCCTCAAATACGCCCAGTGCGTCGATGTCGAAACGCATGGCTACTGTGGGGCCCTCTCCGCAGCGCAGGATACCGATCACTCCGGTCATACCGCCCTTTGTATATTTCACAAACTCCGGATCTGCCCCCTGGGCCACAGCTCTCTCGTACTGCTCCTCCAGCTCCTCATCCGACGGAACGCCCATTCTGGCGTCTTTTTTGCAGACCTGGTCGCCCACTAAAACCTCATACCCCATCTCTGTCAGCTTTCTGGCAATGATGGAGGAGGTCCTCATCTCGAACCAGCCTTTTTCTGCGAACTTGTGGAAATCGCGGCGCTGGGCTACCAGCTCCGGTGCGATCTCATCTGCCATTTTGGTGATCTGTTCATAAATGTCCATGCTGAATACCTCCATTTTATTTTCTCGGCAGCATCCGTCCGCCAAAACCGATGGCGAACACTCCGCCGTTTTCATCCTTAAAGAGCTTCAGATACGCGTCCTTTGCATAGCCGCGGATGATCCCCAGGTTTTCCTGGACCATGACCAGATTTTTCTCTCTGCCCTCTACCACTGCCAGAACTCCGTCTCCGTTCTCCCGGATCTCCACCTCGGAGTCCTCGCTGGAAAGGTAGCCTGTCTCTTATAC
>OJPN01002512.1_pt1 | contig 10649 bp, 5 predicted proteins | sample 1598511 | NCBI WGS metagenome assembly OJPN01 (sample SAMN03922485, study PRJEB24848) | human gut metagenome | isolation source: stool sample | host: Homo sapiens | place: Germany | collected 2011-05
CTTTGCATGTCCCTTACCCGATCTCATGGGCCGATGAAGAACGGGATGTCACTGCCTGGTTGGGAAATGAATTGCAGAATGAAGCTTTCGAGGAGCTTTATAAAATGAAAAATAAAGTCAATGCGCTCAAAGATCCGGTACTTACCCATGATTTCGATTGCTTACAGGCTAGCGATCATTTCTATTATATGTGCACCAAGCTATTTTCTGATGGAGCGATACACCAATATTTTACTCCCTACGACACTCCTTACGAGGCATTTATAAATTATATGAATGTGCTGAGCGATTTTATACGGAGGGTAGAAGAAGAAACGGACCGGAAGAAGACAAGACATCCGAAAGAAGAAAAAGAACCGAAAGAAACCCGGAAAGTAATCGAAGCCCCGGAAACTTCGAAGGAAGAAACTCCAAAGACCGGGAGTGAGAAGAAAAAAGCAAGAACGACGACCAAAAAGAAATAAGCTTTTCGGGCTAAGCCGGAAAAAGATCGGTATAATTAGTCCGTAAAGTTCTTCAGGTTACTCCTTCGTTGCTTCAAGTTCATAAAGTGTGTAGAACCTGCGGACGTCTTCTTTATGGGACTTTCGGGTCCGGTCGGCCGTAGAGAAAAGTGCCCGCAAGGTCCGGGGACTTAATAAACTTGATCGCTCATGAACTAAACCGATTCAGGAAAGGCATTGCAGGAACAATGAATTTCCTGAATTTTGATTTTTTAGGTTTTGATTATCAACTTTTTGGATAAAAATATGTACCTTCGGGGCTCATTTAACACACGCAAAAGTAATATGGATAACAATAAATTGAAGAATCCCGCTTACCTTTTTGAAGTAAGTTGGGAAGTTTGTAATAAAGTGGGGGGAATTCATACGGTGATTTCGACCAAAGCCCTCAATATGGAAAAAGAATACAGCAGTAGTCATATTTTAATCGGCCCCGATGTCTGGCGTTATACCGAACAGAATCCTGAATTTATCGACGATCCCCGTTTGTTCAGGTCCTGGCGGCAGAGAGCAGCCCAGGAAGGCTTGCGTATTAAAGTAGGACGGTGGAATGTGGCTGGAAAACCGATTGTCATCCTGGTTGATTTCAGTACGTTCATTACGCAGAAAGATGAAATTTTTGCTTCTTTTTGGGAAAAATATAAACTCGATTCGATTAGTGGTCAATGGGATTACATCGAACCGGCCCTGTTCGGATATGCAGCAGGGAAAGTGATCGAGAGCTTCGTTCGCTTTAATTCTTCTATCCGGCAGCGGATTATCGCCCAATTTCACGAATGGATGACGGGAGCCGGATTATTGTATTTGAAAAGTGCGATGCCTCAGGTGGGATGTGTATTTACCACTCATGCCACCGTGTTGGGCCGTTGTGTAGCCGGGAATAATCTACCCCTGTACAGTGAGATGAAAAATTATGTACCCGAAGAACTGGCACGTCGTTTCAATGTCATTTCCAAACAGTCTCTCGAGAAGACCGCAGCACATCAAGCCGATTGTTTCACTACGGTCAGTGAGATCACGGCTACCGAATGTGCTCATTTTCTGGATAAAGAAGTAGACCTGGTTACTCCCAATGGATTTGAGAATGTCTTTACGCCTTCCGAAGCCGAATGGGAAGGCAAACGAAAGGCCGGAAGAGAAAAATTTCTTCAGGTGGCACAGGCGATTTTGGGGCGTCCCGTAGCCGAAGACGCCTTGATCCTGGGTATCAGTGGACGGTACGAGTTTAAAAACAAAGGAATCGATGTCTTTATCGATGCCATGGGACAATTGAATCGTAACAACGGACTCGGTAAAGAGGTGTTGGCCTTTATTTTGGTACCTGCCGGACATGCCGGTGCAAACAAGGAATTGCTGCATAACCTGGAATTACCTTATCAGGCCGTTACCTCTACAGATCTTTATCTGACACATTATCTCAACGATAGTGCCAACGATCCGGTGATGAACCGTATCCGGGCACAAAAATTGCGTAATTCCGAGGAAGATAAAGTGAAGATCTTCTTCGTTCCCAGTTATCTGAATGGAGATGACGGGGTATTCAATATGCCTTACTATGATTTGCTGGTGGGGATGGATCTGACCGCTTTCCCGTCTTATTACGAGCCTTGGGGATATACTCCGCTCGAAAGTCTGGCGTTTAAAGTGCCTACCATTACGACCACTTTGGCCGGATTCGGACTGTGGGTGAAAGAACATTATAATATGAATCATCCCGGTATAGAAGTTATTCACCGCGAAGACGGTGATGCGTCCAATGTGGCTACGGCTATCGCCGAATGGGTAAAAAATTATACACAGGTCGGAGAAACTGAAATGCAGAAAGACCGGGACAATGCCAAAGATGTTTCCCGGATTGCACTTTGGGATAATCTGATCAATTATTATAAACAGGCTTATACGATCGCTTTGAACCAGGTCAGCGAACGCTTGAAAGACCTGCCTGCCAATATGAACGAATCGGTATCTTATATCGAAAAACAGCTCACGGTAAATAATCCCAGCTGGGCCAGTGTGATGATCCATCGCTCTATTCCCGAAAAACTGATCGCTCTGGAAGAATTATCCAAAAACCTTTGGTGGGCCTGGAATGAAGGTGCTCGTGAATTATTCCGGATGATCGATGTCGATAAATGGAGGGCTTGCGGTCACAATCCGATCATGTTGTTGGATTCGATTTCCCTGGCTCGTTATAAAGAACTGGAAAATGATGCCGGTTTCGTGCATAAACTTGAAGAAGTATATGCTCAGTTTAAAGCCTATATGGCAGCGAAAGAACATATGTCCGGGGATGGGGTTGCTTACTTCAGTATGGAGTATGGTTTGCATACTTCGTTGAAGATCTATTCCGGAGGATTGGGAATCCTGGCCGGTGACTACCTGAAAGAGGCCAGCGATAAAGGGACGAAGATTACGGCTGTCGGTTTATTGTATCGTTATGGTTATTTCACACAGAAATTATCTGCTATGGGTGATCAGGAAGCCGAATACGAAGCTCAGGATTTTATGAAGATCGCCGTAACCCCGGTACGTGACAAGGAAGGTAATTGGGAAACCATCAGTCTGGTATTCCCGGGACGGAATGTATATGCCCGGATCTGGAGGGTCGATGTCGGCCGGATAGAGCTCTATCTGCTGGATACCGATTTCGAAGATAACTTGCCCGAAGACCGGAGTATCACCCACCATCTGTATGGCGGAGATTGGGAAAACCGCTTGAAACAGGAACTTTTGCTCGGGTGTGGAGGTATTCAGGCCTTGCGAAAACTGGGTATCGAAGCTTCTACTTACCATTGCAATGAGGGACATGCTGCTTTCACCGGGCTGGAAAGATTGAAAGAATATATTACCGAGGAACGCCTGACTTTTGCCGAAGCGATCGAAGTGGTGCGGGCATCTTCTTTGTTTACGACTCATACACCTGTACCTGCAGGACATGATGCCTTTTCGGAAAATATGCTGCGTACTTACATCTCTCATTATGCCGATCGGCTGAAAATCTCCTGGGAACAGCTGTTGGGATTAGGAAAAATCAATGTCGCCGATCCGAATGAGAAATTCTCTATGAGCTTCCTTGCGGCTAATCTGGCTCAGGAAATGAATGGGGTTAGCTGGTTGCACGGCGAAGTGAGTAAAGAGATTTTCAAAGGCATGTGGCCGGGATATATGGCCGAGGAGTTGCACATCAGTTATGTGACCAACGGGGTACATTATCCGACTTGGGCGGCTCCCGAATGGAAGAAAATAGAAGAATCTTTGTTCGGTGAAGATTTTAAGAATCATCATTACGATAAGAAATGTTTCGAACAAATCTATACCGTTCCCGATGCTGTCGTATATGAGGTGCGTACCAAATTGCGTAAGCGCCTGATCGATCATGTAAAAGAATTGCTGAAAGACGAGGTGGCTGCTTCTTATTTCACTCCCCGGCAGGTGATTCAGATCCGTGAAACTTTGCGGGACGATATTCTGACCATAGGTTTTGCCCGGCGTTTCGCTACCTACAAGAGGGCTCACCTGTTGTTCCGTAACCTCGAACGCCTGGATGAAATCGTCAATAACCCCAAACATCCGGTGCAGTTTATCTTTGCCGGGAAAGCCCATCCTGCCGATAAAGCCGGACAGGACCTGATCAAACGGATTGTCGAGGTATCCAAATATCCGCAATTCCTGGGTAAGATCATCTTTCTGCCTAACTATGATATGGATCTGGCCAAGAAATTGGTACAAGGGGTTGATGTCTGGATGAATACGCCGACCCGGCCTCAGGAAGCTTCGGGTACCAGTGGCGAAAAGGCTGCTATGAACGGTGTTATGCATTTCTCCGTGCTCGACGGCTGGTGGGTCGAAGGATATCGTAAAGATGCCGGATGGATGCTGCCGATGGAAAGAACTTTCGAAAATCAGGCCATGCAGGATGAATTGGATTCTGAAATGATATATAACATTATCGACGATGAGATCGCTCCTCTGTTCTACGAACGGGATGCTAACGGATTATCACCTAAATGGATCAGCTATATCAAAAATACTATTGCCAGGGTGGCTTCGAATTTTACGACCAACCGGATGCTGGAAGATTATGAAAAACAATATTATGTTCCGATGTCTGCCCGCTATCAGAAGATGATCGAAAATGATTTCGCCATGGCGGCAGAAATTGCCGAATGGAAAAAGAAAATTTCCCGCGAATGGGATAATATCGAGTTAGTCGGATTGGACCTGCCCAATCGTTCCAAACAGATCATCGCTTTGGGGAAATCTTATTACGGAGAGGTGAAACTCGAGATCGGCGAACTCAGTATGCATGAAGTGGGAGTTGAATTGGTGGCTGCCGAACAGAAAGACGGACGCCAGGTTATCCGCGAAAAACACGATTTTATCCCTGTTGAACAAGTGGGTAGTGTGGCCAGATACCGCATCGATGTGACTGCCGACTCTCCGGGATTGCTGATGCTGGCCATCCGTATCTACCCGAAAAGCGAATTACTGCCCCATCGCCAGGACTTTGCTTTGGTAAAATGGCTGTAAGCTGATCGTTCTTTTTTCAGTTATTAAAGTTAAAAAGGTTACAAGAGTTACAAGGGGGCAGAGGTTGAGCCATCTTTGTAACCTTTGTAACTTTTTATTTCGTCTGAAAAGTCAGAAACTTCTAAATCCCTTTTGTTCGCTAAACCGTCCTTCCCGATCGTTCGTTTCAGCGACCGTAAAAAGCATCCGTTGGAACCATTGGCTTTATAAATTCCCCTATTCCGGCAACTTAGCAGATGCCGGTAAATTTTGACAGAAAGAACCGTCCCGGAATCCCTTAATTTTATACTTTTGCACGACTAAAAATGAATCAGGGATGTTTTTGGAGAGTACTAATCGGGCCGGTTGGATAGAGGTGGTTTGCGGTTCTATGTTTTCCGGTAAGACGGAAGAGTTGATCCGGCGGTTGAAGCGGGCACAGTTTGCCCGGCAAAAGGTGGAAATATTTAAACCGAAAATCGATGTGCGTTATTCGGATGAAGATGTGGTATCGCATGACGCGAATACGATTCGTTGTACGCCGGTGGAAAATTCGGGTAATATTTTGTTATTGACCGGAGATGTCGATGTCGTCGGAATCGATGAAGCCCAATTTTTTGATTCTAATATAGTGTCGGTATGTAAAACATTGGCAGATAACGGTATCCGCGTAATAGTCGCTGGGCTGGATATGGATTATACCGGTAAACCTTTCGGGCCGATGCCTGATTTGATGGCTGTGGCCGAATATGTGACGAAAGTACATGCGATCTGTGTCCGTTGCGGGAATTTGGCCCATCATTCCCATCGTCTGTCGGATAATGATAAATTGGTGATGCTGGGAGAAAAGCACGATTATGAACCGATATGCCGGCATTGTTTTAACGAATTAATGAAAAAAGAGCACCAATAACCGGTTGGGCTGCCGAAAATGGGGGACAGAAAAAATGTTTTCTATAAAATAATCCCTTGTTTTAATTATATTTATAAATATCCTTTATTTTTGTTTTCGGAAACAAACAGAAAGAAAGTGGATGGCGCTAAATGAACAGGAAATATTAAGAGGGGTAAATCAAAAGGATTTAAAAGCGTGGGAAACGCTGTATGCCTCTTATTATGCAGCCCTTTGTTCATATGCCGATGGTATTGTAAAAGATTCCGATACGGCTCAGGATATCGTTCAGGATACTTTGATCAGGATCTGGAATTCCGACCGGACCTTTCCGGATATCAAAGAATTGACCTGGTATTTATATCGCTCGACCTACAACAATGCCCTGTTCCATCTTCGTACCCAGGCTTCCCGTCAGAATATTTTACGTAAGATGGTAGCGGAGGAGGTTGAATTACCCGACGAACAATTCGCTTTAACCGTACGGGAAGAATTGATCCGCCAACTCTATGTCTATATAGAAGATCTGCCCGAAGAAAGAAAAAAAATACTTTTGATGAGTATTCAGGGACATTCGGGAAATGAGATTGCCGATCTGCTCGGAATCAGTATTAATACGGTAAAAACCCAAAAGAACCGGGGATTCAAGTATTTGCGTGAAAAGTTAAAAGATTCGGTTTTGTTATTTCTGTTGTAATTGTCTGTTCAGATAGCTGTTTTATATTGAGTTTATAAAATCTGTCGGTGCTATATTTAAGAATAATAAACATCTGTTTTTTTTATGTGAGAATTGAAAAGTTCCTATCTTTGATTCACTGGTCGAGGACTGCGTTTTTTGGGGAAAATTCCCCATTTTTTTGCCGGTTCAGGCCCCATCCATAATTCCAATAGTCCTCCTTTACTAAAGTCGGCATGGGAAAAACGGAAGTCGTGTAACGGTTTTCCGTTGAGACGTGCTTGTCGGATGTAACAGTTGCCGGCCGAATTATGATAGGTTTGAATGACGAATTTTCCTTTTTCATAATAACGATCGTCGAGTGTGATTTCGATCCGGTCGAAAATCGGAGAAGTGATTTCATAAGAGGGATTCTGATCCACATTTCCTGTCAGGCTAAATAGCCCGATAGCCATCAGTGCGCTGATACCTCCCATCTGTCCCTGATCTTCGTCATGCCCGCCGTATCCTCTGTCGGGAGTGACTGCTCCGTAAGCTTGTGCTCTGACTCTTCTGACCCAGTATTGTGTCAGCCAAGGCTTACCGGCCCAGCTGAATACGTGGGCGTTGGACACTCCGGGTTGGTTGGCATAGCTGATGTAGCCTCCCGAATAACCGTATACAAAGTCATCGTCGGCAGCTTGTTCGAAAGCATAATTCAATTTATCGCATAATACGTCTTTTCCTCCCATTAGTTCGATCAGATCCGGGATGCCGTGTGATACCGACCAGGTGGCTTGCCAGGCGTTGGCTTCGACCCAGCCGTCACCGCTCAACGGATTCCGGTGCTTCCAGTTACCTTGACGGTCTTTGGGGAAGATCAGTTTTTTTTCAGGGTCGAAAAGTTGTTTCCAGCCTTGGGAGCGTTTCAGAAAATAAGTGGCTTCTTCTGGGTAGCCCAGCTGCTGTGCCATTTGCGAGAGAGCCCAATCCTGAAAATTTGCTTCGATAGTGATACCTGCATTGTCGGCATAATAACCGTTTTCGAGATAGAAATCATCGATTCCGAGCATTCCTCCCGGCATATGGTTACGTTTCATCACAGTGAAAGCGTGCCGGGCTTCGGTCTTCTTCAAAAGTCCTTTCATGTAAGCCGATACGATCAGGTTGGTTGCCGGACACCCCGTCATAATCCGGGAATAACCTCCTCCGCATGGCCCCCGGGGTAATAATCCGCCATTATCGGCATATTGTATCAGACAGGCGGCGAAATCATCCAATACCGAAGGCCAGGCAAGTCCCCAAAGTATATTCAGGTTCCATTGGGTCAGCCAGAAAGCATCCGAGTTGTACATATGAAATTTTGATTCTCCCGTTGTGTTTTTAGGGAGGGTACGGATAATAAATTCCTGGCCTGTACGATCCGGATAATCTCCTGAAACATCGTCTAATTTATGGCGTCCCAACAGGACATGCCACAGATCGGTATAGAATTTTATACGCTGATGGGCATCGCCTCCCTGAACCTGGATCCTGGATAAGGTTTCTTCCCATTCACGGCGGGCATCCCGGCGTATGGCATCGAAATCCCAATGGGCACATTCATGTGCTAAATTGTGACGGGCATTTTCGATATTGGTATATGAGATTGCGATCTTTACTTGAAGTTCTTCTCCTTTCTTGAGCCGATGGAGGGCTTGAATCCCTGCTGTAGGTGCGTCATAATAGGTCATCCCGGCATTTCGTGGTGTGGCTTGGGAATTGACCTTTAATCCGGTGACAGCTTTGGTCGTCAGAGAATCGTCCCAACTGTCGAGCCGGTCGAAAGGTTTATCGAAATGCATGACAAAGTAGATCTTCACTTCTTCAGGACCACCCCATAATCTTCCGACTGTACTGACAGAACCTTCCAGTTCTGCCGGGCCCGTCTGCCGGACTTCGGCATCGGTCATCGTCGAAGTACCTGTAAATCCGCCCAGATTGAGGAGTGTATTCGAAAGGCAGTCTTCGGTATATTTCATCCGGTAGAAACCGACCCGGTCGGTACAGGTTTGTTCTACCCAAAGTTTGTAATCGTTCAGGAATACACGGTGGTAACCCGGTTGTACAAGTTCTTCGTTATGAGAGAATCGGGATTTCCAACCTTGTTCGCCCTTGGTGGGATCGATATCACCGGTGGCAGGCATGAGAGTGATACCGGAAAGCATCCAGCAATGCACCTGAGGGAATCCTAAGATTTCTGTCGAATTGTAATTATAACCTCCTCCGTATTGATTTTTATTCCGGGTCATCGGTGCCGCACTAAACATGCCGAAAGGCCTGCTACCGGTTACAAAAAAGAAATAGCGTCCACGGGCCGATTCGATATAGGGATCGACATAAGAAACATAATCCGGGTAATCCTGAGGAGAGGGGAAGACTTCTATTTCCGAAAGTCCCAGGGTAGGTCCGTCACCGTCGGTGACTTCGAATCTCAGGCGTTTGGTGGTTTTGGGGGCGAATTCGACGACTTTAGCTGTCCCGTCGTTGGGAATAGTGTTGACAGGCAGTCGGCTACCGTCATCGAAATGAATGGTAATACCTGCTGTATGAATTTGTTGTGAAGGTCTGTCATACAAATGGATGCGATCGATACTCCGTGGGGTATCCCATTCGAGTTCTAGCCAGGGATAGTCGATCGAGCCGTAAAATGAAACGCTGCTGTTGGAAGCCCATTCTCCCTGATCCTGAATGCAGATAATACCGTCTGTAACGTGCTGGCATTCATAACCGGGTACCGAAGAAGATGCTTTTACTTTTGCTGCAGGAGCGATATTGTCGGGGCCGGCGGATACATATAGCGGAATAAGGGCGACGAGAAATAATCCGATTATTCTTTTCATATTTTGTTATTTTCAGCCGATAGTTTAAATTATATATGTATATACATATTATGATATGTGCAAACATACTGTTTTTTTTTGAAAAAATGAATTCTTTTTGCATATTTCACAAATTAACGTGTCTCTTTTCTGAATTTTATTAGACAATTATATACATATTTACACTAATAAACGTAGGTTCGTTACTTATTCGTCTCCGGTGTTCGTGTTTGGAGACCCGGTCGCTTCTGTCGGTCGTCTGGCTTTTTCTTTCACTGACCGGCGGAACTCCTCACTCCGTTCGTCAGTGAAGGAAATCCTTACCGGACCGTTCCAGACGAACCGGTCTGACGGGATAAAACCCGGAATCGGAATAGAAAGAAAAAAATTAAACCTACGTTTGTAAGTGTAAATATGTATATAACTGTCAAAATTTAATGGTGCAGGGGGGGATTATATTGGACTGCTATTACTATATTTGCGTGCATTAAAAATAGTGAAGACTTACCTATGAAATCAGGATTGATATATGAATAAGGTTGGGCGGATTCAGAAAGTTATCGTTTTGTCGGGTATGGTGATGGTTGGGGTGGTTGCGTCCGTTTTCGGGCAGACGGAGGATAGTTTGGCTAATAGGCTGCCCCGTCGGTTCGTTCATGGCTTGGGAGTAGAAGCAAGACCCGAATATGTTTTTCCTACTCATCCTTTTTTGAGGGGAGAAAATCCGGAGCGGAAACTGATTCGCGGAGCTTTTTCTACTCATTTTAAATATGCGCTTCATTATCAGCCCGGAAGTATTTACGATCGGATTTATGGGAATGTTTATCAGGGAATCGGATTGGGCTGTTATTCGTTTGGAGAATCCCGGCAAATCGGTAATCCTGTTGCCTTTTATCTGTTTCAGGGAGCACGTATCGCCCGGATTTGTCCATGGTTGTCGTTTAACTACGAATGGAATTTCGGATTGTCTGGCGGCTGGAAACCCTATGATGAACAGTATAATTCTTACAATAAGATGGTGGGATCGAAGATCAATGCTTATCTCAATGTTAATTTTTATCTGCGTTGGGCACTTTCTCCCCGTTTAAGTCTGACTTCGGGAGTCACTTTGACCCATTTTTCAAATGGAAATACAAATTTCCCCAATGCAGGGGTGAATACCCTTGGGGGAAAACTCGGTGTAGAATATAATTTTTACCGGAAAGAAGATCTGACCTCTTTACATGCAG
>OJPN01002532.1_pt1 | contig 10591 bp, 10 predicted proteins | sample 1598511 | NCBI WGS metagenome assembly OJPN01 (sample SAMN03922485, study PRJEB24848) | human gut metagenome | isolation source: stool sample | host: Homo sapiens | place: Germany | collected 2011-05
CCAGCAGCTTGCGGGGGTCGAAGCCCTTGCCCTGCTGATCCTTGCCCTCTTCGATATACTTGCGGGTAGCCTCAGCGAAGACCAGCTGGCACTCGGTGTTGATGTTGATCTTGGAGACGCCCAGGCTGATGGCCTTTGCGATCATGTCGTCAGGGATGCCGGTGCCGCCGTGCAGGACCAGAGGAATGTTATTGGTAGCCTTATGGATGCGGTCCAGAGCCTCGAAGTCCAGACCCTTCCAGTTGGCGGGGTAGACGCCGTGAATGTTGCCGATGCCGGCGGCCAGGAAGTCGATGCCCAGATCAGTGATCTTTGCGCACTCTGCGGGGTCAGCGATCTCGCCATTACCCACGACGCCGTCCTCGACGCCGCCGATGGAGCCGACCTCGGCCTCGATGCTCATGCCCTTGGAGTGTGCCAGAGCGACCAGCTCCTTGGTCTTCTCCACATTCTCCTCGATGGAGTAGTGGCTGCCGTCGAACATGATGGAAGAGAAACCGGCCTCAACGCAGGCCTTGCAGCCCTCGTAGGTGCCGTGGTCCAGATGCAGAGCGACCGGGACGGTGATGCCCATGGAATCGACCATTGCATCGACCATAGCAGCGACGGTCTTGAAGCCGGTCATGTACTTGCCGGCACCCTCGGAGACACCCAGGATGACAGGACTCTTCATCTCCTCGCAGGCGGTCAGAACAGCCTTGGTCCACTCCAGGTTGTTGATGTTGAACTGAGGCACACCGTAGTGGCCGTCACGAGCTTTGATGAGCATTTCGGTTGCATTTACCAACATTATTATTACCTCCAAAAATTATCGGGGTCTGTTCGTACCCACACACCGCTTTGTGCATGGTTTAACGAAGTTGCACCCTAAGTATACCCCAAACAGCGGGTAAAATCAATCCACCGGAGAGTTTTTGTAACCAAACCGAAGCTTTCTTGGCCAGCAGTGTGCTCGAAAGACAGAGAAATAAGTGGGATGCAACATTTTATACAGGCTTCGACAACATCCGGCCAGACCGGCGGCGGAGATGCCAAAGCAGACGATTTTCAACAGGAATCCACATTCGTCAAAATGATGTTGGATAAAAAGGCAAAACAAGTGCCGCTCTGCTTCAAAATTTTGTCATAATTCTGACTTGAAAATTACAAAATGTATGCAAGGTTCTGAGCCTGTCGAGATAAGATTGTGGAAAACCTTGTGGAAAGTGTGGAATTCCACCCGGAAAACAGGCTTGAACGCTTGAGTTTTGAACTTTCTCCACAGAGTTTTCAACTTGTGGAAAAAACAGGGCGGGTATACGGATGGTAAAGCGGTCTGAATGTGGAAAACTTTTACCACAGGCAAAAAGACGGATAACCGGCGCGCAAAAGGCAACACTTCTCCCATGAGGAGCTGCCCGGGCGGGCGGCACAGAAATTTCACGGGAAGAAAAAGCGCAATTCTATGGCAAACCCCTGCCGCTTATGTTATACTTCAAGATGAGTTATAAGCGCTGTACGTCTGAAATGCGTCAGTGCCTGCCGCAAAATGCAGCTTTACAGCGCTGCGGCCCTGAAAACTCGTTTGAAGCGATACGATGACGCCGGGCCGGAAGGGCTTTGGCGTCCTGCGATAGAAACGGAAGGAGAACTTCATGGAAGAACGCAATATGCCCCGCCGTCCCCGCCGCGAAAAGGCCGACGACCAGCCCCGGAACGAGAGCCTCGTCTACGGCAAGAACCCGGTCACAGAGCTGCTGAAGAGCGGCTCCGGCGTGGATACGGTGCTGCTGGCCGAGGGCATGGCCCCGGCTGTGGCCGCTTACTATACCGCAATGGCGAAGGAAGCCGGTGCCACCGTCAAGCGGGTACACCCCAACAAGCTGCGCCTCATGACCGGCACCGAGAGCCATCAGGGCGTGGCTGCCTTTGCCAGTGAGATCGAATACGCAACGGTGGAGGACCTGCTGGCCGCTGCCAAAGAGAAGGGCGAACCGCCCTTCCTCGTGCTGAGCGACGGCATCGAAGACCCCCACAATCTGGGCGCTGTCATGCGCTCGGCTCTGCTGTGCGGCGCTCACGGCATCGTCATCCCCAAGCGGGGCGGCGCATCCGTGACCCCCACCGTCATCAAGTCCAGCGCCGGTGCGGCTGAGCGCCTGCCCGTGGCCCGTGTGGCCAACATCGGCGAGACCATCCGCCGCCTCAAGGAGCAGGGTGTTTTCGTCTACTGCGCCGACATGGACGGCGTGTCCCTGCGCAAGAATAACCTCACCGGCCCCATTGCGCTGGTGCTGGGCAGCGAGGGCAGCGGTGTGTCGCAGCTGGTCAAGAAGCTCTGCGACGGCGTTGTGAGCCTCGATATGACCGCACAGGGTACCGGCGTGGACAGCTTCAATGTCTCGGTGGCCGCAGGCATCATCCTGTATGAGATCCAGAGCCAGCGCGCCGCACAGGGCTGAGCTGGTCCGTGCCGAACGAAACGAGGGAGGGAAGATCAGGATGCCAAAGGATGACGAGCGGAAGGAAATGACGCAGGAAGAGCTCGACGCCCGCGAAGAAAAATTCCGCACCTTTTTTACCACCAGTGTAGCCCAGGTCCCGGAGGAGATGACCCGGCGGGACGATGAGAATGAAGAAAAGCCCAAGAGCCTGCTGGGCCGGCTGTTCCGCCGTGAAAAGGGCGAACAGCAGGAAGGCGGCACACCCGAAGAGAGCCGTACCGGCGAGATACAGCTGGGCGGCGAGGAGCCGGAGGAACCCTCCGACCTGGAGCTGGTCCTGGCGCTGGAAGAGGAAGTCGCAGAGCCGAAGCCCGAGCAGCCGAAGCCAGCCGAGCCGGTCAGCGCCCCCCAGCCTGAGCCGGAAAAGCCCCAAAAGCCCGCAGGACCCCTCAAAGCGCCGGAGCCGCCTGCTCCCAAGCCGGAGAAAAAGCCGGCAGAAAAGCAGGCCGCGCCCCGGAAAAAGGCGGTCCAGTACGAGCCGCGCACCCCGCAGGAGCAGTACGAGGACCGGGAGATGCAGGCGCTCAAAGCCATGCTGTTTGGTGCAAAGCTTCCGCCGCAGGAGGAAGAGCCTCCCCAGCCGGTGAAGCCCGCAGAACCGGAAAAGAGCACCCCGGCGGTTCCGGTCATTGCAGCGAAACCGGACGCAGAAAAAGAGCCGGATGCAGCGCCGGAGAAGCCTGCCGTGCCGATGCCCGAGATGGTGTTTGCAGAAGACAAGGTGTCGAAGCCCCATGCGGCCCCGGCGATGCAGTTCTTCGGCAAGGGGGACGACGAGAAAGCGCCCGCAGCCCCGGCCCGCGCGACGCCGCCTGACAATGACGACAGCATGAGTCTGCCGCTCATGTTCCTGAACGACGGCGACGAGGTGGCTCCGGTGGAGCCGCCGAAGGAGGAAGCGCCTGCACAGCCGGCCGAAGAGGCCGGGACTGCCCCTGCTGCTCCGGAGGCTGCACCCGTCGAGGAAGCGCCTGTCGAAGAGAAAAAAACGCCCGAGACGCCGGAACAGGTGGGGGAACGGCTGCACCAGATGGGCGCGGCTCTTACATTGCGCTGTGCGCTGGGCGGCATCCTTGCACTGGTGCTGCTCCACTTCGGCCTCGCCGCAGAGGGCCTTGTCGGCCCGCTGGGCGGCCTTGACCCCGTAACTGCCCCGGCGGCCTTCTATGCCGCTGATCTGCTCTTCCTGGCGCTGGCGCTGGCTGTGGGCTGGCCCGTCGTGAGGGACGGCCTGAAGGGGCTGCGGGGCGAACGCCCCAGCATGGAGACCATGCCTGCGATGGCAGCCTGCGCTGCGCTTTTGCAGGCCGCTGTGGCCCTGCTGAACGCGCAGAGCTATCAGGCGTCCAGCTTCACCCTTCTGTCCGGCATTGCGGCGCTGGGGCTGTTCCTTGCACTGCTGGGCGACCGTGTCCTTCTGGCCTCGGTCCAGGGCGGCTTCAAACTGGCGCAGGCCGGTCCGGAGCATCGCGGTGCGTTCCGCGCCAAGGACAAAGACCTTATCCGCATCCTCTCCAAGGACATGGACGAAAAAGACCCCTGGGTGCTGCTCAGCCGACCCGCTGAGTGGGACGACGCGATGGTGGAGCAGGGCTTCGGCCCCCGCGCCTGTGAGCGCCGCGCCCGTAAGACGAATTACATCCTGCTGGGTGCGGCTGTGTTGGCCGGTCTGGTCTTCTGCGTCTTTGGCGGCGGCCTCAACGGCGGCGCTGCGGCGCTGACCGCTGTGCTCTGCATGGGTTCGCCTCTGTCCTCCACCCTTATCGCAGGCTTTGCATCCCTGCGGCTGCAGCAGACTGCCGCTGCCTCGGGTGCGGTGATCCCCGGCTGGGCGGCGATCGAGGAACTGGGCGGTGTGGATACCGTTCAGGCTGACGCCGATGAGCTGTTCACCCCGGATAGTGCTATGCTCGAGGACATCCGCATCTTCAAGGGCGGACGCATCGACCGGGCCATCCTCTATTCGGCCAGCGTCCTGAGCAAGTGCTGCAACACCCTGAGCGGCCTGTTCCGCCAGATCATCGAGGACCGCACTGACATCCTCTACCCGGTCAAGGACCTGGAAGTCCATCGCGGCCTCGGTTTCTCTGCATGGTGCGACAACAACCGCATCCTCATCGGCACCCGTGCGTACATGGAAAAAGAAGAAGTTCCCCTGCCCGACGAGGAATATGAGGCCAAGCACTCCAAGAACGGCGAGCTGCAGATCCTCTATCTGGCCGTGTCCGGCAGTCTGCACGCCATGTTCGTGCTCCACTATGTGGGGGGACGGAACGCCGCCCGCAGTCTGGAACAGCTGCAAAAAGAGAATATCCAGCTGCTGGTGTCCTGCCAGGACCCCACCCTGACCGCACGGCACATCACCGACGCCTACCATCTGCCCGAGGGCATGGTCGTCCTGCTGGACCAGGAGCAGTGTGCCGCACTGGGCGCTGCCACCGCCAAAGACACCGGCTCCGAAGGCTGCTGCATCCTTTGTACCAACGGCTTTGCCAGCCTGACCGGCGGTCTGCGGGCCGCAGAGCAGGCCCAGAACGCCGAGACGACCGCTACCACGGTGCAGCTGGTGTCGGTGTGGTTCTCGGTGGCCATCGCCGTCCTGCTGACCTATGCGGGCAGCGTGGGGATGCTGAGCGTGGCTGCGGTGCTGATGTATCAGGCGGCATGGAGCGCTCTCAGCATCGCCGTGTGCGCACTCAAGCAGCATAGTTAAAAAAATAAATAAGAAATATTCTCAAAATAAATAGGAATTATTCTTGATTTCTGCCCGAAATTCTGGTATAATACCCTCAGAGACAAGGAAGACCGATCGCACACCCGGTACCGAACAAAGTGGGCTGTGCGTAGAATAAACCAAACCGGACACAGCCCATACTGGCAGTGTCAGACTATCTGAGAGGAGAACAGAATATGGAACTCAAGGGAACCAAGACCGAGAAGAACCTGATGGAAGCTTTTGCAGGCGAGAGCATGGCCCGCAACAAGTACACCTACTTTGCAAGCGTTGCAAAGAAGGAAGGCTACGAGCAGCTGGCCGCTATCTTCGAAGAGACCGCCGGCAACGAGAAGGAACACGCCAAGCTGTGGTTCAAGGCCCTCTGCGGCGGCTCCATCCCCGACACCATGACCTGTCTTGAGATGGCTGCAAGTGGTGAGAACGACGAGTGGACCGAGATGTACCCCCGGATGGCAGCGGAGGCCAAGGAGGAGGGCTTCACTCAGCTGGCCGCTCTCTTCACGATGGTGGGCCAGATCGAAAAGGAGCACGAGGCACGCTACCGCGCCCTTGCCGCCAACCTCAAGGAGGGCAAGGTCTTTGCCCGTGAGGAACAGCAGGTGTGGGTCTGCCGGAACTGCGGCTACACCCATATCGGCAAGTCTGCTCCCCTCAAGTGCCCGGTCTGCGCACATCCCCAGAGCTACTTTGAGCTGAAGGCCAAGAATTACTGATTTTTACGGCATCTGAGAGCCGCCGCATCTTTCCGAAGATGCGGCGGCTCTTTTGCTGTCTGGTGAAATACAGTCTGCACGATTTGTATAAATTTGGCGGGGGTGTTTTAGTGTCTTTCACGAAAAGGTGCGCGAAATTGTGACACTTCTGGCGAAGAACTTGACCCTTCTTTTGGGTGCGTGTACAATAAACTAATAGTGAGAGGGATCTTGTGCAGAGCACATTGCGATAAACCTTATCCAAAGGAGGGAAGTGCTACCCTATGAATAAGATCACACGGCTGGCAGCGGCGGTTGTACTGAGCGGGCTGCTTCTGGCAGCTCCTGCTGCACAGGCGGCCCCCGCATTGCTGGGAGCATCGGCGAACTTTGAGCTGGAAGTGAACGAGATGGAGCTGGAGATCACGGCAGACGACCCCCGCCCCAAAGCCTATCTTTACACCGGCGGGCAGAGCGACTACTACTTCATCGTCTGGATGAGCAGCAACCCCACCGTGGCTTCCGTGGACGGCGATGGCCGTGTCACCGGCCGCAGCGCCGGTGAGGCCACGATCACCGCCATCACCGACCGGGGCGAGTGCGCTGCCTGCAAGGTGACTGTCCGCAAGGAGAGCGGCGATGCGGCCAGCAAAAAGCCTGCCCTCGACCACACCACCCTCAACCTCGTCATCCAGTACAATAACGCCCACCCCAGCCAGAAACTGCAGCTCATCAACACGAGCGGCTCCTTTGTCTATGCCTACCAGTGGATGAGCAGCAACCCCGAGGTGGCAACGGTGGATCCGGAGGGTCTTGTCACGGCCCAGAAGCCCGGCACCACCACCGTCACGGCGCTGGCCACCAACGGTCAGGCGCTGCGCTGCGCCGTTACCGTCAACAGCGATGTCGGCAAGGTGACTCTGAATAAGCGCGACCTGCTGCTCCGCACGGTGGGCAGCAAAGAGGCACTCACAGCGTCTGTCGCTGTGGAGGACGGCACGAATGTACCCATCACATGGGTCAGCAGCAACCCCGGCGTCGCTACCGTGGACACTTCTGGTGTCGTGACTGCCGTCGCCGACGGCGAGGCAAAGATCACGGCTCTCTCGCCGGATGGACGCTTCGACAGCTGCAGCGTTTTCGTGGGCCTTGCGGCAGACAAGTACGACAGTGAAGAGGACCTGGCCGAGGAGCTCAAGCTTCCGGACCCCTATGTGGTGGTCCGGATGAACCGGCTGAGCTGAACCGAAAATACAAAGAGGAAGCCCCGCACTGCATCGTTCGATGTGGTGCGGGGCTTTTGCTTATTGATTTACCAGCTCAATAAAGGCTTTCATCTGGGGCGTGAGCCATTTGTCCTTGTGATAGAACAGCTGCCGGTGCATGGTGACAGCGCAGTCGGGGACATGGAGGCGGGCGATACGCCCGGCGGAGAGGGCAGGACGGACGATGTACTCGGGCAGGAAGGAGAGCCCCATCCCGCGCTCCACCATCTGGCAGAGCAGCGAGGCGCTGCCAAGCTCGATGTAGGGGTGGATAGACAGCCCACGGGCGGCGAGGCGCTGGTCGAGGGCGTCACGGTAGCTCATGCCCCGCTCTGTGAGAAGAAATTCCTGTTGAGCCAGAACATCCAGCGGCACTTCGGCCTTGTCGGCCAGCGGATGCCCGGCGGGGGCCACGAAGCAGACCGGCTCCGGCACATTGACGGCCAGCGTCAGGCTGGGCAGGAGAAGAGACTGGTCGAGGGTGTAGGCCAGGTCGATCTGGTTCGCGCTCAGCAGCCGCAGCATCTCGTCAGCGGTGGCGGTGCGGAGCACCAGCTCCACCTGTGGGCAGAGGGCGTGGAACTGCTGCAGCAGGTCGGGCAGGAAGGTGCTGCATACGGAATCGGCCAGTGCCACCCGCAGGGTGCCGCTGACGGCCCGGGCAGGCAGCAGCGCGGCCTTGGCCTGCTGGGCCGTGATGAGAAGGGTGCGGGCATAGCTCTGGAAAGTCTGGCCCGCATCGGTGAGGCGGACGGTCTTGCCCACCCGGTCAAAGAGAGGCGTACCCAGCTCTGCTTCCAGCTGGGAGATCTGGGCCGATACCGCCGACTGAGAGTAGCCCAGTTCCCGCGCAGCGCTGGAAAAGCTGTGCAGCTCGGCGATATGAAGGAAGGTGTTGATATTTCGGAGTTCCATAACTGTCCCTCCGGCGTCAGCGGCGGTCGATGCCGGTGACGGTCAGGACCTCGCCGTCCACTTTGAAGTGGACTTCTAGCCCGCCAAACTCCATGCCGTAGACCCGCTCCGGGTCGTGCTGGTAGGAGGGGCGGGGGTCGTTTTCCAGCACACCCTGCAGAGCGGCCTGCTGGTCGGCAGGCACTCTGGCCCAGAGGCCGGCGTCGCAGACCATGGTCAGGTGGTGGAACTGGGTCTGTGCTGTGAAGCCTGCGGCGGCGTCCGGATGGCAGTCGGCGTAGGGGATGTAGGGCTTGATGTCGTAGATGGGGGTGCCGTCCATCAGGTCGGCGCCCCGCACGATGAGGACGGGGCCGACGTCAGGCCGGTGCTCGATGGCTTCCAGCTGGACGCTGGACAGTCCCAGCGGATTGGGCCGGAAGGGCGAGCGGGTGGCAAATACGCCCATCCGGGTGTTTCCGCCGAGGCGGGGCGGCCGGACGGTGGGGGACCAGCTGTCCCGCACCGCGCCGGAAAACTGCCACACCAGCCAGATGTGGCTGAAATCCTCGAGGCCGCGCACGGCGTCGGCATTGCGGTATTCGGGGGTGAAAATGACCTCGCCCCGCAGGCTGTCCACCAGCCCGCTCTGGCGCGGGATGCCGAACTTGGTGGGGAAGGCGGTGCGGATATGGGCGATGACCTTGAGGGTCATTTCTTCGGGTGCAGACATGGGGACTCCTCCTTATTATAAGCCACGGCAGAAGCCCACGGCACGGCCCTCGATTTGAATCTCTTCCAGCTGGGGGCCTGCGAATACCATGGGCGGGCAGACGGCGGTGTTGTCGGCCAGCAGCATGACGGTCTCGCCCTGGCGGTGGAAGTGCTTGAGGGTGGCTTCCTCGCCGATGCGGACAGCGGCGATCTCGCCCTGCTCCACCTCGGGCTGGCGGCGGATGCAGACGATGTCGCCGTCACAGATGGTGGGGGCCATGCTGCTGCCATGGCAGGTGAGGGCGAAGTCGGCGTGCCATGCGGCGGGGACGCCGATGTAGCACTCGATGTTCTGCTCAGCGGTGATGGGGGTGCCGCAGGCGATGGAGCCTACGAGAGGCACCCGCGCCATCTCAGGCAGGGGCTCGAAACCCGGCGGAGGGCAGGGCAGGTCTGCGAGACCCATGAGCCACGCGGGTGTGGTGTCCAGAGCAGCGGCCAGCTCCTCGAGCTTGGCCCGGGGCAGGTCGTTGATGCCCTTTTCCAGCTTGGTGATGGAGGATTTGGAGCGGTAGCCCATCCGGGCGGCCAGCTCTTCCTGCGACAGGCTCAGCTGTTCCCGGCGCTGCCGGATGCGGCTGGATAGATCGGTATCGGACATATAGGGCCTCGCTTTCTCTGCAGTTTGCACGATTTTCGGTGTTCTGAGGACAGTATAGCAAAAAATTTACTATAAATCAACTTTTTAGGGACTATTTCGCAAATAATGTTGACAAATAATCAACCTGAAGATATAATACAACCAATGATTGTGCTGGACGCTTTGAACGCAAAACTGAAAGGAGAAACGCCTATGACCGATACCATGATGATCCGCGACTGCATCCGCAGCCAGGGCATGAAACTGGGCCATGTGGCCCATGTTCTGGGCATCACCAACAACACCCTCCGCTGCAAGCTGGAAAATGAGAGTGAATTCAAGGTGAGTGAGGCCGAAAAACTCTCGAAGATGCTGGGGATGACCGTCGAGCAGCGCGACCGCTGCTTTTTTGGCCCGGCGGGCTGAGGGGAAAAAGGGGATGGAAGCCATGACACAGGAACAGCGCCAGAAGACGAAGGAGGCCCTCAGCCGCTGCGGGCAGAAAAACTGGGTCTATGGCCCCTGCAACTGGGGCTGGAAGCGGGCCATCCAGCTGGCCGAGGAGTATTACCGCGAGGCAGACCCGGGCCTGCGGGGCAGCATCCTGCAGCTGCGCTACATGGAAAGGCGGAGGCGGGAAGAGGTGATGGACAAGCTGAACATCAGTTACAGCACCTATCAGAAAGCCCACGACGACCTGCTGAGCACCATCGCGGTCTTTGCCGCCCACTACGGTGAGCTGTGACGCAAAAATGCCCCCTGACCGTCCGGTCAGGGGGCATTCGTGTGCTCAGTGTTTCTTCTCGGGGGTGTCGCAGTGCTGGTGGCAGGAAGAGCAGTTGCCTCCGCAGCCCTCGCCTTTCCAGCCGCCCTGCCGGGAGATCCACACCACCGCCAGTGCGAACAGGACAGCCAGCACCAGTAAGGTGATGATACCGCGTACAGTTATCATAAAAAAGGCCTCTCTTTCGAAAGAATTCCAACCCCAGTATACACCATCTGCCCCCGGAGAGCAACCGGAAAGCGCTGCCGGCTCAAACTTTTTTCGAAAAACGAAAATTTGGGCTTGCATTTGGGCCAACGGAGTGGTATAATAAGCACGTTCCGATTCGGAGGATTAGCTCAGCTGGTTAGAGCACCTGCATCACACGCAGGGGGTCTGGGGT
>OJPN01002559.1_pt1 | contig 10482 bp, 10 predicted proteins | sample 1598511 | NCBI WGS metagenome assembly OJPN01 (sample SAMN03922485, study PRJEB24848) | human gut metagenome | isolation source: stool sample | host: Homo sapiens | place: Germany | collected 2011-05
ATCTGATATAAGTCATGTACGAAATCTGCTCGTGTCCCGGTTTTTAGAGGTTCCCTTATATTAATATTGTACAGCCTGGCGCGAAAATTGTCAAGCAGCCAGTTATAAATTGAATTTATAGCTAGCTATAAAAATAAAGGATTAGACAAATACCTACCGTTGTGATATACTTAGTACAGAAAGAAAAACACGGAGGTGCTGAAATGAAAGAAATCATGAAAGTCATAAGAACCGACCGAATGTGCAACTCAGCACGAATGTCACGAATGTGAAGACGATCCCGATAACACGGACGCGAAAGAAAAACCAAAAAACTGAACAACCTGAACAACACAAACGAACGAAATCAATTATAATTTGGAGGATAAACGCCATGTCAGAGAACAAGAACTACAGATTTGAGACCTTACAGCTCCACGTTGGTCAGGAGCAGCCCGACCCTGCTTCCGACGCACGCGCAGTGCCGATATACGCAACAACTTCCTACGTTTTCAAGAACTCCGCTCACGCAGCCGCACGTTTCGGACTTGCTGACGCGGGCAACATCTACGGCAGACTTACCAACTCCACCCAGGACGTATTTGAGAAGCGCATCGCAGCTCTCGAGGGCGGCGTAGCTGCACTGGCTACCGCTTCCGGCGCTGCCGCTATCACCTACACCATTCAGGCTCTTGCAAAGCAGGGCGAGAACATCGTAGCTGCAAACACCATCTACGGCGGAACCTACAACCTGCTGGAACACACCCTTCCGCTGTACGGCATAACCGCAAAATTCGTAGATCCTTATGTTGAAGGCTCCTTCGAAGCGGCTATCGACGAGAACACCAAGGCGCTGTACGTTGAGTCCCTGGGCAACCCGAACTCCAACGTAGCCGACATTGAGACCCTCGCAAAGATCGCTCACAAGCACGGTATCCCTCTGGTAGTTGACAGCACCTTTGCAACTCCTTACCTGCTCCGCCCGATCGAGTACGGCGCTGACATCGTGGTACACTCCGCTACAAAGTTCATCGGCGGCCACGGAACAGCGATCGGCGGCGTTATCGTAGACAGCGGCAACTTCGACTGGAAGAAGTCCGGCAGATACGCATGGATCTCCGAGCCGAACCCCTCCTACCACGGCATCAGCTTCTCGGACGCAGTTGGCGCGGCAGCTTTCGTGACCTACATCAGAGCTATCCTCCTGCGCGACACCGGCGCTACTATCTCTCCGTTCCACGCATTCATATTCCTCCAGGGTCTGGAAACCCTCTCGCTGCGTGTTGAGCGCCACGTATTCAACGCGCTGAAGGTAGTTGAGTACCTCAGCAAGCACCCGCAGGTAGAGGCTGTACATCACCCCTCCCTCGCTTCCGAGCCTACTCACGAGCTTTACAAGAAGTACTTCCCGAACGGCGGCGGCTCCATTTTCACCTTCGAGGTAAAGGGCACCGCAGAGGACGCTCAGAAGTTCATCGACAACCTGCCGATATTCTCCCTGCTTGCTAACGTTGCCGACGTTAAGTCCCTGGTTATCCACCCGGCTTCCACAACTCACTCCCAGCTCACCGAATCCGAGCTGCTCGAGCAGGGTATCAAGCCCAACACCATCAGACTTTCCATCGGCACCGAGCATATCGACGACCTCATTGAGGCTCTCGATACTGCATTCGCAGCCATCAAGTAATTTCCCGCAGCATTGTCATCGGTTTTTCCTTACTGAATATATTTTCCCCGGGAACTTCCCGGGGAGCTTTTTTGTCCGGAACACCTGAAATCAGGCGCCACTTTGACGGCATACAAAGCTATGCCGCCCGTGAGGCTGTCAATAAGGTTTATAAATTTTCGCGTAGCGTATTGGTTTTCGCTTCCTTTTGCTTACAAAAGGAAGCGGGAGCGTGAGGGCAGAGCCCTCACCACTCTGCGCGCTGGCGCGCAGTTAAACGATTCAATGGCGCTAAAGGGGTGTGGGGGAAAACAAGAGTTTTCCCCCACAGTTTTTGAAATTTACTGCCGTTATGACTTTTTCGACAAGCCGACGGGCAGGCGCATTGCCTGCCCGTATCAGATTATCCGCCAGAACCGCGGTCACTTTGTGAGCGAAATTCTCTTTATCGTGAGATCGCTGCTGAATGTTACCGCATTATACATGAACATCGCCTGCTGGTACTCCGAAAGGTCGATGAGCCTGCCGAGGTCAACGTTGATGTAGCGCATATCCACCATGGTTATCTTGCTGTAGTGGTTCGCAAGGAACGGCACCAGACTGTGCGCGTAGCTGTCCTTTATCAGCAGAAGGGTCTTGCCGTTGTCAACGTCGGTCTCTATGGTGACTATCGGCGAATTGCTTCCGGTGAAGCTGGAGTATTTGTCCTTAACGTCAAGGTAGCTGCGGACGTACAGACTGTCGTATACAGTCTCCTTGGTCCCGTCGAACACCGTCATTTTTACCTTCGGACCGCCGGAGGCAAGGTGGAAGTAATCGATGCTGTCCGGAGTTACTCCGTTGTCCAGCGTTTTGGAATACAGGGTACCGCGGAAACTGCTGCTCGCGGTCTCAATATTGAACTGGTCGAGGGTGTACGCGCTGTAGCCCAGAGTCTTTGCCGCCGCGCAGTACGCGTAGTACGCGCCGAGGCTCGTCCAGTGATGGTCGGTGCGGTAGAATACGTACTCCGAGCTGTGCCCCGTGAGGTAGCTCAGGCAGTCCACCGTGCTGATCCCGTTCATCTTCTTGTAGCACTCGTCGATGAAGGTCTTTTCGCTGAGGTACCCGGCGTAGGACGGTATTTTCGAAGTATAAAGCTCCTGCACCGTCGGTGCCATCATGAAGCTTACCTGAATATCTGGGTGAGTCTCCGCGAAACGGTTCATCGCGTTCAGCGAGGACTCAACGTCGCTCTTGTCGTAGGTCTTGAAAGCCTGTATCATCTGGTTGTCAACGGTGTAAACTCCGTTGATCTCTTTCTTGCCTGCGAGCTTCTCCATCTCGTTGCGGGCGCGCACCCACTCCTCGCGGCCTACCAGGTGGTCGGAAAAGTAGGTCTCGAATTTATCCATCCAGCTGTCTTCGTCGCGGGTGGTGATGTCGTCCCAGCGGATAGCGCCGAGCACATCGCCCAGGTTCTCCGCCTTGTCCATTTTTGTGTGGTTAACGATATCCGGGAACTTCGCCAGCGTGCGGTTCTCGTTTTCGCTGCGCTCCTGTTTCGGGAGAGCGATGGTAACTATCGGCACCGTAAGCAGTATTACGGCGAACAGCGCCGCGGTCAGCTTCGCGGGGGTCATGTGGAATTTCTTGTTCATTCGGCTCTCCTTTCTCAGAAGTTAAAGTACAGGAACGGATTGTAGTTCGAGGTGGAAAGGTACGCCACTGAAGCGAGCATGATGACCGTATCCACAACCGGGAATCCATACTGCACCCAGGTCGGAGCCTTTTTGCGGATATACTCCGCGAAGGTCTTGAGCACATCGGAGCTGCCGAAAATGCACACTGCAAAAATAATACCATAGTTTACGATATAGTTCGTTGCGGTGTCGTCTATGAACACACCATTTCCGCCGAACATCGCCGAAATGAACGTCCATATCTGCTCGAAAACGTTGCCGAAGCTGACAGTCCCGGGAGCCACCGCGTCGAACATTACCCAGCCGAACACCACCATAATGAACGTGTACAGCCAACTGAAAAACGCGGGTATCTTCTCAAGCACCTTTCCGAGGAACAGCCGCTCAATCACTATCAGGATACCGAAGTAGGTGCCCCACAGCATGAAGTTCCAGCTTGCGCCGTGCCAGATACCGGTGATCGTCCACACTACGAGAAGGTTGATAATGGTTCGCGGCAGACCCTTGCGGCTTCCGCCCATCGGGAAGTAGATGTAGCTCTTGAACCAGTCGCCGAGCGTGATATGCCAGCGCCGCCAGAATTCCGCAACGCTGTGCGACATATAAGGATAGTTGAAGTTCTCCGGGAAGTGGAATCCCATCATCTTTCCGAGACCTATCGCCATATCGGAGTATCCGCTGAAATCAAAGTAGATCTGGAACGTGAACGCAAGAATACCGAGCCACGCCGTCACTGCGGAGATCTCGCCGTAATCCATCGCCTTTATCTCAGTCCACAGCAGACCTATGTTGTTGGCTATGAGCACCTTCTTGCCAAGCCCGACGATGAATCTTGAGATACCGTCGCCGATCATCTTTTCGGTGATGGTGCGGTCGTCGATCTCGTTCTGGATATCCTCGTACCTTACGATAGGCCCCGCCACGATCTGCGGGAACAGCGTAACGAACGCCATGAAGCTGGCCGCGTTCTTCTGAACCTTTATCTGCCGGCGGTAGAGGTCGATGGTGTAGCTCATCGACTGGAACGTAAAGAAGCTGATGCCGATAGGAAGCGGCAGGTTCGGGTTCGGGATAGCGATCCCGAATCCGGCGTTCAGAGCCTCAATGATGAACCCGAGGTACTTGAACGTAGCAAGCAGGCCGATGTTCATTATCAGCGAGACCAGCAGGCACGCCGTTCGTATTTTCGGCCGGTCGTCGTATTTGTCGATTATGCGGCCGGCGGTGTAGTCGATGAAAGTCGACAGTATCATCACCAGGACGTATATCGGTTCGCCCCATGCGTAGAACACAAGTCCGCTTATCAGTATGACGACGTTCTTGGCTTTCTTCGGCACGAGGTAGTACAATATCAGCGTTATCGGAAGAAACGCAAACAGAAATGTTAAGCTGGAAAATACCATAAATGCACCCTTGTTACTTTTGTTCTTCGTCCATTTTCCGGACGGCTTCTATAAATCCGCTGCGTGAAAACATTCTGTTACCCATTTCCAGCAGCAGCTTTGCGGAAAGCAGCTCCGGCAGCCCCAGGCGCTTTTGCAGCTCCCGGCGGCGCTCTGCGGAGTTCTCTCCGCCAATTAGACCCAGCTCCATGAGGTCGGTGCGGGTCAGCGGATCTTCGTGTTTTTCCGGAGCCTCGCCGTCGATCACGGCACCGCAGTTTTTCAGCGCCTCGATTATCAGCTCGTCCGGGATTCCCTCAACGCCTAGCTTCCCCTGCTTCGAGGGCTGGGGTTTCCTGCGCTCCTTGCCGAAAATATCCGGCGTCACCGCGTTCAGCACCTCTCCCTTTTTGACGATGCTGCGGATAAACGAGCGTATCTGGAACCCCGCGCTGTCGCTGTCGGTGAGGATAATTATGCCGGTCTTTTCCGCCAGGGACTTTATCAGCTCCTGCTTATCGGCGTCCTTGTAGATGGAAAAGCCGTTCGTGCATATTATCGCCGTATCCACGATGTTGGAGAGCCGTATCTTGTCGTACCTGCCCTCTACTATTATTGCTTGTTTGACGCGTATCATACCCGCGCGCCTTTCAATGCGGAAATTTCTGTGAACGCCCGCTCAAGCAGCAGCCGGCTGTCGGTCTTGGAGGAGTTCATCAGCCGGTTGGTGCGGAAAAGCACCTCCATGCAGGCGTTGAGGTATCCATCGGACAGCCCCCGCGCCTTCGTGCAGGCCTTCCCGAAATAGTAGGCTCTGCCGCCGAAGTAGCCGAAATCCGCTGCCGCCTGCTGGGAGCTTTTCCCTGCCCTGACCGCGAGCTTCCCGCGGTAGCAGTCCACGAACGCCCCGGACACCGCCGAAAGGATAAGCACAGGCTCCATGCGCTGCTGAAACAGGTCGTCGAGCATACGCAGAGCCGCTCCGCAGTTTCCCGCGAACAGCAGCTCGGAAAGGTCGTAGGCGCTGGCGTCCAGCGTCCGGGGAACCAGCGCACTTATATCGGCGCGGGTTATCTCCCCGCTCTGGCGGTAGGTGCAGAGCTTCTCGACCTCGGTCTGAAGCAGCGTCAGCGAACACCCGCAGCGCTCCGCAAGGAACGCCGCGTCCTGCGCGGAAAGCGTGCAGCCCGCCTTCGCCGACTTGCGCGCCGCCATTCCCGCGACAGCGTTCACGCTAAGCAGCGGGAACTTGCAGACCGCCCCGCGCTTCTCCACTGTTTCGACAAGCTTCTTGGTCTTTGCCTTGGGCTTGGCGTCGTCGAGCGCGGTTGTTATCAGCGCAAATACAATCACGGTGGTCTCGGGAAGCTCCTCCACCAGCTTTATCATGTCCTTGAGCTGCTGGTTATCAAGGGATTCCGGGTCGAGGTCGGTTATGCGGACGCACTTGTTCGGCGCGAAAAACGGCATGCTCTCCGCAAAATCGGAGAGCTTGTCCATGTCAGGAACTCCGCGTACTTTGAGCAGATTCAGTCCGTCGCCCTCGAGCGCCCCGGCGGTTTTTATCACCATGTCGGTGTAGGTGCGGGTGAGGAAGTCCTCCTCGCCATAGAAGAAATACGCGGGGCGCACCTTCCCCGCCTGGAGCTCGCTGCGGAGCGCATTCTCCGGTGTGAGCCGGAATACAGGTCCCTTAGCCATTACGCCTTACGCCATTTCGGTGGCGAGCTTTTTGCCGCCGAGAATGTGGAAATGCAGATGGCGTACGGTCTGACCTCCGTCCTCGCCGATGTTGCTGACTACGCGGTAGCCGCCGGTGAGGCCTTCCTCCCTGGCGATAATCGGGATCATCTCGAAGATGTGCGCAACTATCGCGCTGTTTTCGGGAGTGATCTCGTCAACCCCGGCGATGTGGGTCTTGGGGATAACGAGGATGTGCGTGGGAGCCATCGGCGCGATGTCGCGGAATGCAAGCACCTGGTCGTCCTCGAAAACCTTTGTTGAAGGGATCTCGCCGGAAATGATCTTGCAGAATAAGCAGTCGTTCATGATTTTGTCCTCCTGATATATATGACAGTTCTTTTATTGTTTGGTTACATGGAAAATTACGGTTTTATCAGCGCACGAACAGAGAAATCCCTCCGAGGCAGAGTCCGATGACGGCCATCACGCCAAAGAATAATATCCAGTTCTTTATAGTGCGGAGGTCGCTCGCCTTGCGAAGCTGTATCAGCCGGTCGATCTCCTCGCCGGTCATGTCCGGAACAGTGCTCTCAACACGGCAGTACGACCTTTTTCCGTTTTCGTAGGTCGCATATACTCCGTCCGGAAGGCTTCCGTTTTTTTCAAGCTCCTCATAGCCCACAGCCTCGTCAGCCGGGATAATATCCCTTTTTATCAAACCCGCGAGTCGCATTTCCCTGATGTACTCGATACCCGCCTCTGATTTCTTCGGTGTGATCTTCTGCTCGTCCATAAGCACCTCCAAATATTAACAAAAATTTAACTTTGCCCATTACCTAAAATGTCGTTTTCCCCGGGAACCAAAGAAAACGACATTTTAACGTTGTTAAAATAAACCGATGAGCCTTTAATTACTTGATATACTTTGCAGCGATATCAGCGGCAGCAGCCAGAGCGTCATTTATCCTGGAAACGTCCGGGATACCCGCCATAGCCTGGTCGGGCTTTCCGCCGCCCTTGCCGCCTGCGACAGCCGCAATCTCACGAACGAGGGTTCCTGCGTTCGCGCCCTTTGCGACCGCGCTCTTGGAGCACTTGCAGAGGATGCTGCTCTTGCCGTCTGCGGTGCCCGCGAGTACTGCAACGAAGCAGTCGAACTTATCCGCGAGGGAGTCGCCGATCTTGCGGAGCCCGTCAGCGCCTGTGCCGTCCAGCGCAGCGGTGACGATCTTCACGCCGTTTACTTCGGGGCAGCCTGCGCCGAGGTCGCCGAGCTGTGCGTTAGCCGCAGCCTGAGCCATGCTCTCGATCTTCTTATCCTTCTCGCGCAGCTCGCTCATAACGCTCTCGCAGCGGTGAACCAGCTCGTTGGAGTTGGAGATCTTGAGAACGTCGGAAGCCTTCGCGAGGGTGTCCTTCATGGAGTTGAGCAGGTTCAGCACGTTCATGCCTGTTACAGCCTCGATACGTCTTACGCCGCTTGCTACGGAGGACTCGGAAACTATCTTGAACAGACCAGCCTCGGAGGAGTTCTTCAGGTGAGTGCCGCCGCAGAACTCAGTGGAGTAATCGCCGACGGAAACAACGCGTACCACGTCGCCGTACTTCTCGCCGAACAGAGCCATAGCGCCCTTCTTCTTTGCTTCCTCGATGGGCAGTTCCTCGGTGACTACCGGAACAGCCTCCATGATGACATTATTTACATATTCCTCGACCTTAGCGAGCTCCTCGGGAGTTACCGCGCTGAAGTGGCTGAAGTCGAAACGGCACTGATACGGGTCGACATAAGAACCCGCCTGGTGTACGTGGTCGCCGAGAACATGTCTCAGAGCAGCCTGGAGGATATGGGCGCAGGTGTGGTTGCGCTGTGTAGCCGCGCGCTTCTCAGCGTCCACCTTTGCGGTTACGGTCTCGCCGGCAGCGAATCCGCCGCTTACTACCTTACCGTTGGAGATGAACGCGCCGTTTGTGAGCTTCTGGGTGTTGGTGATCTCGATAACGTTGTCGCCGGAAACTACGGTGCCGCAGTCGCCGACCTGACCGCCCATCTCAGCGTAGAACGGAGTTTCCTCCAGAACTACGGAAACATCGTCGCCCTCTTCGCAGAGTTCGGAAACTTCGCCGTTCTTCACAATGGCGAGCAGCTTTGTCTGCTTCTCAAGTTCGGCGTAGCCCACGAATGTGGTCTTGTAGGCGTCGAGCGCAGAGTTCTTCGCGTTGTCCCAGCCGCCGCCGAGCTTCTTGTTCTTGCGGGCGGTGTCCTTCTGAACCTTCATGCACTCCTGGAAGCCCTCCTCGTCAGCCTCGAGACCGTTCTCGTGCAGTATCTCCTTGGTGAGGTCGAGCGGGAATCCGTATGTGTCGTGCAGCTTGAATACGTCAGCGCCGGGCAGCACCTTTTCGCCGCTGCTCTGGAGCTTCTCGATCATCTCGTTCAGGATCTCGGTGCCCTTGTCGATGGTCTTTGCGAAGCTCTCCTCCTCGGTCTGGATAACCTTCTTGATGTAAGCGCGCTTCTCGTCAAGCTCCGGATAAGCGGAGAGGTTCTCGTTGATAACGGTGTCGCATACCTCGTGGAGGAACGGCTTTGTGCAGCCGAGAAGTCTGCCGTGTCTTGCGGCTCTTCTGAGCAGTCTGCGGAGAACGTAGCCTCTGCCCTCGTTGGAGGGGAGAACGCCGTCGCCTACCATGAATGTGGTGCTTCTGATATGGTCGGTGATAACGCGCAGGGAGATGTCCTTTACGGGGTCAGCCTTGTAGTCAACGCCGACGATGGAACTTATCTTCTTGAGGATATTCTGAACGGTGTCGACCTCGAACAGGTTGTCAACGTCCTGCATTACGCATGCGAGACGCTCCAGACCCATGCCGGTGTCGATGTTCTTGGTCTTGAGCTGTGTGTAGTTGCCGTGGCCGTCGTTGTCGAACTGGGTGAATACGTTGTTCCAGATCTCGATGATACGGTCGCAGTCGCCGACTTCCTCGAAGTTGTCCTGACCGATGTGGTCGAAGTGACCGTACTTCTCGCCGCGGTCGTAGTGTATCTCAGAGCAGGGGCCGCAGGGACCGCTTCCGTGCTCCCAGAAGTTATCAGCCTTGCCGAGCTTGATGATACGCTCGCGCGGAACTCCGACCTCGTTAGCCCAGATGTCTCCGGCTTCGTCGTCCTGCTCGTAGATGGTGACCCACAGGCGCTCAGGCGGGATCTCCAGAACCTTGGTGAGGTACTCCCACGCCCATGCGATGGCTTCATGCTTGAAGTAGTCGCCAAAAGAGAAGTTGCCGAGCATTTCGAAGTAAGTTCCGTGGCGCGCGGTCTTGCCGACGTTCTCGATATCAGGTGTACGAATGCACTTCTGGCAGGTGGTGACGCGGTGGCGCGGCGGCTCCTCGATACCCTGGAAGTACTTTTTCAGCGGGGTCATTCCGGCGTTGATGAGCAGGATAGAATTATCCCCCTGCGGAACCAGCGGAAAGCTGTTCAGGCGCAGGTGTCCCTTACTCTCGAAGAAACTCAGGTAGCTCTCGCGGAGATCATTAAGTCCAGTCCATTTCATAATGTTTGTCCTCTTTGTTTAGCAAAATTAATCTGTTTACTCCATAAGGAATACGCATACATATTTATTATACATCTTTTTCGCCAAAAGTCAATAGTAAAGTGCTTATTTTGCGGGAGAGGCGCCGATTTGATCAGCTGCGGCGGATCGCTCCCTGTTGAATCGACCGCACTTTTGTGCAAAAACAACAAAAATAAGAATGAAAAATCTTGGCGTTTTGTGGTAGACATTTCAGCGCTTCTATGCTATAATAAAGTGTACAAAGGCGCAGACCTGTTATTATGATTCGACTGGAGGAATTCATATGGCAAAGAAAAAGCTGTTCGGCAATAACATCAAGCCCTCCTGCAAATACTGCGAGTTAGGCATCGCCGGCGAAGGCGACAAGATACACTGCTCCAAGATGGGCGACGTAAAGGCTTACGACTCCTGCAAGAAGTTCGTGTATTCCCCGCTGAAAAGGATTCCCAAGAAGGAGCTTCAGCCTGTCTCTTATACACATCTGACGCTGCCGACGAAGGCTTAGGTGTAGA
>OJPN01002574.1_pt1 | contig 10451 bp, 8 predicted proteins | sample 1598511 | NCBI WGS metagenome assembly OJPN01 (sample SAMN03922485, study PRJEB24848) | human gut metagenome | isolation source: stool sample | host: Homo sapiens | place: Germany | collected 2011-05
CTCGGAGATGTGTATAAGAGACAGACTGGAAGCTGATCCTTATGCCTCCGGAGGTGTTGGACTATGTGGTGGTCCACGAGCTGGCCCACCGGGTGGAGATGAACCACAGCCCGGCGTTCTGGGCCGTGGTGGCAGAGGAGATACCGGATTATAAGACAAGAAGGGAATGGCTCAGACAAAACGGTGCAAAATTTTAAACAGACAGAAAAACAGGAGATCTGGATGGTCCAGACAAAACGGGCGGATTTTAACGGACTGGCAAAGGAGCTGGGCGTCAGCCCCGTATCCGTGCGGATCATGAGGAACCGGGGAATGGAGACGAAGGAAGCCATGGAGCGGTATCTTTACGGCACCCTGGACGGGCTTTACGACAGAGGCTGCATGAAAAATATGGGAGAGGCTGTGGCCGTTCTCATAAAAAAGCTCCGGGAGGAAAAGCGGATCCGGATCATCGGGGATTACGATATCGACGGCGTCTGCGCCTCCTACCTTCTTTTAACAGGCCTAAGACGGGCAGAGAGGGAATTGGGAAAAAGAACCGGGCCGGCCGGAAGCACCCGTATCGATTATGAGATCCCGGACCGGGTCCGGGACGGATATGGGATCAACGAGGCCATCATCCGTCAGGCGGCTGCCGACGGGGTGGATACTCTGGTGACCTGCGACAACGGCATTGCCGCAGCAAAGGAGATCTCTCTGGCAAAGGAGTTTGGAATGACTGTGGTGGTCACAGATCATCATGAGGTCCCGGTGGAGGAGGAAAGACAGGTCCTTCCTCCGGCGGATGTGGTGGTGGATCCCAAGCAGGAGGGAGAAACGTATCCCTTCCGTGAGATTTGCGGAGCGGTCGTGGCCTACAAGCTGGTGGAAAAGCTCTATGAGGCGTCGGGAGTCCCCAGGGAGGAATGGAGGGAGCTCCTGGAATTTGCGGCCATTGCCACTGTGGGCGATGTGATGCGGTTACAGGATGAAAACAGGATCCTGGTAAAATACGGGCTGAAGCAGATGGCCTGCACCAGGAACCTGGGACTCAGAAAGCTGGTGGAGAAGACGGGGCTTGATATTACAGACTTAAGCGCCTACCATATCGGCTTTGTCATCGGCCCGTGCTTAAATGCCGGCGGACGGCTCCAGACGGCCAAGGCGGCCCTCAGGCTTTTTCTGTCGGAGGACGAGGCAGAGGCAGAGCATCTGGCAGAGGAATTAAAGGAATTAAATGATATCCGGAAGGATATGACAAAAAAAGGAGAGGACGAGGCCATCGCCCAGGTGGAGACACAGTATATGGAGGATAAGGTACTGGTGGTGTTTCTGCCGGACTGCCACGAATCCCTGGCGGGGATCATTGCAGGCCGGGTGCGGGAGCATTTCCATAAGCCCTCCATTGTGCTCACAAGGAGCGGGGATATGGTGAAGGGCTCCGGAAGGTCCATTGAGCCGTACCATATGTTCCGGGAGCTGACAAAGGTCCGGGAGCTGCTGCCGAAGTTCGGCGGCCATCCCATGGCGGCGGGGCTTTCCATAAAAGAAGAGGACGTTCCGGAATTTCGCAGGCGGCTCAATGAAAATGCGGTCCTCACCGAAGAGGATTTTATCCCGCGGGTATGGATCGACGTTCCCATGCCTCTGGAATATGTGACCGAGGGACTGGTGGAGGAGCTTAAGCGGCTGGAGCCCTTTGGCCAGGGGAATGAAAAGCCCCTGTTTGCCCAGAAGGGACTGATGATCCGCAGTCTCCGGGTCCTGGGGAAAAACCGGAATGTGGTGAAGCTGGGGCTGGTGACAGATACGGGGCTTTCCATGGACGGCCTCTTATTCGGGGACGGGGACGCGGTCCAGAGGGAGCTGGCCGGAAAGGACCGGATCGACATTGTATATTATCCCGATGTAAACGAATACAATGGAAACCGGACGCTCCAGGCGGTGATCAGGAATTATAAGGCGGCCGGTTAAGGGCCGGACGCATTTATAATAGGGAACGGGCGGGCCGGAAAATGGAAAAGGCGGTCTCTGCCTGGCAGATTTATAATGTATAAGGAGGATTCAGGATGGTAAATGAACTGATGAGACTCATTGCGGAGCATGACAGCGAAGTGGGTGCGGCAGTCAATGCCGAGTTTGCGAGACAGAGACGGAATCTGGAGCTGATCGCGTCAGAGAATATCGTTTCTGAGGCCGTGATGGCGGCCATGGGAACCGTCCTCACCAATAAGTACGCAGAGGGCTATCCGGCAAAGCGGTACTACGGCGGCTGCGAGTGTGTGGACGTGGTGGAAAACCTGGCCATCGAGCGGGCAAAGAAGCTGTTTGGCTGTGATTATGCCAACGTACAGCCCCATTCCGGCGCACAGGCCAATATGGCTGTGTTCATCGCCATGTTAAAGCCCGGCGATACCGTAATGGGCATGAACTTAGACCACGGCGGCCATCTGACCCACGGAAGCCCGGTGAACTTCTCCGGTATGTACTTTAATATCGTTCCCTACGGCGTCAACGACGAGGGATATATCGACTATGACGAGCTGGAAAAGAAGGCCATGGAGGCAAAGCCAAAGCTGATCGTAGCCGGGGCCAGCGCCTACTGCCGGACCATCGACTTTAAGCGGTTCCGTGAGATCGCCGACCGGTGCGGCGCATATCTGATGGTGGATATGGCACACATCGCCGGTCTGGTGGCAGCCGGTCTCCATCCCAGCCCCATCCCCTATGCAGACGTAGTGACCACCACCACCCATAAGACCCTGCGCGGGCCCAGAGGCGGTATGATCTTAGCCAACGAAGAGGCCAATAAGAAGTTCAATTTCAATAAGGCCATCTTCCCGGGAAGCCAGGGCGGCCCCTTAGAGCATGTGATCGCGGCCAAGGCCATCTGCTTCGGCGAGGCCTTAAAGCCGGAGTTTAAGACCTACCAGGAGCAGGTATTAAAGAACGCGAAGGCCTTGGCAGAGGCCCTTAAGAAGCAGGGCTTTAAGATCCTGACCGGCGGTACAGACAACCATCTGATGCTGGTGGACCTGCGCGGCATGGATGTTTCCGGCAAGGAGCTTCAGAACCGCTGCGACGAGGTTTATATCACCCTCAATAAGAACACGGTCCCCAACGATCCCAGAAGTCCGTTCGTTACCTCCGGCGCCCGCATCGGAACCCCGGCCATCACCTCCAGAGGCCTGGTGGAGAGCGACATGGATGAGATCGCCCGCTGCGTCTGGCTGGCAGCTACGGATTTCGAGAATAAGGCGGATGAGATCCGGGCGTCTGTGACAGAGATCTGCGGCAGATACCCCATCTACCAGTAAGACACATATTTCCCCTCCCGTTTTCATACACTGCAAAAGCAGAGATGAGGACGGGAGGGGATTTTTTATGGCAGAGGCCTTTGAAACAAAGACCACAGAGGAGACCGGGCGGCTCCTTCATTCCACGGATCCGGGAGGGCTTTCGGCAGAGGAAGCCAGAAAGCGGCTGGAGCAGTATGGACCCAACCGGCTGCAGGAGCCGGAGCAGTCCGGCTTTTTTTCTCGTCTCCTGTCCCAGTTCATGGATCCTCTGATCTATGTGCTGGCGGCGGCCGGAGTCATTTCCGTGTTCCTGGGAGAGATCGGGGACGCCTGTATCATTGCGGCGGTGGCGGCCTTAAACGGGGCTGTGGGGATGATCCAGGAGGGGAAGGCCAAAAAAGCTTTGGACGCCCTGAAAAAAATGACCCGTCTGAAGGCAGTGGTGCGCCGGGACCAGACAGACCAGGAGATCGACGCGGCAGAGCTGGTGCCGGGGGATCTGGTGGTGCTGGACGCCGGGAGGCAGGTGCCGGCGGATCTCAGGCTTTTATGGACGGAAGGCCTGAGGGCAGAGGAGTCGGCCCTGACGGGAGAGGCGGCACCGGTCCACAAGGACGCCGGTTTTTCTGCGGCTGCCGGCCTTCCGGTGGGAGACCGGAAAAACATGGCTTATATGTCCTCCAATGTGACGGCGGGAAGGGGGATCGGCATGGTGACGGCCACCGGCATGGACACGGAGATCGGCAGGATCGCCCGTCTGATCCGGGAGGCCCCCATGGAGGCCACACCCTTACAGAAACGGCTGGGGGATCTGGGAGGCGCTCTGAGCATTCTGGCAGTGGCCCTCTGCGCGGCCCTTTTCGGTCTTGCCGTCTGGCAGAAGCGGGATGTGGGAGAGATGCTCATTACGGCCATTTCCCTGGCAGTGGCGGCAGTGCCCGAGGGGCTTCCGGCGGTGGTGACCATCGTGCTGGCTCTGTCCGTGTCCCGGATGGCCCGGGTCCATACCATCGTGCGGCGGCTGCCGTCGGTGGAGACTCTGGGGGCGGTGAGCGTGGTCTGCTCCGATAAGACAGGGACGCTGACCATGAACCGGATGACTGTGGAAGAGGTCCTGGACGCAGGAGAGCTCCTGGATGAAGGCGGAAGCGGCAGGAGGAGACGGCCGGGCCGCGGGAAAGGGGCCACTACTCCGGGCCAGGAGGAGCTTCTCAGGGCCTTTGTCCTGTGCAATGACGCAGAGCTTAATAAAAAGGGAAGGATCGGTGATCCCGGGGAGCTGGCCCTTCTGGAATATGCAGAGAAGGAGGGGCCATGGACAAAGGGAGAACTGGAGCGGCAGCTTCCGAGGACGGCAGAGCGGGCCTTTGATCCGGAGCGGAAGCGGATGACCACCGTACACCGGATAGAGACAGGAACTGTTTCCTATACGAAGGGAGCCCCGGACGTGATCCTGGAACGGTGCAGCCGGTACCTGTCGGGCGGCGGTGAACGGCCTCTGACCGGCAGCAGCAGAAGAAGGCTCCAGGACCGGATCTCATGGCTTTCCGGCCAGGGGCTCCGGGTGCTGGGAGCGGCCAGGAGTGATGGGGACGGAAGGAAGGAGGAGGACATGGTCTTTCTAGGCCTGGCAGCCATGGCAGATCCTCCGCGTCCGGAGGCCGCCCATGCGGTGGCCATGTTTAAGAGAGCCCATGTGCGGACGGTGATGATCACAGGGGACCACAGGGACACGGCCCTGGCCATTGCCAGGCGGCTGGGGATCGCAGAGGACGAGAACCAGTGCATCAGCGGGGCGGAGCTGGACCGGATGGACGACGCTGCCCTTAAGGAACGGGCAGAAACGGCGGCGGTCTTTTCCCGGGTCTCCCCGGACCATAAGGTGCGGATCGTCCGGGCGCTGAAGGAGAATGGAAGCATCGTGGCCATGACCGGCGACGGAGTCAATGACGCGCCCTCCTTAAAGGCAGCCGATGTGGGGATCGCCATGGGGCAGACCGGAACAGATGTGGCAAAGCAGGCGGCGGATATGGTGCTCACAGACGACGATTTTGCCACCATCGAGAAGGCCATCGAGGAGGGAAGAGGCGTCTATGAGAACATAAAGAAGGCGGTGATCTTTCTCCTGTCCTCCAATTTCGGCGAGATCATGACCATGTTCACGGCCATTGCCCTTTCCCTTCCGTCGCCGTTAAAGGCCAGCCATATTCTGTGGATCAACCTGATCACCGATTCCCTGCCGGCCCTGGCCCTTGGAACGGATAAAAACGACGGACCCGCCCTGATGGAGGAGCCGCCCAGGGGAAAGGATGAGAGCCTGTTTTCCAGGGGAGGGATGGCGTGCACGCTGTTTTATGGATTCCTCATTGCGGTGATCAGCCTTACGGCCTTTCTGCGGCTGCCAGTGGGGATCCTGGCGGCGGAGGGCCGCAGGATCACGGTGGAAAGCCTGTCCCTGGTCCTTGGTGATCCGGCTGTCCTGGCCCGCTGTCAGACGTATGCCTTTACGGTCCTGGGTCTTTCCCAGCTTTTTCATGCTGTGGGGATGCGGGATGTGGGGCGGTCGGTGTTCCGGATGAACCATATGGAAAACAGGCTGATGCTGGCGGCAGCGACCCTGGGAGTGTTCCTCCAGGTGCTGGTGACGGAAAACAGCCGCCTGGTGGCCCTGTTCCAGACGGCGGCCCTGTCCGGAACGGAATGGAGGGAGCTGCTGTTTCTGGCAGCTGCACCCCTGGCGGCCCATGAGCTTCTGGCGGGGCTCAGCCGGATCTCTGGAGCGCGGGGGACGGCTGGGAAAGAATGGACCGGATCATAAGAGCTTCAGGGTCCCCAGAAGGACCAGGATCAGCCCTCCGGTCCTGGACGGATCCAGAGCCCGCCGGGATCCCGGAATCTGGCGGCTGTTTTCCAGGGTCAGTGCGCTTTTTCTGCCCAGGAAGGCTCCCAGGCGGACGGAGGTGAAGCTGAGAAACAGGGAAAGGAAGAAAAGGATAGCCAGAGAGGCCCCGGCCAGTCCGGCTCCCAGGCCTGCTGCTCCGTTGTCAGAGGAAAGCCCCATGGCCAGAAAAAAGGAGCCGGAGGTAGAGAGCTGTTTTGTACCGCTTTTTCCGGGTACGGAGGCAGATGCCGGGCTGGCAGTAAAACGGGAAAAGCCCAGGAGCATCAGGAGACTGGCGCTTAAAAAAACGGGAAGTTCTTCCGGGAGCAGAGGCCGGAGGACGGTTCCCAGGACAGAGGCCGCGGCCAGCACCGCTGCCGGACAGAAGGCCAGGATCCATGCAGAGCTCCTGGGGATCTTTATTTTACCCGTTCCGCAGACAAAGCTGGCGGCAAAGGAATCGGCGCAGAGAGCGGCCGTAAAAAGAAAAAGTGAAGACAGATCGCCCATTTTTATACCATATTTACAGAAGATCACTTATGATATCATATTGGCAGGCGGAATATTTGGTTCCAGGTATTCCAATTTGAATGGAAAATTGATACAATAAGATGATACCTGGCAGGACCAGAAGGGAAACGATCATGAAAAAGAACATCAGGCTGACGCTGGAATACGACGGCTCCAGATACGACGGCTGGCAGAAACAGGGGAATACAGACAATACCATCCAGGGAAAGCTGGAGGCAGTGCTTTTTAAATGGACCGGACAGGAAGTGGAGGTCCATGGCTCCGGACGGACCGATGCGGGGGTCCATGCCAGGGGGCAGACGGCCAATTTCCATATTGAGGAGAAGTTCTGTCCGTCGGCAGCAGCGGCCATGGAGTATATGAACCGGTATCTGCCGGAGGATATACGGGTCATAGATGCGAAGGAGGCACCGGAGCGGTTCCACAGCCGTCTTTCCGCTGTAAGGAAAACGTATGCGTATTACGTGGAAACAGAGGATAGGAAGTGTGTATTTGAGAGAAAATACGTATACGGACTGGGGCATGAACTGGATATTCCGGCCATGGAGAAGGCGGCGGGATATCTTCTGGGAGAGCATGATTTTAAAAGCTTCTGTTCCAATAAGAGAATGAAAAAGAGCACGGTCCGCCGGATGGACCAGATCGGGATCCATACAGACGGAACGAAAGTGGTGTTTACCTATACAGGAAATGGTTTTTTGTATAACATGGTGCGGATCCTTACGGGAACGCTCCTGGAGGTGGGCCTGGGAAAACGAAGGCCGGAGGAGATGAAGGCTGTCCTTGAGGCCAGGAACCGGGAGGCGGCCGGAGCGACGGCTCCGCCGGAGGGCCTGTTCCTCATGCAGGTGGAATATGACGGGGAGGCATAGGATGGAAGAGAAAGAGCGGCTGGAAAAGCTGGAGCCTGCGGAGGCTTTGGCGGACCGGGGAGAGAAAACGGAGACCATAGAGGCGGGAAGCGGAAGGAAGGACCGGAGAGAAGCTGGCCTCAATATGGACGGCGAGCTGTCGGTGGAGGCCGTGAGGCGGTGGCTTTTATGGGCCGGTCTGGCCCTGGGGATCTGCCTGGCAGCGTCCTGTATCCTGGGGACTGTGTTTCTTATGCAGAACCGGAAGCCGGCAATGCTTTTGACCGTGGACGGGAAGGACAGCAGGGAGCTGGTCCTGAACCGGAAGGGAGGAGTGATCCGGAAAAACGGGAACCCGGACTCCATGGCGGGCCTTTCCCTGCGGGAGTGCTGTGAACGTCTTCTGGAGGAGCTTCATGGGGCACAGATGCTGGGAGACCAGGAAGCGGCCCTGTTTACGGTGCGCCCCATAGAGGGGGCAGTGCGGGTGGATACAGAACGGATGGCGGAGGAGATCGCCGTTGCCGCAGAGCTGTTTCTGACGACCCGCCAGGCCAAGGGGACCGTATATGCCGGAAGTATCTCAGAGGAGCCGGAGGTCCTGGAGCTGGTCAGGGAAAACGGCTGCTCTGTGGGAAAGGCAGCCATGGTCCAGGATCTTCTGGAGCGGAACGTGCGGGTCCGGGAGTCGGACTGCGGCCGGCTGTGCCAGATGGACATGGGGGCCCTGTCCCGGGAAATGGAGCAGAAAAATTATCAGACCTCGTTTCTGGTGGCCACGGCGGGAAAGCTTTATCAGGTAAAGGAGGACAGGCCCGCCGGGATGGAGTCCGGGGAACCGGCGGACGGTGAGTCCGGGACAGAGATGGACGGAGGCCCCGAAGCAGAGGAAAACGGAATGGATCCCGGGAAGGATGGGGCCGGCAAAGCGGCAGGGAACCGCGGTCCTGGGAATTCTGAAGGAGGAGAGCATTCGGAGGAGACGGTAAAGGAACTGCAGGGAGAAGAACTCCGCCCAGAAGACGGCGGCGGAGTGTCCCAGGGAGAAACGGAGTCTTCGGCAGAGCCGGAAAACGGTGAGGAATCTGGGGCAGAAGCGGAGTCCGAAAACCGGGAACCGTCTGAACCTGTCACGGGACCGGCGGAGCCGGAAACCACAGCGCCGCCTGAGACGTCTCCTGCGGCACCGGAGACCACCGCAGAGCCGGAGACGACTGCCGCACCAGAGACCTCAGCACCGGCTGCCGAAACGGCCGCACCGGAGCCGTCCACAGCCGCACCGGGCACTCTTACTCCGGTGAGCCCGACGCCGGAGGAGACTCCGGCTCCGGAAACAGCGCCGCCCAGGCCGCCGGAAACGCCTCCTGCCACGGAGCCCCATACCGTAGGGCCGGGGATCTTAGAGGATGTAGTTCCGGCAGGCTGATGCCCGCCGGAGCGTTTCAGGAATCGGACGTTTTCTGTGAAAAAATGTTTTTGAAAAAAATCGAAAATAACACTTGACGAAAACAGAAAGCCGCGTTATAATAGTCCACGTTGATGCGATGGGCTATCGCCAAATGGTAAGGCAACGGACTCTGACTCCGTCATTTCAAGGTTCGAATCCTTGTAGCCCAGCTGGAATAGAGACGAGAAACATTGAGTTTACAATGGTTTTTCGTCTCTTTTTTTGTTCCTGGATGCAGGGAGCTTCAAGGCATAGGGGGCACAAATGTGGAATTTTTCCTCAGTGCCCAAAAATCACTAAAAATCCAGGCTGTTTACTCCATTTTAACTGGCCCGTTTGGGCAGGATCCAGGGCTTTTCTCTCCAGGGCCCAGAGGGCAGGAAAAGAAAACATCTTTCAAAGGAGATGGAATGTCCGCTGGCATTCCAAAAACATTGGAAAGAACCGTGAAAGTGCACATGAATGCATGGGAAATAAAAGATCTTATTGTGCAAAGTGATTGACATTTTTTATTCTCCAGGTTAAAATGAAGGGGTGAGTCCGTTGGAATCAATAACAGGCGTCTCTTGCGGTGTATGAGCCTGCGGCGCCCAGAAAAAGGAGAGAATATTATGATTGACACCATTGCTACCAGAGCCGTTGATCAGAATGAAAAGGTCCTTACCGATCTGGCTAAAAAGATCTGGGAAAATCCCGAGACTGCGTTTAATGAAGTGAAGGCATGTGAATGGACGGCAGAAGTCCTCCGCAACGCCGGATTTGAGGTGGAGACGGGGTATGTGGGAATGCCCACAGCCATCCGCGCCGTATGGGGAAAAGGTCATCCGGTGATCGGTTTCCTGGGCGAGTATGACGCGCTTCCCGGCCTGAGCCAGAAGGTCAGCACAGAAAAAGAACCGGTAACTCCGGGTGCTGCGGGACAGGGCTGCGGCCATAACCTTTTAGGCGTTGCCTGCCTGGGCGCTGCTCTTGGAATGAAGGCAGAGCTGGAGGCCACCGGCAAAGAGGGTACAGTGGTATTTTATGGCTGTCCGGCAGAGGAGGTCCTCACCGGGAAGGCGTTTATGGCAAGAGGAGGAGCGTTCACAGAGCTGGATACAGCGTTTTCCTGGCACGGCTCCACCAATAACCATGTGACTCTGGGAACCATGACTGGACTGAACAGCGCCATTTTCCACTTTAATGGGATCACGGCCCATGCCGGAGGAGATCCCCACAACGGCCGGTCTGCGCTGGATGCCGTGGAGCTGACCAGTGTGGGAGCCAACTATCTGCGGGAGCATGTGACCAGCGATGTCCGTATCCACTATGTGATCAAGGAAGGCGGCACAGCGCCCAATATCGTTCCCGATAAGGCCAGCGTATGGTATTATGTCCGCGCGTTAAGCCGTGAGGCCGTGGAGGATACATACAGACTGTCTCTTATACACATCTGACGCTGCCGACGAAGGCTTAGGTGTAGA
>OJPN01002587.1_pt1 | contig 10374 bp, 9 predicted proteins | sample 1598511 | NCBI WGS metagenome assembly OJPN01 (sample SAMN03922485, study PRJEB24848) | human gut metagenome | isolation source: stool sample | host: Homo sapiens | place: Germany | collected 2011-05
TGTGTATAAGAGACAGGAGCCGCAGGGCTGCTCGGTCAAAGGGGAGATTATCGGCGGTACCACCGATATCTCTGCTGGACAACTGATCGACCGTACTGGTGTGCTGCTGGGCCTGAACTTCCCGGCAGGGAAGGCACTGGACGAATTATACAGCCAAACGGATGCCGGTCCGGGCTACCGGGTGAAGCTGGACGGTCTCCACTTCTCCCTGTCCGGAATGGAAAATCAGGTGAAAAAGCTGCTGGAGCGGGGGGAGAAACCGGCCGACATCGCCCGGTTCGCGCTGAATACTGTGTGTGATGTGGTTCACCGGGCCACAGTAGCAGCCCAGGACCAGTATCCCGGACTGCCTGTCCTGTGCTCCGGCGGTGTGGCCTCCAACCGCCATTTGCGCCATGTGCTCACGGAGTTCTGCCAGGCCATCTTTGCCCAGCCCCAGTTTGCCACAGACAACGCTATGGGGACAGCGATCCTTACCTGGCGGGCTTGGAGAGAGGGGGGACAGGTATGACGGGAGAGCGTACCGTCCTGACCCCCAGCCAGGTAGGCGGATATCTGAAAAACCTTATGGACCGGGACCGGCTCCTGTCCTCGCTTCTGGTCCGGGGAGAACTGTCCAACTACAAGATGTATCCTTCGGGACACCACTACTTCACCCTGAAGGACAGTGAGGGCGCCCTGCGCTGTGTTATGTTCCGCGGCGACGCCCAGTCTCTTCGCTTCCGGCCGGAGAACGGGATGCAGGTGGTTGCCGCTGGCCGTATCACCGTATTCCCTCGGGACGGCCAGTACCAGATGTATTGTGTCCGCCTGACGCCTGATGGGGCGGGGGACCTGGCCATGGCCTTTGAACAGTTAAAGGAGCGCCTGCTGCGGGAGGGGCTGTTTGACCAGGAGCATAAGAGGCCAATCCCCAAATTTCCAAAGGTCATCGCGCTGGTGACTTCGCCAGCCGGGGCGGCGGTCCGGGATATGCTCCGAATCCTGGGTACCCGCTGGCCTATGGCCCAGGTGAAGGTACTGCCGGTCCGTGTCCAGGGCGAGGGCGCGGCCGAGGAGATCGCCGCCGCCATCCAGTGGGCCAACTGGAAGCGGGTGGCGGACCTGATTATCACGGGCCGAGGCGGCGGCTCTATGGAGGACTTGTGGGCCTTCAATGAGGAGATCGTGGCCCGGACTATCTATCAGTCGGAGATCCCGGTGATTTCTGCCGTGGGACATGAGCCGGATGTGACCATTGCCGACTTCGTGGCCGATTTGAGAGCCGCCACCCCTTCCAACGCCGCTGAATTGGCGGTACCCGATCAAAATGAGATCTATTCCACCCTGATGGGAGGGAAAGAGCGGCTGGAGGGAGGACTGCTCCACCGCCTAGCCCGATACCGGCAGCGGCTGGACCGCCTGGCTCAGAGCAGGACTATGACCGACCCCGCCTCCTATTTCCGGGACAAGCGGCTGCTGCTGGACTACCAGAGCAGCCGTCTGATTCACGGACTGGAGAGGAATGTTTCCGGACAGAGGGAGCGTGCGGCCAGGTTGGCGGCCTCTCTGGACGCAATGAGTCCTCTGAAGGTTTTGGGGCGTGGATACGCCATCGCGCAAAGAGAGGATGGCCATGTGCTGACCTCGGCGCAAGGATCCGCTCCGGGTGACAGGCTCTCCCTGCGTCTGTCGGACGGCAGCTTGGAATGCCGTGTAGAAGAAAGGATAGGTGTGCCCGATGGCAGGAAATAAGAAATTGGATTTTGAGGCTTCTATGGCTCGGCTGGAGGAGATTGTAGCCCTCCTTGAGCGGGGAGAGGCTCCGCTGGAGCAGGCGATGGCCCTCTTTGAAGAGGGAGCTAAACTGCTGCGGGAGTGTACTGCCCAGTTGGACAAGGCGGAGCAGAAGGTGAGCCTGCTGATTGCGGGTGAGGACGGACAGCCACAGGAGCGGCCTTTCGCACGGGAGGAGTAAGGGAAAATGAACTACCAGCAGCAGATGGACCGGGCCTATGCCCTAACAGAAGAATACCTTGCCTCCTGCTTCCAGGGGGAGGGGTTGGAAAAGGCCATGCGATATAGCCTCATGGCCGGAGGAAAGCGGATCCGCCCTATCCTGACCATGCTGTTCTGTCAGGCAGCCGGCGGTGAGCTGGAGGAGGGATTGGAGTTTGGTTGCGGGGTAGAGATGCTCCATACCTATTCCCTCATCCACGATGACCTGCCCTGTATGGACAACGATGACCTGCGGCGGGGGAAGCCCACCTGCCATAAGGTATTTGGCGAGTGTGTAGCCACCTTGGCCGGGGATGCCCTTCAGGCGGCTGCCTTCCGTACTGTGCTGTTTGCGAAGGGGCCCTGGTCAGGTGAGGGAGCGGCAGCTCCTGCCCTGGCCGCCGGTGTGCTGGCCGAGGCGGCAGGCGTGCAGGGGATGTGCGGCGGCCAGTACTGGGATACCATTGGGGATGGACAGCCCCACAGTTTGGAGGACTTGACGGCCATCCATGACAAAAAGACCGGCGCCCTGCTGCGGGCCGCCTGTGTCATGGGGGTTCTGGCCTGCTCCGGCCATAGAGAGGTAGATGACAGCTGTATTGACGCGGCCAGGGAGTATGCCACCCATCTGGGGCTGGCCTTCCAGATCCGGGACGATGTGCTGGATGCCACCTCCACCACAGAGGAGCTGGGTAAGCCGGTGGGATCGGACAGCGCCAACGGCAAGACCACCTATGTGACACTGCTGGGGGTGGAGGGCTGCCGGGAGCAGGTGGTAGAGCATACCCGCTTGGCGAAAGAGGCTTTGGAGCGGGGCGGATGGCGCGGCAGCATCGGCTGTCTGTGCTGGTTGGCGGATCATCTGGCCCAGAGAAGCAACTAAGGGCGATTTAAGAGCAGGGGGGACAGGCATGGAGCATTATCAGGGCTTCCTCACTGGGAATTTGATGTTGGATCTGGCCATTACAGCTTGGTTCGCTGCCCAGATGATCAAGGTGTTGACCGATCTGGCTATCCGGCGTAAATCCAGCCTGAGCGCGCTTATTAGCAGCGGTGGGATGCCAAGCTCCCATTCGGCCTTTGTGTGCGCGCTGGCGGTGTCTATGGGCATCGCCTACGGCTGGCATAGTCCATTGTTCGCTCTGGCCGCTGGCCTGGCGGCAGTGGTGATGTATGACGCTTTCAATGTGCGCTGGTCCACTGGCGAGCAGGCCAAGGCACTCAACCAGCTGCTCGGCAGCCTGGAGGACCTCCCTCCTGACCTGAAGGGCCGCCGGCTGAAGGAGGCACTGGGGCACACGCCGTTCCAGGTGTTGATGGGTGCCCTGCTGGGTATCTCGGTGGGGCTTCTGACCCTGCTTTGGAAATAAGCGCCGCCCCGGTCTACAAGATCCGGGACGCGGGAGCGAAGGAGTCGCATAGGATTGAACAGAGAACAAAACGGTCCGCACAGACCGCTGTTGGCGGATTTGACAGACAGGGAGGGAGAGGCCCTCTGTGCTCAACTGCGCCAGGAATTGGTGGAGGAGGTATCCAAGACAGGAGGGCATCTGGCCTCCAACCTGGGTGCGGTGGAGCTGACAGTGGCCATCCATCGGGTATTTGATACCGCCCGGGACCGGCTGGTATTCGACGTGGGGCACCAGTGCTATCCTCACAAGATGATTACCGGCCGGAGGGAGGCGATGTCCACTCTGCGCCAGTACGGCGGTATTGCTGGCTTTCCAAAGCCGGGGGAGAGCGGCCACGACGCCTTTATCGCCGGCCATGCCTCCAACTCGGTGGCGGTGGCGCTGGGTATGGCTCGGGCCAGAACAGCGATGAAGGAGGACTATAAGGTACTGGCTCTGATTGGTGACGGGGCCCTGACAGGCGGATTGGCCTACGAGGGGCTGTCCAACGCTGGGGAGTGCGGCCAGCAGCTGCTGGTCATCCTCAACGACAATGGGATGTCCATTACCGCCAACGTAGGCGGGGTGGCGGAGCATCTGGCTCAACAGCGGTTAAAGCCCCAGTACCTGACCTTTAAGAAACACTACCGCCGCATCATGGGGAAGACCTGGGTGGGGCAGCGGATATACCAATTTACCCACCGGGTCAAGAAGGCGCTGAAGCAGAGCCTTCTGCCGTGCAGTATGTTTGAGAATATGGGATTTACCTATCTTGGTCCGGTAGACGGGCATGACCTGCCAAAGCTGACCAGGATTCTTCAATATGCCAGGGAACTGAATGAGCCGGTCCTGCTCCATGTGAGGACCGTCAAGGGAAAGGGGTATCTGCCCGCTGAGGAGAATCCGGACGCCTTCCATGGAGTTGGGCCCTTTGATCCCATGACCGGCCTGATGAAAAAGGTGGGCGGCGACAATTTCTCTGCTGTGTTCGGCAGAAAACTCACTCAAATGGGACGGGAGCACCCGGAGATATGCGGCCTGACAGCCGCTATGATGGGGGGCACCGGCCTGGAGGAATTTGCCAGGGCCTTCCCGGACCGGTTCTTTGACGTTGGGATCGCCGAAGGCTGCGCCGTTTCCATGGCAGCCGGAATGGCCAAGGAGGGTGCGATACCCGTGTTTGGAGTGTACTCCACCTTTCTCCAGCGGTCCTACGATATGCTGATCCACGATGTGGCCATTGACCACCTCCATGTGGTGCTGGGCGTGGATCGGGCCGGACTGGTGGGAGAGGACGGGGAGACCCACCATGGCGTCTTTGATGTGGCCTATCTGGATAGCGTCCCGGGGATGACAGTCTTTGCGCCCTCCAGCTTCCAGGAGCTGGAGGAGATGCTGGAGCGGGCCGTGCTGGAAATCAAGGGGCCGGTAGCTGTCCGTTATCCACGTGGCGGCGAGGGGATGTATACGGGCAGTTCAGGCAGCGGGCCTGCTGTACTGCTAAGGGAGGGGAGAGATCTTACCCTGGCGGGCTACGGCATCCAGATCAACGATCTGCTGGAGGCGGCTGACCTTCTGTCCAAAGAGGGGATCGAGGCCCAGGTGGTCAAGCTGAACCAGATTACCCCTCTCCCGACTGAGCTTGTAGCCGACTGCGTCCGTCAGACTGGGGCTCTGCTGGTAGCCGAGGACTGCGTGGCCAGTGGCAGCGTGGGACAGCGTTTGGCCGCGGCGCTGGAGGAGAAGCAGATCCCGGCCAGGATATATCGGATCGACTGCGGACAGGAATTTGTGCCCCACGGGGCAGTCCGGCTGCTGAAGCGGGATCTGAATTTGGACGGGCCTGGAATCGCCCGACGGGCCATGGAGGTGCTGGGCTGTGTCAAATAAAAAGCGACTGGATGTAGCCATGACAGAGCAGGGGTTAGCGGAGAGCCGTCAGAAGGCCCAGGCGGTCATCATGGCCGGACAGGTCTATGTAGATGGACAGAAGGTGGACAAGGCTGGAGCGCCTGTGGGTGAGAGTGCCCGCATCGAGGTCCGGGGCAAGACGATGCCCTATGTGAGCCGGGGCGGTCTGAAGCTGGAAAAGGCCATGGCCTGCTGGCCGATTTGTCTGGAGGGGGCAGCCTGTGCCGATATCGGCGCTTCCACAGGAGGATTTACCGATTGTATGCTCCAAAACGGGGCGGCTAAGGTATTCGCGGTGGATGTGGGCTATAACCAGCTGGACTGGCGGCTCAGGACTCATCCAAAGGTCGTCTGTATGGAGCGCACCAATGCCCGATACCTGACAGCGGAGCAGATCCCTCAGCCTTTGGATTTTTTCTCAGTCGATGTGTCTTTTATTTCCCTGAATCTGATCCTGCCCGCTCTACGGCCCCTGATGGCTCCAGGCGGAGAGGGCGTCTGCCTGGTGAAGCCCCAGTTTGAGGCGGGGAAGGACAAGGTGGGGAAGAAAGGCGTGGTTCGGGACCCGGAGGTCCATCTGGAGGTATTGAGCCAGTTTTTGATTCACGCCGAAAATGCGGATTTTACTGTAAAGGATATTACCTTCTCACCGATAAAGGGTCGGGAGGGAAACATCGAGTACCTGGGTCATCTGCGTGCCGGGGCCGGCGTGCCCTATGGGGGGGACCTGTGGGAGCTGGTCCAGCGATCTCACAACGTGTGGAAGGAGGGGCGGGAATGAAAGTTATCCTCAGCTCAAATCCATACCGGGACCGGGGTCTGAAGGCCGCGCTGGAGGCACAGCGCATTTTGGAACGATCTGGTGCCCAGACGGCGCTCTGCCTGCCCTTCGTCCCGAAGAAGGGGGACCGGGTCGATGTGCCGCGCCAGTTGACACTGTCCTCTCTGGAGCGGGAGCTGCCCAGTGCGGATCTTCTGATCTGCTTCGGAGGAGACGGTACCATCCTCCATGCGGCCAGGGACGCCACGCTTCACGATGTGCCGATTCTGGGGGTCAATATGGGCAGCGTGGGCTTTATGGCGGAACTGGAGCGGTCCGAGCTCCCTCTGTTGGCTCCGCTGGCCCAGGGAAACTTTTCTATCGAGGAGCGGATGATGCTGGATGTCCAGGTAGTGCGGGGGGGAAAAATTATCAGCCAGGACTTGGCGCTGAACGACGCTGTGGTGTTCAAGGGCTCCATGGCGCGGGTGGCGGAGGTGGAGGTGTGGGCCGACCAGGTCCAGGTGAGCAGCATCATGGGGGACGGCGTCATCGTGGCCACCCCAACGGGGTCTACGGCTTACTCCATGTCCGCCGGAGGCCCCATTGTAGAACCTACCTCTCGAAGCATCATCATCACTCCGGTGTGTGCCCACCAACTGGCTGCCCGTGCGATGGTACTCTCTCCGGAACGGACGGTGAGCGTTACCCTGCCCCGGGGAACCCGCAAGCATTTGTACCTGTCAGTAGATGGAGGCAAAGCAATCCGACTATCAGGCAGCGACAGAGTGGAAGTCCGGCGGTCTACCCACTGCACCAAGCTGGTCCAACTGGCTGGCCGGAGCTTTTATCAGGTCATTAACCAGAAGCTGGGAGGATTCACAAAGTGAAAAATTTGCGTCAGGCTGAAATATTAAATATCGTACAGTCGGTGGATATAGAGACACAGGAGCAGATGCTGGAGGAGCTGAAGGCCCGAGGCATCTCGGCCACCCAGGCCACGATCTCCAGGGACATCAAGGAACTTCGGTTGGTCAAGGTTTTGACCGGAAAAGGTGCGTACCGCTCCGCCCCTAGCGAGCGGAAGGGCGCTGTTACTTCTGACACCAGGCTGCGCAATATTTTCAAAGAAGGGGTCATCTCGGTGGATGTGGCCCAGAATATCGTAGTGGTCAAGACGATGCCGGGACTGGCTTCAGCTGCCTGTTCCGCTCTGGACAATATGGAGATTCCTGGAATCGTCGGCAGTCTGGCAGGGGATGACACAGGCATTTTGATCATGCGCGACAGTGCTGCCGCCCAGTCCTTTAACAGCGAGGTTCACAAGCTGCTGAAGTAATTTGATTTGTGGACAGAAAGGGGGTATACCATGCTTTCTCTGCTCCATATTGAGAATATCGCTATCATTGAGTCGGCGGATATCCGATTTGATGGCGGCTTCAATGTGCTTACCGGCGAGACCGGCGCGGGAAAATCCATCGTCATCGACGCAATTGGCGCTGTTCTGGGAGAGCGGACCAGCCGCGAACTCATCCGCACCGGGGCCAGGTCGGCGCTGGTCACAGCCGTTTTTACTGGGCTCCCCAAGCTCAGATGGCTGGAGGATAACGGCTTTCCACCACAGGGGGAGGAACTGCTGCTCCAACGGGAGATCCAGGGGGACGGCCGGAATGTATGCCGGGTAGACGGACGGCCTTTGACCGTAGCCCAGCTCCGGGAGCTGGGGCGGCAGCTGCTGAATATTCATGGGCAGCACGATGGGCAGCAGCTTCTGGACCCGGATAGCCACCTGGACTATTTGGACTGCTTCGGCAGGACCGGGGACCTTTTGGAAGACTATCAGAGTAGCTATCAGGCCATGAGTGAGAAAAGGCGGCAGATCGCTTCGCTGGAGATGGACGAGGCGGAGCGGAGCCGGAGGGTGGACACGCTGACTTATCAGATTCAGGAGCTGGAGCGGGCCGGGCTGAAGCCGGGTGAGGATGAGGAGCTGGACGCTCGAAAGACCTTGATGCGCAGTGCCGGCAAGCTGATGGATGCGCTCCAGGCGGCAGAATATGCGCTGGGGGGCGATGAGGATAGCCAAGGGGCCTGTGCCCTAATTGCTGACGCCGAGGGGGAGCTGCGGGGCGTGGCCCGTCTCAGCCCACAGATTGGGGCGTTGGCGGACCAGGTGTCCACCCTGCGGGCCGCGGCGGAGGACGCCTTGGAGAGCCTGCGGGACCAGGGCAGGGAGCTTGACTTTTCTCCGGAGGAGCTGGACCGACTGGAGAGTCGGCTGGACATTCTTTACCGGCTGAAAAAGAAATATGGCTCCACAGTGGCTGATATGTTGGACTATTTGGAGCGGAGCCGCCAGGAGCTGGACCAGATCCAAGATGCGGACGACACCATTGCACGACTCCAGAAGGAGCTGTCCCAGGTCCGGGCACAGGCCAGGGAGAAGGGAGAGCGCCTGTCCCATGCCAGAAAAGAGGCGGCCCTGTCCCTGCAGCAGCGGGTGCAGGAGGAGCTGCGCCAGCTGGATATGCCGAAAGTGCAGTTCCAGGCTCAATTTCTGGGGCAGCAGGAGGAGGACGGGATGGGACCCACAGGGCTGGACCAAGTTCAGTTCCTGATGTCCGCCAACGCGGGAGAGGCGCTGAAGCCGATTCAGAAGGTGGCCTCTGGTGGTGAACTGGCCCGTATCATGCTGGCACTGAAAAACGTGTTGGCGGAGGATGACGGAGTGGGCAGTCTGGTCTTTGACGAGGTGGACACCGGAGTTTCCGGGCGGGCGGCCCAAAAGGTAGCGGAAAAGATGGCCCAGGTAGCCAGACGAAAGCAGGTGCTGTGCGTCACCCACTTGCCCCAGATTGCGGCAATGGCAGACACCCATTTCTCTGTCCAAAAGGGTGAGCAGGATGGCCGGACGTATACCCATGTGGAACGATTGGACCGGGCGGGAAGAGGAGAGGAGCTGGCCCGTCTGATCGGGGGATCTTCGGTGACAGACCTGCTGCGCCAGAGTGCGGAGCAACTGCTTGCTGAGGGAGAAAAGTACCGGAATGTCCTCCGAGAAGCCCTGTAAAGGAGCGCGGGATTTGAAGTGGACTCCCACAAGTTTTAGCAGGTAAATAGGAGGATGTTATAGATATGAGTGAGAGAAAAGTCGCAGTTGAGCCCGCGGACCTGGCGCGGCAGTGGCCTCTGCCCGCAAAGGAGCAGGTCCACCAGGAGCTAAAGAGGGCCTTAGAAGGGTGCCGGCGGAAGATGGTGGTGCTGGACGACGATCCCACCGGCGTCCAGACGGTTCACGGCCTGTATGTCTATACAGACTGGGAGCGGGAAACACTGCTCCAGGGCCTGCGGTCGGAACAACCCATGTTCTTTGTTCTGACCAACTCCAGGGGCTTTACCGCGGAAGAAACAGAGCGCGCCCACCAGGAGATCGGGAAGAATCTGGCCTGGGCGGCCAGAGAGGCGGGGCAGCCCTTTGTCCTAATCAGCCGGGGAGACTCCACGCTGCGGGGCCATTATCCCTTGGAAACGGAGACATTGCGGCAGACCCTGGAGAGAGAGCTGGAGACCTGTTATGACGGCGAGATCATCATGCCCTATTTCCAGGAAGGGGGCCGGCTCACCATTGGAGATGTCCACTATGTGAAGATGGGAGAACAGCTGGTGCCCGCCGGCATGACGGAATTTGCCAAGGATACCACCTTTGCCTACACCTCCTCCGACCTGAAAGACTGGTGCCAGGAGAGAACCGGGGGCAGATACCGGGCGGAGGAGATGGTATCCATCTCCCTGGAGGAGCTCCGGGCCCTGGATTATCCGGGTATCACCAGGAAGCTGATGGGCGTGTCCGGGTTTCAGAAGGTGGTGGTCAACGCCGCGGATGACCTGGACGTAGAGGTTTTTGTCACCGCTCTGATGGCGGCCTTGAATCAGGGAAAGCAGTTTCTTTACCGCTGTGCCGCCGGACTGGTCCGGGTAATGGGCGGTGTAGAACATCGTCCACTCCTGGGCCGGGCGGAGCTGCGTGACCGGGATAACCCGAATGGAGGCCTGGTGGTGGTGGGCTCCCATGTGAAAAAGACGAGCCAGCAGATGGAATGCCTTCTGGATGGTGTGGATGGCCTGGAGGAGATCTGTTTCCAGGCGGAGAGTGCCCTCCGGCCAGGTGGTCTGGAGGAGGAGCGGGCGAGAGTGTCGGCCAGGGCCCAGCAGGTGATACGGGCAGGACGGACCGCTGTAGTCTATACCAGCCGCCAGGTCCTCCGGGTCAGTCAAGAGAGCGCCGACGCCAATTTGGAGCTGAGTGCTGTCTCTTATACACATCTGACGCTGCCG
>OJPN01002588.1_pt1 | contig 10370 bp, 8 predicted proteins | sample 1598511 | NCBI WGS metagenome assembly OJPN01 (sample SAMN03922485, study PRJEB24848) | human gut metagenome | isolation source: stool sample | host: Homo sapiens | place: Germany | collected 2011-05
GATGAAAAGAAAATATTAAAACTGGAGCGTTTACGGGGTAATCCGGAATTTCCGTTCGTTTATTTCATCTCTTATTTCAATCCCCGGATAGGGTTGACCGGTAATGAAGATTTCTCCCGTCCCCTATACGAAATATTAGAACAAGATTATAGTTCTGTTGCAAAAATATCGAAAGAAGAAATCAGTGCCCAGCTTGCCGACAAATTCCTGGCTCAGAAGCTTGAAATCAAGCCCGGGGACGCTATACTCATCCGAAAACGATTTGTATATGACCCGGGGGGACGCCCTCTGGAATGGAATATCGGCTATTACCGGGCCGATAGCTTCGTTTATACGCTTGAGTTCGAGAGGGAAGTATGAATTGGAGTTTATAAAATGCCGGAAGACCATTGGAGCGGGAACGAGTATCCGGTTCGGTTTTTCGAACGACCGATGGTGTCTGACAGAAACGTAACGTAAAGTTTTTTGCGCAGTAAGGGGTTCCGCCGTTCAGTGAGTTCTTCGAATAAGCGAAAGAAAAACAAAAGATTTTGTTTTTCCGAACAGGAGAAAAACCGATAAAATCAACGAAAGTCTTAACGGACCGGTCTGACGGTATAAAATCCGGAATCGGAATAGAAAGAAAAAACATACCTATATTTCAGGTAAACCGGATTTACTCGGCATCCACAGCTTCTACCTGTCCGATCGCCCTGATTCTTTTCAACAAAGAGGGATGCGAATAGTATACCCATTCGTACAGTGGATGGGGGGTGAGATTGCTTAAAGACTTCACAGAGATCTTCTTCAAGCCGGAAATGAGCGATTCACCATCGTAATACCGGGCAGCAAAAGCATCTGCCTGATATTCATTTTTCCGCGACCAGGCATTCATCACCAATCCCAATATCATACTCAACGGCGAATAGAGGATTGTAAAAGCGATCAATCCCAATTGGAAACAGGCCCGGTCACCTCCCAGAGCCATTGACAAAGCCGGCTGGTTGACAAAAAGCGAAAACAACCAAAGGATCACGCCGGTCTGAATCACAGATGCCAGCATAAATTGAACGGTATGCCGTTTTTTATTGTGTCCGACTTCATGGGCCAGGACAGCAACAATTTCTTCCTCGGTCAAATCCTTTATCAGGGTATCATACAAGACAATCCGTTTGCGGGGACCGAAACCGGTAAAATAAGCATTTGCCTTCGTAGAACGCTTCGATCCGTCGATTACAAAAATATTGTCCAGTTTAAAGCCCACTTTCTCTGCAAAAGCATTGATTTTATCCCGTAAAGCCCCGGCCTCCAAAGGAGTCTGCTTATTGAACAAAGGCACAATCAACTGGGAATAAAACATAGCCATAAAAACCGAGAATACAGAAACTATTCCCCAGGCATACAACCAAAAGAAAGAACCAGCCCATTCATAAAACCAGACGACAGCCGACAGCAACAGTCCGCCGATCACCCCGGAAACCAACATTCCTTTGAGTAAATCCAATCCATAGGTCTTCATTGTCGTTTTGTTGAAACCATATTTTTCTTCAATATGAAAAGTAGCATACCAATCGAAAGGCAAACCGAGTAGCCCGGAAACCAGCGACAAGCCCAACATAAAAAGTAAGGTCTGTAAAACCGCCTGATCTGTCCAGGTCACCACCCAGGCATTCCACCAACCGAAACCTCCTGTACACAAAAACACCATCATCACGATAAAAGAAAAAGTGGAACTGATCAGATCGAAACGATTCGTTTCGCGCTTATAATTCTGAAAACGTGCATATTCTTTTTCATCGTAAATTCCCTTAAGATTTTCAGGTAATACAGGCGCCATAGCCCGCATATTCACCCATTCCAAAATCCGTTCTACAATAAAATCAGCAACTAAAAAAACAACGATAATAATAAAAACAACCTCAGTATTCATATTCAAAATAAAAAAGTATAAACGGATAAAACTATTCTGCCGTTAATTTTTACAAAAATAGTAAAATCCATATATTCCTCCGTGATTTATTCAGATCATTTCTAATTACAGAAATTTTTCTTTAAAACTCTCGGGATTTTCATTTATTAATTTTAATTTCGTTGCGCAAATAATGAATTCATAAATCAATCCAGATAAGTATGGCAGAATTTAAGTATCAGGAACCGTTTCCTATTGAAAATGATACCACAGTGTATCGCCTTTTGACAAAAGATTATGTAAAAACGATCGAATGTGAAGGACGTAAGATTTTAAAAATAGAGCGTGAAGGGTTAGAGTTATTGGCTCGCGAAGCTTATGCAGACGTCTCTTTTTACCTGCGCGCCGCTCATTTGCAAAAATTAGCCGACATCCTGAAAGATCCGGAGGCCAGTGACAACGATAAATTCGTTGCCCACACCATGTTGATGAACCAAGTGGTTTCGGCAGAAGGGGAACTACCGACCTGTCAGGATACCGGTACGGCCATTTGTATCGGTAAAAAGGGAGAAAACGTATGGACCGGGATCAATGATGCCGAAGCGATCAGCAAAGGGGTATTCGAAACTTACCGGGACCGCAATCTGCGTTATTCCCAGGTAGTGCCTTTTACCATGACAGAAGAAAAAAACACCGGGACCAATCTGCCGGCACAGATCGACCTTTATGCCACACAGGGCAATAAATACGAATTTTTGTTCATCACCAAGGGAGGGGGCTCTGCCAATAAGACTTTCCTTTACCAGCAGACAAAAGCTTTATTGAACGAAGAAACCCTGACTAAATTTATCCAGCAAAAAGTATTGGATCTGGGTACTTCGGCCTGTCCTCCCTACCATTTAGCGGTAGTCATCGGCGGCACTTCGGCCGAAGCTTGTCTGACCACAGTCAAGAAAGCCTCGGCAGGCTACTACGATCATCTCCCCACTTCGGGTAATGAAGGTGGCCGTGCTTTCCGGGATCTGGAATGGGAAGAAAAGATCTTGAAGATTTGCCGGGACAAAGGTATCGGAGCCCAGTTCGGAGGTAAATATTGGGTACACGATGTACGTGTGATCCGTCTTCCGCGTCATGCAGCTTCTTGTCCTGTCGGCATCGGAGTCAGCTGTAGTGCCGACCGGAATATCAAAGGTAAAATCACGGAAGAAGGGATTTTCCTCGAACAACTCGAGAAGAATCCGGCACGTTTTCTGCCGGCAGAAAGTCCTGCTTTAACTCCGGCGGTCAATATCGACCTCGATCAACCGATGGAAAACGTATTGAAAGAACTGAGCAAATATCCGGTGAAAACCCGTTTGAACCTATCAGGGACCCTGATCGTTGCCCGGGACATCGCCCATGCCCGGATCAAACAAATGATCGACGAAGGCAAACCGATGCCCGAATATTTCAAAAAACATCCGGTCTATTATGCCGGTCCTGCCAAAACTCCGAAAGGCATGGCATCAGGTAGTTTCGGACCGACGACAGCCGGGCGTATGGACCCTTATGTCGATCTGTTCCAGTCTTTAGATGGTTCTATGATCATGGTAGCCAAAGGCAACCGTTCGATCGACGTCACTAATGCCTGCAAAAAGCATGGCGGATTCTATCTGGGATCGATCGGTGGACCGGCAGCCATTCTGGCTAAGAACAGCATAAAATCGGTCGAAGTGGTCGATTTCGAAGAACTCGGTATGGAAGCTGTCCGCAAAATCCGCGTAGAAAACTTCCCGGCCTTCATCATCGTCGATGACAAAGGCAACGATTTTTTCGCTGAGTGGGCTCATTGATAACAAGAAACTATCCAACGGTTTGTTGTAGTTAACCTCCTTTTGAGGGTCATTCTGCCGATTGGCGGAGCTTCGTTTCTGATCGATAACAGGGATCAGGAAATGAAGCTCCGCCAATCTTTCTTTTTTCAAAAGACAGCTCAAGTTTGAAAAGTCGCTTATCGATATTCCAGGGCATAGAAACCATCCATTTATTTTTCACACTTATTTCCGGTTTGTGAAATAAAGACAAAAATTTTTGCACACCTTGACGTCATTTGTGTAAATATCTCATTTATTGATAAATAAGCTATGTTGTTTCATTTTATTGTCGTTATTTTGTGGTCGCACACAAAACACGACAATAAATTAATAGCTATGCAAGCAACATTATCCTATGCCTGCGGAATATCAGATATTCCGTTGAAAGGAGAGACAATCGGTCAGAATCTGCGACAAATAGCAGCAAAATTTCCGGAACGGACTGCTTTGATTTCCGAGTATCAACAATACCGGGCCAATTACAGTGAATTTCTGGAACAAGTCGAACAGGTAGCCAAGGCCTTGATGGCCCACGGGATTCGCCGGGGCGACCGGGTAGGCATCTGGTCACCGAACCGCTACGAATGGGTATTGGTACAATATGCCACAGCCTTGATGGGGGCTATTATGGTAAACATCAATCCGGGATACAAACTTTCGGGTTTGCGTTATGCCCTGGAACAAAGCCGGATCGATCTTTTGATCGCTTCCTCCCACTTCCGGAAAACCGATTATATCAAAATGCTGGACGAGCTCCGTCCGGATTGTCTTTATCCCAAACAAACCGTCATCATCGACCGCGACTGGGCAACTTTTTTATCGAGCGCTTCTCAGGTGAGCGATGCCCGACTGGCCGAACGGGAAGCCTCCCTGCAATTCGACGATCCTGTCAATATCCAGTATACTTCGGGTACAACCGGTTATCCCAAAGGAGCGACTCTCTCCCATCACAATATCCTGAATAACGGATTTTTCATCGGGGAACGCTTGAAATACACGGAAAAAGATATCGTATGTCTGCCGGTTCCTTTTTACCATTGTTTCGGTATGGTATTGGGCAATATGGCTATCGTCACTCACGGGGCCTGTATCGTTATCCCCGGAGAATTTTTCGATCCGGAACAGGTGTTACAGACTGTCGAAAATGAAAGGTGTACCTCCTTATACGGTGTCCCGACCATGTTTATTGCAGAACTGGATCTGCCCGATTTCGCCAAATACAATTTAAAATCTCTCCGAACAGGTATCATGGCAGGTGCACCTTGTCCGATCGATACCATGCACAAGGTACAATCCCTGATGAATATGACAGAAATTTGTGTTTGTTACGGCATGACAGAGACCTCTCCGGTTTCTACCGAAAGCTGTACGGACGATCCGCTGGAACTGAGGGTAACGACGGTAGGTACCGTCCACCCCCACGTAGAGATTAAAATCATAGATCCGGAAAGCGGCGCAATCGTCCCCCGGGGTACAGCCGGGGAACTCTGCACCCGGGGATATTCGGTGATGTTAGGCTACTGGGATAATCCCGAAGACACCAAAGCCATCATCGACGAAACCCGCTGGCTTCATTCCGGTGATATCGCCGTCATGGATGAAAACGGCTATGTGAGTATAGTCGGACGTATCAAAGACCTGATCATCCGGGGTGGAGAAAATATCTCTCCCAAAGAGATCGAAGATTTTCTGATCGTCCACGAAGGGGTCTCCGACGTACAGGTCATCGGTGTATACAGTGAAAAATACGGAGAAGAAGTGATGGCCTGGATCTTCTCCGTCCCAAACGTTAAACTCTGTTCACGCTGTTCCTTTTCTATGTATCTCTGTATACCTGGAAAAGGAACGGCCCCTATCAGTACTTATCCGACTCACAGCAACCGTCAGAGGCAGCACACCGGCCACGGTATACCAACACTACCGAACAAAGCTCTGGCCAAAGCTTAAACTATTTTTACATTTCTACGTACAACAGACATTCGAACTGCTTTAGAAAACAAGATCTATGAAAGGTGTACTTCTCGCATTATCCACTGTTATCGTCTGGGCCATTCTAAATGTAGTCAACCGGTTTTGTGTTTTGCAATACGATGTCAATATTATGGTATTCACCTCTTTTATGATTTTCGCCACCGGTGTCACTTTAATGATCATCCGCAAACAGGTCATGCCCCAAAACTGGAAAAGCGGAGTAAAATACTCCTGGCTGTACACCATTATGCAGATCATCCGCAGTTTCACGATGATCTCTACCTTCCTTTATATCACTTCGACAGAGACCAGTCTTCTGTTCAACATAGAGATTATAATCACTTACATTCTGGCCTATGCCATTTTTCGAAGAATACCTTATAAAGGGGATTTCCTGGGCATTCTCATTATATTGCTCGGATTTATATTATTTATTTTTTCCCTTCCAGTACACATGCGTGTGATTGTCTCCATCCTGGTGTTGCTGTCGGCGACAGCCAGTTGCATCCGCTCGATCGTCGTGGAGGAAACCACCATCTGGAATCCGGATACCAGCGTCCGGCAAAAATGCGGTATTTCAGGATATACGATGTTTTACGGAGGCCTGTCCCTGATCGTCTTTTTCTTTGCCATAGCTCTCCTGAAATTTTTTCTCGGGGATCGGCTCCCTCCTTTTTTGAGTTTTCTAACGCTCCTCCCCGATCTGCCCGAAATGATCCATCCGGAAACAATTATCAGCGCCTGTCTGGCCGGTTTATTCATCAATGCATCCACTACTTACCTCTATTATGCAACTTTAAAATTTTCCACCTCAGAAACCTTTATGGCTGTACGTGCTTTTCAACCTGTGCTCACTTATTTACTGGAAGTGATCACAGCCCTCTATTATGCTGCCATGCGTCCACAGCTGGACACCCAGGATTATATTTACGGAGGAATCATCATCTTAGGTTCCTTACTGATTCTGATCATTCCTTCCAAAGGCAGTTACACCCATCAATCCAAAGACTTTATCACCGATTAAGCTTATCCCTCACCGGTTTCTTTCCATACGACATCAATACCGGCATAAGGAATACCAGGGCGATGACAGAAAACAGTAAACCGCCGATCCAATGGTTAGGAGTAGCCGAATGAGGAATTTCCCTGCACATATCCCTGCCAGCCAAAGCCAGACGCTTCCGCCCCAAAGGAGAGAGCCTGCGAGTGCAAGTGCCACCCAAATTGATATTTTGTATCTCAGTTTCATCTTATCTGATTTTTTTTTGATTTTATGCGGATTCCAGAGGTGAGGAAGTTGAGTTTCCATTTTCTTTTTCCCTGCTTCTCGCATATCCGACATTTTTTTTATGCGTCTTTCCGTCGGGTCGGTCGTTTTCGTTTCAGTGGCGTAAAAAGGTAGGGCTTAGGACAAACAAGGTTTTATGGCGAGAATACTACCTGCAATGAAATGGAAGTGTGGAGATTGTCGTCTAAACGGCTTGCCGCCCCGACCTTTTTTGTCCGTGGAAGCCCGGAACTACCTTTGCCGCTGACAACGAACAACCGATCCCGACATAATACACGGGCATAAGTGGAGGATGTGCAGACGGAGAAGCGGGGCGAAAACAAAAAACGTAGTCTTCGGGGACTGCATTTATCATAGAAACAGAATACACGGAAAACAAAAAGCCGCCCCAACGGACGGCTCTATGAAAATAATTTGGAGAAAAATCTTTTTTCTCACGATATACCCTTATCTTTGCAACAGGTTATTCGAGTTATGCAAAGCGTTGTATATCATTGCAGAAGATAGGTCGCCAAATCATTACCTACTGCATTTCATAACTCATTAGGCTATTGAATGCCAATTACTTGAACCTAAATGATAGTTTTCTCCAAAAAACAAAAAAGAAGGTTGCGAATGGGTTGCAAATTTTCATGATTTTTGTAATTTTTTTGCCGATTCCTTTGTTTATTCCTTCATTTTTTATATCTGTAAAACAACAACACAATCATAACAGCCAATACCCTGAAAAACGCTCTTCTCTTTACCCGTTCCCAGATCAACTCGTTTCCATATCCTCCGGCAAAACGATGAACCTACAAATCGTTGACAGCAAGAAGACGGAAGCCGTCAATCTGGTGGATAAGGTGTTTGCTTAGTAAAGCATTTTGAGAATCAGGCTATTTTTAAAAATATTAAAATTGAGATTCACTTTTATCATACAAAGATTTTGAGATTTATGTCATTTTACAAAGAAAACATTTTGAGATATATGCAGATTTCGTTATCTTTGTTCTATATTGATAACTGTGCAGATATATGATATTCAAAAGGAAAATATATAATGAGCTTCTGCAATGGAAGCGGACGGATGAAGGCAGGACTGCCGTATTGATACAGGGTGCGAGACGTGTCGGGAAATCCACCATTGCTGAAGAGTTTGCAACTAACGAATACGAAACTCATATACTGGTAGATTTTGCCGCATGTTCGACAGAAATCCGGGATTTGTTCAATGACGTGTCCGACCTTAACCGAATTTTCATGCGCCTGCAACTGGAATACGGTGTCGAGTTGAAGGAACGGAAGTCTGTCATCATCTTTGATGAAGTCCAGCTTGCACCCAAAGCGAGGCAGGCGATCAAGTATCTTGTGAAAGACGGAAGGTATGATTACATAGAGACCGGCTCGTTGATTTCAATTCGCAAGAATGTCAAGGACATCCTGATCCCAAGCGAGGAGGTCAAACTCCACATGTTTCCCATGGATTATGAGGAGTTCAGGTGGGCACTGGGAGATACGACCACCATCAGACTGCTCCAAGGCTGTTTTCACGACAAAACATCCTTGGGAGATGCTACGAACCGCAAACTGATGCGTGATTTCCGGTTGTATATGCTTGTCGGTGGCATGCCACAGGCCGTGGTAGTTTATCTTGAAACCAACAATCTGGAAAAAGTAGACAGTGTGAAGCGTTCCATAATAACCTTGTATGAGGATGACTTCAACAAAATCGACCCGACGGGAAACGCTTCCAAGATATTCCGCCAGATTCCGGCCCAGTTAACGGGCAATGCCAACAGGTATTTGGCATGGAGCGCAACGGATGGCACGCGTAATTCCGCACTGGCAGAGATACTTTCCGAAGTCAGGGAATCGATGGTGGTCAACATGGCTTACCATGCCAATGACCCGAGTGTGGGAATGGCATTGCACCAAGACCCCAACAAATACAAGATGTTTGCAGGCGATACGGGGCTGTTCGTCACTCTCGCATTCTGGGACAGCAAGTTTACCGACAACACAATATACCATAAGCTGCTTGCTGACAAGTTGAGCACAGACCTCGGGTATGTCTATGAGAATGTTGTCGCACAGATGCTGAAGGCTTCCGGGCACGAATTGTACTATTATACTTTTCCCACCGGCAGCGGCAAGCATAACTATGAGGTGGACTTTCTGATTGCGGATGGTGACAAGGTAAGCCCCGTCGAAGTCAAGTCATCCGGTTATAAGGCGCATACATCGCTGGATGCCTTTTGCGGCAAGTTCTCTTCCCGGATAAGGAACAAATATCTGGTTTACACGAAAGATATGCGCAAGGACGGCGATGTCTTGTATCTTCCCGTATATATGACAATGTTTCTATGATTATGGACGGTATGCTATCGAATATCTCCATCTTCTTTCGTTGTCATTCAATATCCTGTTTGATTGTATAAAGGTAGTGAAAAACAACCGGAAAAGCAAGCCGGCAAGCTATTTGTTTACAGATATTTGCCAGTGTCTTTTCAGATCGGAGAGCCGTCTTTGCCTTCCCTTTCGTTTGTCCTCGTTGATGCCTTCCACCATGATGACAAGATCACTCCAGGTCATGGGGTACGAGTGGGTTTCAGGATCATAAGCGGGGATTTTAAAAGTTCCTTCCTCAAGCAGTTTCTCGTACATCACCAGACCTCCCGTTTCTGCGTGCAGAAGCTTTATACGGTTTTTCAGCCTGTTGATAAAGATGTACACATCTCCATTCCGGACATCCCCGTTCATTTTTTCCCGGATCAGACCGCTCAAGCTGAACATGCCCTTACGCATATCGGTACTGCCGGGGCATAAAAAGTAACGCATGGAGTCGTTCAGGCAAAACATGTTCCACACAGTTTAGTGAGCAGGCTCAAAGCGGCTTTACAACCACCCGTGCCCTTAAATTTCATTTTAATCCCGTTGGGAAGCTCCAGGGATATCTCCGAGTTGTCAGTACATTTACCGGAAGTTTTCTCTGTCTTTTGCGGGCACAAGGCAGGTTTGGACTGGAACGTTGGTGCAGACACATTGTTGTTGTCTATGCTTATCGGAACAAAACCATCCATGCCAGCTGTGGGGACACTTCCAGATTTAAGCTCCTCGTCCGATATATTGAAACGTGAGCGCCAGTCGTAAAACTGGGAACGGTTATATCCTTCATTCGCACAAAAATCCTTTACCGTTAAGTTGCTTTGGCGTTGTCGAAGAAGAATATGGAAAAACTCCTCCCTTGTCATATATTTTGCCATAAATCCTTTTTGCACACAAAGATAAACGGGAAAGGATATTATGACAAGATGTATTTGCTCAACCGCTTACGGATATACGTCGGCTGTTCGCAAAACCACCCGTACTGTGGAGAATGGCTGCCAAA
>OJPN01002600.1_pt1 | contig 10340 bp, 10 predicted proteins | sample 1598511 | NCBI WGS metagenome assembly OJPN01 (sample SAMN03922485, study PRJEB24848) | human gut metagenome | isolation source: stool sample | host: Homo sapiens | place: Germany | collected 2011-05
TCGTTAATCTTCGTCCGATTGGGCTGATAAAATATTCACTAATCTAATTCAACCAACAGGTTTATAATTATAGAATAATCAAAGACCACTCATCCTAAGCAAGTATATATACCGGATGCTGGATCTTAGAAGGAGTTGCGTTTCCAGATTCTAAACAGCAGAAACAGCTTCACGCAAAAATTGATGAGCTGAGAAAACTTATTATAGATACTGACAATGAATCTGTTCATCGATTTTTTTTATAAAAAGACCGTCATTAAATACACGGCCAATATCTATCAGGAAGATTCCCAGACATATCCTTCAAGAAAACAAGATACGTCTGAACTCTTTTTTCTTGGAACAAGAATCTGTACAGAAGAAAGGGATTCTGTTTGTATTCAGATATGCATTCTACTCCGTTGAGAATCCTCGGAAAGTTACGAAACAATATTTATTGAAAGAATATGAAAGGCTGCCTTTGGAAAAAAGGAGTGTACAGCCGGAACAAATACCCGATATGAAACAATACAGTGATATAATACTGTATGGAGATGATACCTCTCCTGAAGCACAGAAACTGTTGACAGAATACCTCCAACGGCATGATTCATTAAAAGTCCAGTTGTCTTTTTTTGACAAGAGAAATGATTCCACCTCCAAGGATGAACGAGCCATCGCATATGCGGAACTGCAGAAGGCATTATTCTTTTGTCGAAGAAAAAGGATACCTCTCCTGTTCGTTTCCTTAAAAGGGATGATAGACGACACCCGTTTTCTCAATCTACTGGAAGAGAGCCATATTGATTTCAGATGTATCGATTTTCCATGGTTCTGCAAGGAGAGTCTGGACCTGATAAAAGCCATGGTGTTGTATGTCCAATTGTCGCAAGAACTTAAAAAAATAAGGATATATGAGGATGAAAACATGAGTGGATAATCGACAATATGCATGACGGTTAAGGATTGGGCAAAGTGGTAAAAAAGAGGTGGAATATAATCAATGGCGAGTATAACGGCATGATAGAGAACATGGAAACGGATATTGCGAGGAATTTTATAGACAATGTCGTTACAAACGATTCGTATATGTGATTTTCACCTATAGGGAGAATTTCATTGGTCGGGGGCATGGTTTTCCATGTTTATAGATGCAGAATATATGATAACATAGTAGGCAAATACCTTTGCAACATAAAATCTTTTTCGGATACATCATCTTGATGGCGATCATAACAAGTATGGTCGCCGTTTTGTTTCATGAGCGTAACCGGGTAGAAGCTATCAAGACTGAAGCCGTAACTATTCGTCAGATACAGCGTGATGGAAATACTATCCTCCACCTGATTTCCGTTCTCGCCTTTCACGGTGGACAGCCATCTTCTGGACGGAAGAGTATCTGGTCGAATACAGGGAACTCTGCCTGCGTACAGACTCCCTGTTGTGGACGATGCATGGTACGGAATTTGTCCGTAAAGGGCATATCGATATGCTCCGAGGCCTGCAGGCAAGCAAGGAGGCCACCTATACCAGAGCATGCGGTTGTCTCAGCAACAGGATAGTACCGATGATCTTTTGCTGAAACGCCTGCCCATCTCCGTGCAACAGGCAACCCGTCTCCGTACAGTCACCCCGTAAGAAAAAAGGCCTTCCCGGGTGGCTCTGGGCAAAGGAAGCCGTACATTTGCCGCCCGATACGGATACCCTCCACTCGCTAAACCGGGAACTCGGACGAGAGTGACTAAAACATTATTTCGGAAACACTGAATCTGGATAAATAGTTGATATTAATGATAACAAAAAGTGTGTCCCTACAAGCGAAAATCCTTTTCGGATATCTGGTTTTAATGGCTGTTATCATCAGCATGGCCGCCATTCTTTTCCATGAACGCGCGAGGCTCCGGGAACTGGAGGCCGACATCGTAGAAATCCGCCAGGTGCGGGGTGAGCTATCCGAGATACACCGCAATATAACAGTTCTGGCCTCATTAGGCGAGAGTGTTATCGCTTGGGAGGAGGAGGACTACCGTGCCTACCAAACGAGGCGGTTGAGAGTGGATTCCCTGCTACAAGTCTTGAAAATAGGCAGCGACAACATGGTAGATACCACTCAGATAGACACGCTTCGGGGATTGCTGTCAAGCAAGGAGGGGCACCTGTACCAAATCATGCAGGTGTTCCATCGGCAAGACAAAGCCGACAGCTTGCTTGTCAATCATCTGTCCGAAGCTGCCCGGCAAGCGATACAACCACGTACCGTCATGCGAAAGAAGAAAGGCATCGCAGGACTGTTTGGCGGCAAGGAAACTGTGGAAGTGCCCGCGTCTCCCAACAGGCTCCGCTCTCTGAACGAACAGCTTATCGCCTTGCAAACGGAGAGAATACGCAATATGGAGGGCTACACCGACAGCCTGCGTGTCCGTAACAAGGATTTGAACCGGAAACTCTTCGCCTTGCTCGGAAGCATCAACAATCACGCACAAGCCGCCTTCCAAGACAGAGAACGATATATTGCGCAAGCGTACAATTACTCCACCTCCATCATCACGGGGCTGATAGTCGCGGCAATCGTCCTGCTGGTATTCTCGTACCTGATTATCCACAAGCATCTGAAATGGGATGTAAGGCTCAGGGACAAGATGAAAGGTATCATAGACAAGAACAATGAACTGCTGGAAACACGCAAGAATATCATCCTTACCATCTCGCACGATATACGCGCCCCGCTGAATATCATCAACGGCAGCGCGGAACTGGCGGCGGATATCCGTGATAGGAAAAGGCGAAACCATCACCTGACCAATATCAGAATCGTTTGCAGGCATATCCTGCACCTTTTGAACAATCTGCTGGACGTGTACCGTCTTAACGAGTCCAAGGAGACATGCAACAACGTACCATTCAGCCTGAACGATTGGTTGGAGCGTATAGCCACCGGCTTTTCCAATGTGGTGAACAATAAAGGCATCCTTTTTCTTTGCGATTTCAAGGATACGGATGTCGTGCTTCACGGTGACATAGACCGTATCGCACAAATCATAGACAACCTGCTGGCGAATGCAGTCAAGTTCACGGATAGCGGAACGATACGTTTCAATGCCGCCTACAAAGACGGAAATCTCTCTTTGGAGATAAAGGACACAGGCATAGGTATGGACGAAGATACCCTTTCACGCATATTCCGCCCGTTCGAACGTCTGGTCTCGGAAATGAACGCCGACGGCTTCGGGCTTGGACTCCCTATCACGCAAGGGTTGGTCAATCTTTTAGGTGGAAAAATAGATGTCGAAAGCGAACCCGGGCATGGAAGCACTTTCCGGGTATTGTTGCCATTGCCGGTTTCCGATGAAAGGATAGAACACGAGGCATCGGCATTGCGGACAACATTCCCGTTGCCCCAAAGCGTCCTTGTCATCGACAACGACCGTCTGCAACTGGAAATCGTCAAGGAGATGCTGGAGCGTAACGGTGTGTCCTGTACCGCCTGTTCCAACGCCAAGGAACTCGTGAAGGAGATGCGCAAGCAGGATTACGACCTGCTACTGTCAGACATACAGATGCCGGGAACCAACGGCTTCGAGATATTGGCTTTGCTGCGTAATTCCAATATCGGCAATTCACGCACGATTCCTGTCATAGCCATGACGGCAAGAGGCGACCGGGAAAAGGAGGCGTTCACCGGCAGCGGCTTTGCCGACTGCGTTTACAAGCCTTTTTCGATGAACGAACTGCTGAATACCATATCCGCTGTTATATCCCATACAGAACCGGAAGAACCCTGCGTTCCCGATTTCGACACATTCACGGCGGATGTCCGGGACAAGCGGAAACTGCTCCGGACGTTCATTTCTCAATCCAACCGGGATATAAAGGATCTCCGGTCTGCCATGGGAGCCGGAGACAGAGCCGGATTACGGGAAATCGCCCACAAAATACAGCCCTCATTGGAACTGTTGCAGTCCTACGGTCCGTTTTACGATTTCCGGGAAGTGCTGAAAGACGAGACAGCCGGTAAGGATGTCATTGAAGAATACACGAGACGGATTATAAAACATATCTCCATGCTGGTAACGGAAGCGGAGAACACCATAAACAAAATAGCCCATGAAACGGAAAATACTGATAGTTGAAGACAATGTAAGTCTTTCGCAGCGACAGAAGGACTGGTTCGAGCAGGCCGGGTACGATGCGATGACGGCCATGAACGAACCGGCAGCCCGTGCGTTGATACGCAAGCACCAATTCGATCTGATCCTGTCTGATGTCCGGCTGCCGGAAGGCAACGGCATCTCCCTGCTGGAATGGCTTAAAAAGGAGAAAAGGGACATACCTTTCATCATAACCACGGAATACGTGTCGGTACCGGACGTGGTACGCACCATCAAATTGGGAGCGAAGGACTACCTGCCCAAGCCGGTACACCGGGAACACCTGCTTGAACTGGCAGAAGAGATATTCCGTCCGCTCGCGACTGTCCGCACGAAACCGAAAGACCTGTTCAAGCGTACCTGCCCCAAAATACTTGAGGTGGAAAGGTACGCGAGGCTGGTCGCCCCCTCGGACATGTCTGTGCTTATACTCGGTGCCAACGGGACGGGCAAGGAGTCCGTGGCCCAAAGCATCCACGAGAACAGCGGGCGTGTGGGAATGCCGTTCGTGGCGGTCAACTGTAGCATCCTGCCACGTGATCTTGCCCCCTCCATGCTGTTCGGGCACGAGAAAGGGGCTTTCACGGGTGCGGACACGGGCAAGCCCGGTTTCTTCGACATGGCAAAAGGCGGTACGTTGTTTCTGGACGAAATCGGAACGATGTCGTTCGAGATACAGTCCATGCTGCTACGGGTATTGCAGGAGAACATCTATATGCCTATAGGCGGTCAAAAAGAAAAGATTGCGGACGTAAGAATAGTAGCCGCCACGAATGAAAACATGGAACGGGCGATTAATGAAGGGAGATTTCGGGAAGACCTCTACCACCGCCTTTGCGAGTTCGAGATACGGCAACCCTCTCTGGCAGAATGTCCGGGCGACATCCTGCCTTTAGCCGAATTTTTCCGTAAACGCTTCTCGAAAGAACTCAAACGGGACACACGTGGTTTTTCCGACGATGCCATATACCGCCTGCGCTCCTATTCCTGGCCGGGCAATGTCAGGGAGTTGCAGAACATGGTAAAGAGAGCCGTGCTGCTTGCAGAAATCCCGTTACTGGAATTATCGGATTTGAATATAGGCGGTCAGACAGAGCATACGAATGAGGGAATTGCTCCTGTTGTATTACCATTGAAAGATGAGAACGCAGAGAAAGAATCCATCATTAACGCCCTACAAGCGTGTAACGGACACCGTGAACAGTCGGCACGGCTACTGGGAATAAATCCGGCGACCTTGTACCGCAAGATGAAGAAATACGGAATAAAATAATTTTCAATATGAACGATAATTCGTACATTTGCAAAAGATTGGAGGGTTCATAGAACCGTGTCCGGTTTAAACATAGAAGATAACGGCGGGGGCGTAAAACTTCCGCTGATTATATACATACAAGTCGCAAGAGATCTCAGGTAGAAATCTGGTAAATTTCAAATTGTAGAGATTATTGCGTGTAGCTTGTGCTATGCCTTATAGCGTGAGCTCATGCATGATTCTACAATGGGCTTACCAGAGCCTCTACCTGATAGTGCGTGAGTTTCACGCTTTTAATTTTGGTATACAGATAGAGGTATGGCAACAATACAAATCATAACCGCGGTGACATTGGACGGTTATCTTCCTGACAAGGATGAGGAACTGTTGCAATGGATCAGGACGGAACGGCAAGGTTTCCCATTCTGGCACGAGAGGAGCACCTTCACGCTATTCCCTGGCTATCCCATGCTGGATTTGATTTGTGAGAAGGGCGAAAAAAATGCCTCGTTCATCTACACGGCAGAGATATACGGCAAGGAAAGCCTCGGTTTGCTGCATGGGCTGACCATCTACCACCTTATCGACGAAATTGTGATTTATATCCTTCCCCTGACATATGGGAAAGGCATCGCCTGCCTGCAACAGCTCCCTGCCAACCGCTGGGAACTCTATCGGTCTAAAACTTTTAAAAACGGGATTACCCGTATCATTTACCGCAAATCCTCGCGATAGTCCATTGCATCCTGCAAAGGAATCTCGCATTTTGCAAGATTCTTGGAATCGACATTTTCACATCATTGAAATTTTATTCCATTGATATACAATGCTATATCGGTGTTTTTTGGTGTCTATCGGTGCCATTGGCACGCCGTTGGTCTTATAATATGATATAACCTGTTGCGCAACAAGGTGTAAGCAAACGATTATTTACACTAAAACAGATTAGTCATGTTACAGATAAACAGTGAGACCGCCCATGGGATGTTCACCCAAATCATGGAACGGTTCGACAAGATAGAGCAGACATTGGAACGTATGAACAAGCTGAAGGATTGTTTGGACGGCGACACGCTCTTGGACAACTATGACCTGTGCCAGCTGCTCGGCATCACCAAGCGCACGCTGGCGCGTTACCGGCAAAAGAAACTCGTGACCTATTACATGATTGACGGGAGAACCTACTACAAGGCATCCGAAGTGGAGGCTTTCCTCAATCAGAAGGGCAAGTCATTGCCGACGAGATTCAGACACCAGACAAATGTTTAAATTAAACGGAACAAGAATTATGGAACTTATATGTATTGACAAACAGACTTTTGAAGAACTGCGTGTCCGCTTTTGCGAGTTCGAGGAACGGGTGACACGGATATGCCGTCCGGTTAAAGACCTCGGCCTGAAAAACTGGCTGGACAACCAGGAGGTGTGCGATGTGCTTCGCATCAACAAAAAGACCCTTCAGGCGTACCGGGCCAAAGGCTTACTGCCTTTCAGCCGTATCAAGAACAAACTCTTCTACAAGCCGGAAGATATACAGAGATTGTTGGAATTGAGTTATCACCCTTTAATAAAGAGCAAATTATGAGCTATCATTTTATAGACAAGAAAGACCCGCGCATAGACGTTATGTTCCATGGGTTGGAGAAAATGGAGAAGATGCTCTCAGCGATGGAGGATATGCCGAGATCCCTTTTCAATGGTGAACGTTTCCTTACGGACGAGGAACTTTCCAAAGTCCTGCGGGTAAGCAGGCGCACATTGCAGGAATACCGTGCATTCGGTGTGATCCCTTACTACATGGTTCAGGGGAAGGCTCTTTACAAAGAGTCCGATATCATGAAGATTCTGGACGATGCCTACAAGAGATGCCGGGAGGAACAACGCTGGGTATAGCCCTTCCTCATTAATCAAGTGCGGAGAAACAGCCTGCGGCTCGGGCAGGTCGTTTCTCCGCTTTCTTGTTTCATACGGTTTGCGCTTTCTTGTTTCGTTTTTTCTTTGTAGGGAAATCCTCTTCACACAAAGCAATCCTGTTTTCGAAACCAGTGGCTCTCAGCCGTTTCATGTCCTCATCCACTTTCGTGTCCGTGACCTGCGCGTAAATCTGCGTGGTGGAAATGGAGGTATGTCCCATCATGCGGCTTACCGTCTCTATCGGAACACCGAGCGAAAGAGTGATGTGGGTTCCGTAATTATGCCGGGCCTGGTGGAAGGTCAAATCAAATCCATATACCCGGCCTAATTCTCTCGTCAGCTGGATAAAATATCTGCGGGTATAAATATTGAAAACTCTGTCCCCGGTTCTTAGGTTGCGGTATTTCTCTATGATTTGGAGTGGAATATCCAACAGGCGGACAGAGGAAAGCGTGTCGGTCTTTTGCCGGTGGATATGAATCCACCATATGCCATCCTTCGCCTGCGTAATATCATTTACTGACAGCTTCTTCAAATCCGCATATGCCAGTCCGGTGAACGTCGAAAAGATGAACATATCCCGTACGAATTGCAGTTGCGGCTTTTTCACCGGCGTAGTCATCAATGTCTTGAGATCCTCCAGTTTCATGTGGCGGCTCTTCCTTTTGGGCAGTTCGGGATGCAGGCGGCAATATGGATCGCGGCGCAATGTTCCTTGGCTGACCGCACGCATCGTGAGTTTCTTCAAGCGGTACAGGTGCTCATGCACGCTTTTGGGCTTCAGGTTGCGGACTGTACGCAGGAATACCTCGAAATCGTCATAAAACACCCGGTCAAGGCTTCGTAACGTTACATCCTCCACACCTCTCTTTTCCCGGACGAAAGCGGAAAGATGCTTGTAGGAACGCAGATAGGAGTCGTATGTCTCCTGTATGCGGTCTATCCCGACACGTTTCTTGAATTCCTCATTATGCTCCCTGAAGAGAGCCAGCAGGGTAAGCGGTTTCTGTCCGATACCCTTGACTGCATTCTTGACCAGTTCCGCCGTGATGAAACCCAGGCTGTTTTTTATCCGCTCATAATGTCCGGCAATCTCGCTTGTCAGGTCATTTATGGCGCGGTTTACTGTAACGGCATTCTCGCTTCTTCCGTCAGCACGCCCTTTCTCCGGATTCCAGATGGCAGGATTGACCGAAACCTTGGTTCCTATCTGTGCCCATTCTGCATCAATGCTCACCTTGCACAATAGCTGGCACATCCCGTCCTTGCGCACTTTCGTACGGTTGATATAAAACAGCACGGCAAAAGTGCTGCGCCGTTTAGTGTTCTGTTTTTCAATATTCTTTTCCATATAATTGTTTTCAAGTGGTTATTAAATGATGACGGAGAAACGCTCCGAAATTTTCCGGTTCAAGGCCTTTGTATCGGCATCTATCTTGTCGTCGGTCACTTTCGCGTAAATCTGTGTCGTTTCTATCTGGCTATGTCCGAGCATCTTGCTGACCGTTTCAAGAGGAACTCCGTGGGAGAGCGTGATTTCCGTTGCGTATGTATGCCGGGCCTGGTGGAAGACCAGCGGACGGTCTATATGGCAGATCCGGGCAATCTCTTTCAAGTAAAGGTTCAGCATGGAATTGCAATACACCGGCAGTAACTTGTCACCGGGAGCTGTGTCGCCATACTTCTTCAGAATCTGCAACGGCAAGTCCAGCAGCGGAATCTCAAATTCTATCTTGGTCTTCTGTCTGGCACTTTTAATCCACCATGTCCCATCCTCCGCAAGGCACAGGTTATCCCTGGTCAACAGGCGCATATCTCCGTATGAAATGCCGGTGAAGCAGGAAAACAGAAACAAATCACGGACATGATAGAGGGTCTGCCTGTGAAGCGGAGTGGTCATAATCCTGTGTAACTCTTCTGCCGTGAGATATTTCTGTACGGCTTTGGGACGCACCGGCTCATATCCCAAAAACGGGCTGGCGGTAATGATGCCGTCAGCGATGGCCTCACCGATAATCGTTTTCAGCTGTACGGTCAGATTGATAATCGTTCCGGGAGCGAGATTACGTTCAGTCCGAAGATACAAATCATACTTGTCGATGAAAGAGCGGTCCAACGCGGAAAACGGAATATCCGACAGTTTGTATTGCACCTGCAAGAATCTTTCGATATGGTTGTAGGCATTGCGATAGGCCCGCAGGCTTCCTATTGTGCGGTTTACTCCCACACGCTTTTCAAAATTGCTGATGAATCGTTTGAAATACCCCAAAAGCGTTTCTTGCCCGCTGGCCATTCCAAGCAGTACACCTTTCACTTCATCGGCTGTCACACCGTCACGAACAGCCGACTGCTCCGTGTAGATATTCAATGCCATCGCACGAATCTCATCCAGACGGTTGTTGATTTCCTTTGCTGCCACGCTCTTGCCGGTTGCACGTCCGGAGGTCCAGCGTGACTGTGGCACTTTCATCTTCACGCTGAAAGCCGCCTCGGAATACTTTCCGACATTCAACTTTGCCATTACAGGACAGTTGCCGTCAGCATCCGCCTCGCTCTTTTTCAGGTAGAACGATACCTTTACATTTGCCTGATTCATAACTAATTCCTTTGTTTGCAAAATTATTATATGCAGAGCAAATGAACGGCATGAAAAATATAGCGGAACGAAGAATAAGATCCCTTGGCTTGTAAACAGAGTCTATATTTTTTTCTAATACGGAAAAATATGACTAAGTTTGCATTAACAGACATAGCAAAAACTGCGTTCTTTACTATGGTAAACAGGATATAGAACGAGATGCGGGAGCAATTTCCAAACCTCTTTTTCAATCCTGAAAAAGGCAACGGATAGGTAGCGATTCGTTATCCTAACTCCCCCAAAAACGGTCAAAAGCCATAAATGGAAGAATCTGGTACAAAACCACATATCCCTTTCGGTCTCAAACACTTTGCATTATTTTCTCCAAAGCCATCTGTATGTGAGCGAGTTTCTATATCTTTGTCCTATAACTACTAAAACAAGGAATGTTATGTTTGCTAAAGAA
>OJPN01002613.1_pt1 | contig 10303 bp, 11 predicted proteins | sample 1598511 | NCBI WGS metagenome assembly OJPN01 (sample SAMN03922485, study PRJEB24848) | human gut metagenome | isolation source: stool sample | host: Homo sapiens | place: Germany | collected 2011-05
GTTATGAAATAATCCCAGTGATTGCAATATGCATACTCAAAAACTTTTGACTTTGCCCGGCTAATGTTATTTGAAAGTTTTACATCACTAACAAGTTTATTGTTACTCTCAGGGATAAAATCAGAAACTTCTGAAACTGAAACCCAAGCACCATCAAACGGACTTTGTATTAGTCCATCGTACTCATCACGCAAATATTTTTCATAGCCTTTTTTGCGAACTGACTTGCACCATGTTACTTTATATTTATCACCATACTTCTTGATATTTACAACACCCGAAGAGCGAATAAGAGAAGAGGACAAAAACAGAGACATAAGACCTCCAAAATCAAGAACCTAGTAATAAATGATACTTAGTCAAGTAATAGGGGCGGCTACCGCCGAAGCTATAACAGATGAGTGGCAGGGCATAGCCGCCGCGGTCTCCGCCGCTGGCGGGCTTATGCCCATCTGTGCACACAATCGATCAATAACAACCATCCGAATAATCTGGACAATCCCATCCAGATACTCACGGACGGGAGAATTTACCAAAAAATCAGAATCAGAGATAAGGAATGAATCCAAAGCCTTTTTACAAACGAGGTACTCAGTAAGTAATTCATTCATAGGCTGTATTTCATACATGGAATACAGATGTTCCGGAGAGTACGAAACCATAGTTACATCAACAGAATCATTTGTCATATAACACACCTTCAACCAAATACTCAATAATTGACAAGCTACCAAAGGACGGTTCCCAATGTACCGACAATAACCACTTGAACAAAATAACGTATACGCTATTTAATACATGTATATGATATATATATCGCAAATAAATAGCGATGTCAATACTTTTATAGCGTAAACGTGAGATAAATTGAAAAAATGAAAGATATATGATAAGATAAACCTAAAAGAGCAAAGCAGGAGGAGAAAGGAATGCCAATAATATATAACAAACTATTCTATATGCTTATTGATTTAGGCATGAAAAAAAAGGACCTACAAGAGAAAGCAAACATAACAGCCTCGATCATGGCAAGACTTGCAAGAAATGAGACAGTAAGGACAGACACCATAGAAAAAATATGTGAAGCATTACAATGCCAGCCAGGCGATATAATGGAGCATATAGAGATAGAGGATCTCATAGATCCGAAAACCAATAAGACTGTAAAAGAAAAATTGATAACTAAACCTGAATTGTACAATCCTGATACCTACCAAGATGTGAAAGATCCAGAAGAATATATAAGAATCAACACGGAAGGAAAATAAAAAGACTTTCAACGGCATAATATACTGACTGCCACAACGCTATCATATAGTCAACGAGGACTTAAGCGGGACTGCGTCCCTAAGTCCTCGTTGGCTACATTATAGCGTTCTTTCATGCGTCAAGCGGCTTTTGCGGCATATCCTCGCCCGCCTGCGGCGTTCTGCGGTATTCCACAGTCCGCTTGACACACTGCCGCCGCTCAGCTCCCACAAAACGCTACAGGCTATTTAAGCGCTTTAATGAGTATTGTTAATAGATGAGTCCTTGAAATCCTTATCACGTCGCTTAGAATCAACCTCACGATAATAAGAGAGTAAAGCATTTAAAACAATAGTGGTTTTAGGAACTCCATAAACCTCCGATTCTGTATTTAAACGATCATAAATGATAGCAGGAACATACAGAGACAAGCGCTTCTTTTCAACTTTCATATAACAATTTCCCTCCTGTTAAGTAATTTACTGGACAATATATGCTTTGGGGATAACTACATAATCATACAGGATTTTCGAAACGATATCCACAAATTCGTCTTTACTCACCGTATCCTCAATATAGGTTGCATCTGATAACTTCAAATAAATTTTACTGATTAAATCTTCTTTTTCCATAAAAACCTCCAACAATATGCCTTTTAATCAAGTTGTCCGGGGTTCGAATCCCCGATGTCTCATTAAGTTGCGGAAGCCGAGAGGTTTCCGTTTTTTCGTATTCTAAAGTTTGCTAAAAAAGAGGTTGCTGCACATTCACACAGCAACCTCTTTTTTAGGTTAAAGTATATGTTGTTGAAAGTCGAAGATCAGTTTGATTTTGTCGGAATGAACTGTGCAATGCGTCCGGCGAAATCAGCGATATTCTGAGTCTGAAGGATCACACGGCCAGGACCGGTAAGCTTTGTGAGGAAGAGACCTTCGCCGCCGAAGAAGATGTTTCCAAGGCCTTTGATCGTCTCAACTTCATATTTTACGGTTTTCTCGAACGCAACGATATTTCCTGTATCAACTTTGATCACTTCGCCCGGTGCGAGCTGTTTCTCGACAACATCGCCGTCGATTTCGAGAAAGGCCATTCCGGAACCGGAGATGGATTCAAGGATGAAGCCTTCGCCGCCAAACAGTCCGGAAGTAAATTTCTTTGTGAAGGCGACATCAAGATTTACAGAATCCTGTGCGCAGAGGAATGCACCTTTCTGGCAGATCATGCCGCCGTTTTCTGCCGCGTCGATCGGAAGAACCTGACCAGGTACAGTTGACGCAAATGCGATCGTGGCACCCGGAGCATCCGCACGGTAGGTAGCCATAAACATGGATTCACCGGCAAACATGCGGCCAAGACCTTTCATAAATCCGCCGCGTGTGTTTGTGGACATGGAAATCCCTTCAGACATCCAGGACATTCCGCCGGACTGTGTGTACATAGTTTCGCCTGGAGCATCAAATTTGATCTCAACTGCAGGGATAGTTGTGCCAATAATTCTGTATTTCATAGAATCCTCTCTTTCTGGCGTATTGAACGATGAAAATACGCTTGTATTGCTGTATCCAAAAGATACACAAGGGTGAACAAATATATTATATCATACTCTGCCGATAGTTACAAAAGAGATACTGGAATGAAATTTACAGTGAAAAATCCTGTTTATGAAAATAACAAAATGATAACATGTTTACAGTTTCCTTAAATATGGGGGTGCTCGCTTGTGTGAAAAAATTATGGATGATAGAATATCGGTAACAAGTTCAGTGACAGGCGAGTTCAGTTTTTTGAAAAGAAGGTGGCAAGGTGAAAAAGATTTGGATGATGGCGGCAGCTTTAGGACTGGGAATCTGGCTGACAGGGTGTTCGCCGGCTTTTGTTCCGGTAGAAGATCCGAGTGAGTCACAGACAGAGGAACGAAATAGTCCTGAAACGGAAAAAGAAGATCAGAGGGAAGATCTGGCCTTTCAGCCAATTTCGGAAGAAGAACGTCGGCGGATCGTAACGGAATTGGAATCGTTTGATGGAGATCATAAATTTTCGGATATGGATCCGGAAAAGGCAGCATCCTGCGGCGGAGAGATCCGGGATGCGTATGATTTTATCGGACGGGAGACGGAAAATGGTTACGGGTATGTCTTGGGATTTCGAAAAGGCAAGGAGGATCCGTTGCAAGATCTCAGCATTTATAGCATTGATGATGTGATCGAGGCTGAAAAGTGGAACGAGGACGAAAGTATTTTTGAAAAAGTATATACTTTCGAAAATGTTTATGAAATGTATTACACGGAAGCAAAGGATGTTCTGTTTTTTGTTCCGAGCGGAATGGAAGAATCGGAAGAACTCAGAAAAGCATTTACATACAGCCTCTGTGACGGTGACGAGGGGGTCCGGTATCTGGAGACTGTAAAGGAGCGCGGCGTGCGGATGTCACCACCGGAGGACGGCGGATATCTTACCGTCCGAAGATTTGAAGATGCAGAGGTACTGGAGGAATATATTCCTTTGACTGAGGATCAGGAGAAAGAGATCACCGGCTCGGATGAGATCATTGATCCGGTAATGTATGGAATAGATGGGATCACATATACGGCAAGCCAGGAAATTTATGAGTCAGAAAACCCGGATCCGGATGAGATCACGGTTCCGGCATTAAGAATTGCTGAGGAAAAATGTGAATTTCAGACGGTAGGAACGGAAGACATGAAAGAAATTACGAGTGCGGAACTTGAGGTAATCCCGATTTCCAAAGAGCTGGAGAAAGAGAAAGGCTTGGAGAGCAAAGATTCTGCTGACGTGGAAGCTGACTCGGAAGTCGTGGGAATATCCGAGACGCTGCAGGATCCGGAATTGTTAAAAAGGCTGGAGGAGATCCTGGCGGGGGCATCTTTTGATGAAGCGAAAGAATGTCCGTATAACGGGATCCTGACGCTGACAAAGGCGGATGGGACACAGGTAGTGGTGAGACTGGCATTGGACGGATGCGATTCGATGGTTTATGGCAGCTATAGCTTTTATCAGGCAGCTGGGGGTGAAGTCGCGGAAATTTGGGATATGTTTCCGGAGGTAAAAGCGGAGCTTGTAAAGTAAGCCGGCATTTGTAGCATTGACACTTCTTATGGAATACAGACAGATATTAGACTGGGTGAACAAAGAAGACTGGAGTGCATTATTGGATGTAGTACCGTTCATGTTTCTGCCGTTGGGTATATATGTGGTTGTTATGCTGTTGTCAAATGCGCTACTTGTCAGATTTATAAACAAAAAATCAGGGAACTGTTCCGGGGGGGGGCTGCGCAAATAAATTTTACCAATTGATCGAATTGGAAGGAGTATCATCATGAAAGAGAACAGAAAATTATTGAAAGAAGTGCTGAAGGACATCCGGCACGATATGACGGATGAGGAAGTTTTGAACCTTTTAGCAGACAGTAAGATTTCAGTCAGTCCTGAAAAAGAGAAAGAAAAGTACACACTCGGGCAGCGGGCAGCTGACACGATCGCAAAATTTGCAGGCAGTTGGGCGTTTATATTTTCCTTTACAGGTGGGCTGATCCTGTGGATGGTCATCAACACGATTCTTGCGTCAAAAGCGTTTGACGCATATCCGTTTATCCTGCTGAACCTTGTCCTGTCCTGCGTTGCAGCCATTCAGGCACCGCTGATCATGATGAGTCAGAACCGACAGGAGGAAAAAGACCGCCGGCGTGCTGAAAACGATTATAAGGTAAACCTGAAAACCGAGATCATGATTGAAGACCTCCATGATAAGGTGAATGCGATTCTTATCAGACAGTCGCAGATCGAGAAACTTCTCTCGGAGCAAAAAGAGAAAAATACTTTATAACGAATGTGGATTCGAATTTGACGGGCAATTTCCAGTTCGTTTGCAGTCAGATGGGAAACAGGAGAATAAAAATTTTGAATTACAGAAAAGAAAAACAGCCGGGACTTTTAGAACGGCTGACAGAATATGCGGGATCGGATGCGTATCCATTTCATATGCCGGGACATAAAAGACGGGAGATTCCGGATGGGATCCCGGGGGGATTTCCGGACCCGTATGGGATCGATATCACGGAGATCGATGGGTTTGACAACCTGCATCATGCGGAAGGAATTTTGAAGGACGCCATGGATGAGGCGGCTGCGATCTACGGGGCGGACCGGTCCTGGTATCTTGTGAATGGGAGTACATGCGGGATTTTAAGTGCAGTTTTTGCGACTACGGAAAACGGCGGAAAGATCCTGACAGCGAGAAACTGTCATAAGGCGGTGTACCATGCGATCTGCCTGAACCGGCTGGAGACGGAATATCTGTATCCGGAGGAGATCACGGAATTCAGGATCAATGGAGGAATCCGTGCGGAGGATGTGAGAAAAGCGCTTGAAAAGGATGCGATGCGCTGTGCGGGAAATTCGGGGGATGTGAGAGGAAAAATCACGAAAATCCAGGCAGTGCTCATCACATCCCCAACCTATGAAGGCGTGGTGTCGGATATCCGGGCGATCGCGGATGCGGCTCATGAATACGGGATCCCGTTGATCGTCGATGAGGCACACGGGGCACATCTGGAGTATGCAGATCAGTGTCACGGCTTTCCGAAATCGGCGCTGGAATACGGGGCGGATCTTGTGATCCAGAGCCTTCATAAAACGCTGCCGTCCTTTACCCAGACGGCAATCCTGCATGTGAAGGGAAAAATTGTGGATCAGGACAGAGTTTCGAGGTATTTGTCCATGTTTCAGACGTCCAGCCCGTCATACCTTTTTATGGCTGGGATGGAGCGGTGCATCTGGTATATGGACGGGGACGGAAGAAATGAGATGGTCCGGTATGAGGAAAGACTGGAGCACTTTATGGAGCGGATGGAAGGACTTCAGGTACTTGAGATCCTGGACCGGGAAATCTGTGGGAAATATCGGACGGTGGTCGGATGGGATCCGTCGAAGATCGTGGTTTCCACGATGCGCGCAGAGGAGTTTCACGGGGAAGAGCTGGCGGAGACACTGAGGAAAAAATACCATCTTGAGATGGAGATGACAGCGCCGGAGTATGTGATCGCGATGACGTCGCTGATGGACACGGAAGAAGGATTTGAGCGGCTTGGAACGGCGCTGCTGGAGATTGACGGGGCATTGAGACACTGCGTGGAGCCTGAACAGCAAAAAGAAAAAGGTGAGTCAAAGGAAAAAGAAAGATGTGAGACTCCAGAAGTCACGGAATCCAAAGTTTTGCACCCAGTCAGGAGAATGCTCATCTGCGAGGCGATGAATGCCGATATGGAGCGCACAGCGCTTCAGGATACGGTCGGAAAGGTATCTGCGGAGTTTGTGTATCTGTATCCGCCGGGAATCCCGATCATCGCGCCGGGAGAGGTCTTCACGGATGCGATCGTGGAGAAGATCGTGGCGTACAAGGCAGCAGGACTTCTTGTCCAGGGGCCGGCTGATCCGGATGCGGACGTGATCTTAACATGTCAGACGCCAGGGTTTGTTCATAAAGGATGCTGATGAAAAAGGAAAACATTAGTAATTCAAGTGCATAAGAGGTGGCTGCATCCGAAATGAAGAGACTTATCATGCGAGAGTATTTCCCAGGAGAGAAACTTTTGTTACTTTAAAAGAATAAGAATTTGATGAACTGAAAATTCCATGTCATACAGCAGTCTTCACAGATTTTTCCAAGCAGGAACAGGAATTCTTACAGTGTATAAGTGGGAATGCGGATCCCGTGAAATTATCGAGCGAGGATGGAAACAACGGTTGCACGAGACCTCTGGTTTTGATACAATGAAAAGATAGAACCTGAAAAATGGTTGTAAAAGTTCGATCGAAAAGTCTTATCTGACTGGGATAAAAATTATAATACAGAAGGCTGAGAGAAACAAATGGGCAGGATATATTATCTTCTTGGAAAGAGCGCGACAGGAAAAGATACACTGTATAAGGAAATCCTGAAACGGAGACCAAAGCTGCGGACGGTGACGATGTATACAACAAGACCGATCCGGGAAGGCGAGACGGACGGAGTGGAATATTTCTTTACCGGTCGAGAGGAGCTGGAGCGGCAGCTGGCTTCCGGAAAGGTGATCGAGTCGAGAACTTATCAGACGATCGCCGGTCCGTGGACTTACTATACAGTGGATGACGGGCAGTTTGATGTTGCCGACGACGAGTCCTGTCTTATGATTGGGACACTGGAATCTTACGAGAAGATGTGTGCCTATTTTGAAGCGGGAAAGATGGTTCCGGTCTATATCGAGGTCCCGGACGGGATCCGGCTTCTCAGGGCCGTCAAACGCGAGGAAAACCAGAAAAAGCCGAATTACCGGGAAGTCTGCCGGAGATACCTTGCAGACGAAAAAGATTTTTCAGAGGAAAATCTGGAACGCCTGGGAATTACGAAGAGATATCAGAATACGGATATGGAAATGTGCGTGGAAGAAATCCTAAGGGATTTGGATAAATAACTTTTTATAGGCGTTATTTTGTGGTAAGATAAAATGGAAACACCGTTAGCGGGAACAGTTAAATGTTCTGTTTGAACCGGGAAGATCCGGCGAAAAAGGCAGTGCCGGAACTAACAGGATGAGGAGGGATGCGGCTATGTCAGAAGAAAAGATCATGGGATTTGAAGAGATCCTCGGGAATGAGATGGTGAAAGATCACTTTAAAAAGGCGATCCAGAACCATAAGATCTCACATGCTTATATCCTGACGGGAGAAGCCGGCATGGGAAGAAAATCGATCGCGAATGCGTTTGCGATGACGCTCCTGTGCGAGAAAGGCGGAAGTGAGCCGTGTATGATATGCCATTCCTGCAAGCAGGTGATGAGCGGAAATCATCCGGATCTCATCTATGTGACGCATGAAAAGCCGGGAAGTATCGGCGTGGATGATGTGCGGGAACAGATCAATGATACGATCATGATCCGTCCGTACAGCAGCTATTATAAGATCTATATCGTGGATGAGGCGGAAAAAATGACGGTCCAGGCGCAGAATGCCCTGTTAAAGACGATCGAGGAGCCGCCGTCCTACGCGGTCATCATTCTGATCACGACGAACCAGGAGGCGTTTCTTCCGACGATCCTCTCCAGGTGTGTGCAGATGAAATTAAAGCCGCTGAAGGATTTTACGATCAAGAGCTATCTGACGCAGAATCTCCATGTTCCGGAGAAGGACGCAGATATCTGCACCGCGTTTGCAAGGGGAAATCTCGGGAAAGCGATCCATCTGGCATCTTCTGATGAGTTTAAGGAGCTTTTCCAGAAGGTCATGGTCCTCGTAAAGAATGTCAGGACGATGGACATTTCCATGCTTTTAGATTGCATCCGCGAGATGAAAGAGCAGAACTTTGATATCGGCGAGGTGCTGGATCTGATGCAGCTCTGGTACCGGGACGTGCTCATGTTCAAGGTCACAAAGGACATGAACCTGCTGATCTTCAAAGATGAATATAAAATGATCAATGAGACGGGAGAAAAAGTCGACTATGCCGGTCTGGAAGCGATCCTTGCGGCGATCGACACAGCGAGAACACGTTTGAACGCAAACGTAAATATGGAATTGGCGATGGAATTACTCCTGCTGACCATGAAGAACCCGTCATAAGGAGCAAAGAATGACGAAAGTAATCGGGATCCGCTTCCGGAAAGCGGGAAAAGTATATTATTTCAGCCCTGGTGAAAATGAGATTAAAACAGGCGATCATGTGATCGTCGAGACGGCCAGAGGCGTGGAGTACGGATATGTGGTGCTCGGAACTCACGAGGTGGACGATAAAAAGGTGATCCAGCCGCTGAAATCCGTGATCCGCATGGCAACACCGGCGGATGAGGAGACGGAGCGCCGCAACAAGGAGAAAGAAAAAGAGGCGTTCAAGGTCTGCGTTGAGAAGATCAAGAAACACAACCTCAGCATGAAACTCATTGACACGGAGTATACGTTTGACAACAATAAAGTATTGTTCTACTTTACGGCAGACGGAAGGATCGACTTCCGTGAGCTGGTAAAGGATCTGGCGTCCGTGTTTAAGACGAGGATCGAGCTCCGACAGATCGGTGTCCGCGATGAGACAAAGATCGTCGGCGGGATCGGGATCTGCGGAAGACCGCTCTGCTGTGCGTCGTATCTTTCCGAGTTTATCCCGGTATCGATCAAGATGGCGAAGGAGCAGAACCTGTCCTTAAATCCGACGAAGATCTCCGGCGTCTGCGGCAGACTGATGTGCTGCCTGAAAAATGAGGAAGAGACATATGAGTATCTCAACAGCCGACTGCCAAACGTTGGTGATTATGTCACAACGGATGATGGTTTGAAGGGCGAAGTTTCTTCTGTAAATGTACTTCGCCAGCTTGTAAAAGTTTTAGTGGAAGTCAACGATGAGAAGGAACTGCGGGAATATCAGGCAGATCAGTTGAAATTCAAACCAAAACGACGCAGAGATGTGAAGCTTACTGCCGAGGAAATGAAAGAGCTGGCTGCATTAGAAGACCGTGGAGGAAAGTCAAAGATTGATGATACAAAATAATCTGATTCATGAAGGAGAGCGTTTGGACGAGCTGCAACGCAATGGATATGGAATCATCCAGAATCCGGCGCGTTTCTGCTTTGGCATGGATGCTGTTCTGTTGTCTGGTTTTGCGAAAGCAAAGGCAGGGGAAAAAGTACTGGATCTTGGAACCGGCACCGGAATTATTCCGATTTTAATGGAAGCAAAGACGGACGCAGCAGATTTTACAGCGTTAGAGATTCAGGAAGAAAGCGCAGATATGGCAAGACGCAGTGTCGCGTACAATCATCTCGAGGATAAGATCAAAGTAGTCACAGGAGATATCAGGGATGCTTCAAATATTTTTGGAGCATCTTCTTTTCATGTCATCACAACAAACCCGCCGTATATGATCGGCACTCATGGGGAAAACTCGCCATCCACAGCAAAGGCGATCGCAAGGCATGAGGTTTTGTGCACGCTGGATGATATTTTGCGTGAGAGCGCAAGACTTCTTATGCCGGGAGGCAGATTTTATATGGTACACCGGCCGTTCCGGCT
>OJPN01002624.1_pt1 | contig 10276 bp, 8 predicted proteins | sample 1598511 | NCBI WGS metagenome assembly OJPN01 (sample SAMN03922485, study PRJEB24848) | human gut metagenome | isolation source: stool sample | host: Homo sapiens | place: Germany | collected 2011-05
CGATTCTCTCACTGGTTCTTTTCATTTCATATAAAATTAAAATTTCAATCAAATAAAAAAGTCAACTTGTACATATCAAATTTCTCTTCATAGGTTATAACTTATATTTTTATTTTCAAAGTATACCATATCCCATGATTGTTCCGTTATTAATATTATAGCTTCTCTGGTTCACGGCATTGCTGGAGTTTCCCTCTACGGTGTATACGGTACTGCCCTCGGTTTTCTCCACGATTCCTACATGGTCTGAGGTTCCATCCCCGTTCCAGTCAAAGAAGATCAGGGTTCCGGGTGCTGGGGAATATCCCCGGCTCTTCCATTTTCCTTTGCTCTGGAACCATGCGATTCCGTCATCGCACAGGGAGAATTTTGGCATCTTTCCGCTCTCGATTAGACCCGCCTGATCCCCACACCAGCTGGCAAAGCAGGCACACCATGCCACATGGCTGTCAAAGCCATACCACGACCAGAACTTCTGGCCTCCTTCATTTCCGAGCTGGGTAAGTGCCACGGATACAATCTGGCCGTTGCCTCCAAACAGGCCGGCAAACAATCCTCCGCTGGAATAATACCGCAGGACATGTGGGACGTACTCTGGATCGCCATAGGCACTCCATCCATGCGAAGCCGCCTGCTCGTTGGAAAACTGCAGGGCATTTTCTACACTGTAGCCCCCGTAGTTTCGGAGCGCCCACGTTATGTATCCGTTGCCGTAGTTATATCCTTGCAGAGACAGCTTCAGCTTGTCCATATCCTGTGGGCTGGTGCATCCGGCTTCCTTCAGGCAGTCCGCATAATACTGGATTCCCACCTGGATGGAGTAGTCTGCATCCTGAATGGCATTGGGACTGTTGGAGTACCTGGTGTTGTATGGGCACTCACTGCTCTGCATGGGATCAGTTCCCCGGCCGCCGGATTCCTGCATCATGATCGCCTGTATCACGGAAACATATTCGGGGATTCCGTACTGGTTGGCGTATTTCTGGATGACTGCCGTATAGGAAAGGACTTCCTGGCTGAGTGCTTCGTTGCTCTCCGAGCTTCCCGAAAATGCCGCACCGCCAATGATTCCAACCATGATAACCAGTAGAAGAACAATGACTGCCCCGGCGGCTCCCAGTGCAGCCATCATGGACTGCACGGTTTTCGCTGCCGCTTCCACGGCGGCCTTGGCTGCCTTGAAGGTATTCTGCCCTGCCCTTGCCGTTTTCTGCATCCGGCGGACGCTGTTGGAAGTCTGCATGGCAGCTTTCTTTGCCGCCTGCTTCGCTGCCCTTCGTTCCATCTGCTTCTGCATCCGGACCGTCAGGGCGTTGGAACTGGTCGCACGGAGCTTCTGCTCTGGCTGGACGCTGATCTTCGCAGACTGGGGAGCCGTCTTGATGGTACGCTTCTGTATGGTTTTCGGCTCCGGCTGTTTCCTTGGTTTTTCCTTGATCCGAATGGTTTCCGGCTGTTTCTGACGGATGGTGGTCTGCCTTACTGTATCTTTTGCTTCCTTCTTCCGACTCTGTTCTCGGATGGAGAGCTGCTTCATTTCTGCCATCTCCTGTCCGTTCTGGATTCTTGGTGTCTCCCTGGCAGCCCGGATCTTCTGCTCTTTCGTTTTGACGGCATCTGAAACCACCTTTTGCCGCTGGGCTTCCTGGATCTGTACTTCCCGGATCTGTGCTTCCTGAGCTTCCCGACTGGCAGGATCGGCGGTCTGTGTGTCCCCTGTTCCTCTGGCGGTTTCTTTCTCCGCTTCTTTTTCTGCTTCTTTTTTGCCAGCGGCTCTCTGTTTGATCTTCTCGTAGGAAGTCTGTGCGGCTGTCTTTCCGGCTCTGGTTACAGTTCTGCCTGTCTTTCTTGCAGCCCATTCCTCTGCGGATGTGACTTTCCCACTGGCATATTCGGATGGGGACTGTTCTCCCATGTCATTGTCCCTGGCATTTGCGATGGTCTGGGATTTTTCCTTGCTCTCCAGTATGGCCGTCCGCATCAGCTCCTTGGGAATTCTGGAGGCAGGATTTTTGGTCTTTGGTTTTGTTGTAACTTCTTTGGTTTTGATATCCTTCATCTCTCACCTCCAGTCCCGGCTTGTCCCGCTCTTACGCTTCGCCCGGCTTGGTTGTCATCAGGCGGTACAGTTTTGTATTTCTTGGAAACGAATTTTCAAACGGCACCAGATTTCCGGAACAGCGAATCAGACCATGGCCGGCACCCACATTGGTGATGTAGGATAACTGGTTGTCTGAAATATTCAGAAGTGCCGCCAGCTCATCCCGGTCGGTGGTAGCCTGATTCAAAAGGATCAGGAACTCACTGTTCGCCAGCATCAGGCGGGCGGTATCGGATTTCAGAAGTTCCTCAACGTTCTGGGTAAGTCCGGTTACAAATCCGGAATACTTACGGATACGCTTGTACAGGCGGTAGAAAAAGTCCGCACTGTATTCATAGCGGAACAGCAGATAAAACTCATCCGCAAAGATCCATGTCGTTTTTCCCTTCTTCCAGTTCTGGATCACACGGTTAAAAATCGAATCCAGTGTGACCAGCATGCCAAGGGGCATCAGCTGTTCGCCCAGCTCCCGGATGTCATAGTCGATGATACGGCTCTTCGTGTTGACATTGGTTTCCTGGGCAAAGGTGTTCAGACTGCCATTGATAAACAGTTCCGAAGACAGAGCCAGCCCTCTGGCTTCTTCCTCCGGCTGGAGCATGAGTTGTCGGTACAGGTCCTTTAAGGTCGGCACCTGCCCTTTGTAACCACCCCTCATATAATCCCGGTACACATCTGCGGTGCAGCGGTCAAGGATGGATTTCTCCTTTGCTGAAAGGTTTCCGGCTCCTACGAGCTGCTCAAACAGGGAAAGGATAAATTCTGACTTCTCAATCAGAGGATTTCGGTCATTGCCATAGGCAGAATCCATATCCAGTGCATTCAGATGAGTATCCGAGGTTGCCGAGATCCGGATGACCTCTCCGTTTAAGGCTTCCACCAGAGAAGCAAACTCCGACTCCGGATCGAGGATGAGGATGTCATCTTCCGTGGAAAGGGCAAGGTCTACGATCTCCTCTTTTGCCGAGAAGCTCTTGCCGGAGCCGCTGACACCCAGTCGGAAAGAGTTGCCGTTTAACAGCTTCCTTCGGTCTGCCACCAGCATATTTTTGCTGACGGCATTCTGCCCATAATAGATGCCTCCCGGCTGCATGATTTCCTGCGTATGGAACGGGATCAGGACGGCGGTGGATTCTGTAGTAAGGGTACGCACTGCATCGATTTTCCGCAGGCCATACGGCAGGACGGTATTCAGTCCATCGACCTGTTGCCACTTCAAAGTTGCCATCTGGCAGAGGTGTTTTCTCGCAATGGAATACAGGGTTTCCGTATCGGAGTCCAGTTGTTTCTTGCTGTCTGCCATATGTACCATTGTCAGGATGCCGAACATCATCCTCTGATCCCTGGTGGTCAGATCGTCCAGCATTTCCTTGGTCTCTTTTCTCTGCAGCTCCATGTCATAGGGAACCACGGCAGAAAAGTTATTGTTGGCATTCTGGCGTCTCTGCCAGTTGGTGACGTTTGTCTCCACGCCCAGCAGTCGGTTCTGGATCTCACGCACCGCTTCGTCTGTCGGTACGGGGATGATATCAATGGACAGCATCAGGTTCCTGCCAAGGCTGCACAGTTCGGAGATCATCTCATCCTTTACATAGCTGGCGTAATCTTCCATAAAAAGGACTCTGCCGTACTGCTCGCCCAGCTTGAAATGGTCGTTATGGAATTCCATCGTGTCCGGGCAGATCCAGTCTTTGAAGCTGTGTCCTTTTTTCGCAAAGGCTTTCATGTTAAATGGAAAACTCTGTGGAACGTCTGCCTTGAAAAAGTCCCGGAAAATCTGTAGCCTCTGCTCTGCATCCAGCTCTTCCCCAATAGAGGACAGCTTGGCCAGATGGGTGATGATGTCCGTTCCCACACGTGCGAAATAGGTTCTGGCTTCATCGATGTTTTTCTTGTGGACGCTGATGGTCAGATAGCGTTCCTGGTAGATACTGTTGTTGGTACCGGAGATCTTGGAAAGGAGCATGTCATTGTACTCTTTCCGGTACTCGTCCAGACCGTCCCCTTTCATCGGGATCAGCAGGGACTGCTCAAACTCTTCCTTGTTGATCTTACGATTGTTCAGGGTGATCTTCGCCGTACAGCCAGAATCTAGTGCATTTAAAAGTTCAGAGTAGTCCAGGAACATTTCCGTCTTGTCCGCTTTGCTGGCAATGGAATAGTTGATATCCGTAAACCGGAATGTCCTGGAATACTTGCTCTCCACCTGAAAAATACCATCTGGCCAAATCTTGCGAATCGGGATGGCCTGCTGGACAGACTTCGGTACTTTAAATTTTTCCTTGTCCTGTTTCAATGTCTGACTCAGGGTTTTAATCAAAGGCATCACCCCTTCCTCTTCGCTTCTTTGGTTTCTTCTGTTTCGTCCGCTTCTTTTCCAGAAGTTCCGCCCCGTTTCCCATCATTTTCTCACCCAGCCGCAGGCTCTCTTCCATGCAGGAAAAGTACAGGTTCTCCGATTTGAATACCAGCCGTTTCGGGTACAGCAGTTCGGATTTGATGACTGTCCATGCGAACTGTTCTGCCGTCATGCCGTGGTAACGAAAAAAGCCGCAGGCTGCAAAGGGAGCCGCCCCAAGGATGCACAACCATCCGGTTACCTGTTCCCCGGCATATTTCCGGGTGACAAAATAGATTCCAAGGGCTGCCAGGATCGCCAGTACCGAAAATAAGCACTGCCGGAAACTTAAGCCCCAGAACATTGACTCCTGATAGTCTCGGATTTCTTTATTCATTTTCACTTCCATGTTGTTTTCTACCTTTCTCTTTGTGATTTGTTCTTTGGTTTCTGCTTTGGTGCATTCTTTATCTGGATACCGTGGCATTCCATAAATTCCCTGGTTCCCTGCGGATCATATTCTGCCAGTTTCTTCAGGTCGAAGGCGACCTTCTGAAAGGTGCAGTAACCGGAAACTGCGGTCTCCGGCAGTACCCTGCCCAGCTTGTATTTCTGGATAAAACGCAGATGCTCTTTGCTGAAATTGTGGTCGATATAGGCTTCATTCACACCATTCAGCGGAGCATGGTGCAGGTTCACCGTAAGGTCGGAAAAGAGTTCCGGGTATCCGTATTCTGTCTGGTAGATCCCGACATACAGTCGGTCTCTGTCCAGGTAGCCGCTGACCCGTAAGAATACTTCCTCCGGCTGCTCTCCACTGTCATAAATTAATTTCTTTGGTTCTTCCATTCCTTTCTGCCTCCTATAATCCCATGATTTCTTTTACGATCCGGTCAGATGCCTTCACTGCCCCGACCAGTACCAGTAAGTTAAATACCAGCTCCCCGATGTAATTCCAGACAATCGTCACAGCAGACAGGCTGGTATCCCCGACGGCCGGCGGACTCGCCGCAAACACCGAAAAGATGATGCAGGCCAGTGCGATGATGGCACCTTCCAGACATACCCCGGCGTAAGAACGGATAAAGTTCTTGCCCACGGACTGGGTTGGCTCCCCGGCAAAGGTTGCCAGCGGGATCGGTGCGATGGCTGTATACATATACAGTTTGAACATTCTTCCGTATACAGTCAGGATCATCACAAAGGAAAGCACGGTAATTAACAAGCTGCCTAACAGGGTTACGATCCACAAAGGGATGGATTCCAGCATCCCGACTGCTTCGATCTTGTCCACAATCTCCGATGGCAGTTCCGTTACCGTTCCACCTGCCATCCCGGAATGAGACATAATGCTGGAGACGATCCCCTGCACAATGGAAAAAATCGCCGTCAGAAGCTCCATGCCGGACATGACGGCTCCCTGTGCCAGTGCGAAACGGATAAAGGCTTTCACTACGTGTTCCGGCTTTTTCATATCCGTGAAGCTCCCACAGGTTTTCACCAGCCCTGCCGCAAAAAATAAGACCAGCAGGCCGTACCCGATGGCTCGGAGCCCTCCGTTGATGTTCGTCATCACGCTCCAGATCGCACCGCCCTTGAAATTCTCCGGGCTTTGCGTCAGCAGTGTCCAGATCTCGGCCAGCTTGTCACTCCAGGTCTGCAAGGCAGAATTCAGATTCTGTACGATCCAGTTATCACTCAAACAGTTTCACCTCCCATCCTGCAAAAGTGAGCGGGGAACCAGCATTTCGCATGGCTCCCCTTCTGGTCTCTGATCCTAACCCATGATCAGATCCAGGATCTCTTTTGCAAAGGTAATGATGATACCGCCTGCCAGTGTCAGGAATCCGTTTGCCCTCTGGCTCGGATCGTGGCTCTTTAAGGACAGGCCGACCTGCACGATACCAAACCCAAGCAGGATCAGGCCAATGGCTCGGATCAGGGAAAAGATAAACGTGGACAGGTTATTGACGACTGCCAGCGGATCGCCTGCAGCGTAAACGCAAGTTGCCCCAATGCAGAAAGTCAGCACCATCACCGCATACAGGGCAAACAGTTTCTTCTGCCCTCTCTTCATCTTCAGTGGTGTGGTCTCTTTTTTTGTTTCTGTGTGTTTCTTATTTTTCAGTAAATTCATTGGCATTCCTCCCATCAAAAAAGCTCCCCGATGATGTCCTCATCCAGAAGCAGTTCGTAATCGTCATATCTTGTTTCGTCAAAGGTAAAATCGTCATGTGCCAGCGGTGCTTTCGCATAGTTGAACGGGCCGGCGCCGCCGTCCTCGGTATACCGGATGTTGTGATGCTTCATCAGGTCATACTTGGCATCCAGTATAGGACGCTCCCCACGGATAAACAAAAGGGCATTCTGGTTGTCCAGCATACGGACTTCATCAGGCTGCAGCAGTTCCCTTCCGCTTTGCTGGAAGTTGGTGGAGTAGCTGCCGGATTTTCCCTTGGTCTGGCCATAGGTATTTGTGTCAATGGTCTCTTTTCCCAGTAATTCTGATACATATTTGTGTGTCTCTTTTTCGTTGCCGCCCAGGTATAAAAACTCATCGCAGTTGCCCACCAGACTCTCCCACGAATCCTTGAACAGAGCTTTTAGCTGGCTCATGTTCTGGATGATGATGCTGCAGTAAATGGAACGGGAACGGCAGGTTGCCAGGATCTTCTCAAACTCATTTGGCAGGGATACGTTTGGAAACTCATCCATGATACAGTTGACCGGAACCGGGAGGGCACCGCCATGCACACGGTCTGCCATGTAATAAAGAGTCTGGAAAAGCTGGCTGTAAATCATGCCTACCAGATAGTTCAAAGAGGTATCCGCATCCGGGATACAGCAGAAAAGGGCTACTTTCTTCTCGCCCATGCTGGAAAGATCCAGCTCATCGGTATTGGTCAGCTTGGCGATCTGCGGCAGATTGAAGGCTGCCAGACGGACACCGACACTGATCAGGATGGACTTGGCGGTCTTTCCTGCCGCCTGCTTGTAAATGTGATACTGCTTGACGGCAATGCTGTCCGGGTCCCGCATCTCCAGACGGTCAAACAAAATGTCCAGAGGGGACTCGTAGTCCTCGTCCTCTTCTTTTACCTGGGCAGAACCTAACATCTCCATGATCATAGCGAAGTTCTGTTCTTCCGGCGGAGCTTCGTGGAGCAGGTACAGCATCAGTGCCTGAAGCAGTGCGGTCTCGCTCTTCTCCCAGAAGGGATCGGAGGACTGGGAACCTTTGGGTGTGGTGTTTTGTATCAGATTGGAAATGAGACGGAGTACGTCTTTGTCATCGTGGACGTACTCAAATGGATTGTAGCAAAAAGATGTGTCGGGATTGATGAGGTCAAAGACACGCACCTCATATCCCTTTTTCTCCAGCAGACCGCCTGTCTTTCGGAGCAGCTCGGCTTTCGGGTCGGTAATGACCATCGAACAGCAGCACTGCATGATGTTCGGCAGGGCAAAGCCTCTGGATTTTCCTGCACCGGAACCACCCACCACAAGGATGTTCAGACATCTGCGGTGCTTGTGGGTGTCCAGGCTGATGCGGAAGTTCTGGGTTAACAGGATGTTCTGGGAGTACGGTTTCTGGCTGTATTTCTTACAGATCTGCCGGGCATCGCCCCATCTGGCGGAGCCATGCTCTTCCCCTCGGCGGTAGTTCTTCTGGCTGGAATAAAAAATGCCGATCCCGGCTGCGTAAAGTAACGTGCAGACCAGCACCGACTTGATGGTATATTCCGTATAATGAAGCTGGAACGGATGGTTCAGCTTTTCCGTTAGAACCTCCATCAGCTCAAAGAGATTTCTTCCCGGCTGGATAGCATCTGCGAGCAGGAGGGCTGCCCACCAGATGACGGGCAGTCCGGCAAGCCAGATCACCCAGTCTGACTTCCGGCTTCCTGTTACCGGGATGGCTGCTGTTTTGGCCTCTCTGCTCTTGGCAGATCTGTGATGTGGAAGCTGTCTACGCCCGGAACGAGGGCAAGGCTGCTTCCATTCTCCCAGTTTACGTGGATCTGCCCTGCATCGTCTACCATATCCACCTTACCTTTTAAGCCGGGTGGCATGTGGCTCTCCCCCTCCATGCTGTTAAGCGTGACCTCTGTTCCCGGCGGATATCTTCTCCTCATGGCTTCTATTCTTTCTTGTGTCATATTTCTGTATATTCGTACCACATCCTTTCTTCATCTTCCCCGTCCACGGTATGGGCGGCGATATCTGGATTTCATGATCTTTAAGAGGACGCTGTCGATCCCATCGGAATAGCGTCCGTTTTTCAGGTATGTGTCCCGGAGCTGGTTTAAGGCTTCCACGGATTTGCTGTGTTCGGCTTCTGTCAGGTAGAGCTTTCCCTCTTCCTGCTCTGCCAGCTTCAGAACCAGATCCCGTGTGGTATCCACCGGAAGCCCCTGTTCTTTTTCCTGCCGGAACACTTCCCGGAGGGCATGGATCAGCATATGGTTCATGATCCGGTCCATCTTTACATATCGCATTCTTGTCATAGGCGAGCCTCCTTTTTTCCTCTTTTTTCTCAACCACAACATACCACACTTTCTTCCGGAAAGCTACTGCAAAAAAGCCGGAAAAGCCCCTTTTTATCAGCGTTCCGGGGACTTTTTGTTCTTGGCTGGTTTCTCTGGCTTTTCCTCCGGGACGGCAAATTCATCGGGCATAAATTCCTGCTCACTTTTGCCGAGGTTGCGGTCTACCTGCTTGCCAATGGAATAGGCTGCACTCTTTACGTCCTGAATAAAGGAACGTAAGTCTTTTGGGTCTTTCTGTCCAAATGCCTGCATCTCGCAAACCTTATCAAAGGAGAAGCCGGAGACATCCACACCGTATTTCTGTGCTGTCACATATGCCGCACAATAAGCCTGTGCCGATACCCCTGCCCGGCTGTAACTTCCATCGTGGTGATCCAGGGATGCATACGCCAGTTCCCGGCTGATGGAATGGAACGTTGCATTTTCGCTCATGCCATTTCGGACATAGATCGTCCGCTGGTTCGGGATGTACTGTGCCTGTACCTTATCCGATACGTCCCTCATCAGCTGACAGATATCTGCTGCTGTTGCATCCCCTTTGTTGATCACAAAACCACAGTGTTTCTCAGACACCTGCGCACCACCCACCTGATAGCCGCGAAGTCCTGCATCCATGATCAGCTTTCCTGCAAAATATCCCTCCGGTCTTTTGAAAGTGCTTCCGGCACTCGGATACTGCAGTGGCTGTTTCTCTGCTCTTTTTTCATTCAATTCTTTCATTTCGGAACGGATTTCCGCCTCATTGCGCGGCACAAGTTCCAAAACAACTTTTGTAACAATATATTTTTTCTCCGGGATACAGCTATGCCGGTAACCCAGATCGAGTGCATCTCTGTCAAGTTCCAACTGTGCACCGTTTTCATCGAGAACATATACTTTCTCAATGATGTCCTTCATCTCTCCGCCATAGGCTCCGGCGTTCATGACAACTGCTCCGCCGACACTTCCCGGAATACCGGCAGCAAATTCCATGCCGCCCAAACCATTCGATGCCGCAGTATTGGCAATTTTCGAAAGCATCGCACCTGCCTGTGCCGTGATTTTCGTTCCATCCACTTCAATGTTTCCCATTGGGTCTGTCATCTCGATCACCACACCACGGATTCCCTTGTCTCCCACAAGCAGATTACTGCCATTACCAAGGACAAAATACGGTATCTCACATTTCCGACAAAGTTCTATAAGCCCCGCAACCTGATCTACATCAGAAGGACTCGCAAAATAGTCGGCAGGACCGCCCACCCTGAAGGTAGTGTGTGCGCTCATCACCTCGTCTGCGCTTGCATT
>OJPN01002627.1_pt1 | contig 10269 bp, 10 predicted proteins | sample 1598511 | NCBI WGS metagenome assembly OJPN01 (sample SAMN03922485, study PRJEB24848) | human gut metagenome | isolation source: stool sample | host: Homo sapiens | place: Germany | collected 2011-05
CATCCTCCTCTCCCGCACCCAGAACATGGACCAGGCCAAGCTGGACACCGCCGTCCGTCTCCTGCGGGAGAAGAACGCCAAGGCCGCCATCCTCACCACCCCCTGGGACCAGCTGACCGGCGCGCAGATCGTCTCCGCCATGGAGGGCGGCCACTCCCTGGCCGAGGAGCTGATGGAGGAGATCGCCCACGAGCACCACGACCACGAGCATCATCACCACCATCACGATCACGAGCATGACCATGACGAGCACGATCACGACGAGCACGACCATGAGCACGAGCACGATCATGACCATGACCACGAGCACGAGCATCATCACCACGACCACGGGGATGACTGCACCTGCGACTGCTGCTGCGGCCACGACCATCACCACCACGACCACGACGCCGACGAGGTGTTCACCTCCTGGGGCCGGGAGACCGCCCGCAAGTACAGCCGCGAGGAGCTGCAGGAGGCCCTGTCCGCCCTGGCCATGGGCCAGGACTATGGCTATATCCTCCGGGCCAAGGGCATGGTGCCCTGCGAGGACGGCCAGACCTGGCTGCACTTCGACCTGGTGCCCGAGGAGTTCCAGATCCGGGAGGGCGCTGCCGACTACACCGGCCGCCTGTGCGTCATTGGCTCTGACCTGAAGGAGGACCAGCTGGAGAAGCTGTTCCTGCTGGCCTGAGGTGACGCGCCATGAATAACGATCCCCGTATCCCCCTGTATCTCATCACCGGGTTTTTGGACAGCGGCAAAACCACCCTGCTCATCGACACCCTGGAGATGGACTATTTCAACGACGGCCAGCGCACCGTGCTGCTCATGTGCGAGGACGGCGAGGTGGAGTATAACGCCCAGTATCTGGCCGAGCGCAACTGCCGCCTGATCCCCATTGAGGACCAGAGCCAGCTGAACACCGCTTTCCTGGAGGAGATCGACCGCCGCTATCAGCCCGAGCGGGTGCTGCTGGAGTATAACGGCATGTGGCCCATCCAGATCCTGCGGGACCTGAAGCTGCCCAAGAACTGGGGCCTGTACCAGGCCATCGACGTGATCGACGGCACCACCTTCGAGATGTACCGCAGCAACATGCAGTCCATGATCATCGACATGGTGACCGAGGCGGACATGGTCCTGTTCAACCGCTGTAAAGAAGATATGCCCCTGTCCGGCTGGAAGCGCTCCATCCGGGCGGTGAACCGCATGTGCCAGATGGCCTTTGAGGACGAGAACGGCGACGAGCTGGAGGTGGAGGACATCCTCCCCTATGACCTGGAAAGTCCCCACATCGACCTGGAGGACCCGGACTATGGCATCTGGTATCTGGACATTCAGGAGCACCCGGACCGCTATGTGGGCAAGACCATCACCTTCACCGCCCAGGCCATGGTGGGCGGGCGTGTGCCCAAGGGCTGCTTTGTCCCCGGGCGCAACGCCATGACCTGCTGCGCCGAGGACATCCGCTTCTTCGGCTTCCTGTGCAAGTATGACAAGGCCAAGAGCCTGAAAAAGGGCGAGTGGGTCAAGGTCACCGCCGAGGTCCGCTGGGAGCAGGCCGCCGTATACGACGGCGAGGGCGTGGTCCTCTATGCTCAAAGCGTCGAACCCGGCGAGCGCCCCGAGGACCCCTTAGTATATTTCGTGTAACCTTTCCACAATTTTTCGAAATATGTGCAAAAATCCCGCCGGTTCGTTTGAACCGACGGGATTTTTCTCGTTAAAACCAATTAGCCCACAAACTTGTTCCAATAGCCCATCACAAAGATGAACAGGACGATCAGGGGCAGGATATAGGTGACGTACAGGCGGACGGCGGTGGGGAACTTCAGGCCGCTGCCGGTGTTGGCCTCGCTGAGGAAGTTCTTCCAGCCCCAGCCCTTTTTGCTCACGCAGAACAGCAGATAGACCAGGGAACCCAGGGGCAGCAGGTTGTTGGAGATGATAAAGTCCTCCAGGTCAGAGATGTTGCTGCCCGGACCCATGGGCTGGAAGCCCGCCCACAGGTTAAAGCCCAGCACACAGGGCATAGACAGCAGGAAGATGGCGATCAGGTTGACCAGCACGGCCTTCTTCCGGCTCCAGCCCCACATATCCATGGCGAAGGAAATGATATTCTCGAACACGGCGATGACGGTGGACAGGGCCGCGAAAGAGAGGAACACAAAGAACAGGGCGCCCCACAGCTGGCCCAGGGGCATCTCGTTGAAGATGTTGGGCAGGGTGATGAAGATCAGGGACGCGCCCTGGTCGGGGGACACCCCAAAGGCGGAGCAGGCGGGGAAGATGATCAGGCCCGCCACAAAGGCCACAAAGGTGTCCAGAATGCCGATGCGCAGGGCCTCGCCCCCCAGGGCGTACTGCCGGTCAATATAGCTGCCAAACACGGCGATGGACCCGATGCCCAGGGACAGGGTGAAGAAAGCCTGGCCCATGGCGGCGAAGATGCTCTCCCCCAGCCGCCACTTGCCGTTGGCGTCGTACATCAGATTCTTAAAGTTGGGCTGAAGATAGAACTTCAGGCCCTCGGCACCCCCCTCCAGGGTGAGGGAGCGCACGGCCAGCACGGCCATGATGGCCAGCAGACAGAGCATCATCACCTTGGTGATGCGCTCCACGCCGTTTTGCAGGCCCTGGAGACACACGCCCATGCCGATGAGCACCACGATGGCCATAAACAGGGTCATGATCCCCGGCTGGCCCATCAGCTGGCCGAACTGTCCGGCCACTCCGTCGGCGTCCAGGCCCACAAAGTCGCCCTTGGCCATTTTCAGGCAGTACAGCAGCAGCCACCCGGCGATGACGGTGTAGAACATCATCAGCAGATAGTTGCCCGCGATGCCGAACCAGCAGTACCAGTGCCACTTGGTCCCCTTGGGCTCCAGCACGTGGAAGGAGCGGGCGATGCTCCGCTGGCTCCCCCGGCCCACGGCCAGCTCCATGACCATCACAGGCAGGCCCAAAATGATCAGGAACAGCAGATAGATGAGCACAAAGGCCCCGCCGCCATACTGCCCCGTGATATAGGGGAACCGCCACACATTTCCCAGCCCGATGGCGCAGCCTGCCGAGATCAGCAGAAAGCCCAGCCGGGAGGAAAAGGTCTCTCTCTTCTCCATAAGAAAATCAACATCTCCTCTTCTGATTCACGCGGCCCGTCCTCTTCTCTTCAATACGGGCCGCGGTGCCGATATATTTTACACGATTTTAGCTCTTTGGTCAATCGTTTTCTGCACTTTTGTTCAGTTTCTGCTCTTTTTTGCAGAAAAACAGGACGCTGCCCCCGGTTTGGGAGGGACAGCGCCCTGGCTTTGTTCTCTCAGGAGTTCTCCGGATCGGCGAACAGATCCCCGCAGGACTTCAGGTCCACCTCGGGCATCAGCTCCTCCCCTACCACCTGGAGCATATGGTCCAGCTGGCGGGCCTCGTCGGGGGTGAAGCGGGCCTGTATCCGCTTCATCACCTGGCGCATATAGTGGCTGCTGATGTTGTAATAGTTCATATACTTCTGGGTGGGCCGCAGGTGATACTCCCGCCGGTCCTGGTCTGAGCGGATCTTCTCCACATAGCCCTTCTGGATCAGGCTGTTCACTTTATAGGCCGCGTTGGGCGAGGAGATGTGGACAAAGGAGGCAAACTCGTTGATGGTCGGCTCCTTCAGCGCCTGAATGATCTCCATGCAAAAGGTCTCCACCGCCGTCAGGCTGGCCTCCCGGTTCTGGAACCGGGAAAATACTTCCTGGTAAAAATGCAGCTTGAATTTCGTGTACACCTCGGAAAAGCTCTCCTCCAACAAATCCCGCACGCTCCCCGTAATCTTGTTTATTCCGGCTTGTCCGTCAGGGCAAAGGTCAGCTCCGCCTTACAGGCCAGCTTGCCGTCCACCCGGGCCTCCGCAGTGCCAAAGCCCACGGGACCCCGGCGGGCCGTCAGCTGACAGGACAGCTCCAGCACGTCGCCGGGCCGTACCTGCTGCTTGAACCGGGCATTTTTAATGCCGCCGAATAATGCAAGTTTACCCTGATTTCCCTCTTCCGTCAAGATGGCCACCGCGCCCACCTGGGCCAGGGCCTCGATGATGAGCACGCCAGGCATCACCTTAAAGCCGGGGAAGTGGCCCTGGAAAAAGGGCTCGTTGGCGGTGACGCACTTGCGGCCCACGGCGCTCTGGCCAGGGACGCACTCCACGATCTTGTCCACCAGCAGGAAGGGATAGCGGTGGGGCAGCAGCTTTTCGATCTGGTCGATGTTCAGTTCCATGTTCAGCCCTCCCACTTTTTCAGCACGATGCAGGCGTTGTGCCCGCCAAAGCCCAGGGAGTTGGACAGGGCGGCCTTGATGTCCGCCTTCCGCCCCTGGTTGGGGACCACGTCCAGGTCGCAGGCGGGGTCGGGGACCTGATAGCCGATGGTGGCGGGTAAAAATCCCTCTACCAGGGCCATGGTTGTGAAGATGGTCTCCACCGCCCCGGCGGCCCCCAGCAGATGGCCGGTCATGGACTTGGTGGAACTGACGGCCAGCTTAGCGGCGTGGTCGCCGAAGGTGGTGTGGATGGCCGCCGTCTCACAGGCGTCGTTCATGGAGGTGGAGGTGCCGTGGGCGTTGATATAGCCGATGGCCTCCGGCTCCATCCCGGCGTCGGCCAGGGCCTGGGCCATGCAGGCCGCGCCGCCGGCTCCCCCGGGGGCGGGGGCGGTGATGTGGTGGGCGTCGCAGTTGGCGCCATAGCCCGCCACCTCGGCATAGATCTTGGCCCCGCGGGCCTTTGCGTGCTCATACTCCTCCAGCACCAGCATCCCGGCGCCCTCTCCCATGACAAAACCGCTGCGCTCCGCGTCAAAGGGGATGGAGGCGCGGGCGGGGTCCGTGCTCTCGCACAGGGCCTTCATGGCGGTGAAGCCGCCCATGGCCAGGGGGGTGATGGCCGCCTCGGCGCCGCCGCACAGCATCACGTCGCCATAGCCGTCCCGGATGTGGCGGAAAGCGTCGCCCACGGCGTTGGTGCCCCCGGCGCAGGCGGTGACCACACAGGTACACATGCCCTGAAAGCCGAAGCGGATGGCGATCTGACCGGCGGCCATGTTTGAGATGATCATGGGGATCATAAAGGGGGACACGGAGTCATAGCCCCGGCTCTCCCCCCGCAGGAAGGCACCGCCCACCGTCTCAAAGCCGCCGATGCCGCTGGAGCAGATGACGCCGCAGCGGGACAGGTCCTCCCGCTCCCGGTCCAGGCCGCTGTCATCCATGGCCTGCTGGGCGGCGATGAGGGCGAACTGGGTAAAGCGGTCCATCTTCTTGGCCTCCCGCTTGCCCAGGATGCCGTCGATGTCCAGGTCCTTCACCTCTCCGGCCAGCTTTACCCGCATGTTCGAGCAGTCATACCGGGTGATGGGGCCGATGCCGCACTTGCCGTCTTTGGCCGCCTGCCAGCTCTCCGCCACGCTGTTTCCAATGGGGTTCACCGTGCCCATGCCGGTGATCACGACCCTACGTTTTTCCATAGTAACCTCCTAAACTCACACGGCCATTCCGCCGTCTACGCACAGCACCTGTCCGGTGATATAGGCGCTCTCCGGCCGGGCGAAGAAGGCCGCGGCCCGGGCCACGTCCTCCGGCTGGCCGGGGGCGGCCATGGGGATGGTGGCCAGCATGGCCGTCTTGGCCTTTTCAGGCAGCACGGCGGTCATGTCCGTCTCGATAAAGCCGGGGGCCACGGCGTTCACCGTGATGTTCCGGCTGGCCAGCTCTTTGGCGGCGGCCTTGGTCAGGCCCAGCACACCGGCCTTGCTGGCGGCATAGCCCGTCTGGCCCGGGTTGCCCCGCAGGCCCACCACGCTGCTCAGGTTGACGATGCGGCCATAGCGCTGGCGCATCATCACTTTGGCGGCGGCCTTCATGCAGAAATAGGCCCCCTTCAGGTTGGTGTCCAGCACCTTGTCAAAGTCCTCTGCCTTGGCGGTCATCAGCAAACCGTCCCGGGTGACGCCCGCGTTGTTCACCAGGATGTCCAGGCGGCCAAAGCGCTCCTTCACCTGGGCGATGAGACTCTCGCAGGCGGCGGGGTCAGACACGTCGGCCTGAAAGGCCTCCGCCTGAACGCCCAGGGCCCGGCAGGCCTCCACCGTCTCCTGGGCGGCCTGTTCGTTTCCGGCGTAGTTCACGGCCACCGCCGCGCCCTGGCGGGCCAGCTCCAGGCAGATGGCCCGGCCAATGCCCCGGCTGCCGCCGGTGACAAGGGCCACAGATTCGTTCATGGTCATTGGGCTGCTCCTTTCAGCTGTTCCGCCACGGTCTCAAAGTCGGCGGCGATGTCGATGTGATAGGTCTGGATGCCGGGGGCGGTCTTTTTCACAAAGGAGGTGAGGGTCTTGCCCGGGCCGATCTCCAGAATGGCGTCGATGCCGTCGGCCTCCATGCGCCGGACGGTGTCCTCCCAATAGACGGAGGACTGCACCTGCTTCTCCAGCAGGGCGGGGATGGAATCTCCCGCCTCCATGGGGCCGCCCTTGCAGTTGAAATAGACGGGCAGGGCCATGGGGTGAAATGTAATGGTCTTGAAATAGTCGGCCAGGGCGTCGCCCGCGGGCTTCATCAGCCGGGTGTGGAAGGGGCCGCTGACCCGCAGGGGCATACAGCGCTTGGCACCCAGTTCCTTGGCGAGTTCTCCGGCCCGGTCCACAGCGGCCTTCTCGCCGCTGATGACCAACTGGCCGGGGCAGTTATAATTGCAGATCTGCACCACGCCCAGCTCACTTGCCTGGTCGCAGGCCGCTTGCAGCTTGTCCCGCTCCAGGGAGAGGACGGCGGTCATGCCGCATGCCAGGCCTTCAGCGGCCTGCTCCATGGCACGGCCCCGGAAGGCCAGAGTCTTCAGCACGGTCTCCCGGTCCAGCACCCCGGCGGCATACAGGGCGGAGTACTCCCCCAGGGACAGGCCCGCCGCCGCGCAGGGGCGGATGCCCCGGGCATACAGCAGGTCGGTGACCCCCACGGCGAAGGCCGCCATGCAGGGCTGGGTATAGCGGGTCTGAGACAGCTCCTCGATGGGACCCTCGAAGGTGAGGGTCTTCAGGTCAAAGTCCAGCCCGGCGTTGTCCAGCACCGCCCGGTATTCGGGGTACTGGTCATAGAAGTCCCGGCCCATGCCGACTTTCTGGCTTCCCTGACCGGCGTATACAAAGGCTAATTTCATGTTCAAACCTCCTGGGCCAGCCGGGCCACGGTGGCCTGATACTCAGCGTACATCTCTTCAAAAATAGCACGCAGGGGGCGGATCTCGTGGAGCATCCCGGCCACCTGACCGGCCATGAGAGAGCCCGTCTTGGTGTCCCCGTCGAACACCGCCCGGCGGAGGGAGCCCAGGGTATATTTCTCCAGCTCCATCTTGTCCGCACCGGCCCGCTCCCGGGCCAGGTACTCCCGGGCCATCTGGTTTTTCAGGATGCGCACCGGCGCGCCCACGCTGCGGCCAGTGACAGTGGTGTCGCTGTCCTTGGCCTTCAGCAGGGCCTGCTTATAATTTTCGTGGATGGGGCACTCCCGGCTCACCAGCAGACAGGTGCCGATCTGAGCGCCGCAGGCCCCCAGGGCAAAGGCGGCGGCCAGCTGCCGTCCGCTGGCGATGCCTCCGGCGGCGATGACGGGCAGGTCGGTCATGTCCCGCACCTGGGGCACCAGGGCCATGGTGGTCAGTTCGCCCACGTGGCCGCCGCTCTCGGTGCCCTCAGCGATGAAGCCGTCCACGCCGAGAGGGGCCAGGCGGCGGACCAGGGTGGTGGCGGGGACCACGGGGAAGACCTTGATGCCCGCCTCCTTCCAGGCGGGGATATACTGGCTGGGCACCCCCGCTCCGGTGGTGACCACCTGGACGCCCTCCTCCACCACCACCTTGGCCATCTCGGCGGCGGCGGGGTTCATCAGCATGATGTTCACGCCGAAGGGTTTATTGGTCAGGGCCTTGCACCGGCGGATGTGCTCCCGCAGGGTGTCGGCATTCATGCCCCCCGCGCCGATCAGGCCCAGGGCCCCGGCGTTGGACACGGCGGCGGCGAATTCGCCGGTGGCGATGTTGGCCATGCCGCCCTGGATCAGGGGAAACTCGGTCCCCAGCAGTTCATTCAATTTCATATTCGCTTCTCCTCGCCTTCCGCGCCCTCTTTGCAAGTGCGCCTGTTGCAAATGTGGAATCCCTCAGTCAGCTTCGCTGACAGCCCCCTTTCACAAGGGGGCCATATTACCAGGTAAACAGCGCTCCGGCCCAGGTCAGGCCGCCGCCAAAGCCCACGGTGAGCACCCGCATGCCGGGCTTTAACAGCCCCTTCTCCACCAGCTCGTCCAGGGCCATGGGGATGCTGGCCGCAGAGGTGTTGCCATAGTGCTCCATGTTTTTATAGAACAGGCCCTCCCGGGCCTTCAGCCGCTTGGCCACAAAGTCGATGATCCGGGCGTTGGCCTGGTGGCAGACCACCAGGTCCAGGTCGTTGACCTGGCACCCTTCCGCCGCGACCAGCTGACGGATGGAACCCTCCACCACTTCAGTGGCAAAGCGGAACACCGCCTTGCCCTCCATGTGGACGGCGGACTTCTCCGGTCCGGGGCCCTGGACCCAGATGCTCTTGCTGTCCCCCCGGGAGCCGAACACGGTGTGCCACCGGGCGCTGTCGTCCCGGGCGATCACCGCCGCCCCCGCTCCGTCGCCGAAGAGGACGCAGGTGTTCCGGTCTGTGTGGTCCAGCACCCGGCTGATGACCTCCGCCCCCACCACAATGGCATAGGGCCGGGGGGCGTCGGCCAGCAGGGCGTGGGCCGTCTTGGTCCCATACAAAAACCCGGCACAGGCGGCGTTTAAGTCAAAGCAGATGGTGTCTTCCTTCAGCCCCAGCCGCTGCTGGAGCATACAGGCCATAGAGGGGCTGGCAAAGTCGGGGGTAAAAGTGGCGACAAGGCACACGCCGATGTCCTCCGGCTTTAAGCCCGAGCGCTCCAGGGCCTGCCGGGCCGCCCCCTCCGCCAGGTCCATGCCGCTCTCTTCCTGGCAGAAGTGCCGGGCGTGGATGCCCGTGCGGCTGAACACCCACTCGTCGTTGGTGTCCACCGTGCGGCTCAGATCGTCGTTGGTGACGACTTTGGCGGGCAGGCAGCGTCCGGTGGCTAAAAATTTCGGTGCGCTCATGGCTCCTCCTCTCTTGCCGGAGGCAGTCCCTGCCCCATGGCGCGAAACATTTCATATCGCTGGCGGGCCAGCGCGGGGCCCTTCAGCTTGTCCAGGGCAGCCAGCTCCTTGCGCAGGGCGGCGTCCATGGTGTGGAAGGTGGCCTCCCAATCGGTGTGGGCGCCCCCCTCCGGCTCCTTCAGCACCCCCTGGACGATGCCTCCCCGGCGCAGATCCTGGGCGGTGAGCTTCATCACCGCGCAGGCCTCGCCGCTGCGGGAGGCGTCCTTCCACAGGATGGAGGCAAAACCCTCCGGGGACAGGACGGAGTACACCGCATGCTCCAGCATGAGCACCCGGTTGGCAACCGCCAGAGCCAGGGCCCCGCCGCTGCCCCCCTCCCCGGTGATGATGGAGATGACGGGCACGGTGAGGGAGCTCATCAGGGCCAGGCACTGGGCGATGGCCTCGCCCTGGCCCCGCTCCTCGGCCTCCTTGCCGGGATAGGCCCCCGGGGTGTCCACAAAGGTGATGATGGGGCGGCCAAACTTCTCCGCCTGGCGCATCAGCCGCTGGGCCTTGCGATAGCCCTCCGGCCCGGGCATCCCGAAGTTGCACTTCAGGTTCTCCTCCAGGTTCTTGCCCTTCCGGTGACCGATCACCGTCACCGCTCGGCCATGAAAGCGGGCGATGCCGCCCAGAATGCTGCCGTCCTCCCGGCACTGGCGGTCTCCCCGCTGCTCAAAAAAGTCGGTGAACAGGGCGGAGATAAAGTCCGCCGTCCCCGGGCGGCCCGGGTCACGGGCGATCTTCACTTTTTCTTCCGGCGTATAGTGGCTCATGCCCGTCCACCTCCCTCGTGCAGGGCCAGCAGCTGGCCCAGAACGGCCCGCCACTGGTCCCGGGGGACGATGCGGTCCAAAAAGCCGTGGTCCAGCAGATACTCCGCCCGCTGGAAGCCCTCGGGCAGCTTCTCCCCGATGGTCTGTTCAATGACCCGGGGACCGGCAAAGCCGATGAGGGCCCCCGGCTCGGCCAGCATGATGTCCCCCAAGGAGGCAAAGCTGGCCGTCACCCCGCCGGTGGTGGGGTGGGTCAGGCAGGAGATATACAGCCCGCCCTTATCT
>OJPN01002634.1_pt1 | contig 10253 bp, 14 predicted proteins | sample 1598511 | NCBI WGS metagenome assembly OJPN01 (sample SAMN03922485, study PRJEB24848) | human gut metagenome | isolation source: stool sample | host: Homo sapiens | place: Germany | collected 2011-05
GTTGGTTAGAACGCCGGCCTGTCACGCCGGAGGTCGAGGGTTCAAGTCCCTTCCGAGTCGCCATTTAATTATTCCAGCTGATTTCAGTTGTTTGGATATGCCACCGGAGTTTTCCGAAGCCTTGGAAGTTCCAGGCTGGGCCTGTTCGAAATAGTTCCCCACAAGGGAACAAATGTGCTGCTATAGCTCAGTCGGTAGAGCGCATCCTTGGTAAGGATGAGGTCCCCAGTTCAAATCTGGGTAGCAGCTCCACAAAGACCGCTCTTTTCGGTTGAAAAGGGCGGTTTTATTTTGCTTTTCGTGACTTTTTGGCTTGTTTCAAATTTGCAATCAGGGCTTTGACCACAGAACAAGCCACAGAGAGAAAAAATCAGGGCTCCGGCGGTGCTATCCCGCCGGAGCTCTGTGCTTTTCAGCCAGCCTTTGTGTGTGCTTTCATGGCGGCAATCTCCTGTTTCATCTTCTGGATCAGCTGGGCCAGTTTTTTCTCACACTCCTTCTCGGTGCTGGCGTAGACATTGCGGGCCACGCGTTTTCCGTTGACGGTGGGGGAGTAGCGGCCTTCCCAGAGGTTTTCGTTGATCTGGCTGACGCAGCCGGTGCCTGGCTTGCGGCGCTGGCCCTTGTAGGGCTGAAAGGTGGAGGGAGGTGGATTCCTTGGCGCCGTGTCAACCTCTTGAGCGGTTTCGTTTTTGACGATCCCACGGTCGATCTTGGCTGCGGCGGTCCTCTGCATCTCGCCCGTCACATGGGCGTAGATATTCAGGGTAGTGCTGCTGGAGACATGGCCGATGATGGTCGAAAGGGTCTTGACGTCCATACCGTGCTCCAGGGAAGCGGTGGCGAAGGTGTGGCGTAAATCATGGAAGCGGAGTCTTTTGCAGTCGGCCAGTTTCAGCATAGTGGACAGCCGCTTTCGCACTGCCGCGGGGTCCATGGGGGAGTCCTCTTTCTTTGGTGAGGGGAACATCCATCGGGAGGTTGAAGTGGTCCGGTAGGCTTTGAGTACATTCAGAACTGGGGGAGGGAGGAGCACAGTCCTCCGGCCTGCTTTGGTTTTGGGCGGAGATACCATCAGTTCCCCTCGCACCCGGTGGACCTGACGTTCCACTTGGAGTGCCCCGGTTTTGAGATCCAGGTCATTCCACTGGAGGGCACAGATCTCACCACGGCGTAGTCCGGTGGACAGCTCCAGTAGGAGCAGCTCGTAGCAGTCATCCTCTCTGGCCTGGATCAGTAACCGCTGGATCTCCTCCGGTGTCAGCACCTCCATTTCTCTGGGCCTGGCAGAGGGGAGTTGACATCCATCTGAAGGACTTCGGAAGATCAGATTTTCCTCCACGGCCTTGTCCAGCGCGGCGTGGAGGGTGGTGTGGATGCCTCGGACCGTCTGGTCGGAGAGACCTTCGCCATAGAGCTCGGTGCGAAGCAACCTTCCGTTTTTCTTGAGATTGGCGTAGAATTCCTGGATGTCTGCGGTGGTCAGTTTGTTGAGCTGGATGCGACCAAGGGCTGGGAAGATATGCTGGTAGATACGCCGTTCGTAGGACATCTGGGTGTTGGGGCGGAGGTTTGGCTTTTTATATCCCTGATACCAGAGATCCAGCCAATCGGCCAGCAAGATTCCGGGTTTGGGCTGGTCCGGCGTAGGGTCTTTCAGCGTCTCCCGGAGCTGTGCCAGCTTTGCCGCACACTCCGGCTTGGTTTTGGCGAGGACATTTTTAGTCACTGGCAGGCCCTTGTCATCGTAGCCTACTACATAGCGGCCCTCCCAGCGGCCGTCTTTTCTCAGGTGAAGGCTGCCGTCGCCGCGAGTTCTGCGCTTTGCCATGGAGCCATCTCCTCTCCCAGGTAGTCCGTCAGGAAGCCGCCGACGATTTCGGCGGCCTTTTTGTGTATATCTGTGGTGGTGTGGGTGTAGGTGTCCACCGTGAAACTGGCCTTGGTGTGGCCCAGGATTCCAGATAGGGTCTTGGCGTCCACTCCATTGGCCAGTGCGTGGGTGGCAAAAGTGTGGCGCAGATCATGGAATCGAAGGGCAGGCAGGCCATTTTCTTCAAGCAACTGTTTCAGTTGGTGATAAGCGGTGCTGGGGTTCATAGGTGCTTCGGGTTTGAGCGGATTGGGAAAGATCCAGACAGAGTAGGAACATTTTTTGCGACTTCGCAATCGCTCTGCGGTGCTGTCGGGCAGGAGGATCTTTCGGGTTCCGGCGTAAGTCTTGGTGTCGCCCGTCACCAGCCGCCCACCCTTTTCCTTGTGGATGGTTCGGTTGACACTCAGCGTTCCCTTCCTGGAATCGAAGTCAGACCACATGAGTCCGCAGATCTCACCAAGCCGCAGGCCGGTGGTCAGCTCTGTGTAGAAGAAGTCCTTCCAGATGGGGGCCTGCTCTACTGCCGACAGAAAGGTATCCAACTGTTCTTCGTTGAGAATGGTCATAGACTTATGAGCTACTTTGGGCGGCTCCACATGGTCAGCGGGATTATACGGCAGCAGCCGTTGGTCTACTGCGGACTTCAGCGCATGGTGCAGGGTGGTGTGGATGCCGTGGACGGTGGTGGTGGACAACCCACGACTTTGACCGGGGCCGGGGATGGACCCGGCCCTGCTTTTTGAGATCGCCATACAGTTTTCTCAAATCAGAAGCGGTGATCTGGGTGAGCTTCTTCTGGCCCAGATAGGGTTTGACGTGGTGCTCCATATCCCTGCGGTAGTGGTCCAGCGTGCTGGGCCGGAGGATAGAGGCCATCTGCTCCAGCCAACGGTCCAGCCACTCCGAGAGCGTCATCCTGCACTCCTCCGTCAGATCCACGCCCTGATAGGCGGTGATATTCTGCCGGAGCTTGGCAGTCAGTTCTTTTTGGGTGTCGGCGTAGATGTAGCGGAAGATGGGATCGCCGTTTGCCTTGTGACCGATGACGATGCGACCCTCCCAGCGGCCATCCTCCCGCTTGCGGACCATGCCGTCTCCGGACGGCCTTCGCTTTGCCATTTTCTATTTCACCTCCAGGTGTTTTTATCTTTGATTTGCGTCGCAGAACTTGCGTGGGCTACCGGATGGGTGGGAACCTGTGTGGTTCTGCCACCCATTGGAACAGCACCGCGCCGCAGCGGCGGCAGATCAGGCAGCGCATCCGGTTGCCCAGGATGCCGTGCTTCTTGAAGGTGACGATCCCCTCGCCGTGCTGCCAGCCCAGCCCGAGGTCATCACTGCCGCAGTAGCGGCACTGTTTGATTGGAATTTGATTCATCATAGCCATTCCCCCGTTTGTGTGTTTTTCAAACACACAATACAGGAAGGACAGGTGAATAGCCAATGAAAGAAGGGCTTGTAATGAAAATTCTACGAAAGCAACAATGCTGACGATTATGGTTTGCTTCGAAAAATAGTTCTATTGATTACAGCAGCCCGAAATATGACAGGGCATGATATAGGTTTAGGTGTAAATGTCTGCCTTGTATTCAGCATCGAATCGAGGTATACTTGAGATAGAAATTTTGACGAAGGGGTGTCGTTATGAGTGCCGTTGAAATTGAGAAGTCCATTCAAACAGCCACGATGTCGCTGGAGATGGAAGGCTTGCATGTTGGCGAACAGTACGTGGACTGGTGTCGGAAGATGCTCTCTGGCGATATCTCTATGAAAGAGTATCTTGCAATGGTGATTGAAAAGGTGAAAGACTGATATATGGCATACAGTATTGATGCAACAACAGATCGCTGCTATGAGGGCACAACTTGTTTGATCAACAAACTTGACATCCGTGATGAACAGAAACTGTCAGAAGCCGAAGCGGCGATTGTGTTGGGAAAACTTGCTATGCTGAAGAAATACCCTGTGCAGGGTGCATTCGATTTTGAACATTATAAGCGAATGCATAATTTCCTGTTTTGCGATCTTTACGACTGGGCAGGACAAGTCAGAGATATCAATCTTTCTAAAAAAGGAACGGCGTTTGTCTCGGCAGATGAGATAGAATCCTGCGCTAAATCCTGTTTTGATCGACTGCAATCATTTAACACAGAAGATTTGAGTCAGCGGGAACTGGCAGAAGAGGTTGCGGACTTTTATCATACGATCAATATGCTGCATCCCTTTCGAGAAGGAAATGGACGAGTACAAAGAGCGTTCTTTGAATACTGGGCAGAGGAACGGTTAGGCTGTCAGCTGAATTTGGCCGCCATTGATCCAGATGAGTTTATGGTCGCAACGATTTATGCAGCGCAGGGGATCATGGATCAACTGGTCAATTGCTTTGAGATCATGCTCCAGCCGCTTGAGATGACCATGGATATGGAAATGAAAATGTTTTAAGCCTTTTCAAGCCTTCTGCTATAAAGCGGGAGGCTTGTTTGCTATACGGATATCGTCGGCCCCTTGTATTCCTCATACACATTGCCCTTCAGGCCATGGGCCTCACGCTTCTCCTGAAGCTGCGCCAACCGCTTGCGGTCAATTTGGATGCCGCCGGGTCCGGACTGGGGCAGAGATCGTTCCTGAAAGATCCTGCTCATGTGGTGGAGCAGACGGGTGACGCCCAGAAACACATGGGGCGGCCTGCCGCTATCTTGGTGTTGGAGAAGTGCTTCCGCATAGACATTGCCTTGCTCCGATGCACGATTCAGCCAGTATGCACCCAGTTCTTTGTCGTACTCCACGCCCTGACCCATGAGATACAGCTTGCCAAGCATATACTGCGCATAGGGGTGTCCCTGCTCCGCCGACTTTTGAAACCAGTACCGGGCATTCACCCAGTCCGGTGTCAGCAGCGGACCGTCCCGCCACAGCTTTCCCATGAGGTACTGCGCGTACCTATCACCGCTTTTCGCCAGCAGGTTCATTTCATCGACAGCATCGCCGCGCTCCTCCAGTGTCAGGCCCTCATCCCGAATCGCATTACGAAGGTTTTCGTAGTTATAGGAAGTGTTTCGGAATTCCTCCGGTTCGCTCTCCTGCTCCACGCCCTTGTCCTCAAAGGACAAATTGCACTGCCGGATGTTTTCCGCCTCTTTTATTACCTCGTTTTTGATCTGGCGGAATTCTTTCTGCTGTGACAGCGGAACACGCTTCCGCTCTTTGCCGTGATAGTACCCATCCACCTTTCCCTGGAGGATCAACCACTGGTCGTAGCAGTCCCGCACACTGGGAAGCCGCTCCATCTCATCCACGATGCGATCCACCAATTTCTTTTGCGGCTTTGGAAGATACTCATAGGACTTCTTGCCCTTGACCACTTTCAACTGCATCGCCAGTTCCATCATGAGACGCTCTGCCTCCGGGTGGTCGCAGATCCCCTCTTTCATCACCTGTACCAACTCCAGCATAAATTTCCGTGCTTCCTGCACCAGTTCATCTCTGCTGTTAGACTTCTGTTCGTAGAGGTGTAGCAGTTCCTGCTTGAAAATATCATTGGTGAGCTCAGACTTGATCTGCCGGATGCCATCTCTGGATAAGTACGCCTGCCCCGGCTTTGCCGACCACGCCATCATGTGGACATGGGGATGCTCACCTTCGTCGTGAAAGGCGGCGTACCAGCGGAAGTCGTTGGGCGGGATATTCATTGCTGCGGCGATGTCGTTGCGGTGCGTGCGGAGAAGATTTCGCCACGCCTTGGCGTTGTTGTAACCCAACCGCTCTGCATCCTCCCGTTTGAGGGAGATGATGTGGGTCCAAACATTTCCGGTGTACTGTTCCAGCTCAGACATGGCGCTCTCCAAGTCCACACCATCTTCGTCACCGAACAGGCCGTGGCTGCCCAGCCGCTCCGCGCGGGGACGAGTGGCGATGTACCCGGCGTAGCCCTCTATGGTGGAAAGCTTGTCCCAGTTGGACTCCAGTACCATGGTGATGAGCGCAGAGGCATTGAACTTGGTGGGCTTTGCAGCATAGTCCTCATACTCATAGAGGGTTTTGCTGTCAGGAAAATCTTTCGTAAGTTTGCTGATGAGCTGCTCCTGCTTGCGAGTGGGTGGGCGGTCGTCTGGCAGCAGTTCCACCCGTTCCCGCATGGCGATGTAGCGCAGGTATCCGCTGAGGGAGGTGTTCCCGCCACACTTGTAGTAGGGACTTTTGACGATCAGTCTTGCCACTCATCGCCCTCCTCCCAGGCTTCCCGTACCCGTTGATCCAGGGAGACGCGGCCGTTGGTCCGCTTCACATTCTTCACGCTTTCCGCACGGCGTCGCTTAAGATCCTCCTCGCTGAATTGATAGGTGTCCGCCAGGATGCTGGCTACCATATCCTGTTCCACGGCCTGCTTGTACAGTAGAGAGGACATCCGGTCCTCCATCTGTCCCAGCCGGCCATCCACATAGGACTTGAGCGCGGTGGGGAGGAACAGTCCGGCGTCGTTGGCGCTGAGGTAGTCCAGATAGAAGTCGACGGCCCGTTCGATGAAGGCCGTGAGACTGCGGCTCCCATCCTCCCGGTAGCGGCGTTCCAGCACCGCTTTTTTCTCCGGCGTCAGGTACAGGGCAAACTTCTCTTTCTTGCTCAAAATAGGCTCCTTTCCGGGGCTTGACCCCTGTTTTTTCATTGTGGCAGTAAGTGTTTGGAGATAACGACCGCACAGGAGGCGTTTCTCCTCTGTTTTTGACCCTATTTCAGGGCACCCTAACAACCCCCGTAACTGCCCGCACATCTCCGGCCCAAGAGCCGCCCGCACTGCGGGCGGTTGGCCTCCGAAACGCGCCTGCGGGCGCAGTGCGGGCAGAAGTGGCTCCCGCAGGGGCCGCCTGCGACCCCTGCCTTTATCCTGCTTCTTCTTTCGTCCTCGTAACCTCGCCCGAAAGGGGGCAAAACCGCCCGAAATTCCCTCTGTGGGGCTGGGACTCCACCCGGCCCGGCCGGGGCGCACACAGCGGCATACAGGGCCAAACACGGGGCGCTCATGCGCTCTGCCCATTACTGGCGGGGATGAACTCGATGCCCAGCTTTTCCGCTTTCGTCTTCGCTTTCTGCTGCATCGTAGCGAGCTCAGCTTTTGCGAATTGCCGGTCGTAGTACGCCTGCGTGACTTCATGCAGTGGGACGAGGGTGTAGAGCAGGTTCCCGTTTTTCTTGATGCCCCGCTTTGTGATGATCTGCGTGTTCTCCGTCATGATGAGTCCTCACTCCTCCAGCAGCCGGACATGATTTGCCACTGTGTTTCGGCAGTAGTGCAGTGCCCTTGCGATGGTCGCCGCACTGGGGTGGCATTGGTTGGTCCTGCGGTCGGCGTGACGCAGCAGATAGATGTAGACCGAGATGGCTCCACCGGGCAAATCAAACTTGAGCAGCTCATTGGGGACGGGGAAACAGTTTTTCACGTGCTCCCAACCCACAGGCGGTTTCGTTCTTCTCATGCGCGCTCACCACCCTTCGTATGTTCCTCCACCCACTGGATGAAATTTTCTTTCGGGACGACCATGCGGCTGCCGATGCGCAGAGTGGGAAAATCTTTTTCGTGCATGAGCTCATATGCGCTGGACGGCGCGACACCAAGAGTCTTTGCCACCGTATCTGAGTTGAGGAACAACGGCAGTTCATCGTAGCTTTTGTACTGAGATGATTTCATTTTCAATTCTCCTTTCAGGTTTTAATTTTGTTTTGCCGCACACCGCATACCTTCCTGCCCCAGACTTTCTGCGGCGTTGTCCCGTGTTGGCACGCTCTCCTTTCGGGTCATGGCGATACTTCTCTCACGGTGTATGCACTCCGGCTGCGGGTATTCAGTTGTCGAGGTGCAGTGAAACTTTACGCTTTCGCTGTTTTCGCCTTTATGTTAGAATAATTTCAGAGAGGTTTACATCAGGAAGTGATCTTTGAGGAGGTAGCTGCATGGGTTCGGAATTGCATTTGATGGAACTTGGAGACGGTCGGTTTTCTATTCTGCTTTGTGATGACAGAACGGAAACGCAGATGCCCGCGATGACTCCCGCGGAGGCCTTGATCGCTTTCTCTGAACTGGACTACACCGACTACTGCAAAGCGGTGCGGTGGCTGCGGGACGAGCATCCTCTGTTTGAGGAGCGGATTGACATTTCTGTGAGTGACTTGGAGGACTTTGCTGCGGAGGCGATTTTGCTTACACCGGATCTGTATGAGATCGATCCTGTGAGCGGATTCGTTGTGACGGATATTCTGCACCGGACTTTGCAGGCAGAGGATGACGGCACGGCGATGTTTTTGCTGACTGCTGGACAGGCGATCCTGCGGGTGATGGAGGAACCTCTGCGTGTACAGAATTATCTTCGAAACATCATGGAGGTTACCTTTGATGGCACAGCCGGATTGACCCCGACGGAGCAGTATGAAAAGCTGCGGACGACTTACGCCGACATTGCGCAGATCTGCGACCCGGGGAAGCTGCCGCAGTCGGAAGAGCCACGGTCGTTCCAGCTCTGCAGTCTGATGGAGCTACGGATGTTGGTGCTGGCGCTCTACTTCGAACAGGACAACCAGCGGGTCTGCCGGTGTGATTACTGCTGGGGATATTTCATCCCGAAAACGAAAAAGGCCACCCGGTACTGTGACCGGGTGACCGATGGGCAGAGCTGCAAACAGCGCGGCGCGAATCTGGCAAGGCTGGATAAGACTTCGGAGGATGAGGCGCTCCTGGTTTGTAAAAAGCTGCGGGACAGAATGTACTCCCGCCTGCTGCGGTGGCAGGACGCGGCACCTTCTGAGCGGTCCAACCTGTTACCGATGGACTACGGGCAGTACGACCAGTGGTGCGTGAGGAATATGTGCAAGGGAATTTGACCGCAGAGGAATTCCTGCGGAAGGTCGACAACACCCATGAACTGCCAAGCTACGAGGTGGACAAGATCGACTTGCCCGATGAACCAAGCTTGTGGCAGCGGCTTGTTGAAAGGGATTTTAGATTTGACCCGGAGAGACATTTTCCGGGAAAAATGGCACACCTGACTCTGGGTGTCCCTGATCCGCAGTGGCAGATACTGACCGCCGATGACCTGCGGAGGGAAGCGCAGAAGGTACACCAGAGCCTGAAAGAGAAATACGGGAAATGAAAAGACCCTCGGGGGCAGTTCACACAGAGAACTGATCCCGAGGGTTTCTATTGACTTCAGCAGCGCAAAAAGTAAAAGAAATGGGCGATCTGACAAAGTGCTATTCCCGATATAGTTCTTAAACACTTTTCTCTATTCAAATCTAAAAAACTGTGATATTCTATAAATAATCTGCTGAAGGAGGTCGTTTCTTTGGGTTGTACAGATTTTCATGGTTTTGTTGAGAAGGTATGTCAGGCGCTGGAAGCGGTTTCCGCATCTGACCCGCATCGAATTGCTGCATGTAAAAGTGGGGAAGATTTCGAGGTGTGTGTAGTTGAAGCCGTTCACACATCACTGGATGATTTAGGACTGACCGCAACTGTACATTATACACCGGGTGGCCATGCGTTCCCTGATATTGTAATTGAGTTTTCTGGCGGCGAGAAATATGGCATTGAGGTAAAGAGTTCCACGTCGGCGACATCGAAAGCCTGGAAAATTAACGGAAATAGCGTACTTGGAAGTACTAAAGAAAATGTTATTGATACTTATATTGTCTTTGGCAAAACAGCGATGGGCAATCAAGCGTTTCGGTTTAAACGCTACGAAGATGCCGTGGCGAATGTGGCGGTGACCCATAGTCCTCGGTATGCCATCGATATGGATATCGCTCATGGAGAAACCTTTTTTGATAAATCTGGTCTTTCCTATAAGCAGATTTCCGAAGCGGAAAACCCGATTGGGTTGATTACCGCTTACTTTAAGTCCCAAGGACAGCGTGCGTGGTGGCTGGCGGAAAGTACTCCCGCAGCCATTCGGATGTTTGCGGATCTTTCCGCCCAGGAGCAGTCTGAACTGTTGGGATACTGCTTTGCGCATTTTCCGGAAGTGCTTTCAAATAGTTCTCAAAAATTCCACCGCAGTGCCATGTGGCTCGTCACAGATCGAAGTGTAGTATCCCCGTCTTTGAGAGATAGTTTTACCGCTGGCGGGCGCATTGACATTGAAACGTATAGTGCGACATATAAGAACCTTCCGCAAATTTTTAACAACTTGAGAAACTATCGGGGTGCGTTTATCAACGCCCTTGAGGACGCTTCGATTGATGAACTTAAAGAAGACTGGGATTATGGTTTGCCAATCCAAGATACATTGGCGGCTAAACTTAAAGTATGGATATCTGTTGCTTCTAACAAATTTAGATAAGGTAAAATAAGTTGCGCAAATTGAAAATCGCATAAAAGAAGACATGGCTT
>OJPN01002636.1_pt1 | contig 10240 bp, 9 predicted proteins | sample 1598511 | NCBI WGS metagenome assembly OJPN01 (sample SAMN03922485, study PRJEB24848) | human gut metagenome | isolation source: stool sample | host: Homo sapiens | place: Germany | collected 2011-05
TCTACACCTAAGCCTTCGTCGGCAGCGTCAGATGTGTATAAGAGACAGCGTCCGGCAGCCATTCCGGTTCCTTCGAACGGGTCTGGCGGGGAAAATAGACGGCGTGTGCCTCGAACGGGAGCACGCGGTACAGACTGTCCCGCAGCCGCTGCTCCAGATCCAGCAGATCACGCCGGACAAGGCCGGTCGTCAGGCCCGACATGCCTACCACGTCAGGCGGACGGGCACGCCGCGATCCGCCATGTATTGCTTGAGCTGCCCGATCGTATATTCGCCGTAATGCACGATGGAGGCGATGAGCGCCGCCGAAGCGCGGCCTTCCGTCACGGCGTCCACCATGTGCTGAGGGCTCCCCGCGCCGCCGGAAGCGATGACGGGGATACGCACGGCGTCGCAGATCAAACGGGTGAGCGTCAGCTCATAGCCGTCCTTGGTTCCGTCGGCGTCGATGGAGTTGACGCACAGCTCGCCCGCGCCGAGCGCCTCGCAGCGCTTCGCCCACTCGATGGCGTCGATTCCCATGGCCTTGCGCCCGCCGTGGATCACGATCTCGTATCCGGACGGGATTTCCGGGGTGACGGGAACCCGCTTCACGTCCATGCCGACCACAATGGCCTGCGAGCCGAACGCGTCCGCGCCCTGCGAAATGATTTCAGGATGCTTCACGGCGGCGGAGTTCACGGAAATCTTTTCCGCGCCCGCGAGCAGCACGGCCCGCATGTCCTGTACCGTGGAAATGCCGCCCCCCACGGAGAAGGGGATGAAAATCTCCGAGGCGACCTTTTCCACCACGTCGAGGAAGATCCCGCGCGCCTCGGCGGAAGCCGTGATGTCGTAAAAGACGATTTCGTCGGCCCCGGCCTCGTAATACTGCCGGGCGGTTTCCACCGGATCGCCGATGTCTTCGTTGCCCACGAACTTGACGCCCTTGGTCAGGCGCCCGTTGCGCACGTCAAGGCAAGGGATAACCCGTTTCGTCAGCATACCCGGCCTCCCGCGCTGCGTGCCATGCACCATTCATAGAAATTGGAAAGGATCTTCAATCCCGGCCGCCCGCTCTTTTCCGGGTGGAACTGGATGGCCCACAGGCCGTCCTGCCCATACACCGCGCAAAACTCCGTGCCGTAACAGCTTGTGGCGATGACCTTTTCCGGGGCCGTCTCCACATAATAGCCGTGCACGAAATAGAAGGCCGCGTCAGCCGGGACATCCTTCAGGATGGGGCTCTCCTGCTTGCGGGAAATCGTGTTCCAGCCCATGTGCGGGATGCGGATAGGCGCCCCGCCTTCCTCCAGGTGCTCGTCGAAACGCACGCAGCGGCCTTCCACGAGGCCGAGGGTCGGCGTGTCGTTCTCGTCGCTGTGGGCCACCATGATCTGGCAGCCGAGGCAGATCCCGAGCAGGGGCCTGCCCGACGAGACGACATTGCGCAGCACAGCGTCGAGGCCGGAATCCTGAAGGTGGCGCATGGCCTGTCCGGCCGCGCCCACGCCGGGGAAAATCACGCCGGCCGCGCTGTCCACGACGGCGGGATCGGCAGTGATGACGCAGGGAATGCCCAGATGATCGAGCGCGCGGCGCACGCTGGTCTGGTTCCCCGCCTTGTAGTCAAGGATGGCAAGCATAGTTCTTCCCGGTAAGCCGTTGTCCGCCGCCTCCGCGCGGAAAAACGTCCGGCGGGCGGGAGCGGGTGAAAGCCCATCGAAAGGGCCGAAAACACGATACTATCCGGTTCAGCGCCAGGTCAAGGCCCATGGAGCGCCAGCCCAAGTGTCGGTACGCCCGGAAGCCCGCATGTTCCTTGCCTTAAGAGGCTTGTTGAGGGCGCATGGAAAGCCGGGGTTGACAGAATCCGTAGTCTGGGTGAAATATATGACAATTCCACACTCCATCACGAGGTAAACCAAGGCCCTTTCTCTTCCGCCAGGCGCGGGAGGCCTGCCGTACGGGGCCGCAGCGCTAAGGATACGCATGATAAAGCGAGCCATCACCCTGCTGCTCTTGGCTCTTCCCTTTTATTTGGCCGCCGTCCAGCAGGCGGAAGGCCGATCTCCGGGCCCCATGCTTGAGGTCTTCACCGGGGGAGCCACCTTCTACAGCGACTCGTTCCACGGCAAGAAAACAGCCAATGGGGAACGCTACAACAAGAACGAATTCACGGCGGCGCACCGCTCCCTTCCTTTGGGGACCATCGTCCGCGTGACCAACCTTTCCAATGGGAACAACCTGCTCGTCCGCATCAACGACCGCGGGCCGGGCAAGAAAAAACTCATCCTCGACGTTTCCAGGGCCGCCGCCAGCAAGCTGAACATGATCCGGCGCGGCGTGATTTCCGTTCAAGTCGAGGTCGTCGCCGACAAGCGGGGCATCCCGGTCCTCCGGAACAACGCCTTTTACCTGCGGCTGGCCAGCGCACGCACGCTCAAGGACGCCCAAAACAAGCTCAAAACGCTTTCGTCCGCCAGCTCCTCCAAGCTCACCAAGCAGACTTCCCGCAACCGGTCCGGCGAACTCAAAATCCTCTCGGAACGCCTTCCCAACGGCCGCACGCAATACTTCGTCGGCCAGGGCCCCTTCACCCGCTACCGGGATGCGCAACACGCCCTGAGCAAAGCCAGAGCCAGGCACACTGAAGCAAGCGTCACCTGCCTCCCCACGCTGGTCGCCGAAAACACCCGCTAACGACGGTTTGAGCCGCCCTCTGCAAGCGCCTTTCCGTATGCCCGGCACCCGCCACTCTTCGGGGCTCCACACCGCGCCTTTTGGGACAACCTCCCCTGTTTTTCATGGGAGTCTTTTCGTGTGTCCTGTTGGACTTTGGCCCAAAAGCAGCTTAATCAGCTAGTATTAAAGGGAAAATATACTCAGCTCCCAGAATATTGTTCAAAAAATCACTAAATCTTTTTCGTTCTTCTTTGCACAACTTTTTCCGTCAACAACTATCACACTGTTTAAACATACTTTTTATACAAAAAAGACAAAGAGGGAAACGGTTTTCAACTCCCGAAAAGCCCTTTCCGGACTGGTGCAGAAATTCACTCTATCCTCTATCGTGCCCTAATCACGCGCCATTTGCACGAGTTCCTGGCTCCGCGGGGCTAAATGTGCACAAAATCCTTTGATGACACTGTGTTTCTCGAGCCTTCCTTGACACAAACAAGAACTGCATGGTATTTTTAACAAGAAGTAAGATAACTGAGATCAGGCTCGCGCGTTTGCGCCCGGGCCGTCTTAGAATATCCCGCGGCGCTCAGCCGCACCACAATGCGGTTACCAACCAAACCAAGTGGAGGTAAGGCAATGGCAATCAAACATCCAACTCCCTTGTTGGATCAACTCGAAACTGGCCCCTGGCCCAGCTTCGTGTCCGACATCAAGCAGGAAGCTGAATACAGAGCGGCCAACCCCGACAACGTGGAATTTCAGGTTCCCGCCGACGCTCCCGACGACCTGCTCGGCGTGCTTGAACTCTCCTATAAAGAAGGGGAAACGCACTGGAAGCACGGCGGCATCGTGGGCGTGTTCGGTTACGGCGGCGGCGTCATCGGCCGTTACTGCGACCAGCCCGAAAAGTTCCCCGGCGTGGCCCACTTCCACACCATGCGTGTGGCCCAGCCCGCTGCCAAGTACTACAACACCAAATTCCTGCGCGACCTGTGCGACATCTGGGACCTGCGCGGTTCCGGCATCACCAACATGCACGGTTCCACCGGTGACATCGTGCTCCTGGGCACCCAGACCCCGCAGCTGGAAGAAATCTTCCACGACCTGACCCACAAGCTGAACGTCGACCTCGGTGGTTCCGGCTCCAACCTGCGTACCCCCGAAGCCTGCCTCGGTCAGTCCCGCTGCGAATATGCCTGCTACAACACCCAGGACATGTGCTACCAGCTGACCCAGGACTACCAGGACGAACTGCACCGTCCCGCCTTCCCCTACAAGTTCAAGTTCAAGTTCGACGGCTGCCCCAACGGCTGCGTGTGCGCCATGGCCCGTTCCGACTTCGCTGTGGTGGGTACCTGGAAGGACGACATCAAGATCGACCAGGATGCCGTGAAAGCCTACGTGGGCGGCGAATTCAAGCCCAACGCCGGTGCTCACGCCGGTCGTGACTGGGGCAAATTCGACATCCAGAAGGAAGTCATCGACCTCTGCCCCTCCAAGTGCATGAGCTGGGACGGCAACAAGCTGTCCATCAAGACCGCCGACTGCGTGCGCTGCATGCACTGCATCAACACCATGCCTCGCGCTCTGCACATCGGTGACGAACGCGGCGCCAGCATCCTCGTGGGTGCTAAGGCCCCCGTGGTGGACGGCGCCCAGATGGGTTCGCTGCTGGTGCCCTTCATCTCCTGTGAAGCGCCGTATACCGAGATCAAGGAAGTCATCGAAAAGATCTGGGACTGGTGGATGGAAGAAGGCAAGAACCGCGAACGCGTGGGCGAGACCATGAAGCGTCTTTCCTTCCAGAAGCTGCTCGAAGTCACCGACACCGAGGCCGCTCCGTACCACGTCACGGCTCCCCGCTCCAACCCGTACATCTTCTTCAAGGAAGAGGAAGTGCCCGGCGGCTGGAACCGCGACCTGGCCGAATTCCGCAAACGCCATCAACGCTAGTGTAAGGGAGAAAGACCATGGCTTTTATTTCTTCCGGCTACAATCCGGCCAAGCCCATGGAAGGGCGCATCACCGATATCGGTCCCCGCAAGTACGATGAGTTCTTCCCGCCGGTCATCAAAAAGAATTTCGGCAAGTGGCTGTACCACGAGATCCTCGAGCCCGGCGTGCTGATGCACGTGGCCGAGGGCGGCGACAAGGTGTACACCGTCCGCGTGGGCGGCACCCGCACCATGTCCATCACCCACATCCGCGAGCTGTGCGACATCGCCGACAAGTACTGCGGCGGCTACCTGCGCTGGACCACCCGCAGCAACATCGAGTTCATGGTGGAAGACGAAGACACCATGAAGGCCCTGCGCGACGAGCTCAACAGCCGCAAGTTCGACGGCGGCTCCTTCAAGTTCCCCGTGGGCGGCACCGGTGCCGGTGTCAGCAACATGGTGCACACCCAGGGCTGGGTGCACTGCCACACCCCCGCCACCGACGCTTCCGGCCCCGTGAAATGCGTCATGGACGCCATGTTCGAGGACTTCAAGAACATGCGCCTGCCCGCGCCCGTGCGCATCTCCCTGGCCTGCTGCATCAACATGTGCGGCGCCGTGCACTGCTCCGACATCGGCCTGGTGGGCATCCACCGCAAACCGCCCATGATCGACCACGAATGGGCCGACCAGCTGTGCGAGATCCCGCTGGCCGTGGCCGCCTGTCCCACCGCTGCCGTCCGTCCCACCAAGGTGGAACACAACGGTCAGAAGGTGAACTCCATCGCCATCAAGCAGGACCGCTGCATGTACTGCGGCAACTGCTACACCATGTGCCCCGCCCTGCCCATCGCCGACCACGAAGGCGACGGCATCGCCATCATGGTGGGCGGCAAGGTCTCCAACCGCATCAGCATGCCCAAGTTCTCCAAGGTGGTCGTGGGCTACATCCCCAACGAGCCGCCGCGCTGGCCCACCCTGACCAAGACGGTGAAGCACATCGTCGAAGTCTATGCCGCCAACGCCAACAAGTACGAACGTCTGGGCGACTGGGCCGAACGCATCGGCTGGGAAAGCTTCTTCAAGCTGACCGGCCTGAAGTTCACCCACCACCTGATCGACGACTTCCGCGATCCGGCTTACTACACCTGGCGTCAGAGCACCCAGTTCAAGTTCTAAGCCGAGCTTGAAAATACCCCGGCGGCGCTTTCCGGCGCCGCCGGGTTCAGGAGAAAAAAAATGGCTGACGAAAAAGACGTTGTTGTCGAGTTCCTGAAGAGCAAGTCCTCCTCCAAGTCCAAGTTCTACTTCAAGGACTTCACGGACCTGTTCCCCGAAAAGGGCCCCCGCGAAGTGAAGAAGATCCTCACCAAGCTGGTGAATGAGGAAGTGCTGGAATTCTGGTCTTCCGGTTCCACCACCATGTACGGCCTCAAGGGGGCCGGAAAGCAGGCCCACACCGAGGGCGAAGATTAAGCGACTGCCGGGCGGTCGTGCCTCCCGCACCGGCAACAGTCCGTCCCCACGCAGTCGGGACCGCAACGGACGCAAATATCATACGGTATGCCGCCAAATACCGTTCAGGAGCATGTGCTCTGCCTTACCCCACAGAAATGCCGCGAGCCATCGCGGCATTTCCGTTTTCCGCACGGATGCAACGCCTGTCCGGCGAAGGCAAGGGGCCCTGCCCCGCGTATCGTCCCCGGCGGTCTGCGGCGACAGCGCCCCCGGTGTTTCCCGTCCCGCTTTCCGGCGGCGGCAGGGATGGGCAAGGGCCTGCGCCAGTCCCTCCGCCTCCTGCCTGCGCCCGGGCAGCGCTTTTGTACTTGCCGGTCACCGGGCTGAGCGGCCCCCGTACGCGCGCAGGGAGAACGTTCCCTGTACCGGGCTGAGCGGTCCCTCCTCCCCATGCCGCCCCTCCTGCGCCCGCATCACATCCCGCCGGCTTGAATCCTCCGCCCGCCCCGCCTACACTGCGGCCATATGCCGCGACCTGCCGCCCCTCACAGCTTTCCGTGCGGGCATCAGGCGGCCGCGAGCCCTTCGGGATCGCGCACTTCCTGCGCGCCCGTTACGGAGGTCTGTCATGGGCGTCAGCTTTTCCCTCAATGACGAAGAACGGCAATGGCTCTCCCGGCTGGCCCGGGAAAGCATCACCACGGCCCTTGAGGGCCGGGAGGACGTCCCGCCGCCCCTGCCGTCCGCGCTGGCCGGAGGGACGCTGGCCCAGTCCCTGGGCTCCTTCGTGACCCTGAACAAGGACGGCGACCTGCGGGGCTGCATCGGCAACATGGTGGGCCGGGAGCCGCTCTGGCAGAACGTCTGGCGCATGGCCCGTGCCGCCGCCTTCGAGGATCCCCGCTTCCCTGCCCTGGATGCGGAGGAATGGCCGCACTGCCGTCTGCACATCTCCGTGCTGGGCCCCCTGAGCCCCTGCCCCGACCCGGCGCGGGTCGTCATCGGCCGTCACGGCCTGCTGCTGCGCCTGGGCATGCGTCAGGGCGTCTTCCTGCCGCAGGTGCCCGTGGAACAGGGCTGGGATCTGGGGCAATATCTGGAACATCTCTGCCGCAAGGCCGGTCTGCCCGCAGGCAGCTGGAGTGATCCGCAGGCCCTGCTCTTCTGGTTCGAGAGCCTGGTCTTCGAGGCCTGAACCAAAGAGCCCTGAGGAGGAAGTATCCCTGTTGCCGCGCTGTCCGTGCCCCTCGCGGCAACAGGCGGAGGAGAAAATGGCCCGCTCACGCCAGCGCGAAGAGGGCCCACCCCTCGCGCGCTTTCTCCGGAGAAGTGTCTCCACAAAGGACCGGAGGGACTGCCCTCTTGATTTTCTTCACGCCGGGGGCGGCATCCTGCCGCCGTGTCCGACAGCGGATGCCCCACGCGCGCCTCTATTCGTTTCCCCGGGCTATCGGCCCCACAGACGAAACGCCGCCTGAAACATCCCAGCCGCCATACGGGACGGCTTGCAGCTCGCCGTCCGGAGCCCCGGACGAAAGTCCACAACAAAAGGGACGTTCCCTGTACGGGAGCGTCCCTTGTTCTTTTATCGGCTGTTTCCCGTCCCCTCGTTTCCAGCCTGCCGGAGCGACTGGGGAAAGATGGAAGCCGGAAGGGAAAGCCCCCTTTCTTGCGCCGGGCAAGGGGGCTCCTTCGAGGATCTTTCTTCTACGACGTGGGCGGCACGATGGGATCGCCGTACATCTTCCAGGTCAGCGGACGATAGATGGAGATCAGGGCCATGGCGAAGATGATGGCTACCTGGACCAGGCTGGCCCAGAGTTCTTCCGGCAGGATACAGGAGCGCACGAAGCGCAGGGGCCAGTCCAGCCCCATGGGCGTGAGCCACTCGATGCAGCGGTCACCCACGGGCAGCCAGAAGAAGGTGCCCCAAAAACCGGCGCAAAAACTGATGATCCACTTGAAGGTGACCCAGGCGAATTTGAAAAAGCCCAGCGAGGTGAAGATGGAATAGAACAGGCCGGTGAGCACACAGCCGATGAGCCCGGGCATGACCACCCAGGAATCCACGATATAGCGGCAGTATTCCACCAGCTTCACGGTCGCCGGATCGTCCATGCCCAGTTTGAGGAAACCGAGGGCCTGCATGGAAAAGGCGCCGCCCGCCCAGGCCAGGGCCGCCAGCAGGTGCAGGGCCTTCATGCCCTTGATGATATGGTTGTCACGTGCGCTCACGCCCTTGCCGCGCGAGCCGTAATTCCTGGCCCGTTCGCTGAACACCATGACATCCTCCCGCACGCCCCCTGCGGGGCCTGCTCTGCGACGCCCTTTCCCGGGGCAGCCGCTCTTTTGACGCTACCCAGCGGAGCCTGTTTTTTCAAGCCCCGCGGGATGGCTGCGAGGGACGCAGGCATCCCGCACGCTCCGGAGCCGTCCGTCCGCGTGCCATGCTCCCGGTCACAGGAAGCCCCATCTCTCCCTGCCGGGCCTTTGGGAAACGATCGGGCCGTATGGCAGGCCCCGGAAAGAAAAAGCCGCCCTGCGCCTCCATCAGGCACCGGGCGGCCTCCACGGCGCGGACAGCGCCCGGGAAACCCGTGGGACCAAGGCCCGTCCGCCTTCGTTACAATTCCAGCAAGGCCCGCCAGCGGGGCAGCTCGGGCTGCAATTCCAGATAGTCGTCCGGCAGGGCGGGCGGCGCGGCCTGGGCCAGGGCCCGCTTCACATCGTCCAGGCTGCCGGTACGCAGCAGGCCGGGGACGTCCTGCAAGGGGCACAGGTCGAAGCCGTCCGAGGGCAGCATGACCATGACGGGCAGCTTTTTGAGGGCCGCTTCCAAGACCACGGTGGTGGAAGCGGACGACCAGACCACGGTACCGGGCACCAGATGGGTGGCGATGGGGCCGTCGGCAAAACGCAGGCGTCCGGCCTGGGCCCCCAGCTCGTGACGCAGGTCGGCCTCCACGGAAAGATAGGGATGCGGCTTGACCACGATCTCCCAGCCGTCCAGCAGGCCCGCGTGCACGGCCCGGGCCAGCAGACGCACATGGTCGGCGGTCTCGTCGGCAAAAAAGCCGGTCACCACCAGCAGGCGGTGGTGCGTCTGCCCTTCCTGCGGCGGCACGGCGGACTTGCGGGCATCGACGAGATACATGTAGCGCAGGGCCTCCACCAGCTCCAGCCGCTCCTGCGGCACACCGGCGGCCTGCCACTGCCGCAGGGCCCCCTGCCCGTTGGCGCAGATGCGGTCGGGCTGGAAGGGCGCGCAGGCGCTGTCCGTGAAGGTGACCGGATCGTCGAAATAGCGGAAGTCCGTGGGCCGGATGGTGGAATGCTGCGCCCCGTACACGGGCCCGCCCGCGCCGGGAGTGGTGTGGGCGGCATGAGTCAGCATGCGTTCCCAGGGGCAGTTCTCCAGCGGGAAGGTGAACCAGCGCTGGGGCCCGGCGGCCCTCACGTAATTGTCGATGCCGCGCTGTTGCAGGCAGCGCTCCAGACAGCGCCAGCCCCGGAAGGTCTCGGCCCAGTCCTCGGCCATATAGGCCCAAAAGTTCAGGCGGGAGCCCTCGAAACGGCAGAGCTCGCGCATGGAGGCCTCCAGACGGCGGCTGGTCCAGGCCAGACGCAGATAGCGCTTCCAGGCGGCCCGCAGGTCGGCGGTCGTGAGGAATTCCTCCAGATAGTGGAAGCTCACGCCGTCCTGCCGTGCGGCCCGCAGACGGTCCCGCATCCTGATGCAGCCGGCCAAATCCATCTGCGGCGACGGGAAGCGGATGAACAGCCAGCGCACGGGCGTCCTGGCCGCCGCCGCGCACAGGGCGTCGTGCAGGCCCTCCCAGTAACGGGAGCGGAAGCGGCCCGCTGCCGCGGCTTCCATGTCCACATTGGGGAAATAGGTGGCGATGGTGCCCGTGGTCACATGCGCGGGCGGCAGGGTGGGCAGGGCCCCGCCCCTGGGCCGGAGGGGCAGGCGCACCCGGAACCACCAGTGGAGGAAGCGCCCGGCCGCGCGCAGCAGGGAGGGGCAAGCCTCATAGATGCGACGCAGCCGGCTGCGGTAGCGTCCGTCACGGCACTTGGGATCGTGATAGTCCGCGAACTGCCGCCCCGTGGCCTGGCAGAGCGCCAGCAGGGTCTCGCACAGCCGGTCGTCGCCGCCCACCAGACGCAGGGCCGTGAAG
>OJPN01002639.1_pt1 | contig 10226 bp, 9 predicted proteins | sample 1598511 | NCBI WGS metagenome assembly OJPN01 (sample SAMN03922485, study PRJEB24848) | human gut metagenome | isolation source: stool sample | host: Homo sapiens | place: Germany | collected 2011-05
CACATTGCACTACTCAACTTTTCCTAACTAATTTTGTTTAGAAATTATTCTCTGCCGAGTATGTAAATCCTTTGATTATTTGATATATCCATATTATCCTGCCTATATAAGCTAATGTTATCATTTTGTTATCGGTATTGATAACACTTGCTCAGTAGCTGTAGATAATAGCTATATGCTATGGCTTAAATTATAAGCGAGTTTTTTTTGTTTTTTTAATTCTATACCCACCAGTACAACAGATAGCATAAACGCTGAAAAATCAGCAACAGGCCCCGCTAGCAATACTCCCATAATTCCGAAACGAAGCGGGAGCAGCAGGGTAAGCGGAATCAAGAAAAAGGTCTGCCTTGTTAATGCCAACAGAGCACCTCTTAACGATTTTCCTATTGCGGTAAAAAAGCTGGAAGAAAGCAACTGCACACCATTTACCAACACCATGAAAAGATAGGTACGCATGAACAAAACAGCAAATTCAAAATACAGCTCGTCCCCATCTCCGAATAGCGAAATGATAGATTGCGGGAAAAATTGAAATGCGATGAAAGCAATTGTGGAAACAACAAGGTTCCATTTTACCGCAAGCAGGTAAGCCTCCCGTACACGATGGTATTGCCCTGCTCCATAGTTGAAGCCGATAATCGGCTGTGTTCCCTGCGAGATTCCTACAACAATCGCAAGGATTATGGCATTTGTTTTCATAACGATTCCGCAACCAGCTAAGGGAATATCTGTTCCATATTTTGATAATGCGCCGTAATAAGTCAACGAATTGTACTGAATGATTTGAATCACGGTAACTGCAATCTGGTTTGAGCTGCTGCTGATTCCCATGCTGCAAATTTTCATGCTTTCTTTGATGTCCAATAAAAACGACTCTTTTTCAAAATGGATTGTTTGGAAACGCCATAGATAACGGAGTGCGAGTATGAAGGAAAAAATTTGCCCAATAACTGTTGCCCAAGCTGCGCCGGCAATTCCCCAATCGCAAACAAAAATAAAAATGGGGTCAAGAATGGTATTGATAATAGCTCCCACAACCATGCAGACCATTGAATACTTTGGTTTTCCATCTGCTCGAATCAAATTGCTCATACCATTCGTTACAATGAGAAACGGCATTCCAATCAATGTTATGCTGGCATACTGCTTTGCATATGGAAATACATCTGTCGTTGCCCCAAATGCCTTTAGGAGCAAGGACAGAAAAGTTTCTCCAACCAGCAAATAAATAATTCCGAAAATTCCCATCAGAACAATACCATTTCCCGCTGCTTTGGCGGCAGCTTTCGGCTCTTTGCGTCCAAGACAGAGGGAAACACTGGAAGCACTGCCAATTCCGACCAGTAGTGCAATGGCAAGGCAGATGGTAGAAAACGGGTAGGCAACATTGGTTGCTGCATTTCCCAAATAACCGACCCCTTGACCAATAAAAATCTGATCCACAATATTGTAGATTGAGCCGACAAGAGACGCCACAATACTGGGAACAGCAAAATCTTTCAACAGTTTTGAAATTTTTTCATATCCTAGGGGATTCTCAGTCATTAAATTCATCCCCCTTTCTTTCTATACGGAGTTCCGCTGTAATATTTTCACCTGCCTGAATCAGCAAATCAATAAAGAGGTTTTTATCAGATTCCCTGAAGCCTTGCAATAAAAGAGCTTCTGTCTTTTCACATACCGTCTGTACCTCATCAATTACAGACAGCGCACGTTCCGTAGGATACAGCTTACATGTCCGCTTATCCTTATCATTGGGAGAACGTGTAATCATTCCCTGCTTTTCCAATGTCGCAACCGTCCGTACAATATTGCTTGGATGAACATAGAACATATTCAACAAAGAATCTTGTAAAATACCGGGCGAACGACAGATTTTGATTAAGAACATATATTGACTGCTGTTGATTCCATAGGGGGCAAGTTGCTTGTCCAAATAGATTTTGTAAAATCGGTCTGTTACTGAAAGCCATTTTAATAGTTGCATAAATATATACCTCCAATCAGAACGTATTATACATCAATATGCGTGCGCACGCAACTACTTTTAACATTATATCTGCCGCTTTGTCCTCCTAAACACAAATCAATTTCTGCCTGCTTTGATGGAAACAGGCTGCAAAACTCACCACCGAAGAAATCAGCAAAAGACAAACTAAAAACCGATTGACAAGAACGCAAAAAACGCCCTTAGCCATGAGTTACTACCCACAGCTAAGGGCGTTTCTAATATGGATTTATCACAGTCACACAAACCACTTTAAAATCATTCCTCGACCTGCAAACCACTTATCCGTAAGAATAATCGCACTTGCGTAACCGTTATCAATTTGTTATCAAAAGACCTTTTGTAATGCCGCAAACCCGCATAAACGCTGGATTTGCTAAGCATTTTTGTTTATTCGAATTCAATAGTTCCCGGTGGCTTACTGGTCAAATCATAGAATACTCTATTGACTCCCTTTACCTCATTTATAATTCTGCTCATCACTGTCTGAAGTACCTCAAATGGTATCTCGGCTGCTTCGGCTGTCATGAAGTCCACGGTGCGGACTGCACGGACTGCAACGGCATAATCATATGTTCTCTCATCACCCATGACACCTACTGAACGCATGTTGGTAAGGGCTGCAAAGTACTGGTTTGGCATCCATGATGGTTCCTCGCCGTGGGCCTCTTTGTACTCTTTTGCTGCCTTTTCCACTTCGCTTCTGTAAATCCAGTCTGCATCCTGGACAATGCGTACCTTTTCGGCTGTGACTTCGCCGATGATACGGATTCCAAGGCCCGGGCCTGGGAATGGCTGACGGAATACGAGATAGTCAGGTAATCCAAGCTCCAGTCCAACCTTGCGTACCTCGTCCTTGAAGAGGTTTCTGAGTGGCTCCACGATATCCTTGAAATCGACATGCTCCGGGAGACCTCCTACGTTGTGGTGTGATTTGATGACTGCAGATTCTCCGCCGAGTCCACTCTCCACTACGTCCGGATAGATGGTTCCCTGCGCAAGGAAGTCAACCTTTCCGATTTTCTTAGCTTCTTCCTCGAATACACGGATGAATTCCTCACCGATGATTTTACGCTTGCGCTCAGGCTCTGTGACGCCTGCAAGCTTACTGTAGTAGCGCTCCTGTGCGTTGACGCGGACAAAGTTGATGTCGAACGAACCGCCTTTGCCGAATACGCCCTCTACCTCATCGCCCTCGTTCTTACGGAGAAGTCCGTGGTCTACGAATACACAGGTGAGCTGCTTGCCGATTGCCTTGGCAAGGAGTGCTGCGAGTACTGATGAGTCTACTCCACCCGAAAGTGCAAGGAGCACTTTGCCGTCACCGACCTGCTCTCTGATTTCGTCGATTGTGTTTTTGACGAATGAATCCATCTTCCATGTGCCTGCACATCCACATACGCCACGGACGAAATTGTAAATCATCTGTGTTCCGTTCTTGGTGTGAAGTACCTCCGGATGGAACTGTACTGCATATAATTTCTTCTCAACATTCTGTGTTGCGGCTATTGGACAGTCTGCAGTGTGCGCAACTACCTCAAAGCCCGGTGCAGCCTCTGCAATTCTGTCGAAATGACTCATCCAGCATACTGATTCTGATGGCAGATCCTTGAACATCACGCCGTTTGCAGAATATGTGATTTCTGTCTTTCCATACTCTCCAACCTCAGGTGTGATTACCTTTCCGCCTAATTTATGCATCATAAGCTGTGCACCGTAGCAGATGCCAAGCACCGGTATTCCCAGCTCAAACAGCTCTTTCTGGTATGATGGAGAATTCTCTTCATAACAGCTGTTTGGACCTCCTGTAAGGATGATGCCCTTTGGATTCATTTCTTTGATTTTCTCAATGTCTATTTTGTATGAGTAAATCTCACAGTACACGTTGCACTCGCGGACACGGCGCGCAACAAGCTGATTGTACTGACCACCAAAGTCTATGACTATGACCTTTTCCTGATCCATGTTTTCCTCCTAATTATTTATTCGCCATGCTGCTGTTTTACAATCTTTGAAACGTCACGTAATTGCTGTTTACCACACTGTGGTGTAAACAATAACAAAAACATAACATATGTTATCTGCTGCCATCTCATCGATTGTGTAAAAGCAACATGTTTTTCTTATGTCATTATAGATTACGGAGTGCTTATCTGCAAGCGATTTTGTTAAATTTCTGTTTTGATTTTGTGTGCAATTACGTTATAATGAGTAATAAACACTTTTATAGGCTGGGAGGTTTCATCATGAGTTTTAAAATAATCACTATAAGCCGAGAGTTTGGCAGTGGCGGTCGCTTTATCGGCGAGCAGATTGCTCAAAAATGCGGCATTGAGTTTTACGATAAAAAAATAATTGAGCATGTGGCAAAGGAGCTCGGTATCTCTGAGCAGATTGTCGCAAACCAGGGCGAATATGCACCTGCCGGAAGTATTTTTTCATATGCATTTGTGGGGCGCGACATCACAGGAGTTTCTCTTTCCGACCAGATTTTCAATATTCAGCAGAAGCTCATCAAGGATATTGCGCAAAAAGAGCCATGCGTTATTGTGGGACGTTGCGCAGACTACATTCTTTCTGACAGGGATGATGTGCTGAATGTTTTTATAGAGGGAAATAAGCCTGAGAAGGCTGCAAGAATAAAAAAGCTCTACCAAAAAAGCGATGACGAGGTCAAAAAGCTGCTAAAGGATGTCGATAAGAAGCGCTCTGTAAATTACCGCTACTTCACCGATAAAGAGTGGGGCAGCAGGAAAAATTATGACCTGGTGCTAAACAGCTCTGTGCTTGGATACGATAAATGTATTGAGCTCATAACTGCTGCATACGCTTAACATACTTAATACACTTAATATATTTAATGAGCTTAATATGATCAGGCAACGCAACTTTTGCACCAATGCAATACGGAAAATTGATATTATTATTACTATTAAGAAACCGTTTTCTTATTTTATTACGAAAAACGTAAATAGAATTACAACCTGTGTGTAATATTAAAAATACTCCTGCATAAACTGTAACAACAGAATATGCAGGAGTATTTTTTGAAATCATATATTGAGACAAGGGCGGTCGAAATCGCCAACTACATAGTTGAAAACAACGCCACTGTGCGCCAGGCCGCAAAGCAGTTTGGCATCAGCAAATCCACTGTGCACAAGGATATCACGGATGCTGACAGGCTGCTTCGCATAGATCCGGAGCTTGCCGCAAAAGCGCGTCACATTCTCGATATCAACAAGTCAGAGCGCCATATCCGCGGCGGACTTGCCACAAGGGAGAAGTATCTGCATCTGCCCCATGTACATGCCGGCTGAGCGCATGAAGGCTTCTATCCCGGCATTAACAGGTGCGCCGCTTGACGTACAGCCAATTACCTCCGAATATTTTTATATTCCGTGTGTTTACGGTGTCACATGACTTGTGAGCACGCCGTACAGCCACTTGCCCTCATCACTTAAATCCTCATAGGTGAAGCCGCTTGTCTTATCGCAGGCAGTGGTTAGAAGCGCTGATTTTTCGTCCTTATTTGACAGATTCCAGCACACATAGCTGATGCCGTAGCTGTCGAGCAGGCTGATCCAGTTGTTTGCGGAATCTATGTCCACCTGACCATTTCCGTCGGCGCTACAGATGCCAAACTCCGATACAAATATCGGAAGTCCGGCGTCTGCCGCCGATTTTAGCTTGTTCTGCAGGTCCTCCTTGTGAGTTGCGGCATAAAAATGCAGTGTGTACATGATATTGTCATAGCCTGTGACAGGGTCCTTGACTGCCTCATCCACATTCTGGCTCCAGTTAGGTGTGCCTATCAGTATGACTGCATCCCTGTCGTAGCTTCTGATTGACGGAATGACCTCGCTGGCGTAAAACTTTACATCGCCCCAGGTCGCACCGTTGCACGGCTCATTACAAATCTCGTAAATCACATTGTTGTAAGAGGCATACTGCTGTGCCATTTTGGTAAAAAATGTCTTTGCCACATCGCTGTAACGGTTTGGATTGCCATCGTTTAGCACATGCCAGTCGATGATGACATACATGTCGTTGTTGAGTGCGTACTGCACGCCGTTTTGCACAAGTGTCTCAAGTTGCTGCCTGTCTCCGTCTGTGCAATAGCCGCCGCTTTCGTAGGTGTACATGGCAAGCCTCACCACATTTACTCCCCAGCTTTTCAGCGTGGCAAAGCAATCATTGGTCACATACTGTGGATACCACGCAAGACCGTGTGTGCTGACTCCGCGAAGCTGCACCTCGTTGTTATTTTGATCAACGAGCTTGCTGCCCTCCACATGCAGCTTACCGTTTACTGACGGACAGGCAAGAACTGAGCTCTCCTGTCCGTTTTCTGTGGTGAGCTGCTCTGTGTCGGCCTCATTCTGATTTTCCGTACTGCTTTGCGTGCTGTCCTCCGTATTATTTTCTGTAGAGTTCACCGACTCAGTGGTTTTATCACCGGTCTGTGATTCAGTCTCTTTGTTGCCCTTGTTACCGCATCCTGTAAAAATCCCAAGCACCAGCATTGCAGCCAATACCAATGCTATATATTTCTTCATATTGCTATACTGTTTGACTGATTACTGAATGGATGTAACCTTGTAGTCCTCAGCCTCTACAGTCTCCTTTAATTTCTCATCTGAGATGTCAGAGCTTAATGTCACTACTGCAGTTCCGCTCTCATGGCTTACTGCTGCCTCACTTACTGCATCAAGTGCCTCAAGTGCCTTCTTTACTCTTGCCTCACAGTGGCAGCACATCATTCCTTCGATATTCATTGTCTTTGTCATTGATTTTTCCTCACTTTCATTTGATTTATCTGCTTTGTCTTTTCTATCTGGTTTTGCTTTTCTGTCATGCTTAGGATCATACACCCTGCATAGATTCAGCCGCAGGGCATTGGTAACAACGCAGAAGCTCGACAGGCTCATCGCCGCCGCTCCAAACATTGGATTGAGCTTCCATTCTAATAAAGGATACCACAAACCGGCCGCAAGTGGAATACCTATTACATTATAGAAAAATGCCCAGAACAGATTTTCGTGTATATTTGTCAATGTAGCACGGCTTAACCGCACTGCTGCCGGTACATCTATCAGGCGGCTCTTCATCAGGACAACATCCGCTGCATCTATTGCCACATCACTTCCCGCGCCGATTGCAATTCCCATATCCGCACGTGTGAGCGCCGGTGCATCATTGATTCCGTCACCAACCATGGCTACCCTGCCCTGTTTTTTTAGCTTCCTTATGACAGCCTCCTTACCATCCGGAAGCACACCTGCGATGACTTCGTCCACTCCCGCCTGCTTTCCAATGGCATTGGCAGTCTGCTCGTTGTCACCGGTGAGCATAACAACTCTGATACCCATATTTTTAAGCTGTCTGACAGCTTCCGGACTGTCCTCCTTTATTGTATCTGCAACGGCTATGATACCGCAAAGCCTGTCATCTGCGGCAAAGAACAGAGGAGTTTTTCCTTCCTTTGAAAATTCGACAGCTTTCGCGCGCATATCATCTGACACTTTTACAAATTTGCTGACAAAAGCAAGATTTCCTGCTTTTATCATTTTGCCTGCAAGTATTGCAGTCAGACCATTTCCTACAACAGCGCTAAAATCCGTCACCTCTGCAACAGCGATTTCATCCGTTTTAGCGCGCTCCATAATGGCTTTTGCAAGCGGATGCTCGCTCTTGGCCTCGACTGATGCAGCTATTGCAAGAAGCGCTCCGGCATGATTGCCGGTTTCCTCAAAAAATGTCTCATCCGGCACGATATCCGTCACCTTCGGCTCACCGCTTGTTATGGTGCCTGTCTTATCAAGAGCCACAATCTGTGTGCGGCCTGTTGCCTCAAGGCTTGCCGCTGTCTTGAAGAGTATACCGCTCTTTGCGCCCTTGCCATTTCCTACCATTATCGCAACAGGAGTTGCCAGTCCAAGTGCACACGGACAGCTTATCACGAGCACCGAAATGCCTCTGGCAAGCGCAAAGCCCACGGTCTCACCGGCTATAAGCCATGCTATTATTGTAATGATTGCAATTGTAATAACCGCCGGCACAAATACTCCCGATACCCTGTCAGCAATTTTTGCAATAGGTGCCTTTGTCGCTGCGGCATCAGAAACCATCTGTATAATCTGTGAGAGTGTGGTGTCTTCGCCTACTCTGGTCGCGCGGCATTTTATAAAGCCTGACTGGTTCACTGTGGCAGCGCTTACTGCATCTTTCGGCTGCTTATCCACAGGGATGCTCTCTCCTGTGAGTGCCGATTCGTTGACAGCGGTTGTTCCATCTATTATTTCACCGTCCACAGGGATATTTTCACCCGGTCTGACCACGAAAATATCGCCCTTTTTCACTGCATCCACAGAAATTTCCTGCTCCACGCCATCCCTTACAACGGTTGCTGTCTTTGGGGCAAGCTGCATCAGGCTTTTTAAAGCGTCTGTTGTTTTGCCCTTTGAGTGCGCTTCAAGCATTTTTCCGACAGTAATCAGTGCCAAAATCATGGCTGCGGATTCAAAATAAAACTCATGCATATATGACATGACCGCATCCATATCGCCATTCACCTGCGCAGCTGTCATGGCAAAAAGTGCATACACGCTGTATCCAAACGATGCCGCAGAGCCAAGCGCAACAAGCGTATCCATGTTGGGAGCGCCGTGAATCAAGCCCTTAAAGCCACTGATAAAAAACTTCTGGTTTATGACCATTACCGCCACTGTAAGCAGAAGCTGCAAAAGCCCCATAGCCACATGGTTTCCATTGAAAAACTCAGGCAGCGGCCAGCCCCACATCATATGTCCCATGGAAAAATACATGAGAACAACTAAGAATATGAGCGATGCTATAAGCCTGTTGCGCAGCTTCGGTGTCTCTCTGTCTACAAGCGCATCCTGCGCTGCCTTTAGCTGCACTAAGCTGTTATTCGCTTTGTCATTTTCTGATTCTGTTGCTGTGCCTTTGGGACTCGCTCCATAGCCCGCCTGCTCTACTGCCTCCACTATCTGCGCATCTGTCGCGCTTCCCTCGACTCCCATCGAGTTGGTCAAAAGGCTGACAGAGCAGCTCGTCACACCATCAACCTTAGAGACCGCCTTTTCCACTCTGGCAGAGCATGCCGCACAGCTCATTCCTGCAACTGTATATTGCTTCATACTGTCTGTATTTCCTTCTTTCTACTATTAGAATCTAACTATTGAGAACCCTTTTTCTAAAGTCTCTCAATTCCCGTCACCTTGAAATCCAGTCTTTCGATGGCAAATGTGATTTCCTCATCGCTTAACTCTCTGGTAGCCTCAACATGTGCCACGCCATGCTTTAAATCCACATCTGCCGATACTCCGCTCATCTTCTGAAGCGAGCGTGTGACTGAGTTCTTGCAGTTCATGCAGTGCATTCCGTCTATGTGCACATCTGCTCTCGTGACTATCTCGCCTGTAAGCTGTACTGTGGCTTCCTCGTCCTCCTTCATGGCTCCACCGCCACAGCAGGCGCCCTCGCCCTTTGAATGCTTAATAGTCTCCTTTAAGCCCACAATCACCAGTGCGGCAATTATTGCTATTATTAATATTGTGATTATTGTACTCATTTTTATACCTGCCTTCTTACAGTGCTACTTCATAAGCTTCTGCAATGTATTCAAAAGCTCATCTATTGTCTCATCCTTGCCTGCTCTTATGTCATCTGCCACACACGTCTTTATATGATTCGCCAAAAGGACTTTATTGAAGCTGTTGAGTGCAGCGTTTGCGGCCGCCACCTGTGTGATGATGTCAGGGCAGTAACAATCCTCATCCAGCATACGCTTGATTCCACGGATCTGCCCCTCTATACGGCTAAGCCTGTTGATGAGATCCTTATATTCCTTCTCTGACCGCTCTTTTTTGCGGTTGCAGCAACAGCATTTGGTTTCTTTTTCTGCCATGGGTGCCTCCCTTCTTTCTTCATTCCACATTTGTTGTATATGTCTAACCATACCCCTTATGGGTATCTGTCTTCAAGAGCATTATATACCCCGGTGGGGTATATTGCAAGGACAGATTTCCTTATTGAGAAATTTTCAAATTATCTTCTGCTCCTCCCTCATGTTCTACAATAACCCGGTCTGTGATATTCTCCTTATTTTCTCCATCAAGAATATAATACTCCCCACTATACCTGTCTCTTATACACATCTGACGCTGCCGACGAAGGCTTAGGTGTAGAT
>OJPN01002647.1_pt1 | contig 10194 bp, 9 predicted proteins | sample 1598511 | NCBI WGS metagenome assembly OJPN01 (sample SAMN03922485, study PRJEB24848) | human gut metagenome | isolation source: stool sample | host: Homo sapiens | place: Germany | collected 2011-05
GGTCGGTGGACAGGGTGGTCTTGCCGGTGCCGGACAGGCCGAAGAACAGGGCGGTATTTTCGCCGTTCATGTCGGTGTTGGCGGAGCAGTGCATGGAGGCCATGCCGTTGAGGGGCAGGTAGTAGTTCATCATGGAGAACATACCCTTCTTCATCTCGCCGCCGTACCAGGTATTCAGGATGACCTGCTCCCGCTCGGTGAGGTTGAAGATGGCGGCAGTCTCAGAGTTCAGGCCCAGCTCCTTGTAGTTCTCCACCTTCGCCTTGGCGGCATTGTAGGAGATGAAATCGGGCTCGAAGTTCTCCAGCTCCTCAGCGGAGGGAGCGATGAACATATTTTTAACAAAGTGGGCCTGCCATGCCACCTCCATGATGAAGCGGATGGCCATGCGGCTGTCGTGGTTGGTGCCGCAGAACACGTCCATGACGTACAGCTTCTTGTTGGACAGCTGCTCGACAGCCAGACGCTTGCACTCGTCCCAGGCCGCCTTGGAGGCGGGCTTGTTGTCGTTTTTGAACTCGTCAGAGGTCCACCACACGGTATCCTTGGAGACGTCGTCCATCACGATGAACTTGTCCTTAGGGGAACGGCCGGTGTAGATACCGGTCATCACGTTGACGGCGTCCAGCTCAGTCAGCTGACCCACGTCATAGCCTTCCAGTCCGGGCTTCATCTCTTCCTCAAACAGAGTCTCATAGGAGGGGTTATGGAGGATTTCAGTGGTGCCGGTGATACCGTACTTGCTCAAATCGATGGTTGCCATTTTAATGACCTCTTTTCTAATGATCTTCCTGCCGGGCAGGCGGCGACCCACGGGGCGGAGAGAGCTCAAAGCATACATAATAATACACGGAAGCGGGAATAAAGTCAATCATATTGTGGCCCTGGTTATTTCGTTATGGCAGGTATTACAGTTTGGCTATGGGGTGGCGGGCGGCTCCGGCATTACTCAGAGGTGGAGGCGGCCTCCTCCCGGCGGAGGGCCCTGGACAGGGCGGCGAATTCGGAGATGGACAGCCGCTCACCGCGGACGGCGGCGGGCAGGCCGCAGGCCTCGATGGCCCGGGCCACGGCCTGCTTGCCGCAGGAGCCGCCCAGAGAGGCGCTGAGGGTGTTGGCCAGGGTTTTGCGGCGCTGGGCGAAGGCGGCCCGGACCACCCGGAAGAAGTGGGCCTCGTCATCCACCTCGGCGGGCGGAGCCTTGGGGACCATGCGCAGCACGGAGGAGGTCACCTTGGGGGCGGGGAGGAAGCAGTCGGGCGGGACGTCAAAGAGCAGTTCCGTGTGGGCGTGGTACTGGCAGAACACGGAGAAGGCCCCGTAGTCCGGCGAGCCGGGGGGGGCGCAGATCCGGCGGGCTACCTCCCGCTGGATCATCACGGTGATGGCGGAGAAGCATTTGGCCTCCAACAGGGCGGTGATGGCGGGGGAGGTGATGTTATAGGGTAGGTTGGCGCAGGCCAGAGGAGTCAGCCCCTGGAATTTTTCCCGCACCAGGGCGGGAATATCCGTTTTCAAAATATCGCCGGGGCAGATCTCGGCGTTGGGGCGGTCGGCCAGGGTCTCGGCCAGGATGGGGAACAGGGAGCGGTCCAGTTCCACCGAGACCACCCGCTCTGCCCGCAGGGAGAGCTCCCGGGTGAGGGGGCCGATGCCGGGGCCCACCTCCAGCACCCCGCAGCCGGGGGCGGCGCCGGAGGCCTCGGCAATGTCCCGGGGCACCCAGCCCTCAATGAGAAAATTTTGTCCCATGGATTTGGAGAATCGGAAGCCGTGCCGGGCCAGCAGGGCCTTGATGTCGTTGATGTTGCAGAGATCCATTCTGTATCCTCATTTCTCAGGGGCGGGCCGCCCTCGGCCCACCCGTGTGGAAGTATCTCCAATATAGAAGAAAAGGGGCCGTTCGTCAAGAGCGGCCTTGCCAATTTTTTCAGCGCCTGATACAATAAAAATGAAAGCGAGGTGCGCGCTATGAAAAAGCGATGGTGTTCCATTCTGACCGCGCTGCTGCTCCTGCTGCCTCTGGCGGCGATGCCGGCCAGTGCGGACGCGGGGCCCAAGCCGTCGGTGGTGGTGGAGTTGACCGGTCTGGAGGGACGGACCTGCTGGGGGACGCTGCTGTCCCAGCAGGAGGGCACCGGGCCGTACGGCCGCTTTTCGGAGGGGGAGACGGTGGAGGGTCCAGAGAAGGACCGGGCCCTGCGCGCCATGCGGCCCCTGGACCAGATGGATCCAGAGGGCTTTTACCTGCTGGACTTCGCGGAGGACTGCTCCGACGGGGAACTCAGCTGGACCTACTACCCGCCCCACACCTATCAGATCGCCCTCTGGTTTCCAGAGGAGGACGCCCTGGCGGTGAGCGCGGTCTATCACCGGTACGCCTTCGACAGCTGCTACCGGCTGGACCTGTCCGGCTTGGAGTTGACGCCCGGGGGGATCGTGGAGCTGGAGGCGGCGCGCCTCCAGCGGGATTACCCATACGGGGCCTCTCTGCTGGCCCTGGCGGGGCGGGTGGCCCTCACCCTGGGGGCGGAGCTGCTGCTGGCGTTGGCCTTCGGCCTGCGCACCAGACGGGCGCTGAGGTGGGTGGCCGGGGTGAATCTGGCTACCCAGCTGGGTCTGAACCTGGCGTTGGAGGTATTTACCTACTGCAACGGGGCTCTGGCGGGGGTGATGGCGATTCTGGCGCTTCCGGTCTATCTGGCAGCGGAGGTGGCGGTGACCCTGGTGGAGCTGCGGATCTACCGGCGGAAGCTGACGGGTGAGCGGGGTCTGTCCGGCCGGCGGATCACGGCGTATACCTGGACCGCCAACCTGTGTTCCTTCCTGGCCGGGGTGCTGCTGTCCTTCCAGCTGCCCACCCTGTTTTAAGCGATGCCGTGGGCCTGTCCGGCAGCGATCCGCTGGCACACCTGCCAGATGTATTGGACATCAAGAGAAGCTCCGCTCCGAAATGATGGGGAGCGGGGCTTCTCTGTGTTGAAACGATTCTTTGTGATCGTTGTGGCGTCACACCTTCTTCATGCGCTGTACCGGCTTTCTCGTTTTTCTGCGTCATCTCATAGGAATACGGCAACAGCCGGTCATGTTTCATGGCAGCGTTTTTATTTTTTCAGTCTCCATGATAAATTCACAATTCCATGATACACTTGGAACGGGTGATGTATAGATGAAACACATTCTGATCGTCGAGGACGAACTGGATATACAGGAGCTGCTGCGGACCTATCTGGAGGATGCAGGCTATGGAACTGCCGTGGCCGGGGACGGTGTGGCAGCCCTTTCCCTGTTTCATGCCCAGCCCTTTGACTTGGTTCTGCTGGACCTGATGCTGCCTAAGATCAATGGATTTGGCGTCTGTGAGCTGATCCGCCAGCAGTCTCAGGTCCCGGTCATCATGCTGACTGCGCTGGACGGTGAGGAACAGCAGCTCAAGGGCTTCGGCATGGATATTGATGACTATGTGACCAAGCCGTTCTCCATGCCGGTGCTGCTGGAAAAGATCCGCGTCATTCTCCGCCGCAGAGGAAACGCGGATGAGGAGAGCCGTCTCCGATACCGTGACCTGTCCCTTGATTTGGACGCCCGGGAGGCGCTGTTGGAGGACCGCCCCTTGGACTTGACCGCCCGGGAATTCGAACTGCTCCACACATTTCTGGCCGCACCGGGACGGGTGTTCACCCGGGAGATGCTGCTTGCCAAGCTGTGGGGCTATGACTTTTACGGGGATGAGCGGGTGGTGGACAGCCACATCAAAAATCTCCGGCATAAGCTGGGACGGGGCTATATCGAAACAGTCAGGGGGGTGGGCTACCGTGCCGCGAAAGAAGGTCTCTGAGCGTCTGACGGTTCGCGTGTTCCTGATCACCGCCAGTCTTTTGCTCTTTGCCGGGGCCATCACGTTTGGCTTCATTGCATGGGCCGCCCCCAGCACCTACACCGCTGTGATGAACGACGATCTTGCCGCTCAGATGGATGTATTGGTCGAACAGTTGGCAGACACCGCACCGGAGGACTGCGGGAAGCTGCTGGACGAGTTTACCCTCTCCTCCGGCGCCACCGCCACACTGACGGGACCGGATGGCCGCCTGGTGGACACCGGGGCACAGATCGCGCTTCAGGCTGTGTATGAAAGCGGGGATATGATCGTTACGACCGCCGAGAGGGATACTGCGGTCAGCTTTGGGACAACAGATTCAGAGTCAGGGGATCATGTGTCCGTCACCATGTCGGAGCAGTCAACCATCGCCGCGGAGGTGCGCTTTTCCGGGCGGGAGGAGAGCTATACGCTCTATGTCACCCCACGGCTCAAAGCGGAGAATGTGGCGGTGCGGGCGCTGATACAGATGGCCCCATGGCTTCTGTTGGTGCTGCTGGCCTTTTCTCTGTTGTGCGCCTTTTTTTACTCCAGGTACTTCACCCGGCCCATTGTGCGGATGAGCGACATTGCCGGTAAAATGGCAGAACTGGACTTTCACTGGGAGTGCGGTGAAACGCGCCGGGACGAGATCGGGCAGCTGGGCCGCAGCCTGGATGCAATGGCAGAAAAACTCTCCACTGCCCTGACAGAGTTGGAGAGCGCCAACCAGGCGCTCCGGGGCGAGGTGGAGCGGGAGCGGGAATTGGACCGGCAGCGGATGGCCTTTTTCAATGCAGCCTCCCATGAGTTAAAGACCCCGGTCACCATCCTGAAGGGACAGCTGACCGGAATGCTGGAGGGCGTAGGAGTTTATCAGAACCGGGACAAGTATCTGCTTCGCTCTCTTCAGGTGACGGGGCGCATGGAGAACCTGGTTCAGGAGATGTTGACCATCTCCCGGATGGAGGCCGGAGCCGCAGCGATGAAACAGGAGCCGGTGGAGCTTTCCGCCTTGCTTGAGGAGCAGTTGAAGCTGGACGCCGGGCTTTTGGAGCAGCGGAGCCAGCATCTGGACAAGAAATTGACGCCGGGGATCACCACAATCGGGGATGCAGTTCTGCTGGGAAAGGTGCTGGGGAACCTGATCTCCAACGCCTCCCTCTATTCTCCGGATGGGGCCGGGATCCGTATCTGGTGCGGCTGGCAGGACGGGCGTCCAGCTGTGACGGTGGAAAACACAGAAGCGCATATCGGGGAGGACGCCCTGCCCCATCTGTATGAGGCGTTCTACCGGGAGGAGTGCTCCCGGAACCGCGCCTCCGGCGGCAGCGGCCTTGGCCTCTATCTGGTAAAGATGATATTGGACCGCCATAGGGCTACGTGTACCATTGAGAATACAGCGGATGGAGTCCGAGCGACGGTGTGCTTTCCCTCTATTTTCGATTGAACCGATGCCCAGACTGCGGTCAGGAACGGGTCCGATACAGAATGATCCTATTCTGTATCGGACCCGTTTTATCACCAGCCGTTTGACCGCTGTTCTCCATATAAACCACACGCGCTCTCCACACATTCTCCATATTGCCCTGGTATCCTTGGCCCATCCCATGCAGAAAGGAACAAGGCATTATGGAAATCCGTATCGAACATCTCAGTATGACCTATCCCAGCGGGAAGCAGGCATTAAAGGACCTGGATCTGGAACTCAAGGCTCCGAGCCTCATTGGACTTCTGGGCCCCAACGGGGCCGGTAAGTCCACATTGATGAAGCTGCTGGTGGCGGCCCTCCTGCCCACCAGAGGGGAAATTCTGGTGGATGGACAGCCCCTTGACAGAACGGAACGTCTGCTGAAAGCCCGGTTGGGGTATCTGCCCCAGGATTTCGGTCTGTTTGACGAGTTGGCCGTCACGCAATTTCTGGACTATATGGCGGCACTGAAAGGGATCGGAGATCCCAAAGCGGCCATTCAGAAAGCGATCCGAGCAGTCAATCTGGAGGAAAAGGCCCGGGCCAAAATCCGCACGCTCTCCGGCGGACAGCGCCAGCGGGTGGGCATTGCCCAGGCGATTTTGGGGGACCCGCCCTTCCTGATTTTTGATGAGCCCACCGTAGGGCTTGACCCGGAGGAGCGGATCCACTTCCGAAATCTGTTCTCCCACGCGGCCCAGGACCGTCTGGTCCTGCTCTCCACCCACATCATCGAGGATGTGCAGTCCGTGTGCGATCAGCTTGTGGTGATCGACCGCGGGCAGATCCTCTTTACCGGCACCCCGGAACAGCTGATCCGGTCCGCATCCGGCCATGTGGGGGTATTCTATGAGCGGGAGGCCAATCAGGAGGATGGGCTCCACATCACCGCCCGGGTGAACACCGCACAGGGCGTTCGCTGCCGGGCGGTGGCAGATCAGCTCCCCGCCTTTGTTCAGCCGGAGGAGCCAACGCTGGAGGACGCCTACCTCTATCTGATCTCCCGGGAGGCAGTACAATGAAGACGCTTCGGTTGTTCCCCCTGGAGCTGGGACGTCTGCTCCGCAGCCGGTTGACCTGGCTGGTCATGCTGCTCACCGTCCTTGGCCCTGTGGTGGGGCTGTACCTCTATCAGCCGGCTGTTTCCACCATGAACTCCCTGTATCTGGCCAACCCCGCGATTGCCGGGGGCATTGCAGGCGGGATCCTGTTTGGCCTGCTTGCCATCCTTGAACTGGACCGGGCCTGCCGCAGCAGGGTGGACGTTCTCGTGGACGCGGTAGTGTCCCCTTTGACCGCAGCCCTGACGCGGCTGTCGGCTCTGTTGACCACTGCGGTTTTGACCACGACCCTTACGATGCTGGTGTGGCTCCCCATCAGCGCGGGGCGGATCGGTGCGGTGTTTGATATGGTGGATTATGTGCTGGCCTACTTGCTCTTCATGGGCCTTGCCCTGCCGCTGGGCGTTCTGGCGGCGGCGTCTGCCTACCAGTTCACCCACCGGGCGGACCTGTCCCTTGTGGTATTTGCCGCATTTTGCGGGCTGAGCCTGACTGTGTGGGCGGAGAACTGGCAGCTGTGCTGGCTCAACCCCTGCGTGTGGGCGTTGTCCGATGATTTTTCCAACTTTCGGATCTACCGGTCCGTGGCCTACATGCGCCTGACCTGGCTGGCGGGTCTGGCCGGAGTTTGGACGCTGTCGTATCTCTGCATCCGTCAGTACGGGAAGGGGGCATTGGGCTCGTTAGTCCGGAGCATCCGGCGGGCTTACCGTCCGGTGATCGCCGTGACATTGCTGGCCTGTTCCGGCACTGCCTATGCGGCCCAGCCCATGGTGGACAACAGCAATCCAGATCAGACGGCGATGACCTTTTTTGAGATCCCCTACCTGGACGGCGTGATCTGTACCGGCCGCTCGGCGCAGGTATTTCCCGATGTATCTGCCGGAACGGTGCGCGGCAAGGCGAGCTATTCCTTTGAAAACAGCTCCGGTCAGGAACAAAAGGTTGCATTGGGCGTTACTCCCGGCTACACGATTTCCAATGTGCGGGCCAACGGCGAGACCGCTCCTTTTTCGGTGGGGGATTACCAGGAATTCAATGAGGCGCTGCTGGAAGTTACGCTTCCCGCCGAGGCTCAGATCGAATTGACCATGGAATACGGCGGGTTCCCGCGCGAGGACCAAAACCTTTCGGATAGCCAAGGAAGCACAGAGATCAGTGGGACGTATCTACAGCTGGAAAATGCGGCGCTCTCCCCACGGCTGCTGAATGTACTGCCCGATGAGAACTACTATCCCACAGAGATGGAAATTACACTTCCGAATGCCATGACGGCGATCCCTTTTGGCTCCAGCCGGGCAGAGGTCGTTGCAGAGCATGAGGATGGCACCAAAACCTGGCGCTGGGAAGATATCGGCACCGGCGGCATCCTCTATGCCGGAGATTACGTCCGGGAGGATATTCAGGCCGGGGGGATGACCATCGAGCTTTACTATGGCCGCAAGCATCAGGACATTATGACTCAGGCCAATGCGACCGATGCGGTGCGGGCTGTGGTGGAGTATTGCGCCGCACACTATGGAACGCTGTCCTTCGGCAGCGGCGAAACGCTGAAGCTGATCCAAAGCCGCATCGCCGGGGGCGGATATGCTGCCGGCGGCGCCAGCCTGTTGGATGAATCGGACTTTACCGCCGCCAATCTGAACCGTGCGGAAAAGGGCAGCGGTGACAGTGAGGTGATGATTCACGAACTGGTCCATCAGTGGTGGGGATTGGGCAATATGTTTGATATTCCTGAGCCGGACAGCCCCTGGTCTGCAGAGGGCCTGACCGTCTACACCACATACCGTATCGTCAAGGAACTGTATGGGGAGGAGTATGCCCGGACCCATTACATTGACCAGTGGCAGCAGGAGGTGGATGACTATTATCTGAATTTCTATGTGCGCCATCCGGAATATCTGGAGATGCTGCCGGAAGCAGAACGTCTGCGCATTTCCAACAGCTTGTCCGGGATGCGGCAGTACAGCGAGATGCCGCTGAAGCTTCTGAAGGCGGAGCAGCTTGTAGGCGGTGAGGACGCCATGGACCAGATCCTCTACGATCTGTTCAACCGAGAGATCGACCCCATGTACCCTTATCTCACCTATGATGAATTTTTGAGCGCCTGTGGGCTGACGGAGGAGGATTTGAACCTTGGGTAAGATCTATCGCTATGAGTGCAGGCGGCTGCTGTGGAATCAGTTCTTTGTGGGGCTGATCGCCGTGCTGCTTTGTTACGGCGCCCTGGTACTGAGGGATGTGACCATTCTGGGGGTGTCCCACACGGCGCCGTTTTCCCCCTGGAGCTTTGGGGATTACCTCTCCCGGATGCTGCCGCTTTTGTGGATCGGCGCGCTGTTTTTTCTGACCTTCTTTACCTCCCCCAAGGCCCGGCGGGCGGCGGCGCTCACAGACGCCGCGCCCATGCTGCCTGCCCGCTATACCCTGGCCCGGTGCGCCGCCGCGTTCACGGGGACGGTCATGCTGGCGCTGCTCTGTATCGTGGAAGCAGCTGTGTTTTATGGGCGGATGTTCGGCTGGCACGACTGGGGGAGCTTGGCCTTTCCCGCGCTGGTGACCCTCCTGCCTCCTCTGGTGTTCGCCCTGGGCAGCGGATGGCTGCTTGGGCGGCTGAAACCCTGGCTGCTGTATGTCTGGATGGCAGCCCCCGTTCTTCTGGCAGTCCTGCCCTTGCCAGAGGTTTTGGGACTGTGGGATGGGAGCTTCTTCACGGCCTATCCGCTCACGCTGGAGGGCCTTGACCCGGCATTTACGCTGCCGGGACCTATGGTCATGGCTCAGCTGCTCCTGTTGGCGGCTGGTGCAGTGCTGCTGGCGTTGGGGGAAAGAAGCGGAGCAGCAAAACAAAAAAGCAGTTGGTAAAGTTTAATATATGCTCACTATGTCGATAGATAAAGATTACTATGTTTACAACTACGGGTCAAGGTCAGTGAGGTGGACGGGGAAGTCTGATATCCGAAAGAACAAGGACGCCGCCCGGCTGCACGAGATGCTCTGTTCCTGGCAACAGGCCGCCGCCAAGTTGGAGGCCGGTGAGATTTTCCAGGAGGAGTATGACCGCTGGCGTTACCAATACCCGGAATTTGACAAGGCCCAGACCTATGTGAAGGTACCTCCCCAGGACCTCGTTTGATATCCTCATTTGTAGGCCATAGAAGAGGTCGTTTGTTGCACAGGGTAACCATAAAAAGAAAAAGAGAGCGAACTGACGAATCAAAATCAGTTGGCTCTCTTTTTATGAATCGTGAAAAACGTTGCCAAATCATGGCCACAAAGAGCCTTAACTCCTCGAAAACCCAGTTATATCGGGCTTTTCCGGGTCTCTGAAATTATTCCCACTCGGCAAATTCAGATATATGGGAGTGTATTTGAGGTGATTTCACGGGCAAAACATTCGCAAATATGTTAATGTTTTGCTTGCTTATTTGGGGCTTGCCCGCCTTGACTGCCCAAAAGCAAGACCGGGCGGGGCGGTCAATGGCGGCGCACAAAGTGCGCCGTTCATCTCGACCATTGACGGCCCGGGCTGGCTTTGCTAATTACTGGCGTGCATTTTGTTCACGCTTTAATCGCACTTTTGCTTCTTCAACGCTTTCGCCCTCTTTCGTCAAATAGCGATCAACAAAAGCGTCCTCGATTTTGGTATAGCCGCCGACAACCGTATCTTCAATTTTTTTATAGGTGTCAACAACCTTCTCTGCTATTTTCTCGTTTGCTTCCACAAGTTTTGACTTTGCCATGTTTCATGTTCCTTGTATTATAGAGTAGTAGTTATTAGAGCCCCTCTCCAAGGGCTGTGCTAC
>OJPN01002654.1_pt1 | contig 10161 bp, 10 predicted proteins | sample 1598511 | NCBI WGS metagenome assembly OJPN01 (sample SAMN03922485, study PRJEB24848) | human gut metagenome | isolation source: stool sample | host: Homo sapiens | place: Germany | collected 2011-05
CGTCTCGTGGGCTCGGAGATGTGTATAAGAGACAGACGTAAGGATCACCCCCGCGTATGCGGGGAAAAGAGGTTCAGGGTCTCCTCCAAGATCTTGTAGGCGGGATCACCCCCGCGTGTGCGAGGAAAAGGTCACAGGGATTCGCAGTCAGACTATCAACGAGGGATCACCCCCGCGTGTGCGGGGAAAAGATAAGCCAGACGAGAAGAAATTTACCTTTGGGAGGATCACCCCCGCGTGTGCGGGGAAAAGCTCGCGGCGCGTCGCTGCTCTGCCAGCATCTTAGGATCACCCCCGCGTGTGCGGGGAAAAGAAAGCCGCCGCCAGATCGGCATAAAAATTGGGGGGATCACCCCTGCGTATGCGGGGAAAAGGGTTGCTGTACGTTCTGATCTCGGAACCATTCGGGATCACCCCCGCGTATGCGGGGAAAAGCCCCAATGGGCCCCAATAACCCTCTTGATGTTAGGATCACCCCCGCGTATGCGGGGAAAAGGACAAGGCCAAGGAGATGGGTGCGACCACCAAGGGATCACCCCCGCGTGTGCGGGGAAAAGCTCTTTGAGATGGGCGGCAATCCAGACGCATGGGGATCACCCCCGCGTATGCGGGGAAAAGATGTTCGGCAAGAACTCCAACATTCAGGACGTGGGATCACCCCCGCGTATGCGGGGAAAAGCGCAGGCCGAGCAGCCACTCCCACACGTTGCCGGGATCACCCCCGCGCGTGCGGGGAAAAGTGTCCGCCGGGAAAATTCTTCTTCATGACGGTGGGATCACCCCCGCGTGTGCGGGGAAAAGTTCCATCCAGCATCTGACCGCAAGCTTGGGCGAGTTCGAGGTACAAAAAGGTCATCCGGTCCCGCACCTGCGGCAGCGCCTGCAGGTCTGGCCGGATCATGCCCGGCATCTCCGCCATGGTCTTATCCTCCACGCATCACGGTCAGCAGGCCAAGGCCGTAGGCTTTGCCCCGGCCCATGCCCTGACACAGCAGGTTCCGGAACGCCTCGGGGTCCGTCACCTGCAAAACGCCCTCATACGTCACCGCCAGCAGCGACACCGGGCGGGTGCCGCACTTGGCAAAGTGGTGCCACTGCACCCGGGTCACGGTAAAGGAATCCTCCGTCAGGGCAAAGCCGTGCTTTGCGGCGCGATCCAATAGCCACTGCTTCTGGTACTGTGTCGTGCAGTGTGCGGCCACGGTTCCCCGCGCTGCGGGTTTTTGGGCGTCTTTGCAGCTTTTGGTGGGGTTGGCCGCCAACCGAAACTGCCAGCGGCTGCCCGGTGTGATCCGCGCCAGCAGCGGGTCATAATTCCGGGACTCTGGTGTCGCTCCGGTACCAAACTGCTCCACAACGCCGGAGAGGTCCGGCATCTCCTCGCTGAGGAGGAGCAGATACAGCTTTTCGCCCAGCCGGTCCAGCCGCCACAACCGACGGCGGCGCTCCCCGGAAAAGGCACTTTCCACCGCGCCATGGAATTTCTGTGGTGCCGCCAGCGCCGTCATGGTGCTGCGGCGGATGGGGTCAAGCTCTACACGGGATAAATACATCTGCACTTCACCTCACAATTCACAGAATGGGTCATGGGCGGTCGGCTCCGGGGCCCCTGCGGGCTGCCGGAGGGAGATCTCCCGGGCCGAGCGGTAACCGTACTGCCGGTGCCGCGGGTCGTAGGAGAGAGGCACATCCCGCTGCGGGACAGCCCCCGGCTCCTGCGGTGCGGCATCCGCCACGATGCGGGTCGGCTTGGGCCCGCCGGGGCAGAGCGCGGGCTCTGCCTGCAAGGCCTCCACAAGGCCCTGCTCCCGCAGGCCCAGGCAGAGCGGCAGGGTGGGCGGGCAGGCACGGCGGCCCAGGTACAGCGGAAACACCGGATGGGTCAGCGCCTCTGCCAGTTCCTGCAGCAAAGCGGTGTCTTCACTTTCCAGGCCCACCAGAAAAACAGCATCTTCGAGGTAATGGCGGTAGGTGACATAGGAGCGGTCTTTCTCCTCGTTGCGGGCCATGTGGAAATCCACCAACAGCTGGCCCTCCCGCTCCACCCGGACGCCAAAGCGCAGCTGCGCCAGCAGGGTCAATGGCTCGGTCTCATCCCGCCGCAGGCCCAGCGCCGCGGCCAGCAGACCGATGACGCCGCTCTTGGTAGGCTCCCGGGCCGTTTTCCGGGTCTCGAATTTGGAATCCGCGCCCCACGCCTGCAAAGGCGCTGCCAACCGAAGCAACAGTGTTGCCATCATTCCACCTCGTTTCCGGTCAGGTTCTCCTTAACAGCTTCTTCCAGTGCATCCAGCATAGTGTTCAGCGGCTGGGCCGGGGCCAGTGCTTCCAGCCCGGTGCCCACGGTAAAGCTCTTTGCAGGGGCCTCCGCAAAGCTCTGATACAGCTGCTGTGCATAGGCCTGCAACGCGCTCTTGGAGGGCTCTGCGTAGCCCTCCAAGCTCTTCCGCACCGCCCGCTCAAAGGCACCACAGAGGTTCACGGGCTGGTCCTCCCGGATGGTCACATAGACGGCATCCGGCAGAGTGCGGTTGGCAAAGGTGTTCTGCTTGCCCGTGGGCATGGAGCGGATGAACGCTTCCCCAAAGCTCCGCACCACTTCGGCTGTTTTTTTCGCGCCCAGATGGCGTTCAAGCTCCATCACATTGACGGTTGCATAGCGGTACAGGGTTGCAGAGTTGTACTCCACGGTGCCCAGATGGCCTGCGCCCGCGTTGTCCTCTGCCTGACAGTCATCCACGGCGGTAAAGTAGTCGTATTCGTTTTGCACTGCATGGGTAGAAATGCTGTGGGCCACCTGTGCAGCGGCATCAAAGTTCAGAGAGGGGTCATCCGCCACCATCCGGCCAAACAAGGCAATGTCTACCGACGGGTTCTTTCTCAGCGCCTTTTGCAGAGCTTCTTTGTATGCTTTCTTGTCTTCAATATCATCGGCCACCGCCAATGTTGCCAGCGCCTTGATCTGTGCCTGGCTGATGAAGAACAGGGCCTTGGTGCCTTTCTCATCGTTCTTGATGCCTGCATTGTCCAGCGTCTTCTTGGCCAGCTTGGCAGCATCTTTTTCCGGGGCAAGGGCGGCGATCTCCTTTTCCACCAGCTCCGTCACCTTTTTGGTGCGCTTGCCCACATCCTCTTCGTCCAGCAGGCTTTCCTCTACAAAGGCCTGCCGCATGGCGTGCTTCCACGCCTGAGAGGAGACCCGGGCGCGGGTCACGCCGCCGTAAATGGCCGTTTTGGGGCTGCCCGTATCGTCCCGGTTGATGCAGCTGGGCGGCACAGTCTGCAGCACATGGAAGTCAACATACAAACGCTCTTTCATAAGTCAGTTCTCCTTTTCCTGCGTCTCGGACGATTCGTTCTTCTCGTAGCGGTAGAGGTCCTGCCCCCACCGCAGGCGGATGTTGGCGGGCAGCTGTGCCAGCTGCGGGGCATCGCATTGCAGCCCGTACAGGTCAACAGCCAACTGCGGGTAATCCAGCGGGATGCTGTCCGGCTTTGCGGCCCGCAGCAGCTGAATCATCCCCCGCAGATGATGGCTGATCTCGGTAATTTCTTCGGCGGTAGCCAGCGCGTTGAACCGCCGCAGAATGCTGCTCTCGGTCCAGTCCTGCCCACTGGCCACGGTCTGCTCCGCCAGCCTGCGCACGGCCCGGCCCAGCGTGCAGCCGAGCTGGCTCACGCACACAGTATCGTTGCTCTGCTGGTGCAGGGCATACAGGGTCAGTGCCAGATAGACCGCCCACTCTTCATGGGAGGGGCCATTTGTGCCGTAAAAGCTCGCAGGCATCCCCTGCAAAAGGCCGCCCCACAGGTCTGGAAGCTCCCCGGGTGCATGTCCGATGCCCCGGCGCAGCTTTGCCAGCTCTGCACGCCGCTGGTTCTCCGGCAGACCCCAGAGCCATTGAATCTTGCCGTCCACATAGCCCCTGATGGCCTGTGTGCGGCTCTCGTTTTTCTCACTCATGCCGTTCCTCCCTCATCGTTTGTTTTCGGGTAAAGTTTGTACAGCCCCGCCCGGAAGCGGTTATAAGCTTTGGGAGCCGTGTACAGCTCCATCCGTTCGGTCTTTTTCCCAGCGTCCAGCTTGACCCGGTGCCCTACCAGTGCGGCGCTTCCAGCCTCCAGCACCATCTGCTGGCCCAGCTGCTCTGCAATGCCGCGGGCGATCACCTGCCAGCGGGCTGTGGTTTCGGTCATGTCGTCTTCTTCCGGGTCAATGCTCCGCAGCCACTGCCGGAACGGCTGGTCTACTGCAAAATAGAACTGGGAACGGGCCGGGGAGCTGGCATTTCCGTTTTTATCGCCTGCGCCTGCGGCAGTGGCAATATCCTGCGCCAAGTGCCCCACCAGAGAGGCTGCCTGCTCGCACCGGCTAATTTCCTCGGTGATGCGGTTCTGCCAACCATAGCCCAGCTCATTTAACAGAGAAAGGCTCATTGCAATCTGGTCTGCATAGACCCCTTTCATGGATGCACTTTGCGCTCCATATTCAACACCAACAGCACATATTTGCAGGATTTCTTTTTTCTTTAAAAAACCACATCTTTGTAAATAACCATTCCACTGCACCACGCCCGGAATATGCTTTCCGTCACCTATAATCGAGGAAAATTCCCGCCAGAGCATTTTCTCCATATCGTGTTTTTGCGGGAGATAGCATTCTGGGCTCTCTTTCGTTTGCTTCCGGAGTCCCCATAGTGTCATGGGTTCTGCAAATGCGTTTTTCTTATCAAAGAAATCTCCACCCAACAATGTATACCGGACCACTTTTTCATTTTCTCGTTCCAACCATATCCGTCGGCACTGCATTGTTAGAAGTTCTGCATAATTACCCGGGCAGACGATTTCCGTCCGCTCTTCGCTTCTTGGTTCTTCCAGTTCCCAATTGGGTCTTCCTTTTTCCCAAAGCTCTGCCCTGTCGTTTAAAAACATCAGATTTCGCATCAGTGTTTCAAACAGATTTACACCTTTCACATATACAAGACCCAGTTGCCCCAGCCATCCCGGGCTCATGCTGGGTCTATCCTTTGCTTTTTTCTTTGCGGCTGCATCGTCATAGTTATTGAGAAATACCAGCCACCTTGCTGCTTGTGCATATGTCAGTGCATTCTTTTCCACACCAGCATAAGATGCAAACATATTGTTTTTGTTTTCGCTTTCAAACACTTCTCCGTTTAATTTTCCGCCTTTAAATGGGCTTCCAATTTTTGCCTCCGGCACCTGCCAGAATGGCCGCTCCGGGTGGAAGAGCCAGAAGCGGTCTTTCCACTGCTCCAGATAGTCCCGGATGGGCTGCTCCGGGAAACGTTTCAGCTCCCACAGCGCTCCCCAGCGCTCCAGGGCGGCTTCTTCGTCTTCCAGCGGCTCCGGCTCCCCCACTTCGTTCACGCGGGAAAAGACCGTAAACAGCACCGCCAGCAGCAGCCGCAGCATGGCCGCGTCCTGGGTGGGCATCTCCCCTGCCAGGTCCATGTACTCCTGCGCATGGACCAGTGCATCCGTCAGAGAAACTTCCTGCACGGTATTGTCCGGCAGACGGACACGGACCCAGGGTTCCGTCAACAGGTTAAACTCAATTTCCTGCATCAGCTTCCTCCTTTTCATAAATCAGACCATTCTCACGGTCATAATGGAGCGTCATCCCCGCCAGATGGGCCGTCAGCGTTTCATCCAGCAGCAGCACCAGCTCCCCGCGCAGCATCGGGGAGAGCTGCCATTGGGCCAGCAGACGGCGGTTGTCCGCTTCCAGCTCGTCAATGACGCGTTTCACGTTCCATTCCTTGCCAAACACTGCCGGGAGCCGCAGTTTCTGCCGTGCGATCTTCAGCGCCTCCTCCGGCTGCGGCGGGCAGTCGGACGCTACCGTCCGGCCTCCCTCCTGCCACGGCAGGAAATGGATGCTGCCATCCCGCCCCTGCACCATGACCAGCACCTCAACAGACGGGTCGCCGTCACGGACAGCCGCCCGGGCCGCCGGGTCAGAACAGGCACCCTCGTCTGCCATCCAGCCGTCCAGCGTATTGAGGAGCCGGGAGTTGAGCCGGGGGGATTTTTTGTACACTTTCGGGTGATGCACCAGATAAGCCTCTGCCCGGTCCTTTCGCTTTCCCTGTTCCAGTTCATAGTTATGGCACAGCTTCTCACTGGCGGCATCTTCGGGCAGTTTGTCCTCCGCCGCCCAGCCATACACCTGCTGTACCAGCGGGGAGATCTCTTCCGGCAGGCGGATGGTCTGAGGCAGCAGTTCCCGTGTCCGCCAGAGCAGCCACTTGCCGTAGACTGCCGCGCTGCCCTCATCAAAGGCATCCTCTCCGGTATCCAGCACCGCGCAGACTGCTGCCTGCATCGGCTGTGGGCGGCAGCGCCAGGTGTGGCGGTGCAGACGGCCAATGCGCTGTAGCAGCAGGTCCATCGGGCAAAGTTCCGTCACCATAACGTCAAAATCAATGTCCAACGACTGTTCAAGCACCTGCGTGCCCACCACAATGAGTCCATCCCGCCGGACCGGAGTCGAGTGCTTGCCGATCCGCTCCATGAGCTCCTGCTCCCGCGCGGCGCGGTCCGGCATCAGGAATTGTGCGTGGAACACCTGCACTTCTTTTTCCGGCAGAGCTTCCCGCAGCATCCGGGCCACGGCCTGTGCCTTTTTAACGGTGTTGACGATGACACCCGCACAGCCGCCCGCCTGCATCTTTTCGCGCAGGAAACCGGGCAGGCCATCTTCCGTCAGCGGAACCGTCTGTACCGTCCGGCTGGGCGTATCCAGCGGAATGGTCGTCTGGCGGACTTCCTCCCCATCCGTCCAGGTCAGGAGCGGATAGCCGCAGCTGGTCTTCCACGGTGCGTCTGGTGCGGGTGTGCGCTTCTGCTGGTAGGCTTCCACCAGTTCTGCCCGCCGCCGGGCCGGCAGCGTGGCTGAAAGTAAGATCACCGGCACCCGATACCAGCCCAGCCATTCCAGCGCCCGGTCAAGGTAGCGGTTCATGTAGGCATCATAGGCATGGCACTCGTCGATGATCACCACCTTGCCCGCAAGGCCGAGGTGGCGCAGCATCACATGCTTTTGTTTGAGCGCCGCCATGAGCAACTGGTCCACCGTGCCAATGACAAAGCAGGCCAGCAGCGCCTGCTTGCTGCCCCGGAACCACTGGTGCACCTGCACCCGGTGCTCGTTTGTCTCGGAATCGTCCCAGTCGTCTTCTATCGGAACGGTCTGTTCCTGTAAGCGGATATACTCTTCGTTCAGCTCTGCCATGCCGTGGGCCAGCCGGATGCACTTTAGCAGCCTGTCCGGCTGGTTGTCCGCCCACTGCACCAGCCGCCCCAAAATCCCGTTTGCCGTTGCCTGCGTAGGCAAGCCAAAGAAGATTCCACCCGCGCCAAACCGCGCCGCCAGAATTTCCGCGGCTGCCAGCGCAGCCTCCGTCTTGCCTACACCCATCTGGGCCTCTAAAATCAAAATTCCCGGGGCGCTCACACTGTTGGCTGCTTCCACGGCAGCAGCCTGTACCGCGTTGGGTGGGAATCCAAAACGCGCTTTGAACTCCTCTTCGTCCACAATAGAAGTCTGCGCCTCCCAGGGTGCCGTCAGGTCTTTCTCATCCCATTTATTCCAGGCCAGTTCCGCACGCTCCGGATAAGCCACTTTGTTCCCCAGTTCTTCTACCGGGATCAACGGAAAATACTCGGTATTGCTGGCGATCCAGTCCGCCATGATAAGCAGTCCTGTCAGCAGAATTTCTGTAGGCGGAGTCAAGTCCGGCAGCTCTGCCGGGTCGTCGTAGCCGCAATCTTTCAGCGCTGTCTCAAACAACTCATCCCAGCAGCTTTTCCAAAATGCCTTTTCTCCCTTGGGGTAGTAGTTGCATGTCCAGCTCACCAGCTGAGCTTCCACTTCTTCCTGCTCCTGCGGCTTGCCGTGGTGGGCCCCCGCAATGGAGGCGATTCCTGGCGGACACTTCAGCTCTATCAGAATCGCTTCGCTCGCCCGGGCGTGAGGTGTTTTCTTCCGATCCTGCTCCGGGCAGGTCAAGGTGGTAAAGCGCTCCATTCGCTGCCTTGCCTCTGGCAGCAGCGGCATCAGGACACTCTGAAAGGCAACAACGCTCTTACCAAGATCATGTGTCCAGCCCAAAAAGCGTGCCAGCGCGATCAGGGCTTCTTCGTCCAGGTCGGTTGCTTTCTTCACGCTTTCCGGCAGCCACTTCCGCACCAGCAATTCCATGATCTCTGCCGTATCCCGCAGATGCATCCAGAGCGGCAACCAGAGGCTCGTGTCATTCGAATCGGTTTTGCCCGCCAGAAGCTTTGAATGGGTCAGTTTCATGCCGCGCCTCCTGTTCGTCCGGTGTGTGTTACTTTCCGAGATAGATATAGCATTGTGCTTGTACTATAAGATGGACTTTTGCATTTTTAAAGTTTTTTTGCTTTATTTTTTCAAAGCTAGCACCGATTCCCCACTCTTGTCAATTATTTTTCATGGTTTTGTAGGGAAGCACAAAGTTTCTACTCGCTTTTTGTGCACAAAAAACCGCCCCGGCTTCCTGTTACGGAAACCGGGGCGGTCATATACTTTATTGGTGCTTTCTCAAGCCCTCACGCGATTACTTGCGGGGATTTTTAATAGCAGCCTGAGCGGGTGTCAAAATTACAGGGCGTTCTCAACAGTGATCCGCCGTTTCTTTAGCACGCTGTATCACCAAAGAACGGCTTCACTGTACTAAGAGAAACTCCGTTACGCTTTGCTTTTTCCTGTTCATAAGTCACACGGGTAACTTCCTCAATAAAAGCTCGGACTTCCGGCGTTGCTGTTGACCATGTGACATTAAAGCGTCTGCAAATTTGATAAAATGTGCGATAAAATGTCTCTCGCTCTGCATCACGCTGAAAATATTCTTTTGCACTCATCAAGCACACCTCATTTCAAGTAAGTTACAAAGATGTTCATTGCCGCCTCACCAGAAAGTTCATAACGCGGTGCTCCGCCAAAACTCGGCAATGGACAAGCTCCATAGTCCCGGACATAATGCTCTGCCAGCTCCGGAACTTTTGCCTCGAACGTAACCGTCCCGCCGCATTCATGGTCAATCGACAGCTTGATTCCGTACGCAATCAACACCCGGCCAATGCCCTGATACTTTTTAGAATGCCCGACAATTGTCGGATTGCTTTCCGGCTGGCTCTCAATGTAGGTAATATGAACCATCACGTCATTTTCCAATATTTCGTATGCAGCCAGCGCAACCAATTCGCCATCACTCGTCTTTAAGGCATACTTTTCAAAGGCATCATCCTGAATATAATCTGACAACCAGCTTGTTTGCCAGACGGGTTCTTTTTCAGTCTGTACTGCGTCAGATTTTTTCATGCGCACGATTTTCACACTGATATTCTGACTGCCGTCTGTTTTTATAATAAATGGTACAAACCTTGCCATACAGACCTCTTTTCCTGAATAAAGCATTTTCCAGTTTTATTATACTCAGTCGCTCTTAAATTTTCAACCAGTCACCGCCTCCGCTTCTTTTTAAATCTTTTTGTGTAAAAAGGAGGCGATAACCATGTATAACATGAATGATTTGTTTAATTCCCGTGATGTGGTAGGATGCAAGCTAAACCAAATCATTGGCAGTCACAAATATACCAAAAGCAATGTATGCACTGGTGCAGGTATCTCTCACCCAACACTTGATAAACTCTTAAATGGCGAAGTAACCAACAAAACCAATTTTGAAAAGCACATTTCAAAGCTGCTTGCATTTCTTTCCATCACGCCCAGTGAACTGATGGGTGGCATCGCCAACCCTTTCACTGACTCTAAAACGTTGCGTGATGCACTCCACCTCGATCTTCAACAATTGAGCCAACGATGTGGACTTTCCATTGATGAACTGCAAAAAATTGAAGCTGGCGAAGATGTCCCCCTCGCAGAACTGCGAGATGTCGCCTATTGCCTTGGAACCGGAGTAACTGGTGTACTGGGCGACGGTTATTTTCAAACTCCGGTCAGCAGCATGAATTACTTTGTCAAAAATGATTCAACAACAATCCATGGGCGGCGTTTGCAAGGAGCAGTCATACACAAAACGCCCCCGGCTTCCTGTCATGGAAACCGGGGGCGCTGCGGTTTTATGGGAAACGCCTCAGGCGCTGCAAAGCCTC
>OJPN01002658.1_pt1 | contig 10142 bp, 14 predicted proteins | sample 1598511 | NCBI WGS metagenome assembly OJPN01 (sample SAMN03922485, study PRJEB24848) | human gut metagenome | isolation source: stool sample | host: Homo sapiens | place: Germany | collected 2011-05
AGGAGTCCGTCTCGTGGGCTCGGAGATGTGTATAAGAGACAGATCGTCACTTTCCTGTGGCGGGCGGCTGGTTCCCCCGAGCCTAAGGGCGGCGTGAACACCGGCTTTGCCGACGTGTCCCCCGACGACTACTGCGCCAAGGCCGTGGCCTGGGCAGTGGAGAACGGCATTACCTCCGGCGTGGGCGAGGGCCGCTTCGCCCCCGAGGCCCGCTGCACCCGCAGCCAGATCATCACCTTCCTCTATCAGACCTATCAGGGAAAGTAAATAAAACCAAACTGGAGCGGGACCTGAAACCAGGTCCCGCTCCAAACTTTTGCCCATTTGCACAATATTTCAGAATACCTCTTGACTTTTTTGCCGTAATGCGCTAATTAGTAGTTATATAAAAAGCACTTTACGAAAAGTCATTATTTTAATAGACAGGGAGGTTTTCTTGTGAAAGGGAGCATGAAGGTCGCGGTGATGAACGGCGTGGGCAAAATGGGCTATACCACCCGCCCCATCCCCACCCCGAAGGACGACGAGGTGCTGGTCAAGCTGGAGTATGTGGGCATCTGCGGCAGCGATATGCACTATTATGAGACGGGGGCCATCGGCGATTATGTGGTCAAGCCGCCCTTTGTCCTGGGCCACGAGCCGGGGGGCACTGTGGTAGAGGTGGGCCGCGCCGTCAAACACCTGAAGATCGGGGACCGGGTGGCCCTGGAGCCGGGCAAGACCTGCGGCCACTGCAAATTCTGCCGGGAGGGGAAGTATAACCTCTGCCCGGACGTGGTCTTCTTCGCCACCCCGCCGGTGGACGGCGTGTTCCAGGAGTATGTGGCCCACCAGGCCGACCTGTGCTTTAAGCTGCCGGACAACGTGAGCACATTGGAGGGGGCGCTGATCGAGCCGCTGGCCGTGGGCTTCCACGCGGCCAATCAAGGCGGGGCCCACGCGGGCCAGACCGCCGTGGTCATGGGGGCGGGCTGCATCGGCCTGGTGTCCATGATGGCCCTGAAGGCCGAGGGGGTCTCTCACGTCTACGTGGTGGACATCATGGAAAAGCGCCTGGACAAGGCGTTAGAACTGGGGGCGGACGGGGGCATCAACAGCCGGGATCAGGACGCCGTCCAGGCGGTGCTGGCCCTGACGGACGGCCTGGGCTGCGACCTGGTCATCGAGACGGCGGGCACGGAGATCACCACCCGCCAGGCCATCCAGATGACCCGGAAGGGCGCCACCATCGTCCTGGTGGGCTACTCCAAGTCCGGGGAGATGACCCTGCCCATGAGCCTGGCCCTGGACAAAGAGCTGACCTTCAAGACCGTCTTCCGCTATCGCCACATCTATCCCATGGCCATCGACGCCGTGGCCTCCGGCAGGGTGAATTTAAAGGGCATCGTGACCGACATCTTCGACTTTGACGACATCCAGAACGCCATGGACCGGAGCGTCGTCGACAAGGCCAACATCGTCAAGGCGGTGGTGAAGATCGCCAAGTAAATCAAAAAATCGCAAAGGGGAGCGGGCGTTACGCCTGCTCTTCTTCTTGGCCATCCTGCCGGGCGTTCTTCTGCTGATAGCCCGTGCCCCAGTCCACCATGGCGTCCAGAATGGGCTTTAAGCTATAGCCGGTGTCCGTCAGGGTGTATTCCACCTTGGGGGGCACCTGGGCATAGACCTTGCGGGTGAGCAGGCCGGTGGCCTCCATATCCCGCAGCTGGGCGGTGAGCACCTTTTGGGACACAGAGCCGATGGACTTTTTCAGCTGGCCAAAGCGCTGGGTCCCGCCCATCAGCTCCCGCAGAATGAGCACCTTCCACTTGTCACCAATCAGCATCAGAGTGGTCTCCACCGGGCAGGCTGGTAATTTCATCGTGATTCCTCCATGGTATTTTTGATTTGCTGGGGTGCGGCAGTTCTCTTGAAAAGCGAGGATAATTCTGATAGAATGATAGCAGAATAATGAAGGAGGTGCTGATCTGTGATCATCAAATCGTCCACTGCCCTGCGGAACGACTATGGCACCATCTCGGACCTGGCCCATGACGAAGGGGAACCCATCTATATCACGAAAAACGGAGAGGGCGACCTTGTGGTCATGAGCATCGAAGCCTTTGAACAGCGGGAAGAGGCCCTGAAGCTGCGGGCCAAGCTGGAGGCGGCGGAGACCGCCCGGCTCTCCGGCGCGCCCACCTATTCCCTGGCGGAGTCCAGAGCGCGGCTGGAGGGGATCTATCGCCATGGCTGAGCTTGTGATCCTGGAACCCGCCCAGCGGGAGCTGGAGGAGATCGCGCAGCTCCACATGAATCTGGTGGGGCCTGCTTCAGCCAGGCGGATCACGGACCTGATCTTAGACACCCTCTCCCGGCTGGAGCGCTTTCCCCTGTCCGGTCACATCCCTCGGGACAGAGAGCTGCGCGGCGGCGGATACCGGTATGTCATCGCGGGGAAGTATATCTGCGTATACCGGCTGATGGCAGAGCGGGTCTATGTCTATCATATCGCCTACGGTGCCAGCAACTATCCCGCCCTCTTCAAGCGGCTGGGCAGAGAAGAACCGTAATATCCACAGAAAACGTCTTTCCGCCTGGAGAGACGTTTTCTCTGTCTGTCCCATAGTATCCTTTTGGTAACTACAGCACAATATTGTGCTTACTTCACAAAACAGCTCTACGGCGTTATGATACTGCCAACGAAAGAAAAAAGCAACCTTTCGAACTTGAAATTTCTTTGGAGGCAATTATCATGAACAAGAACGCAGACCGCACCATTACCCTGGACAAGGGCCGGGTTGACATTTATCAGCAGAACGGCATCACCCTGTACGCCTATCAGACCCGGGACGCCATAGAGGACGAGGTGTTCATCCTGGCCAAGGCGGGCCGGGGCGTGGTGATCGAGCTGCCCTGCTTCTATGACAACATTCAGGAGCTCACCGACTTTTTGGCTCGGGAGAACATCACGGTGGAGGGCAAGCTGGTGGCCTATCACGCCGCGGGCACGTCCTTCCTGCCCGGGGTGCCCGCCTATGGCACCGCCTCCTCCGTGGCCTATAACACCAACGGCGGCGGAGCCGGGCTGGTGGCCAACTTCCAGAAGGCCTTTGGCGAGGTGTTTGACGCGGGCCTGTGCCCTGTGGACCACGTGATGGAGGAGGGCGAGGTGGAGATCGCCGGCATCCGCTTTGTGGTAAAGCCCAATGCCGAGGCCTATGACCTGGAGATCCCGGAGCTGAACTGCGTGTACACCCACATGATGGGCCACGACTGCCACTCCATCGTGGCGGGCTGCCCCCACGCCGACGGGATCATCTCCCAGCTGAACTATTACATCCGCCGGGGCTTTGACCTGGTGCTCACCTCTCACTACACCCCGGAGGACCTGGCGGAGGAGGGTGTGACCGGCCTGGACCAGCTGCGGCCCATAGACGCAGACGGGCAGCTGTACCTCTGGCAGGGGGACATCACCCGCCTGCGGTGCGGGGCCATCGTCAACGCCGCCAACAGCGGCATGACGGGCTGCTATGTCCCCTGCCACGCCTGCATCGACAACTGCATCCACACCTATGCCGGGGTGCAGCTGCGCCTGGACTGCGCCCGGCTGATGGAGGCCCACGGGGTGGAGAGCATTGCCTTCTGCTGCATCTCCACCGGGGTGTTCCGCTTCCCCAACCAGGCGGCGGCAGAGATCGCCGTGGCCACGGTGCGGCGCTATCTGGCGGAGCATAACAGCAAGATGAAGGTGATCTTCAATGTGTTCAAAGACAAAGACCGGGAGATATATGAGCGGCTGCTGGGGGCAGACCCAGCGGCTGAAGCGGGCGCTGGATGAGGCGGAGGCTGTGGTCATCGGGGCGGGCTCCGGCCTGTCCACCGCCGCGGGGTTTACCTATGACGGAGAACGCTTTCAGGAAAATTTCGCCGACTTTGCCGCCAAATACGGCATCCGGAACATGTATTCCGGCGGCTTTTACCCCTTCCCCACGCCGGAGGAGTTCTGGGCCTATTGGAGCCGCTATATTCAGATCAACCGCTATCAGGACGCGCCCAAGCCGGTGTATCAGGACCTGCGGAAGCTGGTGGCGGAGAAGGACTACTTTATCATCACCACGAACGTGGACCACTGCTTTCAAAAGGCCGGGTTCGACAAGCACCGCCTGTTCTACACCCAGGGGGACTACGGCCTGTTTCAGTGCAGCGGCCCGTGCTGCCAGGAGACACAGGACAATGAGAGCGTCGTGCGCCAAATGGTGGCCGAGCAGCGGGACACGAAGGTCCCCACCCACCTCCTGCCCGTCTGCCCCCACTGCGGACGGCCCATGACCATGAACCTGCGCTGCGACGACAAATTTGTCCAGGACGAGGGCTGGCACCGGGCGGCGGATCGATATGAAAATTTCCTCCGCACCCGCGCCCGTCAGAAGCTGCTCTTCCTGGAACTGGGCGTGGGCTATAACACCCCGGGCATCATCAAGTATCCGTTCTGGCAGATGACGATGAAGAACCCCAAGGCGACCTATGCCTGCCTGAATGCCGGGGAGGCCTACGCCCCCGAGGAGATCGGAGCGAGATCCATCTGCGTGAACGGGGATGTGGGGGAGACGCTGGATCGCATGCTGGAATAGTGGTGCTTTCTGCACATTCTGCTCATGATGTGATTGACAGGGATGAATAGAATGATTAGAATATGAGTAGAATAAAGCTGCGAGGTGAGCAGAATGAGGTTTCAGGAGACAGAAGTGGTCGAGCTGAAAGCGATGGTACAGGATGATATCAAAAAAGAGATCATTGCGTTCACAAACTGCAACGGCGGCACAGTTTATATTGGCGTTGCCGATAACGGCGATATTCTGGGCGTTGAAAATGCTGACGAGTGCGCCTTGCAGATATCCAATATGGTGCGGGATGCTATAAAACCGGATGTTACCATGTTCATTCACTATGAGACACTGAATTGCGACGGGAGAGAAGTTGTGGCCGTCAATGTTCAGCGGGGTACAAACCGGCCCTATTATCTGGCAAAGAAAGGGCTGCGGCCCGAGGGCGTCTATGTGCGGCAGGGCTATTCTTCTGTCCCGGCAACGGATACGGCCATTCGGCAGATGATCAAGGAGACCGATGGGGACAGCTTTGAGAATATGCGGTCCATCGATCAGGCATTGACCTTTGAGGCCACAAAAAAGGAATTTGAAAAACGGAATGTTGCCTTTGGTCAGCCGCAAATGCAAACCCTGAAAATCGTTTCCGCAGACGGTATTTATACGAATCTGGGTCTGCTTCTGTCTGAGCAGTGCCCCCATACCATCAAGGCGGCTGTTTTTGAAGGGACCAATCAGAATGTGTTTAAAGACCGGCGGGAATTTTCCGGTTCCCTGATGCAGCAGATGAACGAGGTTTATGAGTATATTGATTTTCATAACCAGATCCATGCGACGTTTCATAAACTTCTGCGTATTGATACCAGGGACTACCCAGAGGTTGCTGTCCGCGAGGCGCTGCTGAACTCGCTGGTGCACCGGGACTATTCCTTCCGAGCCAGCACGTTGATCAGCATTTACAATGACCGAATTGAATTTGTGTCCATTGGCGGGCTGCTTCCTGGTTTGGAACTGGATGATCTGATGATGGGGGTCTCTGTCTGCCGGAACCCGCACCTGGCAAACGTATTTTATCGTTTGCAGTTGATCGAGGCTTATGGTACCGGCATGAAAAAAATCATGGATGCCTATGCGGATTCCTCTGTGCAACCGCAGATCATAGCCACCCACAATGCTTTTAAAATCATTCTTCCCAATGTGAACGATGTATCTAAAGCAGTGGAGACGTCAGAAGAGACCGTTCAAACGGTCACTCCGGTCTCTGAACTTAAAGAAGAAAAAATATTGCGGTTTCTTGGGGAGAGCCAAACGATCACGCGGAAAAAGGTGCAGGAACTGCTGGGAGTCAGTCAGGCCTCGGCTGGCCGTGTTCTGAAAGCAATGGTAGAGCGTGGACAGATCGTGCCGCTTGGCGGCAGCCGGACGACACGGTATGAGCTGGCAAAACGCAGCGGGGAATAAGTCAGAAAGAAAACGCAATAGATCAAAAGAGCGCCTTCCATGGCTTTTATGGAAGGCGCTCTTTTCGCAAACCGTCATTGAACCACCGGTTCAATGACAGGTGGGCGGGGAGGGGGGTATGATAGAGGCAACGTAAGACGGTCCAGGATGTTAAGCAGCCTGTGTCTCGGGGCAGTGAATCGAAGGATGGCCCCGGAAAAGGGCGGAGCAGCAGGCCGGGGCCTGCTGCTCGCACACAGTCATATCCAGTTTTGGCTTTGACGAGACCAGGATCTCGTTCATGGGCACTTCGAACAGCGCGCTGAGGGCATACAGGTTGTCCACCGAGGGCAGGTTCTTTCCCCACTGCCACCGGTAGATGGCCTGGGGGTCCTCAAAGCCGAAGTAGGCTTGCAGCTGCTTCACGCTCAGCCACCGTTCCTTCCGCAGCCGGGCAATGTTCCGGCCGGTCGCCTTCAGGTCAATGCTCGGGTACAGGCACATTCGGATCGCCTCCGTGTCGAGATTCTCCAAACGGAGTATTTTAGAATACAGGAAACGGACGAAAAATGCAAGTGTTTTTTTGAAAAAATTGTCGCATCGCGAGATTTATTATTAGATTGTGCAAAGGTCAATGACCGGCGCGCAATCTATTTTTTATCCATTCAGACGCGGAAAGAAGGTGTAAAAGTGCCAAAACAGTTCAAAACGGTCGAGTTTGAAGACCGGAAGCAGATCGCGGCTATGTACGCGTCCGGGGCGATTGCCGCCGACATAGCCCAGAAGATCGGCGTGTCGGCGTCCACTATCTACACGGAATTGAAGCGCGGCCAGGACGGCGTCACCCTGGACAAGAACTTCCGGCCGGCATACGACCCGAACCTGGCCCAGAAGCGGGTCCAGGAAGCCCTTCGCCGACGCGGAAGAAAGAAAGGAGTTGAACAGGTTTGAAAGTGGAGCGAGAAACCACGAACGGCGTGATCTACGACGGCGGGACCATTGTGAAGAATGGCCTTCGCATTGTTTGCCCGTTCTGTGGAGAAGTTGGCCTTCATCATGGCCACGGCGGAAGCGTGAACGTCTGGACTGTCGGGGCCATTGAGCGGCGAGAGTGTACGAAGTTCCGGAAGCAGTTCCACACGATCGCCCTGACTGTACCGCCCGACATGACCCCGGAGGACTTCTATTCCGCTGTCAGCGCGCGTGTGGAAGGAAGGTGACAGTCTTGAAGTGGTCGATCACCACCCAGGAGCGAAACGCCCTGGTTGAATCAGGACTATTCCGTTCGCAAGTACGGCCGGGAAGCCTGTCGGACCTGTCAAAAGGCATTGTAAAGGGGGGATCAACGTGCCGAGCCGCATAGGAGACCCGCCCAACGCGTCCCCCAGCGCCCGGCGCTTTTTCGCCAGCACGCTTTTCCCCATGCGCCAGCTCCGCCACCCGCCCCTCACGCCTCCACAACGGATGAAGGGATCTGACAGATCCCGGGCCATCAGGCCATACAAACTCGATCAGCGCCGTCTCTTGTCCCGCCGCCCTGGCGGCAGGAAAGCGCGGCGCCGATCAAAATGGTCAAAGCGCGCCCGCCCTCTGCTGTGTCCCGGACAGCCGGATAAAGATAAAACCGAGCAACAGACGATTGCCTGTTGCTCGGTTTTGCATATGCATATCTACGCCAGTCCCAGCTCCGCGTCCCCACCAAATGCGAGCCCAACGCAGTGGGTCGCATTTGGAAGCGAAAAAACTTCCTGTCCGACTAAGAAGCCTCGCCATAGGCGGGGATTCGTGTCAAACAGGAAGTTTTTGAGCTGGTGCGGCTGACGGGAGTCGAACCCGTACGCCCATACGGACACAAGCACCTCAAGCTTGCCAGTCTACCAATTCCAGCACAGCCGCATCGGTACAATACCAATACCATATTATAAGGGCTAAGCGCGGGTTTGTCAATGAATTTTTTTGGCTTAGAATAACAAAGAGAAGTTGATGATCCGTTTGTAATTGAGCGACAGTTGGAATCCATCATCTGTGAGCTACTTCTCACCAAAGAATATGTCGAGTTCCTTGTTGGGCGAGACGGAGAATTTGACCAGCTTGTTTCATCAACGATCCGCAGATGCAAGCGAACGATCCGGGATAACAACAGTTCTCTCGTTCTGGTACTGCCGTATATGACGGCAGTATACCGGAACAATGAGCAGTCATTTCATGAGTATTATGATGAAATTGAAATCTGTCTCGAATCCGCAGAAAAGCATTTCAAGTCCGCCCATCAAGTCAGAAATCGGTCCATGGTTGACCGTTCGGATTTGGTTATTTTCTGTGTCGAACACGATTCTGGCGGAGCTTATCAAACCATGCAATATGCAAAAAAGGCAGGTGCAAAGATCATGAATCTGCCAGATGTACCTCGTTGACTTTCGCATTATTTTCACGGAAAGGAAGAACATGAAGAAAAAGAAACGAATAGCCATCCTATTTGCTGTCATTATTGTTGTGGCGGTTGGAATCATAATTGTGGTGACTTCACATCAGAAAAGGGAAATGAACTTCGATTTCCGGTGGACAGCATGGACAGCTGTGAGGAAATGATGATCCAGGACTGGCCTGGTGCTCTATATAAGAAAGATGACACGGCATTTCTCTGTTGGACTTATTCTCCGGAAGTCACTTATGTTCTGGAATACACTCCAAGCAAAATTGATGATTCCGAAATCATCAAGATGGCTGAAAGTGCAGAACCTGTAAAATAAAAACCACAGTCTACACTTCAAATCGGAGCGTGACTGTGACTTTTTATTTATGCACGGGCTTGATTTTTCTATCATTCCTTCTTGGAAAAATGTGATTTTATCACGGAGAGCGCCTCCGAAACAGGTTATACTACAAATACAAAACACAAGGAGGTATTCTTATGAGACTGAAAGATAAAGTTGCAATCATCACCGGAGGCAGCCGTGGCATTGGCTACGCTACCGCAGACAAATTTTTGAAGGAAGGTGCTACGGTAATCCTGACCGCAAGCTCACAAGGTTCTGCTGACAAAGCGGTTGCGCAGCTGAAAGAAAAGTACCCTGATGCAACAGTTGCGGGAATCAGCCCCAATCTGTCCAATTTGGAATCTGTCCGCAATGCGTTCCGAGAAGCTGCCTCAAAATACGGTTGCATTGATATTCTGGTGAACAATGCCGGTGTATCCGAAAGCACTCCCTTTGCCGAGTATACGGAGGAAACCTTTGATAAGGTTATGGATCTGAATGTAAAAGGCGTGTTCAATGCTACAAGAGCCGCCAGTGAGTGCATGATTGCAAAAGGTCAAGGTGTTATTCTCTCCACCTCCTCAATGGTCAGCATTTACGGCCAGCCCAGTGGCTTTGCTTATCCCGCATCCAAATTTGCTGTCAATGGCCTGACGGTTTCCCTTGCCCGAGAATTGGGTCCGAAGGGTATTCGAGTGAATGCAGTCGCTCCCGGTATTACCCTGACCGATATGATGAAGGCTGTTCCCAAGGAAGTAATTGATCCGCTCATCAAGCAGATCCCTCTGCGCCGCCTGGGTCAGCCGGAGGATATTGCCAATGCATTTGTGTTCCTGGCATCTGACGAAGCATCCTATATCACGGGCGTTGTGCTCAGTGTAGACGGAATGGCAAGAACATAAAAAAGGAAACAGGGCAGCTGGAAACGGCTGCCCTATCTTCAAAATATGGAGGTATACACATGAAAAGAATCATTCCCATTTTAATGACTTTACTGCTTCTCTCTGGTTGTGCAACGCAATCCGCTGAAAAAACCTATCGACAGATTACTATGGAGGAAGCTATTACGATGATGGATGAGGAAACCGGATACATCATCCTCGATGTTCGTACTGCTCAGGAATATAGCGAAAAGCATATTCCCGGTGCTATCAATATTGCCAACGAATCCATTGGCACAGAGGATATCTCTGAACTTCCGGATAAAGATCAGCTGATTCTGGTATACTGCCGCAGCGGTAATCGGAGTAAGCAGGCATCTGAAAAACTGGTGAAACTGGGCTACACCAATATCATTGAGATCGGCGGAATTAATAGTTGGCCCGGTGAAACAGTCACCGGCGATAAGTGATAAAATCAC
>OJPN01002659.1_pt1 | contig 10139 bp, 5 predicted proteins | sample 1598511 | NCBI WGS metagenome assembly OJPN01 (sample SAMN03922485, study PRJEB24848) | human gut metagenome | isolation source: stool sample | host: Homo sapiens | place: Germany | collected 2011-05
ACCTCATCCCCACAAACCCGAATTGTCCATTTCTTCTCTCCGAAAATTTTCCAATTCCATATTCTCTCTCCATCATCTTCTACAACCCCAGCAGCCTTTCCAACTCATCCATCTCTTCCCCGATCTTCATCTCCAGCTCCCGAAGCTCGGTCATGATCTCCAGCGTGGACGGATATTCTACCTGAACATACTCGATCTTCTTATATTTATTGATGGAGAGGTCATAATCGTTCTCCACAATTTCTTCCTTCGGGACGAAAAAGCTCTGCTCGGTGCGTTCACGGTCTGTCTCCTTTTCCAGATGATGGAATCGCTCAATAATGTCCGGAATATCATTCTCAGAAATTTCACTTCTCTTATCGTCAAGACTGAGTCCATCTGCTTTCATGTCGTAAAACCAGACTTTGTCGGTGCCGCCATGACCGGTCTTTGTAAAGATCAGGATTGCAGTGGAAACTCCCGCATACGGTTTAAACACCCCAGACGGCATGGAGATGACGGCTTCCAGGCGGTTGTTCTCGATCAGCTCTTTCCGGATCGCCTTGTGTGCGGTCGATGATCCGAATAATACGCCATCCGGGACGATGCAGGCGCACCGGCCACCGATTTTCAGCATTCTTAAGAAAAGGGCCAGGAACAGCAGCTCTGTTTTCTTTGTTTTACATACCTTTAAAAGATCCGCCGATACGATATCGTAGTCCAGACTGCCTTTAAACGGCGGGTTGGCAAGAATCAGGCTGTACTTCTCTTTATCCGGATTCTGATCACTCAGGCTGTCACGGTACTCGATCGACGGATTTTCTACGCCGTGGGTCATCATGTTCATGGCACCAATTCGAAGCATCGTACGGTCCATATCATAGCCATGAAACATATGATTCATATAATGGTCTTTGTTCGCCTTATCAAATAAGACTTCTTTTTTGCAATTCTCCCGCAGATATTCGCTGGCTGTCACCAAAAAGCCGGATGTACCGCAGGCCGGGTCACAGATCACATCATCTGGCTTTGGCTGCATCATGTCAACGATCATCCTAATAATGTGTCTCGGAGTCCGGAACTGTCCGTTTACACCTGCTGTTGCAAGTTTTGATAATAAATATTCATAGACATCGCCCCTGGTATCCGCTTTCTTTAACTGTTCCATCTGTTCGTAAACACCATCCAGCGCATTCACGATCTTATCCAGCATAAGCGGTGTCGGAACTTTGAAGATCGCGTCTCCCATGTACTTTGAATAGGCGCTTTCTTTATTCCCATGAAGGTTTTTCATGAACGGAAATACAAGTTCCTGCATGTTTGCATACATCTTTTCCGCCGGGAAATCATGGAACACACTCCATTTTAACTGATTTCCATCAACCATCCGCTCACCAATCTGCACTTGTCCCGCAAAAATACTCTTATAAGGAATTCCGAGCATCGCTGCTTCCTTTGCATGAGTATTATCCGCATCATCCAGATCCCGGATGAACATCAGATACGTCATCTGCTCGATTACCTCCAGCGGATTCGTCAGACCGCCTGTCCAGAATATCTCCCATAAACTGTCTATTTTATTTTTCAGTTCTCCTGTTACCATCTTTTTTTCCTCATCTTCCACTAAAATAAAAAGCTCTGCGCTTACTTTTATTCCCAATTCTTGCAGAAATGCTCTTTTATATTCCTGTTTATTATCATAAGTATAAAGCATCTGTCGCTATAAATCAACAAATCTACTTTGTCGAACTGCTCTTTTGTTACTGTACAGGGTCTCCGCGTTCTTTCTATAATAAATACACTTCCCCCGCACTTTCTGTCACATCCCCACGAAACTCCGCAAAAATCCACCAAAACTAAGGCTTTCGGCTTCTTGACAATCCCAATTCTACACGCTATAATACAGTGAATGTAAAGATAGAAATTATAAAGGGTCATTCTGCCCCGAAACAATAAGAAAGGTAAGACGTCATGGCTGATAAGAAACATATTTTAACTTATGCAGGACTGAAAAAATACGAGGATGAACTTCAGGATCTGAAAGTAAACCGCCGTCGTGAGATTGCCCAGAAGATCAAAGAGGCAAGAGAACAGGGTGACTTATCCGAGAACGCTGAGTACGATGCTGCGAAAGATGAGCAGAGAGATATCGAGTTAAGAATCGAAGAACTCGAGAAACTGTTAAAGAATGCAGAGGTTGTCGTTGAGGACGAGGTAAACCTTGATAAGATCAATGTTGGATGTATCGTAAAAGTTTACGATGTTGATTTCGATGAGGAGATGGAATTCAAGCTCGTTGGTTCCACAGAGGCAAACAGCCTTGAGAACAAGATCTCCAATGAGTCCCCGGTCGGACACGCACTGATCGGAAAACGCGTTGGTGACGTTGTTGACGTCGAGACACAGTCCGGAATCATTCAGTACAAGGTACTTGATATTAAGAGAGTAGACTAAAGGAGAAAAGAAAAGTGGCTGAACAGCAGAATCAGAACAAGAATGCAAATGCAAAAGAGCAGGATATCCATCAGCTCTTAAAGGTGCGCCGCGAAAAGCTTGCTGAATTACAGGCAGAGGGCAAGGACCCATTCCAGATCACAAAGTATGATCAGGATACTCACAGCGCAGATATCAAAGACAATTATGCAGAATATGACGGAAAGGAAGTTTCCATCGCCGGACGTATCATGTCCAAGCGTGTGATGGGTAAAGCTTCTTTCTGCAACGTCCAGGACCTCAAGGGCAACATCCAGTGCTATGTATCCCGTGATGAGCTCGGTGACGATTCCTACAAAGACTTCAAGAAGATGGATATCGGCGATATCGTCGGCATCAAAGGCTTTGTATTCACAACAAAGATGGGCGAGATCTCTGTTCATGCCCATTCCGTAACTCTGCTCTCCAAGAGCTTACAGATCCTTCCGGAGAAATACCATGGTCTGACAAACACAGATACCCGTTACCGTCAGAGATATGTGGACCTGATCATGAACGAGGACGTAAAGAAGACATTCGTTATGCGTTCCAAGATCATCAGCTGCATCCGCAGATATTTAGATAACCTCGGATTCCTCGAGGTTGAGACTCCGATGCTCGTTGCAAATGCCGGCGGTGCTGCTGCAAGACCGTTCGAAACTCACTACAATGCACTTGACGAGGACGTTAAACTTCGTATCTCCCTCGAGCTCTACTTAAAGAGACTCATCGTCGGCGGTATGGAGCGTGTTTACGAGATCGGCCGTGTATTCCGTAACGAAGGTCTTGACACAAGACACAACCCGGAATTCACTCTGATGGAGTTATACCAGGCATATACAGACTACAAGGGAATGATGGACCTCACCGAGAACATGTTCCGTCATATCGCAGAGCAGATCTGCGGATCCACAACGATCCCGTATGCGGATGTTGAGATCGACCTTGGAAAGCCGTTCGAGCGCCTTACCATGATCGACGCGATCAAGAAATATACCGGTATTGATTTCAACGAGATCACGACAACTGAGGAAGCAAAGAAATTAGCGGATGAGAAGGGCGTTCACTACGAGGATCGTCATGTCCGCGGCGACATCATCAACCTCTTCTTCGAGGAATTCGTTGAGGAGCACCTGATCCAGCCGACCTTCATCACAGACCATCCGATCGAGATCTCCCCGCTTACCAAGAAGAAACCGGGTCATCCGGAGCAGGTTGAGCGTTTCGAGCTCTATATCTATGCCCGTGAGATGTGTAACGCATACTCCGAGTTAAACGACCCGATCGACCAGAGAGAGCGTTTCAAAGCACAGGAGGCTGCTCTTGCTGCCGGTGATGACGAGGCAAACACAACAGATGAGGACTTCTTAAATGCCCTTGAGATCGGTATGCCGCCGACCGGTGGTATCGGATACGGTATCGACCGTCTTGTTATGTTATTTACAAACTCCCCGGCGATCCGTGACGTACTGCTCTTCCCGACAATGAAGTCCTTAGACACAAAGAAGTCTGAGAAACCGGTCGTTAAGACATCCGAGAACGCAGCTCCGGAAGTCATCGACTTCTCCAAAGTTGTGATCGAGCCGATGTTCGCTGATTATGTTGATTTCGAGACATTCAGCAAGTGCGATTTCCGCGCTGTTAAGGTAAAAGCCTGCGAAGCAGTCAAGAAGAGCAAAAAGCTCCTTCAGTTCACACTCGATGACGGAACCGGCACAGACCGCACGATCTTAAGCGGTATCCATGCTTTCTACGAGCCGGAAGAGCTTGTCGGAAAGACCCTGATCGCGATCACAAACCTTCCGCCGAGAGCCATGATGGGAATTGATTCCTGCGGTATGCTGCTTAGTGCAATCCATACTGAAGAGGGCGAGGAGAAATTAAACCTTCTCATGGTTGACAACCATATCCCGGCTGGTGCGAAGCTGTACTAATTAAAAGAAATATTCGGATAACAAAAGAAGTGGGCAGTTCCTGTTGGGGCTGTCCACTTCGTTGTTTTATAATTCTTATTATTCTAAATCCATATTGGTCAGTTGCCTGATCTGATCACGCCTGTTATAAATAACAGCCATCACCTGGACTCTGCGATTTTCATCAGCTGGTTTCCAATTTCTTTTCTTAATTTATTTTGTGATCTGGAACGACCGGTTGATCGGGGAGGCAAGGTAATTGCCGCCGAGAACGACTACGGTCATCGTGTAACGCCCCGGCTCAGTCGGCGGGGTTGTTGTGCTGGAATAAACTTTCCATTTGCTGGTAAAGCCTGAATACAGCACACTGACGCTCGACTGATCTGCAACTGCTGCGCCGCCGATTTCCAGGCGAGCTCCGAAATCAGCACCCGCCGCTTCCGCTGCAGAGATCTTTTTGCCGATACTCTGGTTCCATACAAGCTTTGCCTTGTCAGCCTTTAAGACAAGAGCGCCGGCGCCGACACCCGTATTGTAGTTCTTGTTGTCGGTGACTGCTGTCACGCTGTAAATTCCGGCATGATTCGGGGCACCGATACTGATCCGGAGATTATCAGCGATGGACGGAAGCTTGTTAATCACCTTGATGACCTGTCCCAGAGCACCGGTATCCACACCGATCTTCTCAAGCACATCGATCACTTCACTGGCATTTAAAAGCTTTCTAAGCTCACCGACCGTGATACCGTTCTGCAGCATTTCTGTCAGGGTTGGCTGATTTAAGCTTTCCAGCGCCTTATCTACGATCTTGATGACAGTGCTGTTGGAGGTATACTGTTCCGGAAGCTCCAGATAAACGCCTGTAGTCACATTGCTGGTGATTCCGGCGTAGATGATATACAGGTTGAACTGATCCTCCGGATCCGTAGAGACAAGCTCTCCGCCCTTCACAGCCTCGCTCACATATCTGCTGGCGCTGTTGACGCTGACCTTCACATTTGCTTTGTTGATGGTCACGCTGCCCTCAGCTTCTTCACTTGCGCGATACTCCGAATTTCCCTTGAAGGTCACTTTGATCTTCTGCACGCCTGCGCCGATCTGCGGGAAGCTTCCGAGAACCTTTCCGCCGAGCTCATAGCTTTTTCCTTCAAACGGAACATCGTCCCTGATTCCTTCTCCGTTCAGGAATTTGTCAGCAAAGCTATCACCGAGCTCGCTGCTCAAACCGTCCAGAAGAGAAAGTCTCGCATTGTAGGAAAAGGTGAAATCGTCAACAGACAGTGTGTCCCGCTCCGGAAGCTCGGAATTTTCCCAGTCGATCACATTGTCAAGAACCGCCTGTTTTACTGCTTCCACATCCTTATTGTATGTGAAGGAGATTTCGCTCTTTAATACGACTTTACTGTTGATCCGGTTGTCCGTCACTGCTACTGATACCGTCACGCTGCCCGGCGCATAATTCCTGCTTCCGCCCCAGGAAATACGGATCTTCCAGCTTCCCGTGCCGAATTTCTTTGTTACAAGTGACTCATCATCGAGCGGTCTGAAATTTTCAATGAGTCCCGAAGGATCTGCATTGTACTTCACCTCGAACTCATCAAAATCCACTTCCGGTTCTGTGGACTCCACTACAGCCTCGTAGATCGCTTTTGCTGTTGCAGTATAATCGATATTCTGATCATGATCAAAAACAAGCCCTACTTCGTAAGGAGCCTCTTTCAGATTGAACTTCATCTGCTCCCGTTCCGTCATGGTCACGTCTGTCTCTTTTTCAAAACCGGAATACTCCTCATTGCCGTCCCATAAAATACGGATCTTCTGTTTTCCTGCCGGGATTGCCGGATAGGTCAGGAAATCCACCGTCTCCCCGTCCAGTGCGACCCAGTTCTTTCCGAGATTTCCTACAGAGCCTGACTCAGCTTTACCGTAGTACTGGATTGTCACATCGTCACAGGTAATAAACTCCGCATTGGAAGCTGAAAAAACTCTCGTGAAGATCTCTTCTTTCGTCTCTTCGGCATTAAGGGTTCCGTCCTCGTCATATATCAGCGGAATTTCCTGATCCCGGAGCAGTTCGCAATCCACGGTAGGTTTTGCTGTTTTTCTGATTTTGAATTCTGGCGCTCCTACGCGTACCTTGTATTCACCATCCGCATTGTCTGCCAGCGCAGGATGGATATAGGTGTGAGTCACTAAGTATTTTGTTGTACTTTCAAACCCTCCTACTGATCCCCAGGCGGTATTTTTCAGACGACCACCGTCTTCCTTTCCAACACACTTGTACTCCCATTCCAGTGTATCTTCGCTGTCCGGGAGCAGCGTATCTGTCAGGATCTTATTCACAGTCTCCGTATCTGTTCCAGCCGGAATACACACCTCCGTATATTCAGCGCCGAATGCTGTCAGGCAGAATGCCTGCAGCAGAACAAAAAGTGCCAGTAACGCAATCATGATTGGATGAAGCGTTTTCTTTTTCATATCTGTATCCTCATGTTTCTCTTTAATCTTTTATTTTTCCTTACTTCTCTTTTTCATCACAAGACCTGCCGCCAGAAGGATCGCGCCTGCGGAGAGCAGGATCCCTACCGGCCACCACAGCTGTCCTGTCTGGGGAAGCTTCTTTTCGTTCTCCACGGTTGTCTCCGTAGATGTCTCTGTTTCACTCTCTGCCGTACTCTCCTCCACTCTGGTTTCGGACTGTGTCTCCGCATCTGTAATCGTCACCGTCTCGTCAGCCGCTGTTGTGATCGTCGGCTTCTTATTCGGAGTCGGATCCCAGTCGTCATCATCGCTGTCATCATAATAACGGGTCGGAGAGGTCGGATTCGACGGATCCGTCGGGTTTGTGGGTTCGGTCGGATTCGTCGGTTCCGTTGGATTTGTCGGGTTTTCCGGTTCTTCAATATCACACTTGATATCTGCTTCCGCCGCGGCACCGCCCGCTTCCACGAGAACCGGTGCCGGAATGTAGGTCTTGCCGCCAACGGTCATCGGATCCCCCGTCACAAGGTAGAGAGCCTCTCCATCCGGAAGATTCCGAAAAACCACATGCTTTCCGCTTCCTGTTCCGGTCCGGTAAGGCTGGATCCCCTGCGCCTTCACAAAATTTGTAAGAGTGATCGCAGCCTCTCTGGAACCACCCCCGGAAACATCCGCACCGGATGCCTGAAATTTCTCATTCAGCACATAGACACCCGCCTGTTTTTCTGCAACCCGATAGAGATATACCGTCATTCCGGCCTGTTCTGTTTTTATGTTCAGGCTGCCCCGCTGTGCCGCGTAAGACGGATTTTGAAATATCACCATCCATACCGCAAGCACGGCAAAAATAAAGCCCAGGATCTTATTCTTTTTCCGAATTCCTGTCATCTTGGATTCCTTCCTTCTACATCGATTTCTGTATCTGATCTACATGCTTCTTTTTCTCTTCCACGCTGCTGCCGCTGTGCCCATAAACAGGAGTCCCAGACCCGTGAACATTCCCCGTCCCATTCCGCCTGTGGACGGAACCTTCTTATCGAGGACATCACCTTCCGCGGAGTCATGTTCTCCATCGTTGACCCAGGCTTCGTTAAACAGCTCGTCCCCCTGGATCGCATCGTCTGTCACGACCGCTTCATAGGTCACTGTAATCGGATTTACACCCGTCAGATCTTCATAATCGATGATTCCGGTATTAAAGAGGTTTACAAGATCAACCTCAACCCGGAATGCGTTGGAACCACTGGCTGTTACCGTGTAATACCCGGAAGGAACTTCTATTCCATCCCTGCCCGCAGTCACACGGATCGTACCGTCAATAAACTTCAGATACCGGTTCATCTCATCGTGGAAGACCATGGTCTCCACAACAGAATCCGGGATCGCATATTTTTCATCTGCAGAAAGGGACTGTGCAGAAATCTCATTGTCGTAGTTGTCTCTGCTTACGCTTCTCGCTCTTCTTGCACCGGATGCACTGTACACGCGGACTGTCTCCGCACCGGACGCGCTGTGTACGCGGACTGTCTCCGCACCGGATGCGCTGTGTACGCGGACTTTGCGAATCTCCCTTGCGGAGTTTGCCGGTGAGGCGTTGGATGCCGTCACAACATAGCGTGCAAGCAGCTTAGGAAGACTGGAGGTCAGTGTAAACCTGATCTTCTTCCCCTGACTTACAGTTCCGATCTCGTCCTCGCCGTCTGCCTTTTTATCGATCGGATAACTTGTCGTCTCGTAGATCTCCGCGCCATGAGCCGCCTTGATCTGGAATCCCATCTCATATCCGCCGGAAGCTACCGAAACGATATGACGATTTTCCGGAAGGTCATCGTCTGCGTTCCATCTTGTTCCTTCTGTATCGTCATACCAACCGTCGATGCGGTGATTGCAGTCATCGAGGTTCCAACCGGTTCCGACTGCACAGAAGGTCAGCTTCTGCCCTGCGGTGTTGTAAATATCGTCAGCGCCGGTGTCTGCGTGGTTGTTGTAGAGGATCACGCCGTCCGAAAGCTCTGCGGTTCCGTTTTCCCCGTTATAGAGGCCGCCGCCGTAGGTTCCTGCGTGGTTGTTGCAGATTCGGACGCCGGTGCCGATCTTCAAGGTTCCCTCATTGAAAATTCCTGCTCCGGTTGAACCCGTTTGATTTTTACAAACGCTGCCTGCATTTAAAGTCAGTTCTCTCACGTTACGGATTCCGCGATCATGATTCTCTTCAACCTTAAGCGTTACTCCATTCTCAACAAACAGCTTATACGTATTTAAAATCCCGTTTGATCTATTTTCACAGGCCGATACAATTGCCCCTGCTTTGACTTCAACATCGCCGTACCAATAATCGCTGCCGCTATATACCTGAAGACCTCTTTTCCCATTTCCGTCGAGACTGATCTCAGCTCCTCCCTCAATGGTTCCTTTTCCTCCGACATCCAGCCCATTTCCGGTATTTCTACAGGAAATCAGTTTTGAAGTACCGTCTACAAACAGCTCTTTTACAAAAATTCCCCAGGCGCTACCAATATTCTGATTCGTTGTCACATCCGAATGATCTGTTACGCTCAGTTTTCCGTAATAGCAGCCAATTCCACCACCGTAGTTCGGATTTCCACAGCCCGTAATATCGATATGTGAATATTTTTCTACCGTCACGTCGACCGGATTGACCGTCATTCCGTGCCAGTCACAATCAATGATATTGAGACTGGAATGATCTGAAATTTTAATACTCCGGTTTGGCATATCCTCATACTCTGAATCGTCTGCGAAAATACCACTTGCCCGGGGTCCTTTATAGCCGGATATCGTCATGACTGTACCATTTACAAGGTATAAATTACTTTTCTGATACAAATACATTCCGCTTCCACTGCCGCCATCCGCACTATTCTGTGTCCATGTCACATGATCCAAGGTGAGATCTGTATTCGAGATCAGATTCGCAGTGCCGCCACTTCCACCCGGATTATCATTCGCGGCAATATCCAATACGCAGTTCTTAAATGTCAGCCGACTGGTATTCCAGCTTTTAGCTGCAGCATCATAAGTTCCTTCTGTGTGGATTCCCTTTCCTTCCATCTTGATCGTCTTCGGATCCGACGTGCTGCACTGGATCGTCACATTTTTTCCTGCACCGATCACAAGTCCGTCCGTAAGACTTACATTTTCCTCAAGATCGATCACTACCGGTGACTCTCCCGCAGAATTGATCGCATCCTGAAGATTATTGAACTCCTGTGTTCCTACCTTCGCCACAGCCGCCTGTACAGAAAATGCCATGGCAGCCGTCATCGCAGCGGC
>OJPN01002667.1_pt1 | contig 10122 bp, 9 predicted proteins | sample 1598511 | NCBI WGS metagenome assembly OJPN01 (sample SAMN03922485, study PRJEB24848) | human gut metagenome | isolation source: stool sample | host: Homo sapiens | place: Germany | collected 2011-05
CTCAAACGGACGGTCTCCTCATCCACACAGATCTTATCGGCAAAGATCGTAACCTCCGTCGCGATCCTGGAATCGTCCACAGAGGCGGAAGCGAGAAGTTCTTTCACCTTGTCCTCTAACTTCTGGCGGTACTCCGCAATCACCTTTGGGGAACGCTCCTCGATAAAATCAACTAATTCCAGCATATGGTCAAGCTTTCCGATCAGGTCGTTCTTTAAATTCTCTCCCTCACGGATCCTGGACTCCACAAAGCCCTCGCAGGCCTTAAGTAAAGCATCCTTTAAGAGTTCCCACATATGCTCTTCGTCCTCCGGAACCTCCTCCATCGTGAGGACCTCCGGACACCTTGCCAACATAGACACTTTTACGTCGTTGTCGATGCCGAAATCATCGGACATCTTTTTAAAGCTGTCCATATATTCCTGTGCAAGAGACTTGTTATATTTGAGGAATACCTTTGCGTCGGTATAATCCTCGTATGTCACAAATATATCTACTTTTCCTCTCTGGATATAATCCTTTAAGAGGGTACGCATGGATGCCTCGAAGTAATTGAATTTCTTCGGCATCTTAATTCCCAGATCCAGATACCGGTGGTTTACCGCCTTTATCTCTACTGAAATCTTACACTCGTCCGTCACTAACTCGTGGCGGCCGAATCCGGTCATGCTCTTAATCATTCAGACATGCCTCGCTTTCCCATAGATAACCATTATTATACGGCAAATAAAAATTACAGTCAACCAGATTTCTGTGCAAATATTCTGTTTCTGATCGCATATGAAAAATAAGGCAGAAAAATCCCCAGCGGCTTTTCGCATTCTGACCGCTGGGGATTTTTCATTTATCTAAGGGGGTATACGCTGCGAAAACATGTCTGGGGAAACTGTTTTCGCAGCACCGGGACGGGCAGATTACTGTTCATCCTCAAATTCATAGTCTTTGATCTTTCTGACCACATCGATGATGGTGCCGTCGCGGGCCTCGATCACGCCGACCACGCGGTCGTCAAACTGCACCGGATCCGGAGTTCCGACCATGGCGTACGCCTTATCGCGGAGCTCTTCGATCGTGCAGAACGGAAGGTCAACGCCTTTCATGCACTCGATGAGGTCCTGTCTTCTCGGGTTAATGGCGATTCCGTAGTCTGTGATGACAACGTCAACGGACTCACCAGGGGTCGTTACCGTTGTAACATTTGTACAGATTGCCGGGATTCTTCCCTGAAGCAGCGGAGCAATGACGATCGTGCACTTCGCTCCCGCTGCCGTATCCGGATGTCCGCCCTGGGCACCTGTGATCATGCCGTCGGAACCGACAACGACGTTACAGTTAAAGTTTACGTCAACCTCAAGAGATGCAAGGATCACGAAATCCAGCTTATTGACATAAGCGCCCTTGTTGAACGGGTTCGCGTACTCGGACGCAGAGATCTCGAAGTGGTTCGGATTTGTCTTGATGGACTCGATGGCACCCTGATCGAAATCCTGGGTATCAACGAGCTTGTTTACGAGGCCTTTCGCCAACAGCTCACACATCGGAGTTGTGATTCCGCCGAGGCCAAGTCCCATATGGATGCCTCTCTCTTCCATGATCTTTCCAAGGGAGATCGTGGAGGCGATGGAAGCTCCGCCGACACCTGTCTGGTAGGAGAAACCTTCCTTAAAATATGGGGTATTGACAACAAACTTTGTGCAGTAATCCGCCATCATGATCTTTCTGACATCCGTCGTCGGTTTTGCAGCACCTGTCGCGATCTTTGCCGGATTTCCAATCTCATCTACGACACAAACGTAATCCACATCGACCATGGAGATGCTTGCCGGAATGTTCGGGAACGGAACGAGACAGTCTGTCACGGCAACAACCTTATCTGCATACCGGGCATCGACCATCGCGTAGGATAATACGCCGCAGTCGCTCTTTCCGCCGTTTGCGCGCATGTTTCCGTACTCATCACATGTCGGAGCGCCGATGAAGGCGATATCGATATGGACTTCGCCGGACTCGATGGCGCGGACACGTCCGCCGTGGGAGCGCATGATCGCAAGGTTTTTTAACCGTCCTGTGGAGATCGCCTCACCGATCTTTCCGCGGACACCGGAGGACTGGATGCCGGTGATGGTGCCATCCTCGATGTACGGAACGATCGGATCGTGAGCTTTTCCTAAGGAGCTTGCACAGATCGTGATGTCCTTGATGCCCATCTTATGAACCTCTTCCATGACCATGTTTACCACATAGTCACCCTCACGGAAATGATGATGGAAGGAAAGGACCATGCCGTCCTTAATGCCGCATTTTACGAGGGCATCATGGATGTTCTCGACAAGCTTGCTTCTTGTCGGATCGTTTAATGTACGGACGGTCGGAGCCGCCTTTGTATATTCGTAATTATCATAGGCATAGACGCCCTTGAACGGCTCCTTGCCTGTTGCTTTTAAGACCTCTTCGGGAATTTCTCTTCCAACTGCATTGATCATCTTATAAATCCCCCTTATAAACGCCTGCTGCTTTCGCCATGGCGAGTGTTCTCTTTGCTCCGTCGTAGAATGCGATGTCGATCATCTTTCCGTCAACGGTGAAGACTCCGATTCCCTTTGCCTTCTTGTCATCGATCTCGCGGACAACCTTCTCCGCGAAGATGATCTCTTTTTTCGACGGTGTGAAGACCTTATGGACGATGGCGATCTGTCTCGGGTTTACGAGAGACTTTCCGTCGAAGCCCATCATCTTGATCATTCTTGTCTCATTCTCGAAACCTTCCATGTCGTCAAGGTTTGTGAACACTGTATCCCAGCACTGGACACCTGCCGCTCTCGCCGCCATGATCATGTGCTGTCTCGCTCCCATAAGCTCCACTCCGGTTCCTGTGATCGTTGTCTGGAGGTCCTTTGTGTAATCTCCGCCGGATAAAGCGATTCCGATAAGTCTGTCAGAAGACTGACATACCTCCAAGGCATTTAAAACACCTTTGCAGGACTCTAAGGCTGCCATTAAGAGCGTGCTTCCCTCCGGGCGTCCAAACTCTTTCTCTGCCGCAAGGACATGCTCCTCAACGGTCTTAACATCCTGTGCTGTCTCGGTCTTTGCGATACGGATCGTATCAGCACCTCCGGCAACACAGACACGGATATCCTCTTTCCAGTGCGGGGTATCAAGACCATTGATTCTTACGACTCTCTCAACACCGCGGTAATCGATCTCCTGAAGTGCATGATATAAGGAATATCTCGCTGCGTCCTTCTGGTTCTCCGCGACCGCGTCCTCGAGGTCTAACATGATGGAATCCGGTTTGTAGATGTACGGATCCTTGATGAGACCCGGTTTCTGGCAGTTTAAAAACATCATGGATCTTCTTAAGCGTTTTTTATTCGGATGCATTATCGGATGACACCTCCCCACGGAAGATTTTCGGTGATGCCGTTGGAACGGTAGACCGCACACTCCACTCTCGCCTTTAATGTACAGTCGAGCGCTCCTTTGTCAAAGATCGTGACCTTTGCACTGTCCACGCCGAGACGCTCCAGGGTCTCCAGTGTGACTTTCCGGATCTGTCTGCCGTACTGATGGATCACGCTGCTCTCGATCGTGAGCTCGATCTTTCCTTCGCCCGGCTCCACGGTTACCTGGGCATCGCTGGATTCCAGTGTGCCGGCCATGGCTGTCTTCTTGATTTCCATATATTCCCTCCGTTTTTCATTATGCAGGATGCACAAATTTCGTTTGTTTTCCCACCTGAGTTCTATAACTTTCCATGGCATTACTATATCACTTGTATTTTTTTTAATCCAATACATATCCCTCTATAGCGAATATAGGGAAATTCTTATGGGGCATCGGCTCGGTCCGGCGGCAGGAACGCTCCGGTTTCCCCGCGTTGTCTTTTCCGACCGGATGTGATAGAATAGAAAGGAAAAACAGGAGTTTTATCTAACTGAGATAAAAAGTCAGGGGAGGACGCCTCTATGAATGAAAAACACATGCAGTATGTTCTGACCGTCCTGAAGGAAGGCAGCTTTACAAACGCGGCAAAAAAGCTCTACGTTTCCCAGCCCTCTCTGAGCCAGATCATAAAGACCGCCGAGAGCAATCTCGGCGCCCCGATCTTTGACCGCTCCACCGATCCGATCACCCTGACGCCGGCCGGACAGCTCTACGTGGAGGCGGCGAGGCAGGTGACAACGATCTCCACAAACTTGAGAAAACAGGTCGAGGAGCTGAGCAAGGAAGAATTCGGGACCATCCGCCTCGGGATCTCGGTCCAGCGCGGCATGGAGCTGTTACCGGAATTATACCCGCGTTTTAAGAAACGATTCCCCCATGTGGGGCTGGAACTCCATGAGCAGGGATCTGCGACCATGGAAAAAAGCGTCCTGGAGGGGGAAGTCGGGATCGCACTTCTCACGACATTCCCGCGCCACGAGGAACTGGTCTACGACCTGATCCAGGAGGAAAAGCTTGTCCTCATCGTGAACCGCGAATGCGAACTTGCGAAACGGATCGCGCCCGGGACACCGATCGATATCCTGGAGGCGCGCGATGAGACCTTCATCTCCAGCCAGTCCGGTCACTCCGTCCGGACGATCCAGGACTCCCTCTTTATCGCGAGGGACATGAAGCCGAAGATCGACCTTGTCACGATCAGCATCGAGGTCGGAAAACATGTCGTTGCGGCGAGTCCTGTCGTGATGGCCTGTCCGGATTCCTATGTCGAGACTGATAACTCGCTGGATTCCGCCTACTTCTCCTATCCGATCCTCGGTGTGGAGAATCCAAGACATTTTTACGCCTGCTACCGGAAGGACATGTATCTCACAAAATATATGAAAGGATTTCTTGAGATCCTGCATGAGATCTGAGGTTTTTATGGAAAAATTTTTATGGAATGATCCAGAAATAGAACAGTTATTATTAAATGACGCAGAAAAAGAAACATTAGAAAAATTCATCGGTGCCGATGCCGAGCTTCTGGATATGTTAAACGCCAGGGAACGGCGCGTCTGGATGCAGGAACAGCTTCTCTCCGAATTTCCCGGCGTTCTCGTCTCCTTCACCTTAAATATCCCGGGGCCGGTCAAGGTCCTGCCGCTTGTTCCGGAGGCATTTGCCTTTGCACTTTCGGAGATCGTTTCCGCGTTGGATACCGCAAAGATCTCGGTCTTAAAGCGCAGCCTAATCCTCGATAAGACCGGTCCGGAGGCATTTCTCTGCGTGGATGCGGATGCGCTCGCTGTAAAACGCCTTCTCGTGCCGTTAGAGGACGCGTCCGATCTCGGAAGACTCTACGACATCGATATCATCGGGCGGGATGGAAAAAAGATCTCAAGAAGTGACATCGGGCAGCCGGGCCGGACCTGTCTCCTTTGCGGCCGCCCTGCGCGGGAATGTTCCAGAAGCCGGGCCCACTCGGTCGCAGAGCTGACGGAACGGATCAACGCGATCTTTCATGAACACTTTTCATGAAGCAGATCCGATCCGCCCATTCCCACACTCGGGAGATACTCTTAGAGAGTCTCCCGAGCGTACACATATCAGACAATCTTAGAATTTATGATCGATAAAACGAAAGGAACTCATACACCATGGCATTTGACGGAATCGTGATCGCGAACCTTGTCCGCGACCTGAACGAAAAGATCGCCTCCGGCAGGATTTCAAAGATCGCCCAGCCGGAAAAGGACGAATTACTCTTTACCATTAAAGGAAACCGGGAGAACGTGCGTCTGCTCATATCGGCGAACGCCAGTCTCCCACTCCTCTATTTTACATCAAACAACAAACCGAGCCCGATGACGGCTCCGAACTTCTGCATGCTTTTAAGAAAGCATATCGCAAACGGCAGGATCATCTCCGTGACCCAGCCGGGACTGGAGCGGATCGTCCGGATCGAGGTCGAGCATCTCGATGAGATGGGCGATCTCCGGAGAAAATTCATCGTGATCGAGCTCATGGGAAAACACAGCAACATCATCTTCTGCGATGAGAACAACGTGATCCTCGACAGCATCAAACATATCTCCGCACAGGTAAGCTCTGTCCGAGAGGTACTCCCGGGACGCGATTACTTTATCCCGCACTCCGGGGAGAAGAAAGATCCGCTGACGATCACGGAGACAGAATTTAAGGAACTCCTGCACAACACCCCGCAGAACCTCTCAAAGGCCCTCTACATGGATCTCACCGGTTTAAGCCCGGTCGTTGCCGCCGAGATCTGCCACCTTGCATCACTCGACGGGGATGTCTCCGCGAAGGAATTTTCCGATGCGGAACTCACACATCTCTTCCACGCGTTCACCTGGATCATGGACGATGTCCGCGAAGGCAATTTTACGCCGAATATCATCTATGAAGGCGAGAAACCGGTCGAATTCGCATCGGTACCGCTCACGATGATGGAAGGCGGCAATTATAAGACCGTGAACTTTTCCTCCATCAGTGAACTTTTAGAGCGCTACTATGCGGAAAAGAACATGGTATCCAGGATCCACCAGAAATCCACGGACCTCAGAAAGATCATCTCCAACGCATTGGAGCGCAGCGTCCGGAAGCTGGATCTGCAGACTAAGCAGTTAAGGGATACGGAACAGCGGGAAAAATACAGGATCTACGGAGAACTTTTAAATACCTACGGGTACGGTCTCTCCGGCGGAGAAAAGAGTTTTAAGTGTCTGAATTATTACGACAATACAGAGATCACGATCCCGCTGGATCCGACGATGACGGCTCAGGAGAACGCGAAGCGGTATTTTGACAAGTACAATAAACAGAAGCGGACTTATGAGGCCGTCACCGAGCAGCTCGCACAGACGAAGGCGGAGATCGCCCACCTGGAATCCATCAGCACATCGATGGACATCGCAAGACTCGAGGAGGACCTTGTCCAGATCAAGGAAGAGCTCACGGAGTATGGCTATATCAAGCGCCACTACACAGGCGGCAAAAAGGTGAAGATCACAAGCCGCCCGTTCCACTACCTTTCCAGCGACGGATTCCACATCTATGTCGGAAAAAACAACTACCAGAATGAAGAACTCGACTTCAAGTTTGCCAACGGCGGTGACTGGTGGTTCCACGCAAAAGGAATCCCGGGCTCCCATGTCATCGTAAAGACTGAGGGAAAAGAGCTCCCGGACCGCGTGTTTGAGGAAGCCGGTGCGCTGGCTGCCTACTACTCCAAAGGCCGCGGGAATGAGAAGGTCGAAGTCGACTATATCCAGCGGAAGAACTTAAAAAAAGTTCCCGGAGCCGCACCAGGTTTCGTTGTCTATCACACCAACTACTCTCTGATGGCAGTTCCGGGAATCCCGGTGCAGGAAGTAAAGTAGCGAACCGCTATCGTCCTCCCGCCTCATATAACAGTGCGTTGCAGATCGCCGCGGCGATATTGCTCCCGCCTTTTCGTCCTCTGGCGACGATCGCCGGGACATCCGTCCGAAGGATCAGTTCCTTTGCCTCGACTACGTTCACGAATCCGACCGGTACTCCGATGATGAGCGCCGGCCGGATCTTTTTTTCTTCGATCAGCTCATAGAGGCGCATTAACGCCGTCGGCGCGTTTCCGACTGCATAGATACACTCCGAATAAAGTCGCGCCGCCTTTTCGGCGCTGACCGCGGATCTCGTCATCCCGCTCGCCTTTGCAGCTTCCTTCACATCCTCATCCCCGATAAAGCAGTGCACATCGATCCCGAATTTTCTGGCCGCCGTCTTGTTGATCCCGGATGCCGCCATCGTCGTATCGGTGATGATCGGAAGCCCCCGATGGATCGCCTCTTTTGCCAGTCCGATCGCGCCTTCTGTGATCGTGAGGGTGTCGCGGTAGGAGAAATCGGCGGTGGTGTGGATCACACGGCAGAGAACCGGAAGTGCATCAGCCGGATACCGGGAAACAAATTCCTCGCCCAGCTCTCCTTTTATGATCTCAAAACTCTTTTTTTCGATCTCCATCGGGCGGGTTGTCAGGAAATCGATCCCCGTCCGCTTTTTTAATTCTTCGGTCCAGTCAAGTCCACTCATCATCTCACATCCTTTCGTTCCAGGATCCGGTAGATCATATCCATATCCAGATTTTCCCGGATAATCTTAGCCATCTTGTCATACTGCTCTTCTTTATACTTTGCCATCGAGAATGTTTCCCCGTTTTCATATGTCTCCGGACGAACACCTTTTCTCTCTGCGAGGAAATAGCGGATCGCATGCTGCATCTCTTCTGTGTCGAATACTCCGTGGACATAGGTTCCGAATACGTTTCCGCTGATACAGCCGTCTTCTTTCCCACCGGCCGGAGCTCCATTCGGATTCGAATCCGTTTTATATCCTGAACGCGCATCGGAATCCGTCGCCATCGCTGCGATATTTTCCCCATTTTCGTACTGGATCCACGAAAACGGCTGTCCGCCGTCCCGGATCGTCTCTCCCATATGAATCTCATATCCGTTGATCTTTACCGGTACTCCATCGTTTGAAAACCCGGCTGCCGTTCCATTTACTCTCGTCCTCGTCTTCTTTTCCGCAAAGATCGTGCGGATCGGCAGGAGCTCCATGCCGCGCATCGTTCCGCCTTCTTCCACACCATGCGGATCGGAAAGACTCGTTCCCAGCATCTGGAACCCGCCGCAGACGCCGATGACCGGGATCCCTTTTCCCGCCATCCGCGTGATTACAGCTTCCAGCCCGTTCTGGCGGAGCCACTTGAGATCTCCCATGGTGTTCTTTGTCCCAGGGAGGATGATGAGATCCGATCCGGTCAGTTCCTCCGGACGGCTCACATAAGAAAGCGCGATCCCCGGCAGTCGCTCCAGTGCATTAAAGTCCGTGAAATTCGAGATCCTCGGAAGCCGGATCACGGAGATCTTCGCAAAAGCCGCATGGCCGGAGCGGTCAAGAAGAGGTCCGGTTCCATGTTTTTCTGTCAGGCGCTCCGAGAGGCTGTCCTCATCGTCCACGTCCACATCCATGTACGGGATCACACCCGCAAACGGGATCCGGATCCGCTCATAGAGCATGGAAAGACCCGGTTTTAAGATCTCTTTATCCCCGCGGAACTTATTGATCACGAAGGCGCGGATCCGCTTCCGCTCCGCTTCTGTGAGCAGGGCCGCTGTCCCGTAGAGCTGGGCGAAAACGCCGCCCCGGTCGATGTCCCCGGCGAGAAGTACCGGCGCATCCAGCATCTCGGCGAGTCCCATGTTCACGATATCGTTTTCCCTCAAGTTGATCTCGGCCGGACTTCCCGCGCCTTCCACAACGATCACATCGAAGCGGGATGCCAGGGAATTGTAGGCATCCATGATGTCCGGGATCAGACTTTTTTTCATCTTAAAATACTCCGCCGCCGGATAATTGCCGCGGACCTCGCCGTTCACGATGAGTTGGGATCCCATGTTCGAGGTCGGCTTTAAAAGGATCGGGTTCATCGCCGCCTCCGGCTCGATTCCGGCTGCCTCCGCCTGCATGACCTGGGCCCGTCCCATCTCAAGCCCGTCCCGCGTAATATAAGAATTCAGGGCCATATTCTGGGACTTAAACGGTGCAGTCCTGAGCCCGTCCTGCTTAAAGATCCGGCAGAGCCCCGCCGCAAGAAAACTCTTCCCCGCATTCGACATGGTCCCCTGGATCATGATCACTTTTGCCATTTTGATTCCTCCACTGTGTGGTGTTTCACTTTTTCAGTCATGTTGTCTTCCTGCGTGAATTTGCATCCACTCGGAAATATTATTTTAGCTCTCTACGATATATTTTTCAAAATGTGCTGCACTGCATCTGACATGATTAATGTCATCACTTTTTTATCACCAGTTTTAACTTCTGGTTCCCCACACCGCAGATGATCTTTATGGTCTGATACACAACAATCCCTATACCAGCACTCTCCCAACAAAGCTCCCCGAATTGACCACTTTTCATTTTCAGTCAGCTCACCTGCCAGTGATTTCATAACACGCTCTGTTGAAAACCTTTTAAATCCAGCTAAATACTGTAATGTTTTTTCGTCTTTAATTTCTGCCAGGTTGATCCTATGATTTTCCACTGCTGCAAGAATCTCTTCCCGCATCGCAATCTTATCCTTCTTCCCTGTACCTGTCCCTGTCTCTTATACACATCCCCGAGCCCACGAGA
>OJPN01002668.1_pt1 | contig 10120 bp, 9 predicted proteins | sample 1598511 | NCBI WGS metagenome assembly OJPN01 (sample SAMN03922485, study PRJEB24848) | human gut metagenome | isolation source: stool sample | host: Homo sapiens | place: Germany | collected 2011-05
TAAACCTGCCAATTAGGGACAGGTTTATTTTGGTAGGTTTTATCTGGGGAAACATCAATGGAGCCAGCGTTCCACCACAAAGAGGACAGGCACCTTTGTGGTGGTTTCGGCCACGGCAGAGCCGCTAGAGCCCTGCTGGCCAACGACAGGCGGCCAAGTCGACGTGCATGTCGTCCTTAAACGCCACACCCTCCCCTAGCAAAAGCTCACGTTGAGCATCGGGACCGCCAAAAGCGAAGCCCTCGCAAATGCGACCGTCGGCAAACACCACACGATGGCAGGGAATCTGGCCGGGGCGCGGATTACTATGCAGGGCATACCCCACGTACCGCGCACTTCGTGGACGACCGGCAAGCAGCGCCACCTGGCCATACGTGGCGACCATCCCCTCGGGGATCTGCTCGACCACCTCGTACACCCGTTCAAAAAAGCCCTCAGACGCCATTGCTCGCTCCCTTCCACCCGGAAAAGCATAAACCACCACAAAGGTGCCTGTCCCCTTTGTGGTGGTTTATGGCAGGTCGGTTAGTTGGCGGGCTGGAAGAAGGCTACGGCTACGGCGCCAGGGCCTACGTGGGTACCGATGGTGGCGCCGATGGTGTGAACGGGCAACTCGCCCTCGGTGTGGCCAGCCCAAAGTGCCGCGCTGTCCTCGATATACTTCTTGAGCACCGCATCCGAAAGACCCGTATAGCCGAGCGCCAGCGGCATGGAAAAGTCGATGCCGCCCGCCTTTTCGACCTTTTGGTTCAGCAGGTTGCGGCCATTCTTGGAACCGCGCGCCTTGCCCAGCTGCACGATCAGACCGTCCTCGGCAGCCACCACGGGCTTTACGTTGAGCAGCGTGCCCACGGCGCCGGCCGCAGCAGACAGACGACCGCCGCGCACCAGGTACTCCAGCGTCTCGAGCAGGCCGATAACCACCACACGGTCGCGCACGGCCTCGACAGCCGCCGCGATCTGAGATGCACTGCGGCCCTCGTCCACCAAGCGCAGCGCATACTCGACCAGGACGCGCTCGCCCAGGGTAACGTTGTTGCTGTCTACCACGAACACGTCACCACCTGGCGCCTCGGCAAGTGCGGTATGGGCACTCTGATTGGTGCCTGATAGCTTAGCGCCCACGGTAATAATCACGGCCTCGTCGCCGGCCTCACGCGCCTCGGCGATGGCCTGCGAAAACGCGTACGGGTTGACCTGGCCGGTCTTGGGCAGCTCATCGCGCTCCACGAGCATCTCGTAAAAGCGCTGGTGATCGATGTCGATGCCATCCATGTACACATCGGTGCCAAAGGTGACGGACAGCGGCAAAACGGCCAGTGCCGGGTGCTCCGCCGGCGACATATCGCTCGCGGAATCGGTAATAATGCGGACGGACATAGCGAATCCTTTCTTGCGCAGGTCCCGCGCAGGGAATTTTGACAGCAAGGCCCCGGCACGGTATACGCGCTCAAACAGGACTATGCAGTTGTTAATTGGAAGCAAAAGCCTTGGCGGCCCTACAGCTCGCGCAGGGTGTTGAGAATCGTGCGCAGCGACGCATACATCTGCTCGCGCTGCTCCACACCCATAGCCTTACCGGTGGTATCGAGCACTTCGTGGATGATGCGGTCGGCCTCGCTCATGCTCTCGCCGCCCAGAGCGGTCAGGCGCACCGGAGCACGATACTTAACGGCGGCATCGCCCGAATCATCGACCTCGACGTAGCCGCCCTCCTCCAGATGCGCGAGCGTACGCGAGACGGCGGCGCGGGTCACGCCTGCCATGCGAGCCAGGTCAGCGCCAGTCAGGCCGTCCTTGCTGCGCTCAAGATAGTACAGGCACATAACGTCGGAGCCCTTGAGGCCCAGCCTTGCGCCCTCGGATGTCTTAATGCGCTGGATCTCCTTGTAGAGCCCGCTGATCAGTCCGACAAAGTCCTCGAAACGTGTCTCGTCGTTCTGCTGCATGGGAGACGACCGCCTTTCGCTTGCATAATGCTTACGGGTAAACATCTTAATCGCATAAGCCGACACCCGTACCCAAATACCCCATTTGTTAACCCATTAACATAAAAACCACCACAAAGGGGACAGGCACCTTTGTGGTGGTTTTGACCGTCGAGTTTGATCCGCAGACTTCGCTACAGCCCCACGCAAGGATTGTCGCGGGTCACAAGCGTCTTAACGACAACCGTCGCTCCCAGATAGCGCTCGAGCAGCTCGGCTAAGCGATCGATCGCGGCCTGGCAATCCCCCATCCGCTCGGGCTCCACGCACTCAATCGCCAGGAACGCATCGGCCGAATCATCGGACAGCGCAGTGCGAACGCCGTCGCGCCAGTTCCAGCAGCGGCACACAGCGCCCGCATCGTCGATGTAGGCGAGCTCGCCGGGCAGCGTCGGATCGTCCGCCTCCTCGCCAAGCGGCAAGAACGCATCGCCACCGTCGGTCACCTTCAAGCGAAGGTCTCCCTCGATCGCATGCAGATCCTCGCCTCCCACGGGCAGCGCGTAGGTCAGCGACACCGTGTTGTAGATGTCCACCGCAGGCGTAATGTGGCCCACCGGCTTACCCTTAAGCACGCGCTTGAGCAAGTTCTCGATCGAGCAGCGCGCGCCTTTCTTTGTCTTGAACAGACGATAGGCCTCGCGCCATGCCTTGACCGGTGCGTTCTCGCTGATAGTGTCGCTGGCCAGATGACGCTCCGCATCGATATTGGCGCGGTCGAGCAACGCCGCAATCGCATCCACGTCCTCTTGAGGAATCTGAGCCGTGGACTTCATGCCCTCCACGACCACAACACCGACCGCTGCCTGCGGAAACAACTCCCAGAATGAATCCTCGGCAATAAAGCTCTTCATACGCTCTCCCTTCATTGTGCGCGCCCGAGTGAGGGCGCCTAAACAAAAAGCGCCCTCACAGCGGCCACCTTCAAAGTCCTACGGTGCCGTCACAAGAACGCTTGCGCTGCCCCCATCCGGAGAAGAGGACGATATGTCAGGCGTATTGTAACCCGGGTCATCCACACGAGCAAAACCACCACAAAGGCGCCTGTCCCCTTTGTGGTGGTTTTACGCTGTAGGTTTACCAGAGCTAACTTATGGAGAAGGTGTGTTGGCGTACTTTGCCGTCAGAAAGTAAACCACGGTGAACTATATTGGTTTCAGCAACGGAGCAGGCAATAGGCGATGAAAAAGCCTGCCCTGTTGAGTTTGATTCGCATTCCTCCCCTCTGTGCGATTCAACGGTGTACTTCGGGAACAGGCCCGCTGGCAACTAACTGCCGGCGGGCCTGTTCCTGTTTGTCGGGGGAGTGCGATGGGCGGAGCCGAACAGGTCGGGCATCAAAAAAGGCGGACGTCGTAGCGCCCGCCCTAAAGCAATCGAAAGCTCAAGCCAGCAGATCGGTCTAGTACACCATGCCCATGGCGTCCTGAACCTCTGCCAGGGTCTGATCGGCGATCTCGTTGGCGCGACGGTTGCCCTCGTGCAGGACGTCCTTCACATAGTCCAGATCGTTCTCGTAGCGCTGGCGACGCTCGCGGATCGGTGCGAAGTACTCGTTGACGGCCTCGGTCACGTACTTCTTGAGCTGGCCGGAGCCGCCCATGCCAATCTCCTCGGCAATCTCGACCTCGGAGCGACCGGTGCAGATTGCAGCCGTCGAAAGCAGGCCGGACACGCCTGGGCGGTTCTCGGGATCGAACGTGATCATGCGCTCGGAGTCGGTCTGGCTCTTCTTGATGCGCTTGGCCGTCTCCTCGGCGGTCATCGAGATATTGATGGCGTTGCCGTAGCTCTTACTCATCTTGCGGCCGTCCAGGCCGGGCAGCAGTGGGGTCTCGGACAGCAGCGCGTCGACCTCGGGAAATACCTTGCCGTAGCGGTTGTTGAAGCGGCGTGCGATGGTGCGGGTGAGCTCGATGTGCGGCAGCTGGTCGCGACCGACGGGCACGACGTTGCCCTTGCAGAACAGGATGTCGCAGGCCTGGTGCACCGGGTAGGTGAGCAGAAGGCCGGTGAGCTCGTGGCCCGAGGCCTCCATCTCGGCCTTAACCGTGGGGTTGCGCGCCAGCTCGGCCTCGGAGACCAGCGACAGGAACGGCAGCATGAGCTGGTTGGCTGCGGGCACGGCGGAGTGCGCGTAGATCATGGTCTTGTCGGGGTCGATACCGCAGGCAAGGTAGTCCATGACCATGTTGTACACGTTGTCCTGGATATGCTCGGTGGTGTCGCGGTCGGTGATGACCTGGTAGTCGGCGATGAGCACGTTGGTCTTGGCGCCCATATTCTGCAACTCCACGCGGCCCTTGAGGGTGCCAAAGTAGTGGCCCAGGTGCAGACGGCCGGTGGGGCGATCACCGGTGAGCATGGTGAACTTCTCGGGCGTTTTGGTCAGGCCCTCGCGAATGGCGTTGCTCTTTTGCAGCGCGACTTCGTAGCTGTTCTCGTTTGGCATGATTGCTCCTAACGTATGTTCATGGGTCAAGATGATAACGCGTTTATTGAGAGGGGCGGGCGAAAGTGAGCAAGGGGGTGGTAAGGCGAGGCATGCGTGGCGGTCGAGGCGCGGTCACGAGCGGCCGACAGCAAACAGAGCGACCTTCTGCAGCAAACCTCAATGCCTGCGGTGGCGCTCTTCCTTACGCTCCTCGGCTGCCTGCTCCTCCTGTTTAAAGGCGGGGTCGTCGGGGGTTATCAGCTCGTCTTCGTGCGTGCGCTTGTTGTAATGGTGGCGCAGCACGGGCTCAAACAGATGTAGATGCTTGGCAAAGGCCGCCGAGCCAATGGCGAGCACGGTAAAGATGAGCACACGCATGGGCACCTCGACCTGGTTAATCGCGGCGGCGCCGGCCGAAAGCATGATGCACCAGGCATAGATGAGCAGCACAGCCTGTTTTTGGTTGTAGCCTTCTTGGATCAGGCGATGGTGGATGTGGCCCTTGTCGGCCTGCCCGATGCTAATGTGGGCGCGCTTGCGGCGCACGATGGCGCTAAACGTGTCGATGATGGGCACACCGGCAACGATGAGCGGAATGATAAGCGAGGTGAGCGCGGCGGTGCGGCTCACATTAAGCAGCGAAATGGAACCCAGCGCAAAGCCCAGCAGCAGCGACCCCGAGTCGCCCAGAAAGATGCTCGCGGGGTTGAAGTTATAGCGCAAGAAGGCGAGGCACGAGCCAAAGAGCGCGATGGAAAGCGCTGCCGCGTCGATGCGGCCCGAGAGCACGGCGACCGAAAACATGGTGAACGATGCGATGCCGCAGATGCCTGTGGCCAGGCCATCGAGGCCGTCGATGAGGTTGATGATATTGGTGAACGCCACCAGGTAGACCACGGTGATGGGATAGGCAAGCCAGCCGAGCATAATCTCGCCGGGGGCAAGCGGGTTGAGGATGACGCCGATTTTTAGGCCGCCCATGCAGGCGATAAGCGCGGCGAGGACTTGTCCGGCCAGCTTTTGCTTGGGCGTGAGCTGGAAGACGTCGTCGATAGCGCCGGTCGCAAAGATGACGGTAAAGGAGAGCGCCAGCATGGGATAGCTAATGTGAAGGCGCGGGTGCGGCACCAGGACGGGTGGCCAGCCTAGGTACCAGGTGCCTAGGATTTGCACAATGCAGGCAACGACCAGGCCCAAAAACACCGCCGTTCCGCCCAAACGCGGGATGGGCTTGGTGTTGATGCGGCGCTTAGAAGGATAGTCGACGGCATCGAGCTTAATTGCCAAGCGCTTGACCAGGGGCACCGCGAGGAAGGTCGTGATATATGCCGCGGCTGCCACGCAAAGGAACGGTATGTAGCTCGTGGATGAAGCCATGTATCAAAAACCGCCAAGCGTCGAAGGAAAAGGTCAGAAGAACGCCATGCGCAAAGGGCATAGCCGAACCATGATACTCGACCAAGGGGGGTGCATGTAATTGCACGCAGCGATAATCACGCGCTTACCAGATATTGGGATGTTGTCGATGGCTTGTCGGGATGCCGGCGGGGATCCATATGGACTGTATGGTGATTTTCGGCAAAAGAAAACCACCCCCCACGTTACGAAAATGAACCCACCTAAAACAGGTGGGTGCCCTCATCGACTGTTCCAGCGTCCTTAACAACGAAGGATACCTGTACTACGTACGACTGTGTGGGCTCCCTAAATAAACGCGACGGTTCACCCAGTTGCTCCGCGGGGGGCGGAATAACTACATCATAAAGCCGCACTTTGTGGATTCCAGTCTTGACATTACAAAAATCGTGTCGGACGATTACGGCGCCTTGGGCTCGAGCCGTCTGCGCGGTTGGTCCTTTTGCGTTTGACCTGCTGAATCGTTGTTTTGGAGCATGTTTTTATGCCGACGTCGTTGACCGAACTTTTTTCGCCCGCCTGCCATTTGTGTCCGCGCCGTTGCGGCGCGGCGCGCGATGAGGGCGCGCACGGCGTCTGCGGTGCTAACGACACGCTCAAGGTGGCCCGCGCCGCGCTTCATATGTGGGAGGAGCCGCCTATCTCGGGCGAGGCCGGTTCGGGCACGATCTTCTTTAGCGGCTGCTCGCTCAAATGCGTCTATTGTCAGAACCACGAGATCTCGACGGGCAATTTTGGGCTTGAGATTATGCCCGAGCGCCTGGTCGAGATTATGTTGGAGCTTCAGGATCAGGGTGCAAACAATATTAACCTGGTGACGGCGACGCACTACGCGCACCTGCTGCCGGCTGCGATTGCCGCGGCACGGGCGCGCGGACTGGTTATCCCAATCGTCTACAACACGAGTGGTTACGAGCGCGCGAGTGCCGTGGCGGCGCTGGGCGACCTGGTCGATGTGTGGCTCACCGACTTTAAATATGCCGATGCCGGGCTTGCGCAGTCGCTCTCCCATATAAAGGATTACCCGCGTGTGGCCGTGTCGGGTCTGGCCCAGATGGCGCGCGAGATCGAGCGCCGCGGGGGAGAGTTGGTGGACGAGGACGGGCTTATGAAGCGTGGCATGATCGTGCGTCACCTGGTGCTTCCGGGGCATGCAGACGATTCGTGTCGCGTGCTGGACCTGGTGTGGCAGACGGTGGGCGACGTGCCGATCTCGGTTATGAACCAGTACACGCCCAATGCGCTCATGCGCGAGCAGGGCGGCGACCTGGCACGCGCCGTGACGCGTGAGGAGTACGAGCAGGTGCTCGACCATGCCGACGACCTGGGGTTTACGACGATGTTCTGGCAAGAGGGCGGCGCGGTAGACGAGAGCTTCACCCCGGCCTTCGACACCACCGGTGTTCTTACCAGCGCAAAGTAGAGCGCACGCTGATGATTTTTCTGGGACGGGGATTAAAAAATCATCGAGAGGATCGCCTGTTCGAAAAGTTGTCAAAATAGCCGCGTCCCAAAAAGACTGGTTATTGGGCGTTGACAGTTGGCGAGCCGTAGGTAAAATATCGACTTGTCCTGGGGACGTAGCTCAGTTGGGAGAGCGCTGCCGTCGCATGGCAGAGGCCGAGGGTTCGACTCCCTTCGTCTCCACCCATGGATTTGATAAGCCGCTGACATTGTGTCGGCGGCTTTTTTTAAAAGAAAGGGCTATATCATGGCCGAGCTTGAGTCCCAACCATTGTCCGACGAGGAGCGCGCCGAGTTGGAAGAGCTCCGCGCTGAGAAGGCCCGCCGCGAGGCTCGGGAAGAGGCCCGTCGCGAGCGCGAGGAGCTGGCTGCCCTGCGTGCCGAGCGTGCGAAGGCCGAGGAGGCCGCCGCGAACGCCGCATCCGCATCGGCGCCCGCGCCCGCACCCAAGCCCGCTGCTGCGAAGCCTGCACCTGCCGCGCCCAAACCTCAGCCTAAAAAGGCCGCCCGTCCCAAGTCCGTCGAGCCCAAGCCGAGCCGTGACGAGATGACGTTTGCCCAGCGCATGGTCACTTCCAAGGAGCCCACGGCCGAGGGCGAGATCCCTGGTATGGCCCCGGCTCAAAAGATCATCATTGCGCTCGCCTTGGTCGCGTTTGTCGTCTTTATGGGCTACACGATCATGACCAGCATGGGCCTGCTCTAACCGACTCGCATCGGGCGTCATGTCCGCATGCTCTGCTCTCGTCCAACCCTCAAATTCTGCACCACACATCCGAAAGGTCGCCCCATGGCTTTGACCGACATCTCGCATCCCACCGACATTGCAATGCTCACCGATCTGTACGAGCTCACTATGGCCCAGGGCCTGTGGGAGAGCGGCAAGGCCAATGAGCAGGGTTGTTTTACCGCGTTTTACCGCGACCATCCCTTTGGCAGCGCCTATGCCGTCATGTGCGGCACCGCCGAGCTGCCCGAGCTGGTCGAAAACCTTCGCTTTACGCCCGAGGATATCGACTACCTCGCCTCGCTTGAGGCCCCTGCCGGCGGCGCGATGTTCAAGTCCGCATTCCTCGACTACCTGCGCGATTTTCGTGCGCATGTAAATATCGACGCCGTCCCCGAGGGCGAGCTCGTCTTTCCGCGCGAGCCCATGGTGCGCGTCACCGGTCCTGCGCTCGAGTGCCAGCTGCTTGAGACGGCGCTGCTCAACATCGTCGGGTTCCAGACGCTTGTCGCCACCAAGACGGCGCGCGTGGTGCTCGCCGCCGACGGTCGCCCCGTGGCGGAGTTTGGCCTGCGCCGCGCCCAGGGTCCCGATGGCGGCCTGGCCGTTGCGCGCGCGAGCTACGTTGCCGGCTGCTCCTCTACGTCCAATGTGCTCGCCGGTCGCCGCTACGGTATTCCCGTCTTTGGCACGCATGCGCACAGCTGGGTGATGAGCTTCGATTCCGAGCTCGAGGCCTTCCGCGCCTTTGCCAAGTCGAGCCCCAAGAACTGCACGCTGCTCATTGACACTTATGATGTGCGCGAGGGCTGCGAGCATGCCATTACGGTTGCCAAGGAGATGGAGGCGGTGGGCGAGCGTCTGTCGGCTATTCGCATCGACTCCGGCGACCTCGCCAAGCTCTCCAAGTATGTTCGCGGCCGTTTTGATGCCGAGGGCCTGCCCTATGTGGGGATCTCGGTTTCCAACGATCTTGACGAGTACACGATTCAGTCGCTGCTGGACCAGGGCGCGCCCATCGATAGCTTTGGCGTGGGTACCAAGCTCGCGACCTGCTATGACCAGCCGGCGCTGGGTGGCGTGTACAAGCTTTCCGCCCGCCGTGCGAGCGAGACAGATCCATGGACGCCGGTGGTCAAGCTCTCCGAGCAGCCCTATAAGCGCACGATCCCGGGTGTGCAACGCGTGCGCCGTTATTACGACGGCTTTGGCGGCCCAGTCTGCGACATGATCTACGACGAGGACCATCTGGCGGGGGAGGGCGCCGCGCGCGGCAATACCCTCGTGGCCGTGAATGATGCCGCCCTGGTGACCGACGTGTCCGAACTTGAGTATCGCGAGCTGCTGGCGCCGATCGTGCGCGATGGCAGTGCGGTGGCTCCGCGTGAGAGCATCCAGGACGCGCGCGAGCGCTGTGCTTGGGCGCTCGATCATCTGGACGCAGCTTTCAAGCGCTTCCTGTACCCGCAGACCTATGTGGTGGGCATGGAGCAGGGCCTGGCTCAGGTGCGCGACGAGCTCGTGCGCAAGAACATGGCCGCGGCTTCGGCCTTCCCCTGGGCAAAATGATCCGAAGGGGACGGAGGAAAACGGATCATTTTCGTCCGTCCCGCACCGGGTGCCCCGGCTGCTCCAGCTCGCCCGCCTGCTCAACACTCGATTGGTTTGACGTATGACGACTTCTTATAAAACGATGGTGGTAAAGATCGGCTCGTCCACGGTGGTGGGCGCCGACGGCAAGGTCAACCGCGCCTTTATCGGCGGGCTTGCCGATCAGGCCGCAGCGCTGCGCAAGCTCGGCTGGCGTCTGGTCGTGGTGAGCTCGGGCGCTATCGCCTGTGGCTATCCCGTGCTGGGCTTCGACCGTAAGCCGGTCGGCGACCTGCCGAGCCTGCAGGCCTGCGCTTCGGCCGGCCAGTGCATCATCTCGTCGGCCTACGACGAGGAGTTCCATGCGCGGGACCTGCTTACCTCGCTCGTGCTGCTCACGCGTCACGACACGGCCCGTCGCACGTCCTATCTGCACGCGCGCGACGCGCTGCTGCGTCTGGTGGAACTGGGCGTGGTGCCGGTCGTCAACGAGAACGACAC
>OJPN01002670.1_pt1 | contig 10112 bp, 10 predicted proteins | sample 1598511 | NCBI WGS metagenome assembly OJPN01 (sample SAMN03922485, study PRJEB24848) | human gut metagenome | isolation source: stool sample | host: Homo sapiens | place: Germany | collected 2011-05
GCCGCCGCCCGCCATCGAGCAGAGTTTTTACACCTAATTGGGGATAAAACAGCTTGTCGCCGGAGGTGGCGTTGCCCTGATCGGCATGACCCTTGTTCCGCTGCTGTCCGGGCTGCTGGGATAACCCCATGTGTGTTAGAAAACCCTCCGCGCCCTCTCTGATCTGGGAGGGCGCGGGAAAGGAGGTGTCCCCACATGATCGGTGATTTAATCGGGGAATGGATCAAGGGAATCCTGATCGACGGTATCATGGGCAACCTGTCCGGCCTGTTTAACACAGTTAATACCAAAGTCGGGGAAATCGCGTCGGATGTGGGCAGTACCCCGCAGGACTGGAACGGCGGCATTTTTTCCATGCTGCAAAACCTGTCCGAAACGGTGATCGTCCCCATTGCGGCGGCCATTCTCGCCCTTGTGATGTGCTATGAGCTGATTGACATGATTGTGGAAAAGAACAATATGCACGACTTCGACAGCTCCATGTTCTTCCGCTGGATTTTCAAAAGCGCCTTTGCCATCCTCATTGTGACAAACACATGGAATATCGTCATGGGTGTGTTTGACGCCACCCAGCAAGTCGTCAACCAGAGCGCCGGGGTGATTATCGGAGATACCAGCATTGATTTTGACACGCTGCTCCCTGATCTGGAAAGCCGCCTTGAAGCAATGGACATCGGGCCGCTGCTGGGTCTGTGGTTCCAGACCCTTGTTGTGGGGCTGACGATGAACATTCTTTCCATCTGCATTTTCCTTGTGACCTATGGAAGAATGATTGAAATTTACGCCGTGACCGCGTTGGGGCCGATCCCCCTTGCCACACTGGGCAATGCAGAGTGGCGCGGCATGGGCCAGAACTACTTGAAATCCCTGCTTGCGCTGGGCTTCCAAGCATTTTTAATCATGGTGGTTGTCGGGATTTATGCGGTGCTGATCCAGCAGATCGGAACCGCCGACGACATATCCGGCGCGATCTGGGGCTGTATGGGCTATACCGTTTTGCTTTGCTTCTGTCTGTTCAAGACCGGCAGCATATCGAAAGCCGTATTTACCGCACATTGACAGACAGGAGGAATACCAGCTATCGAGGAAACACAAAAGAAAACCTACAACATCCTTTACGCCGACCCGCCGTGGCGATATGAGTGCAAACGGACAGGGGCGGCGGAACATCACTATCCCACCATGAGCATTGATGAGCTGTGCGCCCTGCCGGTGGAAACGCTGGCGGAAAAAGACTGCCTCTTGTTTTTGTGGGCGACTTTCCCACAGCTCCCGGAGGCGCTGCGTCTGATTAAGGCGTGGGGCTTTTCCTTTAAGACCGTGGCCTTTGTCTGGCTGAAATTGAACCGCAAAAGCCCCACATGGTTTTACGGGCTGGGCTATTGGACGAGAGGAAACGCGGAAATCTGCCTGCTTGCCAAGCGGGGCCATCCCAAGCGTTACTCCAAAAGCGTCCATCAGTTTATCATTTCCCCGGTGGAGGAACACAGCAAGAAACCAGACATTACCCGCGAGAAAATCATAGAGCTTGCGGGCGACTTGCCCCGCGCAGAACTGTTTGCCAGACAGAAAATCCCCGGCTGGGATGTGTGGGGCAATGAAGTGGACAGCGATTTTTCCCTGTCCGTACCAGAAACGAGGTGACTTTTTATGGCTTATGTAACTGTCCCCAAGGATTTAACCAAGGTCAAATCCAAGGTAGTATTCGGGCTGACGAAACGCCAGCTCATTTGTTTTGGCGGTGCGCTGCTTGTAGGCGTCCCGCTTTTCTTTTTGATCCGGGGCCGCGTCCCGACCAGCGCGGCGGCGCTCATTATGGTGTTCGCCATGCTGCCGGGCTTTCTGCTGGCGCTTTACGAAATTGATTTTCCGTTTCGTCTACCAGATGGCGGGCTGCAAGAAACCGTTTCAGCGCCTTTGGATTTCCAGCATGGAGGACGCAGCAATCAAGGACGGCTTCGCCCACCTGAAACCGGGAACCGATTATGACAACCTGTATCAGTCGGCCCTTTGCCGGGCGCAGGCGGATTGGCTGGTGGGGATCAACGCCACAAGGCTGTTCTCCATCCTCTACCACAAGACCCTGACCGTGGGCCGTGTCCAGACGCCGACCTTAAAAATGCTGGTTGACCGGGAGGCCAAGATCAGCAGCTTTCAGAAAGAGAAATACCACATCGTCCAGATCGCGGCGGGCGGCATGGAGGCGGCCAGTGAACGCATGGGAAACGCAGACGACGCCAAGGCGCTGAAAGCCGCCTGTGAACTGGCGCAGGCCGTTTGTGTTTCGGTAACACGGGAGAAAAAGACGGAGCAGCCGCCCCGCCTCTATGACCTCACCACCTTGCAGCGGGAGGCAAACCGCCTGTTTGGATTTACCGCCAAGCAGACCCTTGACTATGCCCAGCAGCTTTACGAAAAGAAGCTGCTGACCTATCCCCGCACCGACAGCCAGTATTTGACCGATGATATGCTGCCAACGGCGGAAAGCCTTGTGTCCGGTCTGTGGCCGCTGCTTCCCTTTGCGGCGGGGCTTGACTTGTCCCCGCAGTTTGGCCGGGTGCTGAACAGCAAAAAGGTGAGCGACCACCACGCCATTGTCCCGACAATGGAATTTGTGCAGAAAGGCTTTGACGGGCTGGCCGAGGGGGAAAAGAAACTGTTGTCCCTTGTGTGCTGCAAGCTGTTGTGCGCCGTGGCCGCGCCCCATGTGTACGAGGCTGTCACCGCTACATTCACCTGTGCCGGGGACACCTTTACCGCCAAGGGAAAGACCATCCTGACCCCCGGCTGGAAAGAGCTTGACCGCCGCTTTAAGGCGTCGTTCAAAACAGACGCCGACGACACCGCCCCGGAGCCCGTGCGTGAACTGCCGGAGATCACCGAGAGCCAGACCTTTGACAAGGTAACTGCCGCCGTCACCGAGCATTTCACCGCACCGCCAAAATCCTACACGGAAGATACCCTGCTTTCCGCTATGGAGCGCGCCGGTGCGGACGATCTGCCGGAGGACGCCGAGCGGCAGGGATTGGGAACCCCGGCCACCCGCGCCTCCATCTTAGAAAAGCTGGTGCAGATGGGCTTTGTGGAGCGCAGGGGAAAACAGCTACTTCCCACCAAGGACGGCCATAACCTTGCCTGCGTGCTGCCGGAGGTGCTGACCTCTCCCCAGCTTACGGCACAGTGGGAAACGGAGCTGACGGCCATTGCCAAGGGGCAGGCCGACCCGGAGGGCTTCATGGCTGGCATTGCAGAAATGACAAGGGGCCTGATTGCAAACTACTCCCAGATCAGCGAGGACGCACAGAAGTTGTTTCAAACCGAGCGTGTGGTTATCGGCAAATGTCCGCGCTGCGGGGAAAGCGTCTACGAGGGCAAAAAGAACTACTACTGCGGAAACCGAAGCTGCCAGTTTGTCATGTGGAAGAATGACCGATTTTTTGAGGAACGGGGCAAGGCGTTCACCCCGAAGATCGCCGCCGCGCTGCTCAAAGACGGAAAGGCAAAGGTAAAGGGCCTGCGCTCCCTGAAAACCGGCAAGATCTATGACGGGACGGTGCTTTTGGCCGATACCGGCGGCAAGTATGTGAACTACCGTGTGGAACAGAGGGGCAAAAACTAAAAACAGCAAGCATAGGGAGTGTAGCCACACTCCCGGCAAACGGCTTCCCGTTTGTATCTTGGGGAAGTCCCCAAACCCCTGAATGAATGGAGGTGCGAAAGTGGCAAACCGAAAACGAAAGTTTGTGCTGCGCGTCCCGGTGACGCCGGAGGAACGGGCGCTGATCCAGCAGAAGATGGCCCAGCTTGGCACAAAAAACTTTTCTGCCTACGCCCGGAAAATGCTGATCGACGGCTATATCGTCCATATCGACACCGGCCCCGTCCGGGCGCAGACCGCAGAGCTGCAAAAGATCGGCGTCAACATCAACCAGATTGCAAGGCGTATCAACAGTACCGGGACTGTGTATGCGCAGGACTTGGAGGACATCAAGGGGGCGCTGGCACAGATATGGCAGTTACAAAGATACATCCTATCAAGTCAACGCTGAAAAAGGCGCTGGACTACATCGAGAACCCGGACAAGACCGATGAAAAGCTGTTCGTTTCTTCCTATGGCTGTTCCTATGAAACGGCGGATATTGAATTTCAAATGCTGTTAGATCAGGCGTACCAAAAGGGCAACAATCTGGCCCACCACCTGATACAAGCCTTTGAACCGGGGGAAACCACAGCGGAGCAGGCCCATGAGATCGGGCGACAGCTTGCCGATGAAGTGCTGCAAGGTAAATATCCCTATGTGATTACCACCCACATAGACAAGGGCCACCTGCATAACCACATCATTTTCTGCGCCGTGGATATGGCGAACCAGCGCAAGTACATTTCCAACCGCCAAAGCTACGCCTTTATCCGGCGCACCAGTGACCGGCTGTGTAAGGAACACGGCCTGTCTGTGGTAAAGCCCGGCAAGGACAAGGGTAAGACCTACGCCGAGTGGGACGCACAGAAAAAGGGCAAGAGCTGGAAAGCAAAACTGAAACTTGCCATCGACGCGGCCATTCCGCAGGCCAAAGACTTTGACGGCTTTTTGCGGCTCATGGAGGCGCAGGGCTATGAAGTCAAACAGGGCAAGTTTATTTCATTCCGCGCGCTGGCAGACGGCCTCCGTCCCGGACAGGAACGCTTCACCCGCTGCAAGACCTTGGGGGAGGATTACACCGAGGAACGGATCACCCAGCGGATCAAGGGCATTGCCATTGACCGGGGGCCGCGCAGAAGAAGCGCCGGGGAAATCTCCCTGCGGATTGCCTTGGAGGACAGTATCAAGGCCCAGCAGTCGGCGGGCTATGCGCGGTGGGCGAAGCTGCACAACTTGAAGCAGGCCGCCAATTCCTTAAACTTCATCACGGAACACCAGATCGACAGCTACGAGGGCTTGGAAAGCAGGCTGGCCGAGATCAGCGCGGCAAACGACGCGGCGGCCTCCGCCCTGAAAGACGCGGAACGCCGTCTTGGGGATATGGCGCTGCTGATAAAAAACCTCTCCGCCTACAAGCAGCTCCGGCCTGTGGCGCTGGAACTGCGAAACGCCAAAGACAAGGCCGCGTTCCGGCGGCAGCATGAAAGCCAACTGATCTTGTATGAGGCGGCGGCAAAGGCGCTCAAAGAGGCCGGGGTCACAAAGCTCCCCAACCTGTACGCCCTCAAAACCGAGTATAAAAAGCTGGACGCAGAACGGGAACGGCTGTCCGCACAGTACAGCGAAGCGAAACAGAAATTGAAAGAATACGGCATTGTCAAACAGAATGTAGACAGCATTTTGCGGACAACGCCGGGAAAGGAGCATACGCAGGAACGATGAACATACCGAGAATGAGTTACCCCCAATACCGCAAGGCCCGCAGGCTCACCCATGAGTGCTGCAACTACTGTAACGGAAACTGCCTCCTGCTGGACGATGGGGAGGAATGTGTCTGTGTGCAGAGTATTTCCTATTCGCTGCTGTGCCGGTGGTTCAAGGTGGCCGTCCTGCCGCTGGACGCGGCCCTGTGCGCCGAGATCACCAAAGGCCGGGACGAAATCAAACGCTGCGCCGTTTGCGGGGCGGCGTTTACGCCCAACTCCAACCGGGCCAAATACTGCCCGGATTGCGCGGTGCAGGTACGCCGGAAGAAAGAGGCGGAACGCCAGCGGAAAAGATACCTCCTGTCTACGCATTTAGGGCGTTAAAAGTCCACGGAAATCAAGGGTTTTTCCGCATGGCCGGCAGGCAGGTGGATAAAGTTATCCTGTTCCCCTCAAAACAGGGTTCTAAATGCGGGAAAATGGACAAAAAAGAAGCGCCGGACGCAGAGGCTTTGACAGCCCCCGCGCCCGGCGTTTTGCTTATTCGTCTGTGAAGTGGAACCGCTGCGCCGCAAAGTCGGCGTCGCTCATGGCGTCCAGCTTATCGGCGGTCTGGCAGGCCAGCGCCGCCATTTCCTTGTCCATGCCCGGCAGTGCTGCCCGGAGATTTGCCGCCGTCCTGCGCCGGTCGGCATTGTGATACAGACAGATCAGGTTTTCTTCTTCCACGGTGAAATACATTCCTCATACCTCCATTTCTTTTGATTTTTCCCGCGCCGGGGGCTTCTTTTTCTGTTCCTCCTTGGCGGCGGCAAGCTGCGCCCGGATGGACGGTTTCTTTTGTTTCTGCGTCGTCCTGCGGGGTTGCTTGGGTTTTTTGGTCTCCGCCTTGGCTGCCTCGGCCACATCCAAAAGGGAAATCTGTTCCCCGGCTTTTGCCCTTGCTTCCAGTTCCTCCATAGACGGGGTGTTGTTCATCATGCCGTCGATCATGTTGTAGTTCTGCTCGGTGGACATTTCCGCCATCTTGATATGGCTTTCCTGCTGGGTGGGGATGGCAAAGGCCCTTGTGCCGTTTGCCATAATGAGATACCTGCCGTCCTCCGACTGGTGGTGGAATCCATACCCGGCGGCCTCCATCTGCTCCCGGCTTCTGTCGGTCAGATAGAAACGGCCCCTTGGCGTCTGGATTTGTTCGCCGGTCATGCACTCGTCCGGCGTGAGCTGCTTTTCCTGCTTGACAAAAAACTCCGGCACCTGCCGGTAGTCGGCTCCATCGTCCACATAGTAGGCGGTCTGTTTCCCATCCTGCCGGAACACCACAATATCCCCCATTGAGAGGGAATGTCCCTTGTAATCGGCGGGATGTTCCATGTTGAAGCGGCGGTAAATCTCGTCCAGTGTGGTGTCTTTGTCCAGCGGCGCGGTGTAGACAAGCTGGTAATTCTTCCTGTCCACCGAAAGCCCATCCACCTGCAATTCCTCATAGGAACGGTAGCGGAAGTCGCGCCCCTCCGGGCCGGGCGGCACTTGGTAGATGGAAAAGTTGGGCTGCGCTGGTGCTTCATAATCAGAGGCAACATATTCCTCCACCGTCAGCCCGGCAGCGGCGGCCTCCTGTTCCAGCTCTGCCTCGATCTGTTTTTTGTAGTCCTGCAAGCTCTGGTCGAAGTCGGCAAGCTGCGGCGGTTCCGGCAAGTGGTACTGGCCCTGATTGAGAAGTGGGCGGCACTCCTTTACATAGTCCAAAACCGCGTTGAAATAAGTGGTCTGTTCCGGCGTCAGGGTTTCCCCGGATCGTAGGGGACGCCGGGCCTCCTGCTCCATAGCGGCCAGATTGCAGTGCAGCTCCATATACGGGATGAACTCATGCAGCAGCATATCCCGCTGGGCTTTGTCCGCCTCCCATGCCTCCGGCCCCTCATGGTGCAGCACATGGTTTTTCCAGCTTTCATCCTGCGTGTAGTATTCGTGATAGCCCCGGATATGCTGGATCAGGGAACCGTCCCCGTCGCCAAAGTCCTGCCGCCCCTCGTAGCTGTCCGGCTGGCCCTGCATGGTAAAGTCAATGCGGAACTTGGTCTTGTCGTACCAATGGCCCGTATAGCCCGGCTGCTCCCGTTCATGGCGTCTGGCGCTGTCCAGCTCCTTGAAAACGGCCTCGGCTTCATGCAGCGGCATTTGCTGGCCGTCTTTCAGATGGGGGCTTTCACTCCAAAGGATCGTGACAACCGGCTCCGCTGCCGGATTCTGCGCGATCTGCCGCTGGGCGTTGGCAACGGCAATCTCACTTTCGATCTCGCTTTTCACAAAGGAATCCATCTGGCCCTTTTGCAGCTCATAGCCCTGTTCGCACAGACGGTTGATAAGCCCGATCACCTTGTCGTTATCGTCCACGGCCTCGGCATAGGCCACAATCAACTGCCGTTCATCGCTGCCCAAACGCGGGGCGTTTTTCTCCGCCAGCTCGATCAGGGCGGCGGCTCGGTCAACCGGGGACGCCTCCGGCATGAACGGCTTTCCATTCAAAAGGCCGTCGATCCCGTTCCATGCCTGCGGCTGGGGAATGGCGTTGGCCTGTTCTGTTGCTTCCAGAAAACCGTCCAGCCTGTCGCCGGTCAGGGGTTCCATCGTCCCAGCCGGTAACTCATGGATGGCAAGGATTTCTTTTCCGGCTTCCGCAAGGGTCAGGTCGGGATTGTCAAGCTGGCCTCCGTCCAGTTCCTTATAGTCGGGGTCGTACAGCGTGTAATCGTAGCCGGTTTCCGATGTCTGGATATACAGGTAATCGCCGTTTTCCAGATGGTAGGCGGCCTCCTGTGGGGCTTCTGCCTGTTCCAGCGTTCCGTCCCCGGCAATGGTAAAGCCCTGCGCCTGCGCCGTCTCCTTGGTTCCCTGCGACACTTCGCCGATGGATTTCAAATCCGCGTCAATGAGGGTTTGCAGCATGGCTTTTACGCTGTCGGTCATTTCCTGCTGTTGCTCCGGGGACAGCTTGGAAAATACGCTGTCCGGGTCTGGCTGCTCGGCGGCCTGTTCCAGCGGCGCGGCCTGCGGCTGCTCCTGCTGGGTCTGCCGTTCTTTCTGAAGCTGGGCAAGGTGGCCGTCAATGGTGGTAATCAGTTCATGGGCGGTGGCCCGGATGGTTTCAAGGGAGGCTTTCAGCTCTTTCAAGTCCTTGCCGGAACTCCAACCGGCCACATAGCCAAAGGAATAGTCGGAGGTGTCCAGCCCGTAGTGCTGGCAGACGGCATAGGCCACGCTTTCGGCCTGCACCTCGCGGGTGCGGCTGTCGGGACGGTCGGCCTGCTCAATGGCCGGGGCTTCCGGGTCGATGGCGTGGAGCTTGGAATGGGCGATCTCATGGATGGCCGTCTTTAGGGTCTGTAATTCGCTCATGCCCTCCTGAATGGCGATCCGCTTTTCCGTCAGGTGGTAGTAGCCGTGGGAACCGCCCGGAATGTCCTCAAAACCAATGGGAACCGGGGAGGTCTGTTCCAGCGCCTTGAAAAATTCCCCGTAGCGTTCCACGCTGCCGGTCAGTTCTTCCACGCCGATAGAGGGCAGCGGTTCCCCCTCGGTCTGGCTCACATCAAAGACGGAAACGATCTTAAAGGCCGGAACCTGTATTTCCTGTACTTCGGTAACAGGCTTTCCGTCCTTGCCCATCACCGGCCTGCCCTGTGCGTCCAGCTTTTGCACTTCCTTTTTCGCCTTGAACGGGGCCGGGGCCAGTATCTTGATGGCCTTTTCGCCTTTCTTTACATTGCGGTGAAAATCGTCCCGCCACTTGTTGTAGCCCGCCACAAGCTGTCCGCCCTGCATGGCGATCAGGAGGGTGTTGTTGAAGCTGTAACTGTGGAACTTGGACATGGTGGTGAGATAGGCTTTGTAGCGTTCACTCTCGAAAAGCTCCTGTATGCCGGTTTCCAGCCGGTCGGTGATCTCTTTCATGCGCTCGGCGCTGTTCTGGCCGTTTAAGAGAATGGGGGTGACAGGCTGCGGGGCCTTTGTGGGGGCTGCCGCCTCCGGCTGCACCTTGCTTTCATCCCGCAGAATTTCCGGCGCAGGATAGGCCATCACCCGGTATGGTTCCGGCACCGGCTGTCCCTCATGGACGCGCTGCCATTCGTCGCCGCTTTTTACCAGATAGCCATAATCGGTAAAAACACCATGCTCTGTGTTGGCAATATGCAGGCCAAAACGGGGCAGGAGAATCCCCGCTTTCCATTCCTCCGGCATATCCACCATGCCGGAACGGTTTAGATAGTAGTCGCCCAACTGTCCTGTGCCAGTGACATCCGGCAAATGCACATAAAAGTCCACATTTTCGGGATAGTCGATAATCTGGCCGATATTGTGAAAATCACTCTGCGGGCTTGTCAGGGCGGCGTTCAGCTCCATAAGTTCGGCGGTGTCCAGCTTTTCCAATCTTGCAGCAAGGAAGTTTAATTCATCCATGCCTGCGGACAGCACCATATCACGGGGCAGCTTAATAGGTCGCTTCTGTGGGCTTCTATACCCGTATAGAAAAAAGTCCTGTGGATTGTCGGTGCTGATTCCGATTTCCCACAGGGCTGCTTGCAGTTTTTCGGTTGTGGTCGGCAGAGAAAACCATAGGCCCTCTTTGCCTTGCTCATAACGCTGTCGGTTATGAAGCAGTACGGAAAACACTTCGCTCATTGAATCGCTCCTTTCACATAATATAAGGGTTTGGGGCTTCCCCAAAGAGAAAATCCCCTGTCTCTTATACACATCTCCGAGCC